>ERZ773241.3108-NODE-3108-length-11879-cov-18.209405_pt1 | contig 11879 bp, 9 predicted proteins | sample MGYA00580989_ERZ773241 | MGnify/ENA primary metagenome ERZ773241 (study PRJEB29015, sample SAMEA2737804) | human gut metagenome | biome: human gut; feature: human-associated habitat; material: faeces | place: China | collected 2012 ...
GACCTGCTTCAGCTGCAACCGTTGCAACACCGATGTCAGGATTCGACATGAGCAGGCTGACAAAGGTATGGCGAAACATGTGTGGGTGAATCCAGCCTGAAAGGGCGATGCTCATTTTTTTCGGGTGGCAATGTCCTGAAAGCAGAAATAATCAGGCTGGTGACGGGACTGCGTAAATTCAAACAGCATCCCGGAGGCATTGAATGTCTGGTTTGTGACAACGGCAACGCAGTCATAGCTGTCCATGGCGAGGATTTTTTCATCCTGCGCGGTGGCGTGTTCCACCGTGATACGGCGCTTACTGGTGATAATCTGCATACCCAGTGTGTTTTCTATATAATCGTAAATGGAGTTGGCCGCAATCTCGGGGGTCAGACCGTGAACAAACTCTGTCAAAAAATAGTTGATATCCAAAATGAGTGCTTTTCCATCCAGATACCGCACACGGCGAATGTACCACAATTCATCGCCCACGGAAAACCCACTCAGCGAGGCAAGGCGCTCATCGGCAATGACGGTTTTAAATTCCAAAACCTTTGTCACTGCGTGTAACCGGTTTCGCCGCGCGGTTTCCTGAAAAGTTTCAATACCTCCGATGGTAAATGTGGTTTTTCCCACCGGTTGATAAATCACTCGTACTCCGCGCCCCTGCATGGCCTGTACATAGCCATCGTTGGTCAGTTCAGCTATTGCACGGCGAACCGTGTTGCGGGAGCAGGCGTATTCCTCAAGCAATGTATTCTCACTGGGCAGCAGGGACTGATAGGGATAGTCCTGCGCTTCAATACGCTTTTTTAAGCTGTGATAAATTCCTTCGTATTTTGCTTTTGGCATAGCGGCAGTCCCCCTTCAACTTGTTCAAACATTTTATTTAGTATATCGTATTTTCAGCCAAAATTCAAGAGGAGAATTTGTGCGCTGCACCGAATTTCATGCCTACACATATAATTTCCGGAAAAACGCTTGACTTGTATGAACAAGTTTACTATACTGAGGCTGTAGGGCAAACTTGTTCATACAAGTTTGAACATCCGCTTTAGCGGGATTCTGAAGGAGGAAAAAATAAAATGGGTAAGTACGAACAGGATGCACGGCTACTGCTTGAGTATGTCGGCGGAAAAGAGAACATTGCGGCGGTATCTCACTGCGTATCGCGTATGCGCTTTGTTCTGAATGACCCTGCCAAGGCAGATGTTGCCAAAATCGAGTCTCTGAAATCTGCCAAAGGTACATTCACACAGGCCGGGCAATTTCAGGTGATTATCGGCAACACGGTCAACGATTTTTACAATGATTTTATCGCGGTATCCGGCATTGATGGTGTTTCCAAAGATGCCGTCAAGAGCGCGGCCAAGCAGAATCAGAACGCACTGCAAAGAATTATGAGCGTACTGGCTGAAATCTTTGCCCCGCTGATTCCCGCCATCATCACCGGCGGTCTGATTCTGGGCTTCCGCAACTGTATTGACAGTATTTATTTGTTTGGCAACGGCACACAGACGCTTTGTGATATCAGTCAGTTCTGGTCCGGCGTTGACAGCTTCCTTTGGCTGATTGGCGAAGCTATCTTCCATATGCTGCCGGTTTGCATCTGCTGGTCTGTGACCAAAAAGATGGGGACAACCCAAAGCCTTGGTATTGTGCTGGGTCTGACGCTGGTTTCCGGCCAGCTTCTTAACGCCTACGCGGTGGCCTCCACGGCGGCAGCCGACATCCCAAAATGGGACTTTGGCTTTTTCACGATCAATATGATTGGCTATCAGGCGCAGGTCATTCCGGCTATGCTGGCCGCGTTTACGCTCGTGTATCTGGAGCGCTTTTTCCGTAAAATCTGCCCGCCGGTCATTTCCATGATTGTGGTTCCGTTCTGCTCTTTGGTGCTGTCCGTTATCATCGCCCACACGGTTCTCGGCCCCATCGGCTGGAAAATCGGTTCTGTCATCTCCGATGTGGTTTATGCAGGTATCTCCGGCTCTTTCCGCGTTGTGTTCGGTGCTATTTTCGGTTTTGTTTATGCGCCGCTTGTTATTACCGGTCTGCATCATATGTCTAACGCAATTGACATGCAGCTGATTGCCGACTTTGGCGGCACCATGCTGTGGCCGATGATTGCACTGTCCAACATTGCACAGGGTTCTGCCGTTCTCGGTATGATTTATCTCCAGCGCAAAAATGCCGCCGCACAGGAAGTCAATGTTCCCGCCTGCATCTCTTGCTATCTGGGTGTCACAGAGCCTGCCATGTTCGGCGTCAACCTGAAATATAATTTCCCCTTTATCTGCGGCATGATTGGTTCCGCAACAGCCGCAGTGGTCTGTGTGGCAACCTCCACCACGGCCAACGCAATCGGCGTCGGCGGTATCCCCGGCATTCTGTCTATCCAGCCGACCTATATGCTCAGCTTTGCGCTGTGCATGTTGATTGCTATTGTCGTCCCCTTTGTGCTGACGGTTGCCATCGGCAAGAAAAAAGGCGTTGCCTGATTCGGTTCTGAATGTAAGTGGGGTTTGCAATGTACAATTTCAAGGACAAGGTTGTCTACCAAATTTACCCGAAATCCTTTCATGATTCCAACGGGGATGGCTTTGGCGATTTGAAAGGCGTCACCCAAAAGCTGGACTATTTGGCGGATTTGGGTGTGGATTACATATGGCTGACACCGTTTTTCCCTTCACCCCAGCGGGACAACGGCTACGATGTGGCCAACTACCGTGCGGTGGATTCCCGCTACGGTACGATGGATGATTTGGACGAATTGATTCGGGAAGCCGACAAGCGCGGTATCGGTCTGATGCTGGATATGGTGTTCAACCATACCTCCACCGAGCATGACTGGTTTCAAAAAGCACTGGCAGGCGATAAAAAATACCAGGACTACTACATTTTCAAGGATGGCTCTCCCGACCGCTGCCCCACAAACTGGGTGTCCAAATTCGGAGGCTCCGCGTGGGAGTATGTGCCGCAGTTGGGTAAATGGTATCTGCATTTGTTTGATGTCATGCAGGCTGATTTGAACTGGGAGAATCCTGCTGTGCGTGCCGAAATGGCCGACATCCTGCGCTTTTGGAAAGCGAAGGGAATCAAGGGCTTCCGCTTTGATGTAGTCAATCTTATCTCCAAACCGGAACTGTACGAAGACGACTTGGAGGGCGATGGCCGTCGCTTCTATACTGATGGCTGCAATGTCGGCAAGTATCTGAAAGAACTGGTGGCCGCAGGCGGTATTGACGGTATGATGACTGTCGGGGAGATGTCCTCCACTACGCTGGAAAACTGCATCGGGTACACATCAGAGAAAAACCATGAACTGACGATGTGCTTCAACTTCCATCACCTGAAAGTGGACTATAAAAACGGGCAAAAATGGGAGCTGATGCCCCCCGACCATGGGGCGCTGAAGCGTTTGTTCCAGACCTGGCAGGAGGGAATGCAGGAACACGGCGGCTGGAACGCTTTATTTTGGTGCAATCACGACCAGCCGCGTGCTGTCAGCCGGTTCGGCAGCGACACGACCTATTGGAGAGAAAGCGCCGAAATGCTGGCCACGGCGATTCATTGTATGCGCGGCACACCCTATATTTATCAGGGCGAGGAACTGGGCATGACGAATCCTCATTTTACCGAAATTGACCAGTACCGTGATGTGGAGAGTCTTAACTACTATAAGATTCTGCGTGAGCAAGGTAAATCCGAGGCTGAGACGCTGAATATTCTGGCACAGCGCAGCCGGGATGACGGCCGTACTCCCATGCAGTGGGACAGCAGCCCCAACGCAGGCTTTACGTCAGGTACGCCGTGGATTGGTGTGGCGGATAACTATAAGAGCATCAACGCTGCGGCGCAGACGAGTGATGCGGATTCGATTTATAGTTTCTACAAAGCGATGGTACGCTTGCGGAAGGAACACCGGGTCATAAGTGAGGGAAAAATTGAATTTCTTTACCCCGACAACACCGACCTGCTGGCTTATCGACGCTATGGCTCGGCGGACAAGGAAGAACTTCTTGTACTTTGCAACCTGACAGAGCAAGAAATCCACGCTGAACTGCCTGACGCTTGGGCGACTGCAGAAAAACTGATAGGAAACTACGCAGATAACCCTTCAGAGACCCTGCGTCCGTATGAGTGTGTTGTATTGCATACCACAAAGGAATAAAAAGTAAAGCAGCAAGAGTGTCTACTACGAAGGCAGACGCTCTTGTTGCTTTTTTCGCATTTTTTATATGAGAGGACTTGAACAGGACACAATTGACAAATCACCCTGAATACGTTTTAATGATAGTACAATAAACCTGAAAAAAACAGAAAAGGGGAACCCATATGAAACATGCCAAGCAAACCCGAGCACCTTGGATTCTGCTCGCCTGTTTGGCGGCCATTGCACTGTGCATAGTGGCAGCTGTTACACTATTACAAACCAACACCAACCCCAAGAACATCGAGATCCCCGGTACGCGGGGCAATATCCCGGCTACCATCCAGCTACCTGCCAAATCTGCCCGGGGCGAGGAACTGCCGCTGGTGGTGCTGTGCCATGGCTTTACCGGCAACCGGCAGGGAGACGGCCACTTCGCGCCCCTGGCTGAGGACCTGGCCGCCCATGGCATTGCCACTGTGCGGCTTGATTTCGCCGGCTGCGGCGACAGCACCGAACCTTACGCCAACTACACGCTGGCCAATATGGCGGCGGATGTGGACAGCGTGATCGGCTACATGCAGGCCACCTACGGCACCGGCAAAACGGCGTTGGTGGGCCACAGCATGGGCGGGCGGTTGGCCAGCCTCTACCCGCAGCTGGGGCAGTACCCCGTCACGGCACTGGCCCTCTGGAGCCCCGCCAACGGCACGGGCCTGCAGGGCTTGGAGTTTTTAAACATTGATAACTTTGCCGCCGTGGAAGAAATGGCCGCCCGCGCCGATGCCGAGGGCAGTGTAGCGGCTTGGGGCGTAGAGCTGAGTGCCGCCTACATCGACGGTATGCGGGACAGCGACCCCAACGTGACCCTGCAGGAAAGCGGCCTGCCGGTGCTGCTGACCTACAGCGGCAACGAGCGCATCTTGAGCGACACTACCCAAACCGAAACCAAGGCGGCTGTCGAAAGCCTGCCGGACGGCCAGGTGGTGTTGGACCCCTTCGTGAACGGTGACCACAATTATACCAGCGAGGACCCCGCCACCAACACCCAGCTGGACGCTGACCTGCGCCAGGTCACGGTAGATTTTTTGACGTCCCATCTGCAATAAATACCAATAAGCACAAAAAGCGCCCCCGTTCGGTTGCGGCTCCGAACGGGGGCATAAGGGGTATCGATTGGTGTGAGGAGGAATCATGTTCCAGAATTACGGTTGCGGCTCCGTAACCCTGTGCTTATATACTACCGGATAACTGCTAAAAAACTATGTTTTTCCTATGAACAATTTGTAAATTACCGCGCAGCCCGGCCCCTGCGGTGCAGCAAAATAAAAACGGGCAGTCACCCATTTTGAGTGACTGCCCGTTTGGCTTACATTCAGATAACGTTATACTCCTTCAGCAGCTTCTCCACTTCGGTGCCCTCGATCTTCTTGAGGGCCTCCTTCATGGCGAGCTTGCCGACGAGAGGCATCTCCATATCGGTGATCTTGCGTCCGTCGCGGAGCTTGACCGTGGCATCCAGCAGGCAGCGGATGTCGTAGACGCTGCCCCAGACCTCGGGCACGCCGCGGTCCACGTTCAGCAGGGTGTAGACGGCCTCCATGCCGGTGCGGATGGAATACTCGGTGGTGAAGATCGTGTCGCGGGCGGTCTCGGCAAACTGGCCCAGGAACGCGAAGTTGACAGCGCCCTCGGGCACGATGTCGGGGCGGTCACCCGCAGCGCGCGGCATAAAGAACGCATCGATATACGGCATCATGCAGGGCACGGTGTTGGCGCTGTTCGCGGCCATGTCCTCGATCTGATCCTCGGGCACGCCCAGGTGGTACAGCCACTCCATGCAGATCTCCTTGCCGGTGCAGTCGCGCATGGGCTTCTTGATATAGTTGCCGGGCTTGTCGGTGAACAGGCTGTAGACCCAGACGCAGAGCTGATCCTTGGGCTGGTCGCGGAACTGCTGCTGACGGTTCAGCGTCCAGCTCAGCAGCCAGTTGGAGTCGGTGACCGTGACAATGCCGCCGGTGACGACCTTGCCGCTGAACGGGTCGCGCTTGCAGATCTTCTTGATATAGGGCACGATGCGCTGGTCCAGCGTCGTGACGGTGGCGCTCATCCAGTTGGACAGCTCGGGGTCATAGCAGAACTTGTCGGGGTGGCCGAAGCTCGGGTCCTGCGCGGCGATCTTGCGCCACAGGTCCCAGCCGCCGCCCTCCTTGATTTCGGGCTTGAACTCGGCGGGGGTGTCCTGGCTGCCCAAGGTGGAGTTCTCGACGCAGCCGCCGTTCGTGATAAAGACGAGGTCGTTCTCGGTCAGGTCGATGGAGCTCTCCTGACCGTCGTGCAGGATGTCGATGCGGGTCGCCTGCTTCTTGCTGCCCGCGCAGTCGAACGCAATGTTCGTGACCTTTGTGTCGTAGTGGAACTGCACGCCGAAGCCCTCGAGGTACTTGACCATGGGCAGGATCATCGACTCGTACTGGTTGTAGCGGGTGAAGCGCAGCGCCGTAAAGTCGGGCAGACCGCCGATGTGATGGATGTAGCGCTGCAGATAGCGCTTCATCTCCAGTGCGCTGTGCCAGTTCTCAAAAGCGAACATCGTGCGCCAGTACATCCAGAAGTTGGAGTTCAGCACCTCATCGTCAAAGAAGTCGGTAATCTTCTTGTCGTACAGGCCCTCGTCGGGGGTCATAAAGAGGCGCATGATCTCCATGGCGGCCTTGTCGGACAGGCCGAACTTGCCGTCGGTGTGGGCGTCCTCGCCGCGGTTGCGGGTGGCGCGGCAGAGGCTGTAGTTGGGGTCGGCCTTGTTCAGCCAGTAGTACTCATCCAGAACGGTGTGGTTCTCGTCCTCGATGGACGGGATGGAGCGGAACAGATCCCACATACACTCAAAGTGGTTGTCCATCTCGCGCCCGCCGCGCATGACGTAGCCGAGGTTCTCGTAGTGGTAGCCGTCGCAGGCACCGCCCGGGATGGGGTCTTTCTCGAGAATGTGGACGTGCTCGCCCTTCATCTGGGCATCGCGGACGAGATAGCACGCCGCAGACAGCGCCGCCAGGCCGGAGCCGACGATGTAGGCAGATTTGCCGTCCACATTGGCGGGCTTTTGGGGGGTGGCAAAGGCTTCATAGTTACCGGCGGAATAATACATAAGAGTACCTCCTGTGATGATAAGGCCGCGTGCTTGTTGGGGAGCGGCCTGTGATTTACTTGGTATGTCTGTAGTATACCCGGCGGGCGGAACGGTTACAATCAGCAAAAAATCCCCTTTGATAAGAATTTTATCAAAGAGGACGGATTGTATAGATTGTGGCAGAATTGTTAAGGCGGCGGTTTGCGGGGGCGTTACTTATCGATCCGGCACGCCTCCAGAGCCTTTGTAATATCCCCGTGGATAAGGGTCGATACCCGCTCGATGAGGGCGGCGGGGTCGTCCTTCATGCCGGTGCGCACCCATTCCAGCGTCAGGCCGACGAAGGCGTACTTGTAAAAATTCGCGATGAACTCCTTGTCCTCGGGGCGCACGGTCATCCCGGCAGCCTTCTCCTCGACGACGCCGATCATCAAATCGTAGGTCAGGCGGTAGAGGTAGTTCTCGATATGCTCGCGGCTGATGGAATGATAAACTTTGGTGACAAAGACCTTGTCCTTCTGCACGGCCTGCAGGATCTGCAAAAAGCCCTGCTGCCAGGTGTCGTAGGTCTTTTGCCCGGCTAGCGCACGGGTCGCGCTCTCGATGCAGGCCCACTCGACCAGATCGTAGATGTCCTTGAAATGGTAGTAGAACGTCATGCGGTTCACGCCGCAGTGTTCGGTCAGGTCGGTCACGGTGATTTTGTCCAGCGGCTTTTCGGCCAGCAGGTCCTTTAAGGATGCGACCAGTGCGCGCTTTGTCATTTGGGACATGGGTGCGTTCTCCTTGTTATAAGCGTTACGGCGGATGCGGGGCGTCGGGGACACGCCCCCTGCAACCGTAGGGGCGGATTCCATATCCGCCCGTGGCCGTTTGCGGCAATATCATTATTATAAAAGAAGATTATGAATTTTTAAACCCCTGCACCCGTTCCCATAGCGTCACGACCCGCTTGCGGGCCATGCAAGAAAAAATTGCGGAAAGGGCGAAACTGTGGTATAAAAAGGATAATAAATCTGGTAAGGAAGTGTTCCCCATGCCCGAAATGCTTGATATTGTCGATGAAAACGGCGTCCCCACCGGTCAGAGCGTGCCGCGCACGACGGCCCATGCCGAGGGGCTGCGCCACCGCACCAGCCATGTCTGGATCGTGCGGCGCAAAAACGGCAGGGTGCAGGTGCTTTTGCAGATGCGCTGTGCCGCCAAGGATTCCTACCCCGGCTGCTACGATATTTCCTCTGCCGGGCACATCCCGGCGGGCGCGGAGTTCGTCGGCTCGGCCCTGCGGGAGCTGCGCGAGGAGCTGGGCGTGACCGCCGCCCCCGCCGACCTGCACGAATGCGGCCTGCGGCGGTTCCGCTTTGAGGCTGAATTCCACGGTAAACCGTTCAAAGACAATCAGGTCAGCAAGGTGTTCTGCCTCTGGCTGGACCGCGAGGCCGAGGATTTTGCCGTGCAGAAGTCGGAGATCGACTATGTGAAATGGTTCGACCTGAACGAGGCCGTTGCCGCCGTGGAGCAGGGCACGATCCCCAACTGTATCTTCCCAGAGGAGCTGGGGATGGTGAAGAAGTTTGTGGGGCAGACCGGGGGCGGCTGCTGACGCAAACTGCGGCGGGGTGAGGGCACCCCGCCCTACGTACAACGTTTAAGAGGGATTGTAGGGCGGCCTGCCCCAGGCCGCCGCGGACGTGCGCGGCAGAACGAACAGCCCGGGTGGAGCGGCTTCCCCCGAGGGGCTGCGCCCGCAGGCGCGTGTCGGAGTGCAACCGCCGCAGGCGGCTCTTGGCGCGAAGACTGAAGCTGTCAGCGGCCCCGCCTGCTGACTGATGAGGGCGAGGCTTGTCTATGCTGCCCGTTTATGGTCTGCCGCCCGGAAACTTACCCCCTCATCCGGCCCTGCGGGGCCACCTTCCCCCTTGGGGGAAGGCAAAGGCTCTCCTCCTGTGTTGCCAAATCCGCAATTTTGTGTTGCCTAATGCTGAAAACCGTGCTATAATACATACAGTAACGCTGGATATACACGAGGAATTGCATATTTTTGCAGGCACAGGCAGCATAAATGTATAACTATTCGTCAACCTGCCTAAAACAACCGTGAAAATGGAGAATCCTTTGGCAGTTTTACCGCTTGCAAAATGTATAAAAGAGTGTATAATATACAGCAATGAATGAATAAATATTCAAGACAAACGGCAAGCAACATACCCCGCGCGTCTTGGTAAAGAAACAGAGAGGGGAGCTCATCATGAAAAAGGATAAGAAAGACATCAAAAAGGTAGTTCTGGCGTACTCCGGCGGTCTGGACACCTCCATCATCATTCCCTGGCTGAAGGAAAACTACAACAACTGCGAGGTCGTCGCAGTCTCCGGCGACGTCGGCCAGGGCACCGAGCTGGACGGCCTGGAGGAGAAGGCCATCAAGACCGGCGCGTCCAAGCTGTACGTCCTCGACCTGAAGAAGGACTACGTCGAAAACTACATCTGGCCCTGCCTGAAGGCCGACGCCAAGTATGAGGACTACCTGCTGGGCACCTCCCACGCGCGTCCCTGCATCGCCGCCGCGCTGGCCGAGATCGCCAAGAAGGAGAACGCCGACGCCATCTGCCACGGCTGCACCGGCAAGGGCAACGACCAGGTCCGCTTTGAGCTGACCCTGAAAGCGCTGGCCCCCGATATGGCCATCATCGCCCCGTGGCGTGAGTGGAGCATCAAGAGCCGTGACGAGGAGATCGACTACGCCGAGGCCCACAACATCCCCCTGAAGATCAACCGTGAGACCAACTACTCCAAGGACAAGAACCTGTGGCACCTGAGCCATGAGGGCCTCGACCTCGAGAAGCCGTCTCTGGAGCCGCAGTACAACAAGCCCGGCTTCCTGGAGCTGGGCGTCTCCCCGGAGCAGGCCCCCGACACCCCGACCTACGTCACCATCCACTTTGAGAAGGGCATCCCCACCGCTGTGGACGGCAAGGAGATGGAGAGCGTCGAGCTGGTCGAGTACCTGAACAAGCTGGGCGGCGCCAACGGCATCGGCCTGCTGGACATCGTCGAGAACCGTCTCGTCGGCATGAAGAGCCGCGGCGTCTATGAGACCCCCGGCGGTGCCATCCTGTACAAGGCGCACGATGTTCTGGAAACCATCACGCTGGACAAGGAGTCTATGCACTTCAAGGCACAGTTGGCCCAGAAGATGGGCGAGCTGGTCTACAACGGCCAGTGGTTCACCCCGCTGCGTGAGGCCATCAGCGCCTTCACCGACGACCTGCAGAAAACCGTCACCGGCGACGTCAAGCTGAAGCTCTACAAGGGCAACATGATCAACGCCGGTGTCACCAGCCCGTACACCCTGTACGATGAGCAGACCGCGTCCTTCGGTGAGGATGACGATTACAACCAGGCGGATGCCTCCGGCTTCATCAACCTGTTTGGCCTGCCCATTGCCGAGCGCGCCAAGCTGGCCAAGAGCTGGCCCGCACAGGACTAATAAGCGAACGAACGCCGAATAAGCAACCGCCAAGGGGCGTGGAAACCCTTTGGCGGTTTTGGCATTACTGATAAAAAGCCTTCCCCCGAGGGGCTGCGCCCGCAGGCGCGTGTCGGAGCGCAACCGCCGTAGGCGGCTCTTAGCGCGTAGACTGAAGGTGGCCCCGCAGGGCCGGATGAGGGGGAAGTTGCCGGATGCAGACCGTAAACGGGTACTGCTGGCAAACTTCGCCCTCATCAGTCCGCTTCGCGGACAGCTTCCCCCTCAGGGGAAGCCTTTTCAATTCAACATCCTTATTTCTGTTTACCCCCGCTTCGGCGGGGTTTTTGTTTTGCGGCAAATTATGTAAAAATTGCGAAAAGACTGGCGTTCCGGTGGAAAATGGTGTAAAATGAATTTACATATTGTGTAAACACTCCATGCTCCCACGCGAAAGGAGCCTTTCATGGCAGGCAAAACCAAATCACAAAAGAAAAAAGCGCTGGATATGCGCAGCAAGATGTATCTGGTGCTGGCTTTGTGCAGCGTCATGCTGCTGGTCAGCGTCGGCATCTCGCTGGTGCTCATCGGCGGCATCGACCTCGGCGGCGCGGACGCCCAGAGCGTCTCCACCGTGGACAGCGCGTCCATGGTCGTCGAGAGCGGCTATAATAAAGAGGAAAACACCATTGATACCCAGGCCTACACCTCGACGATCCTTGAGCAGTCCGCCGACGCGGGCGACAGCTATGTGGACGAGACGCTGTTTCTGGGCGACAGCAACACGGCCCGCATGTACCGCATGTTCGACTATTGCAGCTACGACAACGCCATCGGCTCGGTGGGCATGACCGCCAAGAGCTTGGTGACCTTTGCCTGCGTGCAGGTAAGCACTTCGTCCGGCTACATCACGATGCCCCAGGCCGTGGCGAAATTGCAGCCGCGCCGGGTCATCCTGACCTTCGGCACGAACGACCTGAACCCCGGCTATAAGGCCGCGGACTTCGTCAAAAACTACCGGACCGGCATCGAGGCCATCGTCACCGCCTACCCCAGCGTGGACATCATCGTCAACGCCATCCCGCCCATCGGGCAGCAGCACTCCAACCAGAGCCTGACCCAGACCCAGGTGGACGAGTACAACA
>ERZ773241.3110-NODE-3110-length-11877-cov-8.506936_pt1 | contig 11877 bp, 8 predicted proteins | sample MGYA00580989_ERZ773241 | MGnify/ENA primary metagenome ERZ773241 (study PRJEB29015, sample SAMEA2737804) | human gut metagenome | biome: human gut; feature: human-associated habitat; material: faeces | place: China | collected 2012 ...
TCTCCAGTTCCTTCGACTTTCCAGCGGTAGCGATAATGAATGCACCTCCAAACAATAATCCATAGTGTTGCAATATTTGGCATAGAAAACGCGGCCGCCCATTTGCAGGACAGCCGCGCGAAATTTCACACAAAAGCGCAGTTCGTTCAAAGAATCGAACCGTGTTTGGGTATAGCCCGGGGATTCCGACCCCACAAGGCGAGCGCGGCACAGGCCGTAGCTGCTTTCTTTACCGGAATAGTTTACCACACCCACAAAGCCCTGTCAAGCACTTTTACGCGATTTCAGGGAAAAATATTCTGAAAACAGGAATGGGGGAACGGCATCACTGCCGCTCCCCCGATCGATCGCACTTGGCGGGTGTGCCCTTTCCCGCATTTCTTTTGGCCCAATGGGCGTGTAGCAGCACAATCTCTACTTCAAATGCCACCTTATCCTATGCATATTATACCACAATTATTCCCGGCTGTAAAGCAAACGATTCTTTTCCAGCAGCTTCTTCAGGTTTCTGTCACGCAGGCGATAAAACGTCATTACGGAATTTTTATATTCATTTTTATCTGTTTCCAGCGCAAGCCGTACCACAACGTTCAGATTGCTTTCCTCAAGCCGCCGCACTGCAAACACTGTTCCGGCATGCTTTTCGTCCAGGATCAGCAAATCGGGGAAAAGCACTGTTTCTGCGCCGTACTGTTCAAATAGAGTAAAATCCTCCGGGTGACGTTCCTTGATATGTGCCACCCGTTCTTCTGTCACGACTACTTCCGTCGTGCGCAGCGTACCAAAGAAGTTTTGCAGAAGCGCAGGATCCAGATTGCCCAAAAGTGTCATTTCCATCTTCCTGTACTCCCATCATCCTTTTACTTCGATCAGCTTCCCCAGTTCCAGCGAGTAGATGCCCTTATAGGTCACCGGTTTTGGGGCAAAGCGCTTGCTGATGGCAAGGGCATAGAGGTCAAGCTGGGCGCGATAGGCGGCAAGGAAGTCATCCTCGGATTTTCGGCGGTCCGTCTTGTAATCCAGCAGCTCCAGGTGATCCGGGAACACCAGCACCAGGTCAGCGATGCCCTGCACCAGCACCTTTGCCTGTGCCACGGCAGCGCTGTCGGCGGGGGCAGAGCCCTGAGCGGTCAGCACCTCGGCGGCAGGCAGGGCCGTGATGAAGTCCAGCTCCCGCAGCACCTCATCTGCGGCACAGATGCGCGCAAAGGCTTCGCTCTCCACAAAGCGGCGGATGCGCCCTGCATCCAGCTTCTCCGCAATTTCGGACGCGGTGAGCTTTGCTTCCACCTGCCGGTCACGCTCGGCGGGGATCGCCGTTTCCAGCGTGCCTGCCTGCTTTGCCGCCGCAAGAGCCGCAAAATCGGCGTGCTCCAGGAAGGCGTGAAGGGCCGTGCCCATCTCGGCGGCGGTCAGGCCGTCCTTTGCCAGAAAGCCCGGTCGCTCCAGCGTGGTCTGCTCTGCCTTGTGGACGATGCCGGTCACGCTGACCTTGGCGGGCACTTGGGCCAGCTCTGCCGCCGGGTACTGCCAGGCAAAGCCCTGCCGCAGTGCCTCGGTCAGGGCCAGGTCTGCCTGGGTCAGCGGCCTTTCCTCCAGTTCCGGGGCGGTCGGCTCCACGCCCTCGGGCAGCGCCTGCTGCACCGTCAGGGTAATGGTGCTCCCGGTATCCGCAAAGGGCAGTTCCAGATCCTCGGCCAGCCGGCGCAGAGGGCCGCCGTTGGGGTGGACGAGCAGGGCCGTGCGGAGCCAGTCGGCAAAGCTGTTTGCCTGCCGGCAGAGCGTCTGCCCCGCCCCGGCTTCAAGGAAGGCCGCCGCTCTGGTAAAGGGGTTGGAGGTCTTTCCGATGCCCAGCGGAACGGTCAGGATGAGCTTATCCTGCGCGCGGGTCAGCGCCACATAGAGCAGGCGCATCTGCTCACTGCGCATCTCGGCGGCGTGGACATTGGAGAGCGCCGTGTAAGCCGCCGTCTTGTAAGCGCCCTCGCCCTCCTCGGGGCGCAGGCGCAGGCCCGCCCCATACATCCGATGCAGGAGCACCGGCTGGCGGGTATCGGCGGCATTGAAGCGACGGGCCGTGTCGGCCACGAACACCACCGGGAACTGCAGGCCCTTGGAGCGGTGGATGGTCATCACGGTCACACAGCCGGGGCGGGAGCCGCCAGGCACGGTATCCTGCCCCGTGGAGCCTGCCAGCGCCGCAGCGTCAATGGCCCGCACCAGCGCCGAGATGCCGCCGGAACCGGCCCCGGCACAGAAGGAGGCAAACCGCCGGGCATCCTCCCGGCGGCGGGCACCATTTTCCATCACGCCCAGTGCGGCAAGGTAGCCGGTGGAAGCAAAAATCTCCTCCAGCAGCTGTTCTGCCGGGACACTGCGGGCCATCCGGCGCAGCTCGGTCAGCCGGGCATAGAACGCCCGGACTTTTCCGGTAAAGGGGGTGTCCTCCCCGCTGTTCACGGTGAGCAGCAGCGCACCGTAGAGGCTGATGCGCTGGGGGGCGTTTTCCCCCTGCTGCTTCTGGATCTCTTCGGCTCTGGCCCGCAGGCGGACAAGGTCGTCATCGGTGAAACCGAACAGCGGGCCCAGCATGGCAGCGGCAAGATAGATATCCTGCGCCGGGTTGTCAATGACCTTCAGCAGGGCGATGAGGGGCCGGATGTGGGGAGCATCCAGCAGGTTTTCGCGGGCATCCGCATACACCGGGATACCCCGGGCAGCCAGCGCTTCCACATAGGCCGGAAAATCATTGCGCGCCGCCAGCAGGATGCAGCAGTCCTCGTACTGCACCGGGCGGGTGGCACTGCCGTCCCGCACCGGCTCGCCGCTCTGCACCATCTCCTCGATGCGCCGGGCGATCCAGCCCGCGTCCGTTTCGGCGGTGTCATCGGGCAGGAAATGCGCCTCCACGCTGCCCGTGTATTCCCCGGGTGCCCCGCAGACCAGCCGCTGGCCGTCGCCGTAGGCCGTGTCGCCGAGTTCCGGGGACATGAGCCGCTCAAACAGGAAATTGATCCCTTCCACCACCTGCGGAGCCGAGCGGAAGTTGGCATCCAGCGCCAGCATGGCATCGGTGCCGGGGGCTCCCTCTGCCGGGCGGGGCCGCGCTGCGCCGCCGGGCAGGGCGGGCCAGCTGTCCAGTTTTTCCCGGAAGATGCTGGGGTCTGCCTGCCGGAAGCGGTAGATGCTCTGCTTCAGATCTCCCACCAGAAAGAGGTCGTCCCCCGCCGGGGATGCAAGACACCGGTACAAGGCATCCTGCAGGGCGTTGGTGTCCTGATATTCATCCACCATCACGGCGGCATAGTTCTGCCGGATGACCCCGCACAGCGCGGTGGGGGTGCCGTCCGGGTCACGGAGCAGGCGGAGGGCCTGATGCTCAAAGTCGCTGAACTCCAGCAGCTTCCGGTCCCGCTTTTTGGCCGAGAACCGGGCATCGAAATCCCGCACCGCCGCGAACAGCGCCCGCAGGCGGGGCTCTGCGGCCCTGCGGTCTGCCTCAGCCTCCTTCTCACTGCAGGGGATCAGCTCAAGGATCTGCGCAAACAGGGCCGCGCCCTCATCGGCGCGGGTGCGGATGACTTTTTTGTGTTCGCCGTTCAGCCGCTTTTTCATCCCTTTCAGGCCGGGCAGTTCCTCCATGCCCAGCACATAGGGGGTCAGCAGATCGTAAAGCGGGGTCCACTCCCCCGCCACAGCCAGCTGTTCCACCCTGCCCAGCAGGGCGGCAGCCTTGTCCAGCCGTTCCTGTGCATCGGTATATTTTTCCAGCACAGCATTCTTTGCCTTTTCCCGGGCAGAGGGCGTTTTCTTTTCCTCGGCATCGGCCAGCTCCTGCTCCCGGTCGCCCGGGCAGTCAGCCAGCGCGGCGCGGAACAGTTCCCCTGCTGCCCTGGCACTGCGGGCAGCTTCGGCCAGCAGCAGATCATGCCAGCAGGTGGCAGCAAAGCCATTTTCCTCCTGCCACGGAGCCAGAAATTCGTCCAGCTTTTTGTCGTAATCGGGCAGGGCGCGCAGGAAATCGTAGACATGCAGGATCGTCTCGCCCGCCGCACGGTCGGTACGGCCCTTGCCATAGAGGTCGGCAAAGGCACAGAAATCCGGGTCACGGTAGGCATTTTCCAGCGTCTCGCTCAGGGCAGAGGCCCGCAGGAGCTCCACACTGCCGGGGTCTGCGGGGGAAAAATCCGGCGGGATATCCAGCGCCTGAAAATGCTTGCGCAGCAGATCCAGACAGAAGGCATCGATGGTGCAGATGGGCGCGCGCTGCAGCAGCATCCGCTGGCGGCGCAGCGCGCCATTGCCGGGTTCCGCCTGGCTGCGCTTCAGAAGCGCCTGCCCGATGCGGGCCCGCAGCTCTGCCGCCGCCGCATTGGTAAAGGTGACGATGAGCAGACGGTCCGCATCCACGGGATGTTCCGGGTCAGTGATGAGCCGGACAGCCCGCTCGGTCAGAACAGCCGTTTTGCCGCTGCCCGCCGCCGCGCTCACCAGCAGCGCGCCGCCCCGGTCCTCCATGGCAGCCCGCTGGGCGGGGGTCCACTTGGGTTCACTCATGCCTGTTCCTCCTCTCCCTCTTCGGGCTGCCCGGGAGCCTCAAAGGGCTTTGCGGGGGCTTCCAGCGCCCGCTCCCCGATGCCGGTCTCGTGGCAGCAGACAAAGCCGTAATCACACCACTGGCAGGGGCTCCGGCCCGTGACCAGCGGCTCGGCGGCGATCTGCCCCTCATAGAGCTGCTGGCCCATCCGGGTCACAAGATCATCCAGATGCAGCTGGATGCGGTTCAGCTTGGCGATGTCTGCCCGCTTGTCCTTCTGGTAGGGGCTGGGCGCGCCTCTGTAATAGGAGAAGGGCAGGTATCTGCCGGTCTCTCCGGCATCCATGGCATCGAACAGCTTCTGCTCGTCCCGCACCAGACCGTCCAGTTTGTATTCCACACTGTGGGCCGCCTTTTCGCGGGTGGTGGTCTCAGGGGCCGGGTCGGCCAGCAGGTAGAGCACACCCGCCGGTTCCGCCCCCGTAAAGCGGCCGCTTTTATCCCGGGTCAGGCTGAACAGGTAGAGCAGCATCTGGCAGTCCAGACCGCAGTAGACTTCCTTCAGGTCCAGCTTTTTGGTGCCGGTCTTGTAGTCCACCACCCGCACCCAGCGGGTGCCGTCCTCCTCCACCCACTCGTCGGCACGGTCCACGGTGCCCACCAGCTGGACGGTGCGCCCGTCCGACAGGTGATACACCTGGGCAGGCACGGCATCCTCGCCCCGGCCGATCTTCAGCTCACAGGCCACTGGCTTGAAGCTGGACTGCCGCTGCTCATCCCGCAGGTAGAGCAGCAGGCTCGTCATGCTCTTTTTCAGGCGGGAGAGCAGATAGGCAAAGCGGGCGGTATCCTCAGGCAGATAGCGTTTGGCGTACTCATCCACCAGCAGCGCGGCAAGGCTCGCCATGGCCTCATCGTCCAGCTCCATAAAGGGCTGCAGCGTCGCCATGGGGTTGTCCGGGCCGGGGTGAGGGTCCAGCGCCATCTGCAGCACCCAGTGCATCAGGGTGCCGCTCTGGTCGGCGGAAAGCTCGGCCCGGTGGCGGGGCCTGAGCCCCAGCACATACTGCAAAAAGTAGCCGTAGCGGCAGGTATAATATTTTTCCAGCTGACTGGGTGAAATGCGCAGCTTCCGCCCCAGCAGCGCTTCCAGCGCAGGCAGGTCATGCACCTGCCGGGGGGCAGTGTCGGCCATCCGGCGCAGCAGGGCAAGGCCCTGCGGCTCGGTCTCGCCGGGGGTGTGCAGGGCTTCTGTCAGGCTGGCACGCTCAGTCTCCGTCAGGGGCCAGCCGCCGCCCAGACAGTCCAGCCCATCTGCAGGAGTGGCCGCAAGGTCCGTCAGTTCCAGCTCCGGGGCAGCGGGGGCCAGCGCTTCCACGAGGGGTTCCAGCGCAGCGCAGAGGGTCTGCCCCTGCCCCTTGGGCCAGCTGAGCCACAGCCCCTTTGCAGGGGCGGTCAGGGCTTTATAGAAGCAGACCTGCTCACGCACCACACGGTTCTCAAAGCAGTCAGGCAGGTCGATCTCCTGCGCCATCAGGGCATCGCGGTCGGCGTGGGTCAGCAGACCCACCTCGCCGGGCGCGGCCGGGAATTCCCCCTCGGCCAGCCCCAGCACAAACACATAGTCCGGCGCGTCCAGACGCATCTTGCCTGCGCTGGCCAGCACCACCGCGTCCAGGGTCTGGGGGATGTGCCCCAGGTCGGACGAGCGGAGCAGCAGCCCGAACAGGTCCTCGTATTCGGCCACGGTAACGGTCTGCTCCCCCAGCAGATGGGCCATCTCGTTCAGCAGCCCCATGACCACGTTCCACTCCCGGGCGGCTTCCTCCGCCGCCGGGATGCCCCGGCCCGCGCGGATGGCCTCTACCTGAGCGGCCTGCTGTTCCTCAGCCCCCAGCGTTTTCAGGCAGAAATACACCGCCCGGCTGATGGCCTCGGCATTGACCCCGCGCACCTTGGCCCGGAATGCATCCACCGCCCCCACAAGCAGGGCACGGGCATATTCTGCCTGCTCCCGGTTGCGGAGGTCCTCTTCGGTCAGCTCCTGTTCTCCAAAGCCCTTGGGGCTGCGCTCGAACTTCTCCCGCCAGGCCGCCGCCGTGGGGGCCCAGGTGTAGGCATAGTTTTCCAGCGCGCAGACCTGCTCCTCGCTCAGGGCACACAGGCCGGTCTTGGCAAGGGTGGTCAGGTTCTCGGTCAGGTCGGCTCCCCGGGCGATCTCCAGCAGGGCCCGCACCGCCGTGGCCGGGGCGCTGAATTCCGGGGTGGTGGGTTCATCGCAGTACAGGGGGATCTCCGCCATCCGGAACTCATACCGGACTGCGGCACGATACTTGGCGATATCGCGGCAGACCACAGCGATCTTTCCGCACCGCACGCCCTGCCGCATCAGCCGCCGGATGGCACCGGCAGCGGCACGGGCCTCCTCCTCCCGGCTGGGCGCGGCAAAAAGCCGCACCTCGCCCGCCGGGGCATCCGCGGTGCAGCTGCCGGTCTCCAGCAGCTCTGCCACTGCAGCAAGGCCCGGGGCGTTCCGGTGGCGCAGGTCCTTGCGCAACAGCTGCGGAACGGCCACCTCTGCCCCGTTTTTCCGGGCCAGCTGGCGCAGCTGCGCCGCCACCTGCTTGGCCCCGGAGAACAGGCTCAGGTCATCGGGCAGCAAGGGGGCTCCATCATCGCAGAGGGCCACCGTCACGCTGGGCAGCGCCGCCAGCATGGCCCCCAGCAGCCGCTTTTTGGGCGCGTTGAAGGTATCGAACTCATCAATAAACACCGCCCGGTCCCGCAGAAACTCCGGCAGGCTGTGCCGGGCCAGCGCTTCCTCCAGCCGGGCTCCGGCCAGCTCCAGCCGGTCAGAGGGGTCCATGCCGCTGCGGGCCAGCAGGGTCTCGTAGCCCTGAAAAATGAGGGCCAGCTCACTGAGCTTGCCGCTCTCGGCCCCGCAGGCACCGGCCAGCTGTGCCAGCTGCTGGCCGGAAAGGCCCGCGCTTTTCAGCTCGTCGATGGTCTGGGCCGCCATCTGGCAAAAGGCCGCACTGCGCCGGTGGCGGTGATAATAGTGGACATTGTCCTGCAGCTCCTCAAGCGCCCGGCGCACCAGCACGGCACGGCCTGCGTCAGAGAGGGTCTGCACCGCCGCGCCGCCCTCGGTGGAAAGGATCTTTTCTGCCAGACTGGTAAAAGAAAAACTCTCCACCATGCCGGACAGGGCATCCCCCAGCTCACGGTAGATGCGGCCCTCGGTGCTGGAAGTGAATTGTTCCGGCACCAGCAGAATGCTTTTTTCCCCTTTTTCGGCCCGGGCGCGGATGCGCTGGTACAACAGCGTCGTTTTTCCGCTGCCGGAACCGCCCAGAAGTAGCTGTAACATTGTTTTTCTCACTTTCTATAACGAGCTCACCCTCTCAGTCAAAGCCTGCGGCTTTGCCAGCTCTCCCGAAGGGAGAGCCTTTGGCATATCGGGTCAGCCCTGCGCAATGGATAATAATTGAGTTTATTGTACCGCAAAATTGAAGAAAAATCTATTCTGTGGTAAACTGAGGAAAAACAGCAAAACAGGAGGGGCACTTCCCCATGAAGATTCTAGCAGTTGATTACGGTGCCAGCCGCACGGGGCTTGCGGTCTGCGACCCCACCGAGTTCCTGACCACGCCCATCACCCCCCAGATCACCCTGAAGGCCCGGCCCAAAGTGGCCGCCGAGGTCTGCCGCATTGCCCAGGAACAGAAGGCAGAGCTCATTGTGGTGGGCCTGCCGCTCAACATGGACGGCACCGAGGGCGAGCGCGCCGAGAAGAGCCGCAAGCTGGGCAAGACTTTGCAGATCTGGAGCGGGCTGCCCGTGCGGATGTGGGACGAGCGGCAGTCCACCTGTGAAGCCGCCGACATCCTGGACGAGGTGGGAACTTTTGGTGCCCACCGCAAGGCCATTCTGGATTCCGTCAGCGCCACGGTCATTCTGGAAGATTACCTCGCCTGGCGCAAGGAGCACCCCGGCGAAATTTGAACCGGAAGCAAAAAGAGACGCTTTTCAGCGCCTCTTTTTCGTTTATACGGGTAATGTCACGGTAAAGCCGGTTTTGTCATTTTCAGTTGTTACTGCGCCTGATATGTCTCAATGCTGACGCTGTTGATGGTGATCGTTTCCGTGGGCTTCTGGTTCTCATCCACGGCGGCCTGAGCGATGGTGTCCACCACGTCCATCCCCTCGTACACCTGACCCAGCACGGTATCGGTGTAGTCGAGGTAGGGTGCGCCGCCGGCGGTCTGGTAGGCCGAAACGACCTCAGCGCGGTAACCTGCACTGTTCATCTGGTCGGTGAGCTCCTGGGTGATGGAATCCCCGCCGGGCAGAGTGGACATGATATAAAAGACGCTGGCGCACTGGCCGGAGGAGTCCGCCGCCATGCAGAGGGCACCGGAATAATGGTGGAGCTTGTCGGTGGCCTCAGCCGGGTAGCGGCTGCCGTTCCAGATGGTGGTGCCCTTGCCGTCAGCACCCTGACCGGCCTCCACCACAAAGTCCTGCTCCACACGGGTCACAGTCAGGCCGTTATAGTAGCCCGCCTGCACCAGACCCACAAAGTTATCATAGGCCTGCGGGGCCTGCTCCGGGAAGAGCACCGCCCGGAACACGCCCGCCGTGGTATCGAACACCGCCACGGGTTCCCCCGCCGCCGGGTGGGTGAACTGCAGCTCGGCCGATTCCACCGCCGGGCGGGTGATGGTCTTTGTTCCGGCTCCGCTGCTGCCGCCGATGTTTTTCACAAGGCTGCAGCCGGACAGTGCAAAACTCACGGCCAGCAGCAGCGCCGCCAGCCGGACACGGGTCTTATTCATAAACAGATCCCTCCGTTCATATTCTGATAGCAGTTCCCCCGCACGCGGGAGATACGCAGAATTCAGTATAGCATATTTCTGCCCGGGAAGCGAGAGGGAAATGCGTGAAAATTTGTCGTGCATTTTCTGTGCGAAAAACATCTTGACGAGCAGGCAAAAAAACGCTACACTATAAGCACAGCAAGGGACGGCGGGAACGCAGCAGATTCCGGGCTGTGTGCGTAATTTTATTTGAGTACCATCCCTTTGATTGGGTTTGGATAGACAGGAGAACGTATCTTATGGCAGAAGAGATCAAGAACCCGAACACCGAAGAGGAATATCAGCCCGATCTGATGACTCTTGAGGATGAGGACGGCAATGAGGTCACGTTTGAAGTGATCGATGCACTGGACCATAAGGGCGTGCATTACCTTGCAGTTGTCGAATACGCGGAGGATGAAGAGGATGTCAACGAGGACGCACAGCTGGTCATCCTGAGCGTGGGCGAGGACAGCGAGGGCGAATATCTGGACGTTGTGGAGGATGACGAGACTCTGATGGAAGTCAGCAAGCTGTTTGAGCAGCGCCTGAGCGACCAGTTCGAGATCGAGTAATTCCCCAGCACAGACAGATTCCCAGGCAAGACTTCCTGCCCGGCGCGATTTGTTGCGGTTTATATGATCCTACTAATCATTCAACGGGAGCCCGGAGTTCTCCGGCGGATTGCAGACCTCCCCGCCATGGGTCGACCATGGAGGTTCGATGAGGAAGCGTGAATCCGGCGACAGGGCACCCACCTGTCCGTAAGGGTAGGTTTGATTGCCGCAGACGACCGGGCGGGATCTTTTTATAGCATTGCATCCACCGCTGGCCTGCCACAAGGCCAGTGTGTGGATTTTTTTATAGGACGACCTCTCAGGCACTAATGCCCCCGCATCCCAGCAGGGAAGGCGGCATTGTGCAGCGATGCCGGAGAGGTTCTTGCGGAAAGGATGTGCATTGCGGTATGAAAAGCGAACATCTGGTGGGGACGAGCATCCCCCGTTTCACCTACGACACCCCCACGGTGCCGGGCAATGATTTTTACACCCTGTGCGAGGGGGAGCATCCGCTGTGCATGATCTTCCTGCCCGGGTTCGACCACCCTGTCAGCCGCGAATATATCACCCGCTACCTGAAAACGCTGCCCCAGCTCAAGGGGGCACGGCTTGTCTGTGTGGTGCGTTCCTCGGCGCAGGCGGTGGCTAAGGCCACCCACGGCTCAGATTTCCCCTTTCCTGTCATCTGCGACGGCCCTGGCGTACTGTACGGCTACCTGGGCGTAGAGCAGACCCGCGGCCTGCTGAGCTGGAGCTTTGCGGCCCAGAAGATCTACAAGGCCGCCAGAGATGCCGGTTACCACTACGACACCAAAGCCCCCCAGCTGCTGCCGCTGACGCTGGTGGTGGGCCATCTGGGCAAGATCCTGTTCACCCACTCGGGCCGCAGCCAGACCGACCTGCCCGAGGACTGCGCCGCCATCAGCGAGATCGTGCGGGCTGTGGAAAAGGCAACCGCCCCCACCGACGGCCCCGCAGACCCCCACTGCTCGGATGAGACCCTCACCCTGCCCGATCTGGTGGGTTGGGATAACTGAATGATCCACAAAAAACGGCTGCTGCACATTTTTTCCGTGCAGCAGCCATTTTTTATTCTTCCGGTTCTTCTGCAAACAGCCCCGGGATGCCGCAGACAGCGGCCACGCCCACCACCGTAAACACGATGCGCGACCAGATGGAGCTGCTGCCGCCCAGCAGCCAGCCCACAAAGTCAAACTGGAACAGGCCCACAAGCCCCCAGTTGATGCCGCCAATGATCATCAGGATCAGGCACACTTTATAAAAGGTCTGCACAAAAAGACCTCCTTTCCTTTGGGCAGTTTTCCCCATTGGAAAGGAGGTTATGCATATCACAGCATCCACTTCGGGCTGATGACCCGCGCGCCGCCCCGATCGGGCTGAGCCACATACACCTGCGGCCACTGCGCCCTGACAGCCTCGGCGGCGCTTCGGGCAGCTTCTTCGCTCTCAAAGATGCCAAACACTGCCGCGCCGCTGCCGGTCATCAGGGCAGTGACAGCGCCGTTCTCTTTCAGCGCGGTCTTGATGGCCTCGTTGTCTCTGGCACCGCTGCATTCCTCCAGCGCGTTGCCTGCGGCGGCACACACACCCGCCAGATCCTCGGCGCGGATCGCCTTTTCCTGGGCTTCGCAGTCGGGGTGGGTGCTGCTGCCCACTTTGTCATAAGCGGCAAAGGCTTCCGGGGTGGAAACGCCGTAATCGGGCATGACCACCGTGAACCAGCAGTCCGGGCAGGGCGGCAGAGCTTTCATCACATCGCCCACGCCCTGCACCCGGCAGGTGCCGCCCATCAGGGCAAAGGGCACATCCGCGCCGATCTTTGCCCCCAGCGCGCAGAGCTCACTCATGGAGAGCTTTGCGCCGTAAAGGACGTTCAGGCCCGCCAGCACACCGGCGGCAT
>ERZ773241.3115-NODE-3115-length-11869-cov-2.794312_pt1 | contig 11869 bp, 6 predicted proteins | sample MGYA00580989_ERZ773241 | MGnify/ENA primary metagenome ERZ773241 (study PRJEB29015, sample SAMEA2737804) | human gut metagenome | biome: human gut; feature: human-associated habitat; material: faeces | place: China | collected 2012 ...
TTTTACGGGCGACCTGCTCCGCCTGATGAAAACACCAGAAGAACTGTATGACTTTGCGTATGATTATATCTTTACCGTGTTTGCTGGTATCAGTGCCACAATTCTGTACAACCTGCTTTCTTCCATGCTGCGTTCCATTGGAGATAGCCGAACACCGCTGATTTTCCTTGCAATTGCAGCAGCGTTGAATATTGGTTTGGACTTCCTCTTTATTTTGGGATTCCATACGGGCGTTGCCGGAGCAGGTTATGCAAGTGTTCTCTCGCAGGGCATTTCCGGTATCCTGTGCCTGATTTATATGTTCAAGAAGTATGAAATTTTCCGGATTCGGAAAGAGGAATGGAAGGTATCGCTTTCTTGCTGCGGACGGTTGGTTTCCATTGGTCTGCCGATGGCGTTGCAGTTTTCCATTACTGCAATTGGTTCGATTATCCTGCAAACAGCTGTAAACACTTTGGGAACGGTTTCCGTTACCGCTGTAACAGCTGCTTCTAAGTTGCAGATGATTCTGACAGGTCCGATGGAATGCTTGGGCATCACCATGGCAACCTACTGCGGACAGAATCGGGGTGCACGGGAATTTGAACGGATTCGGAGCGGTATTCGGACAAGTGTGGTTGTTTCCATGATTTATTGTGTGGTATCTGCCGCAATTATCATTGTATTGGGCGGATGGATGGCACTGCTGTTCTTGGATGCCTCTGAAACAGAAGTCATGGCACAGGTAAAAGAATACCTGCGGTTGAATGCGTATTTCTATCCGACATTGGGTTTGCTGTTTATCCTGCGGAACGGTTTGCAGGGTATGAGTTACAGCTTCTTGCCGATGATGGCAGGGGTTACGGAACTGATTGCACGGGTTCTGGTCTGTGTGGCATTTGTTCCGGATTTTGGCTATACTGCCGCTTGTATGGCAAGTCCGGTTGCATGGATTTTTGCAGATACCTTGCTGGTAACGGTTTACTTTGTCAAGATGAAGAGTCTGAAGGTGCAGCTTGCACAGCCAGCCCCGGCAGCCTGCTGATTTTGTTTTCGATATCAAAAAAACCGATGCAGTTATGAGATGCTGCATCGGCTTTTTGATTTTATAATGGTAGTATTTACATCTTACCACCGATTATTCCAGAGCGGTGTATTTCCGGATGCAGATTTTGCATAGTGTGTGAGAATCTGCACGGCATCTTCGACACCTAAAATACCGCCATCTGCACCTTGATTCTGTGAGCAGGTGTCAATATCAGATAAGAAGTAGGCTAAAGTTTCTTGGTCGTCTGTAAAGGAATTGTTGAGTTTTGCGGTATTGCCAGCTGCTTTTTTTGCATAGTAGGTCAAAATACAAACAGAATCATTGACATCTACGATACCATCTAAATTGCTGTCGCCCTTTTTTCCAACCAATACTTTTTTGGTGTAGGGGGCTGCATTGAACTGATAAACCGGAGCAGTTGCATCACCGCAATAAAACGGCACATCTGCAATGGCATATCCCGTTGTTGTTGCAGCGGCATATAATGCAGCCGGTGTGGTCTGTGCCGTCAAGGCATCCAGCAGAGATTCATTTTTTGTAACATTGTCGGTATAGGTAACCCGTCCTGTAATGGCAGCGTTGGAATACTGAGAGAGGGTCAACGGACGGTCATTCTCTGCAAATGCACAGATGGTAGACAATTTGGAAGTGTCATTGGTGATGGTTGCGGAGGATGCTCCAACTGTAATCGAAGTGCTGACAAAAGACAACGGCAGACGAGTATGAGCAGCCGTGCTCAAGCTGCAATCGGTTTCCGAGAAGGAAACAGTATAGACATCGTTAGGCGTTCCTTGCCGGATAACAATATCAAAAGAGAAGAACGGGAATTCATCTGCATATCCCAAGAAGGAAACGCCTTCCTGTGCATGCGTTCCGGTTAAAATCCAGCTATAGGCATCATGGTAGCCGCTGAGTACCGTTCCAGCCGGAAGCGTTGCGTCATAATGGGGAATCGTGCAGGTGTTTGTTTCCAGTGGATATTGCTCCTCTGCACTCTGTTTATAATAGGAATAAGTAAAGGAAACCGTTCCGTCTGTATTTTGTTGCAGGTCAGAAGCAGGAATTTCGATTTTCTCATTGGAAATCCAAGTTTTCACGCCGTCCACTAATTTGTTATAGGAGCGAGTGAAATAGATGCCGCCAGCTCCATCGCTCCGAATGGAAGAACCGCTGAACGGTTCTGTCAGCAGGGCACTGGTCAGCGGTGCACAGCTGTAAGGGGTGTAAGTGCCGGAAGAGGTAATTTCCCCGAAGCAGGTCGGCATCGCATATTCTGAGAAGAAAGAACCGCCACTGTAGGATTGCTTGTACATATCCGTTGTGCTGAGAATGTTGCTGCTGTTGGAGAAATAAAGGCTGCTGGAATCGCTCTGATAGCGAATGCGTGCACCGGTGATTTGTTTGGCTGGGTGGGTGTTGCCCTTGATGTAAACTTTGGTCGGAATGTGGACATCGCCAGCTTGTACTTCTTCCGCAGAAACATAGGTTCGTTCTGGGACAAAATAGAATGTATACGGGTCAGTCTGTTCGACAACCGAGTTTTGCAGCAAGGCAGAATCCTCTGTAACAGCATCTGCTGCGGATACTGGCAAGCAGACAGCGAATAGCGTGCAGGCTGCCAGCAGGGAAATGATTTTTTTCATGAGAAAAACTCCTTTATTCTGTAATTTCTATCTGTCGAACAGGAACGCTGTCCGGCTGAACAAGGGAATATTTACAAGGGAAAACCGGCATACAGATGTCAGCAGATGGGTGACAAGAGAAAAACTGTATCCCGGTTTTCATATGATTGTTTTGTGTTAGCGGTTGCTCCAAACCGGATTGTTTCCGGCAGCAGCCTGTGCATAATAGGTTAAGATTTGTACGGCATCTTCTACGCTCAGTTCTCCGCCGTCTGTTCCCTGATTCTGGGAACAGGTGTCGATGTCGGATAGGAAGTAGGAGAGAATTTCTTCTTCATTGGTTGCCTGTTCCAGCAAGGTTGACTCTAAACCAGCAGCTTTCTTTGCATAGTATTGCAAAACCAAAACAGCATCTTCTACATCTACCTTGCCATCCAGATTGGTATCGCCCTTTTTCCCGATGAGCAGGGTCTTGGTGTAGTCTGTGCCGTCTGTGTTTTTCAGCGGCTGGGTGTTGAGGGTAAAGGGAACCGGATTTACATAAGCACTGCCGGACTGCTGAGCATAGAGTTCTGCCGGAGATTGTCCGCAAGTAACGGCATCTGTCACATCCTGTGTGGCAGTTGTTCCGTCTGCACTGGTGACAGTCGAAATCAGTTCCCCGCTGCCCTGATTCAGGCGGATTTCCTTGTCGTTTTCCGCAAAGAAGCAGTAATACGGGCTGGTGCTGTCTTGGGTAATTGTGCCGGAAGCAGCTCCCACGGTAATGGTGGTGTTCATCAGTTGCAACGGAACGAGGAAAGAAGTGGTTGCCAGTCGGCAATTATCGTCTAGTTGCACATCATAAGAGCCGGCAGGCGTCCCCTGACGAAGTACAATATCGAACGAGAAGCAAGGGAATTCATCGGTATAGCCGAAGAATGCAGGGGTTTCCGTTGCAGCAGGTGTCCAATAACAAGTATTATGAAAGCCTTTGTAAGTTTCGCCTGCGGATAATGTCGTATCATAGTGCGGAAGTTCAATGGTTGCTGTCTTTTGTGTAAAGTTTGGGTCGTTCTGGTCATAGTACAAATAATCAAACGAAGCACTGCCGTCTGCATGTATCTGCATCTGAGAAGCTGGAATTTCTACTTTTTCCTGAACGAATGTCTTAACACCGTCTACCAGTTTGTTGCAGCTAAGTGTGAAATACGCACCGCCGTTTCCATCACTGCGGACAACATCGCCGCCATTCAGGCGTTCATAGATGGTATCCCCCAAAACGCAAGAGCCGAACGGAGAAAAGACGGTTTTTCTGGAGAGCTTGCCCAGACAAAATTCTGGATAACGGGAAGTATAAGAACCGCCGCTATAAGTGCGGTCTTCAGCATCGCTCCTAGTATTTACATCCAAGCTGTTATCAAAATAAACGTGCTCGGAATCAGAGGTATGATAGGTCAGCAGGAATGCACGGGGGCTGATGGAGTTATCTCCGTGGAAATAAACCTTGGTGTTGATGTGAACATCGCCCTGAGCCAGTTCTTCCGCAGAAACAAAGGTTCGTTCTGGCTGGAGGGTTACTTGAAACGGGGAGAGATTGGCGGATGCACCGGCAACGGGCAGGTTGTCAAAAACACCGTCTGCTTCTGCAACCTGTTCTGCATAAGTGGTAACATCTTCTTCTGCGGAAGCAGAAATGCCAGCAGAAAACGGGGTAGCGAGAGCGGCTGCAAACATACCGCAGAGGGCAACGGCAGCCATTTTATTTTTTTTGAAAAACATAAAGACTCCTTTCTGTTTACTGGAAAATGATTCCGAAAACGAGACATCTTGAAAAAGCATGCAGCTTATCTTGATTATACCATTTTCAAATAGGCTTGTCAAGAAACGAAATCGGGTTCTTTTTACGGGCAGGAGCAGGGATTTTTGTCGAATCGAAGCGACTGCAAAAATGAACAAACTGTAAAAATACAGGAAAGGAACTTGACAGAATCGGGCAGTTATGCTATACTAACCGTGGTTAGGCGGAACTAACCAATCACCTGCAACCGGAATCATGCTGCCAGTCTTCGGAGAGCTGGTAGAACCAGTGTTCTTCTTAGTGGTCTGCTGAGCTGCCTTCGTTGTGGTGGTCTTAGTTACGCCAGTACCGCCAGTAACGTTGGTAGCACTGGTGTTACCAGTATCCTTGGTGTCTTCTGTGCCGCTAACTTTGCTTGTAGCAGTTGTAGTAGCGGTTGTAGTTGTAGTGGTCGGCTTAGCAGTTGTGGTGGTAGTTGTGGTGGTTGTAGTCGGCTTAGCAGTTGTAGTGGTTGTTGTGGTGGTCGTTGTAGTAGTGGTGGTGGTTGTGGTAGTTGTTGTGGTAGTAGTAGCTTCTGTTGTGGTGGTCTGTACGCCTTCGATCTGGATATAACCCTGAGAAGGAGCACCTGTCAAAGATTCATCACCATGAGTAATCTTCGGAACATAAGCACCGTCATAAGACCGTTCCAGACCGTCGATGTAGTAAATGTCACCCGGCTGTGCATTTTCTGTTACCTTAAAGGTAATGTTGATAATAGCACCATCACCAGTTACATAAGTCGGGCCATCGCCTGTCGGAGTGGTTGCATAAGTAACCCATCCGCCGATACCCTGCGGATGTACCTGGAAACCAGAAGTATTTACTGCAACACCTTCACCCATAGCACCCAGAACGCTTGCACCAGCTACGCCCTTAGAATAGGTGAGTTCGTCTGCGTTCCACTGCAAACCAAATGCAAGAGAATCCCAACCATCTGTATTGCCAGCAATATAAACCGGAACAGTTACCAGATAATTGCTGCTCTGCAGTTCATCCATTGTAACAGTAACCTGTCCAACAGAAGGAGTATTCAATGCCTGTGCTGGAACAGCAGTGAAAACAGCGGCAGAAGTAGCAACTACTGCTGCTGCGGAAACAGCTGCCAATGCCTTCTTAAATGTACTTTTCATTTTTCTATTTTCCTTTCAAATATAAATTATGCGGTGTCCGGTGTTCCAGACACCGCACTTTTACCTTATCTGTAAATTTTAGTGCTTAGCCTTCGTACCAGATAGAACCTTCCAAAGACTTCAGGGACGGAATCACATCCGGCCATGTCACTTCCTGACCTGCTGCAGTCTTTGCAGTGTAAGTCAGAATGCGTACAGCATCTTCCGTTGTCATCAGCTTATTGCCGTCATTCTTGCCTTCCTTCGATTCTGTATCTACATCAGCCAGGAAGAATGCAAACTTATTCAGATTTTCATCTTCATTGAAGACAATATTTTCCTGACCAGCTGCAATCTTTGCAGTATAAGTCAGAATTGCAACGGCATCCGGTACGTCTACCAGACCGCTCAGGTCGGTATCGCCCTTAACGCCAATGTATACAGTCGGATTTACCGGAGCTGCAACTGGTTCAGCATCTGCCTTTGTCGGGTCAGTGAAGTAAGCGTTTACTTCTGTTACGCAGTACGGCTTGCCTTCTGCATCGAAGATTTCCTTCGGTGTGGTCTTGTCGAGGGTAACTGCACCTGCTTCCAGAGCATTGAAGTGTGTACCTTCTTCATCCACGATATCGAACTTGCTGAACAAATCAGACGGCTTCAGTTCCCGTTCATCTACGGAGAAGTAGAAGTTTGTCGGGTTTACTTCCACTTCCAGTGTGGTTGTACCAACTGGAGTGATTGTGCCGGTTGTACCAGTCGTTGTGGTTGTAGTGGTTTCGCTGCCACCAGTGCCGGTTGTGGTAGTGGTGGTTGTTTCACCAGATACATCTGTGGTCGTTGTACCGCCGCTTACATCTGTGGTCGTTGTACCGCCGCTCACATCTGTGGTGGTTGTGCCACCGGATACGTCTGTGGTCGTTGTACCGCCACTCACATCTGTGGTGGTTGTGCCACCGGATACGTCTGTGGTCGTTGTACCGCCGCTTACATCAGTGGTCGTTGTGCCGCCAGATACGTCTGTGGTCGTTGTGCCACCGGATACGTCTGTGGTCGTTGTGCCACTAATATCTGTTGTGGTAGTAGTTGTGGACTTATCCTTGAACTTGATGATTCTTTCCACATTGAAGTAGCCACTCGGAACGCCTGCAAGTGTATCATTATCTGCATCGCCCTGTGCGGTTACCAGCTTGTAAGAAGAATCATAAACGAGCTGGCTGTAATCAGCATCTGTTACGCCATCTGTTTCTGCCTGATCCGGATGTGCTGCATAATACTTTTCAATTCCTTCAACGGTGCTGAAGTAATCTGCATCTACATCGGTATCCGGAACCTTGAAGGTTACGGTATAAACATTGGTATCTGCATTTGCATCGGCAACGAAATCAGAACCGCTGTTCAGCAGGCTGGTGACATCATCCATGCTTACATCTACGGTATAATTTACACCTACATTCTGGAATGCCTTATTGACTTCTGCAACTGCCTTATTCAATGTATCGCCATACTTAGCAAGGTCTGCAACACTGCCCGGAACGTCAAACCGTGTGGTTCTCTGGTCCTTCTGTACCTTCAGCCAAGCCAGTGTTTCATCTGCGGTTGCAAATTCTTGATGTGCAGATGTTGTGATTGCCTTATCTGCATAAGAGAATGCCTTTTCTACTTTCTTCTGATAAGTAGCCAGCAGGTTATCAAGGTTTACCGTCAAGTTAGCAGCAGCAGCCTTTTTGGTCAATTCAACCTTCAGCTTCTGAACAGTGCTTGCAGCATAAGCCTTTGCATCAGCATATGTTGCAACCTGGTTGCCTTCGCTATCTACGAAAACAGCACCCTTTACCCGAATGGTGTTTGCAGTACCAGCTGCCTTATTGGCTGCGGTATTTTCGATGCTGTCGCCATCAACGGCAGCAGTAAAGGTGCCCTTCTTTTCCAGCATGCTGAAATCAATGTCATCAATGATGGAAGCTGCACCCTGCTTGGTCAATTCCTTCTTGATGGCATCAATGATGTTGCTCTGTACATAGCTGGTTGCATCCACCTGTGCGGTCATCACTGCAACGCTATTCTGAATGCTTACGCTTGGGTTTCCAACGATGCACTTCTGTACTTTTTCAACATAAGCAGCGTTCTTATCCGAGAAGTCAGCAGAATCAATGATATCTGCAACATTCAGTTCAAAGCTCTTACCTTCTGAATCAATCAGTGCACCTTCTACGAGCTTTGCCCAATCGGACTCCAGCTCCTGTGGTTTAATTTCCAGTACTCTTTCCACGCTGATGGTGGTTGCGTCCGCAGCATTGGACAATACAGCGAAGCCCTGTGTCAGAGCGAGCGGTACAGTTGCTGCAACGGCAATGACTTTATTGAATACCTTCTTCATTGCACATTTCCCTCTCTTCATTCAATTTTTTTGTGACCATCCAAGCTGACGCACAGACGTGATTGCATTTGTGCAGTCTCATTTCCCCTCACTATTAAACTGCCCTGTTTCTGTTTCCATGTAGCCGGATTTCGCAGAACTGAAATAACCGGATGTTCCATGAATGCCTGGACTCACGTGATCCTTTACGGCATGGGTGCATAAACCGCCGTAAACGATTTACATAAAGTATTCTAACACATTCTGTCGGGAATGTCAAGCCTCTGCCTTTATTTTTTTTAAAATTATTAGGTGGAAATTCCGCCCGTATTTGTAGCTTTTACACAATTTTCCACCGTTTTCAACAGCTTTCAACAGGCTTTCAACTGAAGTTTTGTGTGCACCTTGTGAAAGTCGTGTTTTCAGAAACGGCTGTTTCCGTCATTTTTCACAAAAAACACAAACAGCCTGCAAAAAGACTTTGCAGGCTGCCTGTGTTGGAAAAATAATAAGGAGAATGTATGAAGAAAGCATTTGAAAATTTCCGACCAGATGCCCAACTTTTAGCATTGACGGGAAACATTTCACTGTCCGTGATACTTCATCAGGATTGTTTTTTCTGCTGTACTTCCTGAAGAACAACAGAAACTTTTTGTTCCTGTCCGTTGCGGACAATGGTCAGGGTGACCGTGTCACCAGCATTATATTCATTCTTATAGTTATTCAGCTCTTCTGTGGTTTCAATCTTGTTATCATTGATGGCAGTAATGACATCGCCGACCTGTAAACCAGCTTCTGCTGCTGCACCTCCATCGGTTACACTGATAACATATGCACCGATTGGCAAGTTATATGCCTGAGAAACGGCTTCGGAAACATCCTGACAGCTGATGCCAAGTTGCGGTCTGCCGGTAACATAACCATAGTTAATCAAATCGTCTACAATTTCCCGTGCTTCTGTCATCGGGATTGCAAAGCCGATACCTTCAATGGTTGCACCGCTGGAAGAAACGCTAGAGGACATCTTCGCAGAGTTGATGCCGACAACCTGACCAGAACTGTTAATCAATGGACCGCCAGAGTTACCATTATTAATAGCGGTATCGGTTTGAATCAGCGTCATGGTCTTGTCGTTGATGGTAACTTTCCGGTTCAGTGCGGAAATAATCCCGCAAGTAACCGTGTTCTGAAGTTCCAGACCCAACGGGTTACCGATTGCAACAACTGCATCGCCAACCTGACACTGGTCGCTGTCACCAAATTCCGCAGCAGTCAAACCAGTCTGATCTACCTTTAAAACAGCAAGGTCGGTTTCAATATCATATGCAACGACCTTTGCATCATAAGTGGTTTCTTCATCGGACATCCGGATTTCTACGGCAGTTGCTTCGCCGCAGCCATATTCCGAATCATAGATAACATGGGCGTTTGTGACAATGTAGCCATCTTCCCGCATGATGATGCCGGTTCCGACACCGGTCATTGAACCGGAATTATCACCATTTCCGCTGTTGCCATTTCCGAACATTCCTAAACCATAATTATAACTATTGTAGTTGTTCGGCATCTTAAAAGTTGCCTGAACACCGACAACCGATGGTGCTACTTTCTTAACGATGTCGCTGATGGACATTGCATTTGTACCAGATGCCAATTCAATCCAGCTCTTTGCAGCATCACCCTTTACGGTTGTGCTCTGTGCTTTACTGCTGCTATCCTGTGCTGTGGTATTGGCTGTGGTATCGGTGGAATCCGAAGCAGAAGTACTGCTTTCTGCTGCTACCAGCTTGTTAGAATTATGAACGCCGTTATAAATGCCAATCGAACCAACGGAGACAATTGCCATCGCTGCAACAAATGCAACCGCTTTCATCCAGAAGTGATTCTTTTTCTTCGGCGGTTTGCCGCTGCCGGATGCCTGCACCGGAGCGTTCGGATTGGAATAATAATTGACGTAGCTATAACCCTGCTGCTGCGACTGTGTATCAGAGGAAGTATTTCCAGTATAGCCAGTGGTTGGGTTGGTACTACTATTAGTAGTATAACCATAACCATTCGGTGTGGTGCTGCCCATTGCAGCAGATGTGCTGTAAGGATTCTGATTGTTTACAGTAGATTCCGGCTGATTCGACGCAGAAGCTGCTGTGTTGTTCGATTCGTTTTTCATCATGTCCTGTTCCCGTTCATACATAAGAATCTTCCTTTCTATTGAAAACCGCTGCTGTTCTGCATCGGTCTATCTTGTTCTTTGCTCTATGTTTAATATTATACGCTGGAATGTGATAAATTTATGATAGTAGATGGAAAACATCGTTAAACACAGATGGATTCTGTTTTTCACATTTTTTCACAAAAAAACCGCTCGATTCTACGGTACTTTTCCGCAAAATCGAACGGTTTTCGTTCTAATTCCGATAATTCCTTAGCTGAAAGACGGTGTCTGTCCGGAAGCCTGCTTTGCATAATAAATCAAAATGCCAACGGCATCGGAAACATCCAACATGCCATCTTCATTGACATCCGCACTCTTTTTCTGTGCAGGATTAAACTGTGCTTCATTGCCTGCTGCAATCCGTGCATATTCCGTCAGAACAGCAACTGCATCGGAAACATCAATCTTTTCATCGCCATCAATATCACCATCAATATTTGCAACACTCGGGAAATAGCCGCTTTCAATCAGCAAGTTTGCAATTGCTGCATGACCGGTTGCGGTCGGGTGCACATCTGCATTTGCAATATTGACATTTGTCCATGCATGATGCAGGAACGCACTATAAACATCTGCCAGATAAATCTCTCCATTCTGTGCATGGGTCTGTAAATTCTGGTTCAAACCAACTGGAATATACGTTCCACCGTTAGCACTTCCATTCAAATACTGATACATTTGCCCATTCGAAAATGCACTCAACATAGAAAGTGCGTTGGCAGACAATCCTGTATCATCCTGATCAACACTCAACGGGTCATAAACTGTCTGAAATATCAGCTTTGCATGATCGTTTGTGCTCTTCAGCTGCAAAATAATGTTGTCAATGTTGGTATTTGCATTGGCAACCGCAGTCGGCATAGTGGCTCTCAAATACTTCTGGAATGCGATCTGATTGTCCTTGATGGCATTCGCCAGATCATAAACGTTGTCATAATCGTCTACTTTCACCACATCATTATTCAGAACCGGCTGCAAAATATCGTTTGCACCGATGGTGACTACAATGATATCAGCCCCAGCAACTGCACTCTGCATGGTGCTATCCCCCTGCAACGACTGGAGCAGTTCCGAAGAAGTTGTGCCATCCTTTGCAAGATTGGTGACTTTCTGATTCATATGATGTTCCAGAACGGAAACATAGGACTTGCTGGAATCCTCCAGCCCATAACCGGTGCTGATACTGTCACCCAATACAACAACGTTGTAAGGAGCGTCAACAATATCTTCCGCAGAAACGGTCTGCATCGGCATGGTCATTGCTGCGATGGTCAACATGGCAGCAGCGGCGATGGCTTTTCCTGTTTTTCTATTTTTCATGAACTTTCATCCTTTCTAATATGTCGGTTGGTTGTACTTGCATTATAACATATGCAGCAAAGGCTGTCAAGAGAAACTTATTTTGGAAAGCAGTCATTTTTTGTGGAGAAATCAAAAAATGTTTTTCTGTATTGGTTGCAAGGAACGAGCCACAGGCAACTGCGGTCGAGCTGGCTCAGCTCGGCGAGGGTGATTCCCCACAGTGTGGGGAAATGTCCCGAAAGGACAAAGGGGCAGGGCATCCTTTAAACAGGGGGCAGCTGCCCCCTGCATAGAAACGTGAGTAATAAATTGCAACAAAAATCTAAGAGAAAATCAAAAGAATCGCAATTGCCTTTAAAATTAAGGGGTTGTAATGAGGGACAAGGTTTCCGGGGCAATTGCGATTCCCAGGCAAGCTG
>ERZ773241.3116-NODE-3116-length-11857-cov-3.120234_pt1 | contig 11857 bp, 8 predicted proteins | sample MGYA00580989_ERZ773241 | MGnify/ENA primary metagenome ERZ773241 (study PRJEB29015, sample SAMEA2737804) | human gut metagenome | biome: human gut; feature: human-associated habitat; material: faeces | place: China | collected 2012 ...
AAATCACGCTAAATCAGGCTATTGCGCTGTCTGGCGTAGGCCTGATAAGACGCGGCAAGCGTCGCATCAGGCATCCACACATTGCCGGGTGTATGTCCCCGGCAATCCTCAATTATTGATCCGCAGTTTTATCAAATTTGCCCAGCACTTCACGCTCATAAGCCAGCGCTTTCTTACGGTCAAATTTGTGTTCCCACTTGGCAATCACCAGCACCGCCAGCGCATTACCCACCACGTTCAGCGCAGTACGCGCCATGTCGAGGATACGGTCAACACCGGCAATAAACGCCAGACCTTCCAGCGGGATCCCTACGCTGCCCAGCGTTGCCAGCAACACCACAAACGACACGCCAGGCACGCCAGCAATCCCTTTCGAGGTCACCATCAGCGTCAGCACCAGAATGATTTCCTGCCAGATGGACAGGTCAATGCCATACAACTGCGCGATGAAGATAGCGGCAATACTTTGATACAGCGTCGAACCATCAAGGTTAAAAGAGTAACCGGTCGGCACCACGAAACTGGTGATCGACGCCGGTGCTCCGTAGGCTTCCATCTTCTCAATAATTCGCGGCAGCACGCTTTCAGAGCTGGCAGTGGAGTACGCCAGAATCAGCTCATCTTTCAGAATACGAATCAGGATCCAGACGCTTAACCCGCACAGGCGCGCCACAATTCCCAGCACTACCAGCGCGAAGAACAGAATGGCGAAATGCACCAGCAGCACCAGTTTCGCCAGTGGCCACAGAGACGAGAAACCAAAGTTAGCCACCGTCACCGCAATCAGCGCAAACACACCCACCGGTGCATAACGCATCACCATGTGAGTCACTTTAAACATGGTTTCAGAGATGGAGCGGAACACGGTCACCAGCGGTTCACGATGCGTCGCGGGCAGGGAAGAAAGCCCCAGACCAAACAGCACCGAGAAAAAGATGATCGGCAGCATTTCGCCTTTCGCCATCGACGCCACAATGTTCGTCGGCACCAGCGACAAAATCGTGCCCATAATGCCGTGGGAACTGCTTTGTACCGCTTCCGTAGTGCTCTGATATTTCGAGATATCGACGGTCGCCAACTGCGACATATCCACCCCGGCACCGGGCTGGAAGACGTTCGCCAGAGTGATCCCCAAAATGATGGCGACGGTGGTGATCACCTCGAAGTAGATAATGGTTTTCGCGCCAATACGCCCGAGCTGTTTGGCATCACCAACACCCGCGATACCCACCACCAGCGTGGAGATCACAATCGGCACAACAATCATTTTAATCAGATGGATGAAGATATCACCCGCCGGAGAGAGCAAATTGACGACCAGCCAGTCGCGGCTGTCGCTATGGTAGTGCAGGTAGCTTCCCAGGAGAATGCCCAGCACCATAGCAAACAGAATCTGCCAGGCCAGGCTGAATTTTATATTTTTCATATGAATGACTTCCTCAATGGAGCGCCGTTCCCCGTTCAGAAACGCGAGAACGTGACATACTGCCAGGGCATGAATTGTGTTGCGTTGGTTTGTAGATTTTTTTAACGCTTATGATCAGTATCATTTGCGCGGTATGTTGCGCAACCCTTTAACAACAGAGCTTTTCGCTGCATTAATGCATAATAACGCGAGTTTATGGCAGGATTAATGAATAACCATTTGTTATGGAAAGATTTTTATTTGTTTAATCTGCAATAATACTGATTAGTGATTATTTTTGGCATATGTTCATTCGATTATTTTTTATGCAGCTCAATGACATAATCTTCATCACCAGATGATTAATCCAATCTCCGCTGCAACAATTTCGCCATATTAATCGACTCAACCAGCTGTGTTCGGTTAACTCGCGGTGAGTTGAGATCCATCACTTTTTGCCATAGTTCGATGGCTTGCGCGTAGTTCGCCTGCATAAACGCATCGGAAGCCAGCAGCATCAGGGCGGTGATTTCATTACTGTCCAGCGCGAGGGCTTTGTCGATCATTGCGCGAGTCTGGGCGGTCATATGCTGGCTGGCCTGGTAATAAAGCACCGTCGCCAGCGCCGCATACAGTTCAGCGTTCTCACCACGTAGTTGCAACGCCTGACGGTACGCCAGCAACGAATTGCTGTAATCGTTTTGCCACAGATAGTACTCGCCCAGTAACGCCCACTGTTCGCTGTTTTGTGGATTAGCGCGGATTTTATCCTGCAATGCCTGAAGCTGCGCTTCCGGGGTTTGCTGGCTGGCAAACTGATGTAGCGGATCGCGCTGACGCTGATACTCCGCACGTACCGCCTGCCATTTTGGGCTTAACAGATAACTGCCGACACAGAGAAATACCATCAATATCGTGAGTGTTGTCAGCATTTTCACCGGTATTTTGGGCTGTTTCATCGCTTCGCCCTTACCCGCCAGAGGATCAGTATCATCAGCAGTAACAACACCACTGGCAGCGCCCACAACACCAGCGTCTGACCGGTTAACGGTGGGTTATAGCGAACAAAATCTCCGTAGCGTTCGGTCATCCAGCCAATGATTTCGACTTCGTTCTTCCCCTCCGCCACCATGCTGTAAACCTGATGGCGCATACTGACAGCCACCGGGGCGTTGGTGGGAAACCCTTCCCTGATTCTGGCGGACGAACCCACCGGCGCATTGGATTCCAGTAAGTTCTGATTCTGGCACTGCGGGCAGCGTAACTGGCTGGCAATATTTAACGCCTGTTCCTGTTGTTGCGGATTGGCGAATTGCCAGGTGTCTACAACCTGAGCGCGCGCAAAACAGGTAAATAACAGCAGTAGCGTGAGAAGCCCTTTATTCATCGCGCTTCTTCCCCCGCCATCCGCTTAACAATGCGCCCGCAATCATCAACAATCCTCCCCCCCAGATCCAGCGCACACCGCTTTGTACATACAAACGAAAAGCGTAACGATCCGGCCCAGTTTTCTCCCCCATGACCGCATACCAGTCATGGATGCCGTTCCAGCGAATTGACGGTTCCATTATTTGCTGACGACGTGCTTCGTAAAAACGCCGCTCCGGCGTTAATTCACCAATGCGTTGCTGATGGTCAAACAGCGCCACTATCGCTTTTTCGCTGGTGTAATTGCCTTTGGCTTGTAGATCGAGGCACTCAAAACGGAAGGTGTATCCTGCCAGCGTCACCTGCTGACCCGGCTGTAAATTCAGGCTGATCTCCTGATGGCTGACGCTTGAAACCACGATCCCCGCGGCAAATAACAGCACACCCGCATGCGCCAGCAGCGCCGGAAGCTGCACGCGTTTGCCAGAGACAAACGTCGCCAGCACAATCACCACCAGCATCAACAGACCAAACGGTAACGTCGCGCGGTTAAAATACGGCGCGCCAACGGAGAGGCGTCCCCAGCCCAGCAGGCCGTAAATCATCGGATAAAGCGTTCCCACCAGCACGATCAGTAGCACTGCGCAAAACAGCAACAGCGTAGCGAGGATTAACATTTCCCGCGATAACCCCGAAAAATGCACCGCCGGGCCACCGTCCCGCGCTCGCCAGCCATACAGAGCCAGAGACGCAAGGCTAATCAGTGCAAACAGGCTGAACAACGGCACGGCGCGGACGTTATCCAGCGCGAACGCATGAACCGAAACCAGAATGCCAGAACGGACAATTAAGGTGCCCAGCAGCGACAGCATCAGAGTAACTATCGCCAGCAACAGCGACCAGTGGCAAAAAATCCCCCGCTGGCGTGTCAGGGACAAACTGTGCAGCAGCGCAGTGGCAGAAAGCCAGGGTAATAAAGAGGCGTTTTCCACCGGATCCCAGAACCACCAGCCGCCCCAGCCGAGTTCGCAGTAGGCCCACCAGGAACCGAGGATGATCCCCGCCGTTAATGCACTCCAGCCAGGTAACGCCCAGCGCCAGCAAATTCGGGCGCAGGCACCATCAAACTCGCCGCGCAGTAGACTCGCCAGCGCCACGCTCGCCGCTACCATCAAACCGCCATAGCCAAGATAAAGCAGCGGAGGATGAAAGATAAGACCGGGATGTTGCAGCATCGGATTGAGATCGCGGCCTTCGATTGCTGGTGGAAATATCCGCACGAAGGGATCGGACCACAGCACCACAAACAGTAGCAGTGCGGCGAGCATGAGAGATAAAACGGCTAGCGTCAGCGGAAATAGCGGATCGGTTTGCTGCCGATAATGCCAGGCAAACAGCGCGCTCCAGGCGGAAAGCAGCAGCACCCAAAGCAGCAGCGAACCTTCATGGCCGCCCCACACCGCTGCCAGCTTGAGTTCCCACGACAGCAGGCTATAGCTATGTTGCGCGACATAAATGACCGAGAAATCGCTGATGAGAAAACAATACGTCAGTACGCCAAAGGCGAGCAGCAGGAGCGCGAACTGCGCCAGAATGCCGATGCAAGTGAGTCGCATCATGGCAGGCCAGCGCAACCGCACTCCCGCGAAGGCCGTCAACGGGGTCAACACGTTGACCCCGAGACTTAACAACAACGCCAGAAAACCGACTTCAGGAAGGAATACGTCCAGAAACCACCTCTTTTCTGGCTTACGCCACCGTCAACTGTCCGGCGTAGAGAATGAAAAAGCGCAGCATCAACACGCCGACCAGACTGGCCCCACACGCCGCCAGCACGGCAGGAATCCCGGAACTGCGATTGACCCACGGTTTGAGCAACATTGGCACAATCAGCCCCAGCCCGGCGACACCAAGCCAGAACCACCACGTCCAGAAACCACCGCCCAATGCTGCCACCAGCGCACGCACTTTGCCGTCATCGCCCAGCGCCAGGCCAACAAAAAACGCCACCAGCAGGAAGATTTCACCCCATACCACAGGGATTTCCATACGGTGTACAAACTGCGCTTCCGTGGAATGCGGGTTACTGCGTTGGCGTATCGCCATGGCGATCAGCGCCACCGCCGCACCGGACGAGATGCCGGAGAAGAGGAACAGCACCGGCAGGATCGGGTTATTGAGGAACGGATACGATTTCAGCGCCGACAGCAGAAAGCCGGTATAAGCCCCCAACAACACCGCCAGCACCAGCATCAATGTTTCCAGTCCGCGATGAACGGGCGTCAGCAGGCTCAGAACCTTTTGCACGATCCCCAGCTTCGGCAACCAGCGTTGTTGCAGGGCAAGCAAATCATGTTCAAAGATTTTCGCCAGCCACAACACCAGCACCACCATGTAGAGCTGAAACAGCATCACCCCCATCGACATCACCGAGGTAAAACTGTAGTGGAACATCAGCTTCCAGAAGGTCCACGGTCTTGTCAGGTGGAAGACGAGGATCAACAGACCGAGGATCACCGCGCCCGGCCCGACAATCAGCGTGGTGCGCAGCAACGTACTGTCTGCACCGCCCGCCTGCGGGTAGAAGCGACGTAACAGCACGGCCAGCGTCACCAGACCAGCAGAAATACCAATCAAAAACAGGTAGATGGCAATCGGCCAGTCCCACACCAGCGATTCAAAATGAAATGCGGAAGTCTGCGTCATTGGCTCACCTCCCCGTATTTAAACGGTACGCGGTACAGCTTCGGTTTGGTTCCCAGCGCCAGCTTGTAGCGGTAAGTGGGCTTCTGGCGCAGCAGTTGCGAAATCTCACTGTTGGGATCGTCCAGATTGCCAAACGTCAGCGCCTTGGTCGGGCAAGCTTCAACGCACGCGGGCAACTTACCGGCCTGCAAATTGGTCTTACGGCAGAAATCGCATTTGTCCGCCGTCTTCGTGACCGGATGGATAAAGCGCACGCGGTACGGACAGGCGGCGATGCAGTACTGACAACCGACGCAGAGATCCGGATTAACATCGACAATCCCACTGGCAGCATCGCGAAAAGACGCACCGGTCGGGCAGACGTCAACGCACGGCGCATGATCGCAGTGCTGGCAAGACTTACGGAAGAAGCGATATTTCACATCAGGAAATTCGCCCTGCGGCTCGCTACGAATAATCGTCAGGCGCGAGACGCCTTCCGGCACCTTGTTCACTTCCCGACAAGCATCCATACAGGCGGTACAGCCGATGCATAACGACTCGTCATGCACCATGCCGTAACGCACCCCATTGATATTCAACGTTTTCGCCACCACGCGCCCTGCGGTGCCGCTGACGGCTGCCAGCACGCCGACGCCGGTGAGAAACTGGCGACGAGACCAGGTCATGGCTGCTCCTTAAGCAACGGAACAGACGCCGGGTTAAAGTTCGGATTGGTGCGCTGATCGCTGTGGCAATCGACGCAAATCTTAATCCGTCCTTTGTCACTTAACGTCTGCATCGTATCTTGCTGTGGATGCAGGGAATGGCAGCTGGCGCACGCCACTTTGGTTACGTGGACATCGTGCGGCCAGAACGCTTTTTGCAACTGTTCCGGCAGATGACAGGACATACAGACGCTGTTCTGCTCTCCAACCTTGTACATCGGCTCGTTAAAGCGCATCACATCTTTCACCCCTTCGCGGTGTTGCGGTGATGGCTGGCCGTGACAGTTGGTGCAGGTGACCGGCAGTTTGTTATTCGGGTTGATAACGGAAGCATGTTTTCCATGCATACCTTCGGTATCTGGTTTATGACAGTCCAGACAGGCGGCATCCGGGTTACGCTGCTGGGTAACTTCGTAGCGATCATCAGATGCCTGCGCCGCAGGGGTAGCGGTAATTCCGTTCAGGCTCCACAACAGGCCCGACGCCAGCACCCCGGCAGTTAATAACGAACGTAATACGCTCATATTCACTCCATTGTGTTTTCCGCCCCTTGCGAGGCGGAACGGGGTTATTGGCTTAACAGACCGTTTTTACGTGCCTGTTCTTCCCACTGCGGGATCACCGTTTTGATGAAGTCCTGCTTCTCGGCCTTGATTTGTTCCATGTTCAGGCCAATGGCCTGCTGGGCTTTCTCTTTGGTTGAGATATCCGGGATCTGGATTTCATGGGTGATGCCTTTGGTCGCCAGCAGGCGCGCCAGTTTGGTGCGTGCATCCGCCGCTTTATCCATCGCCGTACCGAGCATCCGTAAACCTTCTTCCGGTGCGTGCATATGAATGCCGTGGGAAGCGATCGCCAGATCCCAGCGCCACTGGGCATGACGGATATCGTCCTGAATTGGCTTCATTTCAGCTTCCGTCGCGCCTGCATCCAGCGCTGCTTTCGCTTCGAAGTGAGCGTGAACCAGTTGATCTTCAACCTTGATTTTCAGGTCGTTAATCGACTGCTTACGTTCCGCGACCACTTTTTGCAAGGCAGCTTTGTCCTGGGTATGGCAGTTCGCACAAGTCTGGGCGAAGTTATCAAACGGATTACCAATTTTATGGTCGGTGTAGAGTTTGCCTTCGGCGTTCTGCACTTTTGGCATATGGCAGTCGATACAGGTCACGTTGTTTTTACCGTGAATGCCCGCTGTCCAGGTTTCATATTCCGGGTGCTGCGCTTTCAGCATTGGCGTTTTCGACAGGGAGTTAGTCCAGTCAGAGAAGGCAATTTTGTCGTAATACTGCTCCATATTTTCGACTTTCATGCCGTCATCCCACGGGAATTTAACGGCTTTGTTTTTGCCATCGAAGTAATACTCCACATGGCACTGACCGCAAACCATCGATTGCTGGTCGAAACGTCCGGCTTTCTCAAAAGGTTTACCAATGGCTTCCATCGCGCGAGCCGCATACGGACGGGAAAGGGTTAACTCCGGTTTGCCTTTGGCGAACTCTGGAGAGGCGGTGTTATGGCAATCGGCACAACCTAAGTTGTTGACGATTTCCGGACCGCCGCGCGCCCATTTACCGTGGAAGTAGCCATCTTCGCCGTCTTTCTGGATCAGACGCGCCACATCCGGGCTTTTACAACTCCAGCATGCCATCGGTAGCGGACCATCTTCAGCGTTTTTCGGCGCACCGGTACGCAGGGTTTCACGCACATCGGTCACAGCAAAAGCATGTCCACGCGGCTTGTTGTAATCGCGCGAGAAGGGATACCCCGCCCACAGGATCACCAGCCGTGGATCTTCCGCCAGGGCGTCAACACGCTCTGACTGTTCCGAGGTGGCTTTCCAGGAGAGATATTGATCGGGATGCTGCGGGGCAAAGGTTTCATTCTTCGCTTCCACAGTTACAGGTTTTGCGGGAGCAGCCGTTTGTTCAGCGTGAACAGAAGTGAAAAAGAAAAAAGGAATCAATAAGCTGAAGATACGGCGTGCGTTTATTTTTATCCTTGTCATAGGGGCTTCATCCGAATTGCGCCATTGTTGCAATGGCGGTTTTTATTGTTTTTCACGACAGTAACCGCACCTACACTGTCATGACATTGCTCGCCCCTATGTGTAACAAATAACCACACTGTGAATGTTGTCTTTAATCAATTGTAAGTGCATGTAAAATACCACTTTAGAGTTAGTCAGTATCTTCCTCTTTTTCAACAGCATGCATAACTGCATGTTCCTCAAAGAATTAATCAACTTTTGTTGCTGACCTTCAAAAATTACCCTGCCGTTTATTTGCACAATTCTACTTTTGCGTGATCTGTCGCCCAAATACTAAACAAAACTGCCAATACCCCTACATTTAACGCTTATGCCACATATTATTAACATCCTACAAGGAGAACAAAAGCATGAGCCAAATTCACAAACACACCATTCCTGCCAACATCGCAGACCGTTGCCTGATAAACCCTCAGCAGTACGAGGCGATGTATCAACAATCTATTAACGCACCAGATACCTTCTGGGGCGAACAGGGAAAAATTCTTGACTGGATCAAACCTTACCAGAAGGTGAAAAACACCTCCTTTGCCCCCGGTAATGTGTCCATTAAATGGTACGAGGACGGCACGCTGAATCTGGCGGCAAACTGCCTTGACCGCCATCTGCAAGAAAACGGCGATCGTACCGCCATCATCTGGGAAGGCGACGACGCCAGCCAGAGCAAACATATCAGCTATAAAGAGCTGCACCGCGACGTCTGCCGCTTCGCCAATACCCTGCTCGAGCTGGGCATTAAAAAAGGTGATGTGGTGGCGATTTATATGCCGATGGTGCCGGAAGCCGCGGTTGCGATGCTGGCCTGCGCCCGCATTGGCGCGGTGCATTCGGTGATTTTCGGCGGCTTCTCGCCGGAAGCCGTTGCCGGGCGCATTATTGATTCCAACTCACGACTGGTGATCACTTCCGACGAAGGTGTGCGTGCCGGGCGCAGTATTCCGCTGAAGAAAAACGTTGATGACGCGCTGAAAAACCCGAACGTCACCAGCGTAGAGCATGTGGTGGTACTGAAGCGTACTGGCGGGAAAATTGACTGGCAGGAAGGGCGCGACCTGTGGTGGCACGACCTGGTTGAGCAAGCGAGCGATCAGCACCAGGCGGAAGAGATGAACGCCGAAGATCCGCTGTTTATTCTCTACACCTCCGGTTCTACCGGTAAGCCAAAAGGTGTGCTGCATACTACCGGCGGTTATCTGGTGTACGCGGCGCTGACCTTTAAATATGTCTTTGATTATCATCCGGGTGATATCTACTGGTGCACCGCCGATGTGGGCTGGGTGACCGGACACAGTTACTTGCTGTACGGCCCGCTGGCCTGCGGTGCGACCACGCTGATGTTTGAAGGCGTACCCAACTGGCCGACGCCTGCCCGTATGGCGCAGGTGGTGGACAAGCATCAGGTCAATATTCTCTATACCGCACCCACGGCGATCCGCGCGCTGATGGCGGAAGGCGATAAAGCGATCGAAGGCACCGACCGTTCGTCGCTGCGCATTCTCGGTTCCGTGGGCGAGCCAATTAACCCGGAAGCGTGGGAGTGGTACTGGAAAAAAATCGGCAACGAGAAATGTCCGGTGGTCGATACCTGGTGGCAGACCGAAACCGGCGGTTTCATGATCACCCCGCTGCCTGGCGCTACCGAGCTGAAAGCCGGTTCGGCAACACGTCCGTTCTTCGGCGTGCAACCGGCGCTGGTCGATAACGAAGGTAACCCGCTGGAGGGGGCCACCGAAGGTAGCCTGGTAATCACCGACTCCTGGCCGGGTCAGGCGCGTACGCTGTTTGGCGATCACGAACGTTTTGAACAGACCTACTTCTCCACCTTCAAAAATATGTATTTCAGCGGCGACGGCGCGCGTCGCGATGAAGATGGCTATTACTGGATAACCGGGCGTGTGGACGACGTGCTGAACGTCTCCGGTCACCGTCTGGGGACGGCAGAGATTGAGTCGGCGCTGGTGGCGCATCCGAAGATTGCCGAAGCCGCCGTAGTAGGTATTCCGCACAATATTAAAGGTCAGGCGATCTACGCCTACGTCACGCTTAATCACGGGGAGGAACCGTCACCAGAACTGTACGCAGAAGTCCGCAACTGGGTGCGTAAAGAGATTGGCCCGCTGGCGACGCCAGACGTGCTGCACTGGACCGACTCCCTGCCTAAAACCCGCTCCGGCAAAATTATGCGCCGTATTCTGCGCAAAATTGCGGCGGGCGATACCAGCAACCTGGGCGATACCTCGACGCTTGCCGATCCTGGCGTAGTCGAGAAGCTGCTTGAAGAGAAGCAGGCTATCGCGATGCCATCGTAACCCACAATTGCCCGATGCGAGTCGGTAACGGTTTGTAGGCCTGATAAGACGCGACAGCGTCGCATCAGGCATTGATTGCCGGATGCGGCGTAAACGCCTTATCCGGCCTACATTCGGCAAGGGTTACCCGAGCGTTAACCTTCTCCCATAAGGGAGCGGGAATTAAAACAATCCCTACATTACCTCTGGAGAATCTGTGATGAATGGCACTATTTATCAGCGGATAGAAGACAATGCGCATTTCAGGGAGTTAGTCGAAAAACGGCAACGGTTTGCCACCATCCTGTCGATTATTATGCTGGCAGTTTATATCGGCTTTATTTTACTGATCGCCTTCGCGCCCGGCTGGCTGGGCACGCCGCTGAATCCGAACACCAGCGTCACACGCGGTATTCCAATTGGTGTTGGAGTGATTGTGATCTCCTTTGTTCTCACCGGTATCTACATCTGGCGGGCGAACGGCGAATTCGACCGTCTTAATAATGAAGTCCTGCATGAGGTACAAGCATCATGAAAAGAGTTCTGACGGCGCTTGCCGCCACACTCCCTTTCGCAGCTAACGCCGCGGATGCTATTAGCGGGGCCGTAGAGCGCCAGCCAACGAACTGGCAGGCGATTATTATGTTCCTGATTTTCGTCGTGTTTACGCTCGGCATTACCTACTGGGCATCAAAACGCGTACGTTCTCGTAGCGACTACTACACCGCAGGCGGCAATATCACTGGCTTCCAGAACGGGCTGGCGATTGCCGGGGACTATATGTCCGCCGCCTCATTCTTGGGGATCTCCGCGCTGGTGTTTACCTCCGGCTATGACGGCTTAATTTACTCGCTGGGCTTCCTGGTGGGCTGGCCGATCATTTTGTTCCTGATTGCCGAACGTCTGCGTAACCTGGGGCGCTACACCTTTGCCGATGTGGCCTCTTACCGTCTGAAACAAGGGCCGATTCGTATTCTTTCGGCCTGTGGTTCTCTGGTGGTGGTGGCGCTTTACCTTATCGCCCAGATGGTGGGCGCAGGTAAACTGATCGAGCTGCTGTTTGGCCTTAACTATCACATTGCGGTGGTGCTGGTCGGCGTGCTGATGATGATGTACGTCCTGTTCGGCGGCATGCTGGCGACCACCTGGGTACAGATTATCAAAGCTGTGCTGTTGCTGTTCGGTGCCAGCTTTATGGCCTTTATGGTGATGAAACACGTCGGCTTTAGCTTCAACAATCTGTTCAGTGAAGCGATGGCGGTACACCCGAAAGGTGTCGATATCATGAAGCCGGGCGGATTGGTGAAAGATCCCATCTCCGCGCTGTCGCTGGGTC
>ERZ773241.3124-NODE-3124-length-11824-cov-7.987764_pt1 | contig 11824 bp, 10 predicted proteins | sample MGYA00580989_ERZ773241 | MGnify/ENA primary metagenome ERZ773241 (study PRJEB29015, sample SAMEA2737804) | human gut metagenome | biome: human gut; feature: human-associated habitat; material: faeces | place: China | collected 2012 ...
CCCGAGGCCACGGCAGAGGTCATCGACGCCGACGGCTGGTTCCACACCGGCGACCTTGCCCGGATGGATGAGGAAGGCTTCTATTACATCACCGGCCGCAAGAAGAACCTCATCATCCTCGCCAGCGGCGAGAACGTCAGCCCCGAAGAGCTGGAAAAGAAGCTGGCCCTCTGCCCGGCCATCACCGAGTGCATCGTGAAGGAGAAGAGCCAGAAAATTTGTGCCGTCATCTACTGCCCTGAGGATAAGCAGGAAGAGGTCAGAGCCTTCGTCATCGAGGTGAACCGCAGCCTGCCGCTGTATAAGCGCATCAGTGCCGTGGAGTTCACCGCTGAGCCCCTGCCCCGCAACGCTCTGGGCAAGCTGCTGCGCAAATAAACAATAAAACAGCGAAAAAGGACACGCCGCGTAGTTGCATTTCTCTGTCGAAACAGGTATTATTACGTTGAGGCAGAAAATGTCAGCTGCCGGCGTTTCGCTGCAAGAAAGAAAAACAGCAAGGAGCGACAAAAATGATAAATACTGTATATGAGCTCATCACGGACGTCATGGCGAAGCAGTACCCCGACCGGGTGGCGTTCCGCTATGTGGCCGCCGATGGCAAGACTGTGGTGGAAAAGACCTACGCTCAGTATGTGCAGGACATCCGCAGGGCCGTTACTTATTTTAAGGAGAATATCCCCGACATCAAGGGCAAGCGTGTCGGCATCATGAGCCGCAACTGCTATGAGTACGGTGTCAACAGCTTCGGCGCGATCCTCGCCGGGGCCGTCGTCGTGACCATCAACCAGAAAAAGACCTGGCCCGAGCTGGAATATGAGCTGGGCCTTGTCGAGCCTTCCCTCATCGTCAACGACGGCATCGACTATGGCTGCCGCCCCGACATCGAGGCCGCCTACGGCGATAAACTCCGCCCGATGGACGCCTTCAAGGACAGCGCGCCTGCAGAGCTTGTTGACTGCGTGGGCCATGATGATTTGATGGTGCTGATGTTCACTTCCGGCACCACCGGCCGCAGCAAGGGCGTGATGCTGAGCGAGAAGAACTACTTCACCGCCTGCCAGATGTACATCGATGGCCAGAAGGACATCCTTGACCAGGAGGAGCGGCTGGCACCCCAGTACCTCGACCGGAACTTCAGCCACTTTACGCTGGTGCCCATGTTCCATCTGGCCGGTTTCATCTGCTACTTTGTCTACGGCATACAGGGCTGGACCCTGAACCTCTGCTGTGATGCCCGCGACCTGCGCCGGGATATGAGCCTGATGCACAGCGATGCCATGTCTACCCCGCCGGTGCTGGTGGAGATGATCTACAACGAGGTCAAGCGCGGCCATGCCGACCGCCTGAACGGTCTGTGGAACCTGAGCTGCAGCTCTGCGATCCTTGATCCCGCCATCCTGAGCGAACTGGTGAAGAACGGTTTCTACATCAACCAGTGCTACTCCATGACCGAGCTGGCCGGCTATGGCCTGCTGAACGTGACCCAGGAGGGCGACCACCTGCGTGCCCTGGGCAAGCCGGACGGCTTCTGTGAGGTCAAGGTGGACGAGACCGGCGAGATCTGCGTCCGCGGCGGCTGCGTGATGCTGGGCTACTATAAGGACCCCGAGGCCACTGCCGAGACCATCGACAAGGACGGCTGGCTCCACACCGGCGACCTGGCCCGCGTGGACGAGGAAGGCTACTACTATATGACCGGCCGCAAGAAGAACCTCATCATTCTGGACAGCGGCGAGAACGTCAGCCCTGAGGAGCTGGAAAAGCTGCTGGGCAAGTGCGATGCCATCAAGGAGTGCATCGTCAAGGAGATGGGCAAGAAGATCGGCACTGTGGTCTGCTGTGAGGATGACAAGCAGCAGCAGGTGAAGGCTTTTGTCACCGAGCTGAACCGCACCCTGCCCCTGTACAAGCGCATCTCCGTGGTGGAGTGCAGCGCCGAGCCTCTGCCCCGCAACGCGCTGGGCAAGCTGCTGCGCAAGTAAAATCAAACGGGAGAAAAAGGAGCAGACCATGGTAAACAATGTCTATGATCTTGTCACCCGGACAATGGAACAGGAATTCCCCGGGCGGGTGGCGTTCCGCTGGGTAGAGGATGCCACCGGTACCGTGAAGGAAAAGACCTATGCCGAGTATGCACAGGATATCCGCCGCGCCGCTGCCTGGTTTGCCCGGAACATCCCGGAGGTGGAGGGCAAGCGGGTGGTCCTGCTGAGCCGGAACTGCTATGAGTACGGCGTGAATACCTTTGGCGCTGTGCTGGCCGGGGCTGTTCTGGTGACGATGAACCAGAAAAAGACCTGGGACGAGCTGAGCTGGGAGCTGGAGCTGGCAGAGCCTGCCCTCATCCTGAACGATGGGGTGGACTACGGCTGCCGTGACCAGCTGGAGGCTGCGTATGGGGAGCGCCTGCGGCCGATGGATGCCTGGAAGGACACCGCGCCCGGCGGGCTGGAAAAGAAGATCGACCCCAATGCCCTGATGGTCATGCTGTTCACCTCCGGCACCACCGGCCGCAGCAAGGCCGTGATGCTGGCAGAGCGGAACTTCTTTACCGTGATGCAGATGCACGTTGCCATGGGCGACCACATGCTGGACTTCAAGCACCGGCAGCTGCCCGAGGACAAAAACGATGTCCTGAGCAACTTTGCCATCCTGCCCCTGTTCCATCTGGGCACCTTTATCTGCCTGTTCTCCTGGCCCTTCAAGGGCTGGGCACTGAACCTTTGCAGTGACCTGCGGAATTTCTACCGGGATCTGGGCCTGATGCACAGCGATTCCATTGCTGTGGCCCCGGTGCTGATGGAGAGCATCTACAAGGATGTCAAGCGCGGCCGCGCCGATAAGCTGAACGGCCTGTGGAACCCCTGCGGCAGCTCTGCCATGTTTGACAGCGAGCTGCTGCTGAGTCTGGTGGAAAACGGCATGTACATCACCCAGTGCTACGGCATGACCGAGACCTGCGGCGATGGTCTGGTGAACTACGCCCAGGCAGAGCCCCATATCCGGGCGCTGGGCAAGCCGGACGGCCACTGCGAATACAAGCTGGATGAGACCGGCGAGATCTGCATCCGGGGCGGCTGTGTGATGCTGGGCTACTATAAGGATCCCGAGGCCACCGCTGAGATCATCGACAAAGACGGCTGGCTCCACACCGGCGACCTGGCCCGTGAGGACGAGGACGGCTATTACTACATGGTGGGCCGGAAGAAGAACCTGATCATTCTGGGTACCGGCGAGAACGTCAGTCCCGAGGAGCTGGAAAGAAGGCTCAACGCCTGCCCTGAGGTGCAGGAGTGCGTGGTCAAGGAGATGGGCAAAAAGATCGGCACCGTGGTCTGCTGTGAGGATGACAAGCAGCAGCAGGTGAAGGATTTTGTCACAGAGCTGAACCGCACCCTGCCCATGTACAAGCGCATCTCCGTGGTAGAATGCAGCGCCGAACCCCTGCTCCGCAACGCCATGGGCAAGCTGCTGCGCAGGTAAGCGCGGAAATTGCGAAAAAAGCGCGAAACCGGGCGGTCGGTGTGTTGCATTTCCTCTATAAAACAGGTATTATAAAACACAGGAATGTCCCGCCCGGCTGGCTAAACCGGCCCGGCGCGTGGCATACTGAAACTGCGCCCTTGCAGGCGATAAAAAATCCCTCACGGAAAGGAAGATTTTTTTGATGGAAAGAGCAGAAATCGTGTCTCAGATCCTGGCAATTCTGGAGGATGTGGCAGAGATCTCGCCCGAGGATGTCAACGAAGACAGCGTGATGATGGATGATCTGGATCTGTCCTCTATGGAGATCCTGACCGTCGTGGCCGATCTGGAAGAGACCTTTGGTCTGCGCATCCCCGAAAAGGAGCTGCGCAACTTTGTGACCATCGGCGATCTGACCGATTATCTGGCCGAGAACGCGGGGTAAATTCCGGATGAATGCAGAGCAGCGTGCGGTGTTTCAGGGCATCGTCTACTATTACCGCGAAAATCAGGTCCTCTGCCGCTATCAGGCCACGCTGAAGGAGCCCGTTGACCCGGCCCTTCTGCAGCAGGCACTGGATGCGGCCCGCCCGCTGGCAGAATATTATTTCTGCCATGTGGTGTGGGAAAAGCGGGAGGCCCGTCTGGAGCCCAACACCGCCCCCTGCCGTGTGCGGCAGGGCAGCACCCAGCCAAAGATCCCCGAGGAGACGAACGATTATCTCTTCTCGCTGGGCTGTGAGGGGAACACGGTCTATCTGGACTGGTTCCACTTCCTGGCCGATGGCCGGGGCGGCTCGCCCTTTTTCACCCTGCTGCTCAAGCTCTACTGCAACCTGCGCTCCAACGCCGGTTTTGTGTGCGAGGCCCTTGCCTCTGACCCGCCCTACGATGTGGAACAGCTGCTGGCCCGCTACCCGGAGAGCCAGGTGGCCAACAACATGCAGAAGGACGTGCTGCAGATCCACGAAGGCACGCCCCATTTTCAGCGGCTGCGGCTGGACAGACAGAGCCTTGTGGATCTGGCGCAGAAGGAGGGCGTGAAGCCCTTCAGCGCCCTCATGGGGCTGACCTGCCAGGCAGCGCAGCGGTATCTGGAAAAGAACGACCTTGTGTACAGCTATGCCGCCGACACCCGCGCGGCGCTGGGGGTGCCGCACGCCCTGTACAACTGCATTGCGTCCTTTCAGCTGGCTCTGCAGCTGGAACCGCAGGCCCGGCTCCACAGCTTCGCAAAGCGGCTCGACCATGAGATCCGGGAAAGCCTGACCCCGGAGCGCCGCCTGTTCCGCATGGCCGAACAGATGGGCTGGGTGTATCAGGTGTTCCGGCAGAAGGCCGCGCTCAAGATCAAGAAGCGTGTGTTCCAGATGGGCGAGTACATCAGCGGCTTCCCGGCAGATTTCTGGGTCAGCTACATCGGCAGCCCGCTGCTGCCGCACAGCCCGGAGCTGGAAGCATACCTGACCGATTTCCAGACCTGGGTGCTGCCGGACGGTGCGTCCCTTGCAATGGAGGTCACCAGCCTGCACGGCGTGCTGACCTGCTGCATTGAGAACAAGGTGGACAAGCCCGGCTACCTCGAGGCCCTGCGCGACGTGATGGAGCAGGAGGGCATCAGGGTGCTGGAAGCGGTACATATTTCCTGAAGCAACAATAACAGCGAACCCCCCAGTGCAGATCGCACCGGGGGGTTCGCTGTTTAGTTAGCATCCTCACCCTCTCCGTCATTGCTTGCGCAATGCCACCTCTCCCGAAGGGAGAGGTGAGACATCACAGAGGGCAGATGCTGCTAAATCTGGGATTGCCCTTGGCTCCCCCTTTGGGGCAACAACAACGACCGCCGCCAGCGGCGGATTGAGGGAGGAGTTGTTGGGGCAGTGGCCAGCAAGATACGAATGCAATTTATTGCATGAAGTAACTGCTGGGTGCCACAACCCGGCTAGTGGCAAAGCCGAAGGCTTTGACTGAGAGGGTTCGCCACTTACCCCTTCATCTGATTCCAGCTCCGAATAACCTCCCAGCGGCTGACGGAATCCTCCGCGGACGCATCCGGGGCGAGGAGCTGGTTCTCGATGGCCCATGCAAGGGCCTGCTGGACCGGGGCAGCATCGGCAGGGAGAAGAGCAGCGGGGGCCTGGGTCCCGGCGGCTTCCCACAGCAGCAGGGCCAGCTCCCCGGCGTTGTTGGGGATGGCCGCACCGGCAGGCAGGACGGTGTTCAGGTACAGCTCAGTGCCGATCATGTAGCCGGTGTAGCCGAGCACAGCCGCGCCAGCACCCGCCGTGCCGATTATGGCGGCGGTGCCCAGAATGCCGGGGCCTTCGCTTTCAATGGTGGCTTCCCGGTACTGGGCTTCCACGGTAACGGTCTTGCCGTTTTCCACTGCATTGGCCGGGATGGTAAAGCTTTCGGCGTTGTAGGCCACATTGGGGTTGCCCAGCAGGCTTTCCTCACTGATGGTCCACTGGTCGAACACCATGCCCTCCGGTACGGCATCCGGGTTCAGGGTCACTTTTGCTTCTGCATCCACCGGCACGGTGCCGCTGGTCAGCGCATCCCTTTCGCCGGTCGTAAAGCTGCCGCCCACCACTTTCAGGGTGTAGATCTCCGGTTCCGGTTCAGGCTTCGGTTCCGGTTCAGGCTTCGGTTCGGGTTTGGGTGCCGGGTCGTTCAATTGCAGCTCAAGGTCAGCCGTAAGAGGCAGCTGTACTTCCCGTACCTTGCCGCTGCTCAGGGTCACATACAGGGTACCGGTGGGCTGGCCGACCACATAAAGTTCATTGGCGGCGCTTTCCAGTGTGGTGGTATCGCCGCTGGTTTTCATGGCCGTAATGGTTCCGTTATCAGAAACGGTAATTTTCTTGGCGCTGTTTTCGCAGCAGGTGGGAACATTCAGGAACACGCCGTTCAGGGCGCTGGCGCTGCCGGTAACTTCTTTCAGGAAAATGCCGTTTGTGATGCTGGCATTGCTGTCCACCGTAACCGGGCAGTTCACCGCCACCCTATGGGGGTTCAGCTCGGGGCTGTTAAAATCATAGTTCGTCTTAGCGGCAGGCTCCAAAGTCAGGGTGTCGTTTTCAAACTTCCAGCCGTTGCCGCTGTAATCCTGGGTGCCGCCCTTGGTGCCAACGGGGTAGCCGTCTTTATCGATCACCAGCCGGGTCAGCATGCTCAGGGTAACGGTGCCCGCATGGGCGTGTGGTGCGGTAAAAGTGACAGAAAAATTACCGCTACCATCATCGTGATATCTTGCACTTGGTGCCCAATCTTCAAACAAACAATGTGTGTCGTTTGAGTCCCCGAATGTAACATCAATAGGAAATAATACTGCTTGACTGTTTTTAAGAGAAATATAGATGGTGATGCTGGTATCATGGTCGGAATTGGGAATGACATAACCGCTGTTGCCGAAATAACTGATTTCTGTATCGAAACTCTCATAGCTACCATTCTGCTGGGAATTCACTTTCAAGGTATAGCCGTCAGCGACTTGGCCATCCTTTGGTTTTTTATGAAAAATGCCGCCCTTTATGGTGCCAGTGTTGGTAACGGTAGAACTAAACATGCCGCCGGTAATTGTACCATGATTTATAACGTGCATTGAGTAAACGCCACTCGTTATAGTGCCATCATTGGTAATACTGGAACCATGATTTCCGGTGTCCCAAAATTTACCATTTTCAATCGTTGCGTTTTCCCCTATGATGGCAGAACATAAAATACTCTTTGGATCCAGACGGATGTTTCCGCACTCTTTCAAATCATAGGTAGTAGGGTTTTCGGGGGCGATGGTCAAAACTTTAGCCGTAGCATCATAGCTCCAGCCATCACCGGTATAAATTTCGTGATTTTGGGAATCGGTTGTAGGAGTTATATCATCGAGAACCGGATAACCAGACCGAATTTGTAAAGGTTTCAAGGTGGAGCCGCCTTCCTCCGCCCACGCTGTGATTGCCGACACAGGCAGGAGCGTTACCGCCATGCACAGCGCCACCAGAAGGCTGATAAGTCGTTTCTTCATAGGAGATTCCTCACTTTCCTTGCGCCGGTCTCCCGGCTGGGTGGTAGGGGGGCTTATACTCTTCTACTTCCTATAATGCAAAAAATGAGGAATCCTTTCACCTGACTGGGAATTTTTTTTTTTTTTTTTTTGAGGACGACCTCTCCTCCTTGACAATCCACCTCACCCTGTCCTTGTCGGCCGGATGCTGACCTCACCATGCTGCAGGGCAACCTGCCTGCCGCCCTCGCGCTCCACCACCAGACGGCCCGCATCGTCAATGGAAAGGGCCTTTGCGGCATAGGTATCGGCCCCGGTGCAGACAGTGACCCAGTGGCCCGGCACAAAACAGCGGGCCCGGTACTCGTCCAGACAGTCGAAGGCCGGGCAGAGGGAGAGCAGCTCCCGGGCAATGGCCCCGGCCAGCACTGCCCGGCTCACGGGTGCGGGCCCGCCGGGGTAAAGGCTGCCCGCCGTGCGGGCCAGCTCCTCGGGCCAATCGGCAGGGGAGGTGGTCAGGTTGAGGCCGATGCCCACCACCAGCCATTCCAACTGACCGCATTCCATGTCGGTCCCGGCTTCGGTCAGGATGCCGCAGACCTTGCGGCCCTGATAGTAAAGGTCGTTCACCCATTTGATGCCCAGTTCCAGCCCGCACAGGGCCTTGACAGCCCGGGCCACGGCCACCGCCGCACTGATGGTCACACTCTGGGCATCGGCGGCAGAGAGGGCGGGCCGCAGGATGAGGGAGAGGTAGACCCCCTTCCCGGCAGGGCTTTCAAACCGCCGCCCCAGCCGCCCGCGCCCCGCCTTCTGGTGGGCCGTGAGCACCAGCGTACCGTGGGGCGCACCGCCCAGTGCCAGCTGCTTGGCCGTCAGGTTGGAGCTTTGCAGCGTGTCGTAGATGTGGATGGGAGCGGGATAGGGGCCCACTGCTTCGGCGCAGAAGGGATCGCCGCCTGCCAGCCGGTAGCCCCGGCGCGGGGCGGAATCCAGCGCGTATCCCTGGGCCGAAAGCGCCTGTGCCGCCTTGTGGACAGCCGCGCGGCTCACGCCCAGCGCTTCGGCCAGCTGCTGGCCTGAGATATAGGCTCCCTCTGCCGCCGAAAGCGCCTGCAGCAGGGCCTGTTTGGTGCTTCCCCCCATGGAAACTGCCTCCTTCTTATAGTATAATAACAGTATAGCATAACTTGAAGTTTTGCAAAAGAGACTTGCCCATTATGCCAAGGGCTCCCCTACTAGGAGCAACAGCAACAACCGCCGCCAGTGGCGGATGAAGGGCGTTGCTGTTGGGGCCGCGGCCAGCAAGATACGAGTGCTGTTTACAGCACGAAGTGGATGCTGGGAGCCGCAACCCGTACTGGCGCGAAGCGCCTGAGAGGTTTGATCCATTTTTTTTATTTTTCAAAATTTTTGCAGGAAAACCGTGCTCTGCCTCGTATTCAATTACAGAGCGGCAGGAAAGGAGGGATGCGGACCGTTGACAACACTGGAATTCAATGCGCTGGTACGGCAGTATCAGGGGCTGGTCTACACGGTCTGCCACCAGCTGGTGCCGGACGAGGGCGATGCCCAGGATCTGGCACAGGAGACCTTTCTGGCCGCATGGCGGGCCATTGACCGCTGCCCGCCCGGGTACGAAAAGCAGTGGCTGGCGCGTATCGCTTCCAACAAAGCCAAGGACTACCTGCGCAGTGCGTGGGTGCGCCGAGTGAACACCCCGGGAGATGATATCCTTGCACTGGAAGGCGCGCCGCCCGGCTCCGACCCGGAGCAGCAGGTGCTGGATGCCATGAGCGAGGAGACCCTGACCGGGAAGATCCTGGGGATGCGGGAGCCGTACCGCACCCCCTGCCGCCTGATGCTGCTAGAGGGCCGCACCGCCGCCGAGGCGGCAGCCCTCTGCGGCAGGCCCCAAAAGACGGTGGAGGCGCAGATCTACCGGGCAAAGAAAATGCTGGCGGAGCAGATCCGTCAGGAAAGGAGGAGCGAAGATGGAATTGTTTCGTGAAGATGGCTGCATGACCGATGCGGGCTTCCGGGCCATGATGGACGGTCAGCTGGATGAGCTGGGCAGGCTGGAAGCCGCCGAACACCTCTCCTATTGTGACCAGTGCATGGACCGATACACGGCCCTTTTGACCGCCGACGCACTGGAAACACCGCCAAGGAGCGTGCAGGGCGCGGTGATGGGCACGATCTGGGCCCGCCTGATGCAGAATACCTACGGCAGGGCTGCTGTGGCCGGTGTGGCCGCTGTGCTGGCCCTGACCCTGTGGCGGAGCGGGGCGCTGCAGCAGATCATCCAGTATGGTGCCGGGCGGGAGAACGTGCTGGAAACTGACCAGAGCCAGCTCTGGGAACCCGGCCAGAACGACCCGGCTCCGGAGGACACCCCGCAATACCGCCCCATTGAGGACGACCGGCCGCAGGCCGCGCCGGAACAGCTGGGGAGACCCGTGCAGACAAAACAGGACCGCCGTTATGCCGGCGAAGGCTCCTCTTTGCTCCACAAGCTGCTCACGGATGTGACCGATAAGATCGCGGGCAATGCCCCGAATACTGAGAAATGAGGGAACGATTATGAAGAAAAATGGCATCCTGACCCTGCTGTTCGCCTTTATCCCGGGCGCAGGCCAGATGTATCAGGGATATATGAAGCGCGGCCTTTCGCTGGTGCTGATGGCTGCTGCCATCGGCATGGCATCCGTACTGATCCCGCCCGTCGTGTTTACGCTGCTGGTGGTGTTCATGTACAGCTTTTTCGACACCTTCAATCTGCGTGCCCAGATCAGCATGGGCACCGCCCCGGAGGACGATTATCTGATACACTTCGACCCACAGGACAAGCGCCTTGCCCGGATGATGATGGACAGCCACAAGCTGGTGGGCTGGTGCCTGATCGCCATCGGTGCGCTGATCGCTTACGAGCAGATCATTATGAACACGCTGGGCGATATCCTGTGGCGCTGGGGTCAGAAGGCTCCGGTATGGCGGGCCATCTATCTGGTGATGGATCAACTGCCCGAGGTTGTGCTCTGCGTGGCACTGATCCTGTGCGGCATCTGGCTGGTGCGGGGCCCCAGAGCAAAGAAAGCTGCCCCGGAAGCCGCCGCCCCGGAGGAGACCGATTTTCAGGAGTATCAGCCTGAAAAGAAGATGCCCAGCCTGCTGGATCACTTTGCCCGCAAGGCAGAGCCGGATACGACCGGTGAGGTGACCCTTGACCCGGAGGATGAAGACGATGGACGAGAAGAAGAATGACACAGCAGAGACCCCGGCCTTCAAGGCCCCGGAAAACGCCCCGGTGCGCCGGGTGGGCACCCTGACGCTGGGAGTCTGCCTGATCGTCTGCGGCGTGCTGTTCCTCTGCTATTTCTTTGTGCCGCATTTCAACTGGGAACTTGCGCTGAAGATCGCCCCGGCGGCAGGGCTGATCCTGCTGGGGTGCGAGGTGCTGTATTTTGCCGCAAGGCCCCAGCGCTGGAAGTACGATTTTCTTTCAGTGTTCCTCTGCATCGTGCTGATGGTCAGCGCCTTTGGCGGGGCCTGCCTGATGGCAGCCTTTGATTTTGCCCTGCGCCGGGGGGAGTTCTGGATCGAATACGATGCCCGGCAGGAACGGGGCCTGGACGATGAGGAAAGCGACCGCCTGCGCCTTGATTTGGACGAGGGCACCGGCCCTGACCTCGATGAGGAAAATGAGGACAGCAGCGCGGCCTCCCACACGGAAGTGTGAGCTATACAAAAAACATATCACAGCAATACAAAAGATACCTTTTACAGGGGGCACCTGTCCGGGTATACTGAATATGCACCCGGACGATGGGTGCTCGAAGAAAAAGTGTAAAAGCGAACCGCCATGGCATCTGTCACCATGGCGGTTCGCTTTTTGCTGTAAGCTCGTGTGTTACTTGCGGGCGATCATCTCGGTGTAGGCCAGCACCAGGGGGCCTACGCCCTTGGCATCGTTGCAGACCACAGGCTCACTGAAGTAGTAGGCCAGGGAGCCGTCGCGGTGATCCTTGCCGCCCAGACCTGCCACCAGGCAGATGCCGCCCAGCTGCAGGCTGCCGTCCGGGTTCTTGGAGAGGTACTTGTCACAGGTGCCGTAGAAGGCTTTCTCAGCCCAGGCAGCCATCCGCTTGGGCAGGTAGCCCAGGCGCACGCCCTTGAGCACCGCATAGGCAAACAGGGCGGTGCCGCTGGTCTCAAGGTAATTGCCCTCCACGCCGGGGTGATCCATCACCTGCCAGAACATGCCGGTCTCCTCGTCCTGGAACTTGTGCACATCCTCAATGGTCTGCTTGAGCATGGCCATGATGCCGCGGTACTCGTTGTACAGCTGCTCGT
>ERZ773241.3127-NODE-3127-length-11807-cov-4.425630_pt1 | contig 11807 bp, 10 predicted proteins | sample MGYA00580989_ERZ773241 | MGnify/ENA primary metagenome ERZ773241 (study PRJEB29015, sample SAMEA2737804) | human gut metagenome | biome: human gut; feature: human-associated habitat; material: faeces | place: China | collected 2012 ...
CCGTCCGCCGGAGGCGGCGGACGGCTCGTGCGCTGCAGTCAGGCCGCAAACCCCTTTGTCAAAAAGTAATACTTTTTGACAGAATTAAACCGCCGCTCAACATGAGCGGCGGCTTTTTGCGCGGCGGCATGAAAAAGCAGTCCGGCATGTTTCATGCCGGACTGCTCCATCCAATTGGGGCGCAGTGCCCCGGTTCTCCCCCCTGCTGCACAAACGATCTACGCAGCAGCATTGGCACTTGGCCAGTGATCCGGCGCCGGGCATCCAATCCGGCACCGGGTGATAACGATACTCAGTCGAACTTCGGCTGCTCGAGGTAGTCGGTGTAATCGCGCAGGAACTTCTTCTCCTCCGGCTTGAGATCCAGACCGATCGTGCCGCCCGGGTTCATGTTGTAGTCGGGGTCGAAGTAGTTCTTGAGCACGCGGAACACGCCATACTCCTTCTCGCCGATGTAGCCCTCGAGCCAGGGCGCGAACATCTTGCCGATGCCGTGGTGGTGGCTCACGGCCGCGCCGGAGCGCTGGATCGCGTCGAGGATCGTGGTGTGGTAGGCTTTGAAGGCGTCCTCATCCTGCATGCGGGTGAGGAAGATGAAGTACAGGTTCGCACCCTGCGGATAGCAGTGCGACATATGCGTCGTGACGACGGTGTTCGGCAGCGCGTGGCAGATCTTGCGCACGTCGGCGTGCACCTGCTCCATGTTCGACCAGTTGACCGTGCACTCAAGGGTGTCGGTCGTGATGCCGAAGTCCATGAGCGTGTCGCGCAGGTAGGGGTCGTTGAAGCGGCCCTTTTCCCAGCTGCGGGTGACGTAGCCGGTCAGCGGCATGCCGCCGTGCTTGCGCGCGATCCTGGCGATGTTGCGCGCGACGTTGCGGCTGTAGCCCTTCTCGCCGTCGGTGAAGCCGAGGAAGAGGCAGCGCTCCATGTCCTTGTAGCCGAACGCATCGAGCAGCGGCTGCAGCGGCGTCTCATCGACGTTGTAGAGCTTGAGCATGAGGTTGGTCTCCTCCGGGTCGGACAGACGGAACACGGACGAGTAGCCGCATTCGCACTGCATCATCTCGCGCGCGGCCTTCATGGCGGTGTCCCACGTCTTGAAGATGTAGGAGAAGCGCTTGCGGTTTTCCGGCATCCAGCGGAAGATGCGCAGCGTGACCTCGGTCAGCACGCCGAACGTGCCCTCGGAGCCCATCATGATCTGGTTCAGGTTCGGGCCGGTGGCCTCGCGGGAGTAGTGGCTGGTCTGGATGACGCCGATGGGCGTGGCGTACTTCTGGCTGAGCACGATGTCGGCAATGGTGCCGTAGTACGTGCTGTTCTGGCCTGCGCCGCGCGTGACGGTCCAGCCGCCGACGCTCGAATACTCGAACGACTGCGGGAAGTGGCCGCAGGTGTACTGGCGCTTTGCACCGAAGAGCTCGGGCGCGTTCTGCAGCGTCTTTTCCAGATCCGGACCGGACATGCCGGCCTGCACGGTGATGGTCTGGTCGATCTCGTTGAAGCTGATGACCTTGTTGAAGTTGCGGCGCATATCCAGCGAGATGCCGCCCTTGGTCGGCTCGACGCCGCGGGTGACGCTGCTGCCGCCGCCGTAGACGTACAGCGGGATGTGGTGCTCGGTGGAGTAGGCGACGATCTGCTCGACCTGCTCGCTCGTCTCGGGGTAGAGCACGACGTCGGGCACGCTGTCGATGCGCTTGTGGCGCAGACGCAGCAGGTCGTAAGCCGTGGCGCCGTAGGCCACGCTCAGACGGTCATAGTCCGTGGTGGAGAGGTTCTGCTCGCCGACGATCGCCTTGAGCGCGTCGATGTGCTCGGGCGCAAGCTGCACCGGGTGATCGGGCAGCTCCACGGGGTCAAAGCCGGTGTCGTCGGAATATGCCTTGAAGTCGTCGTCCGTCATCTGGAACTTCTCTTTCATGAGCGTGTACAGAGACTCTTTCGGATATTTGAAGAAGTTCGGGTCGCCCCAGCGGAAGATGGAGCGGTAGCTATTTTCGGGGGCGGGGGTGAGCAGCCAGTTCGGCTCGAATCCTTTGTACGGTTTGTTGCTCATTGTGCAATCCTCCTCTTGACTTGGATCAGTTTCTGATAGATCGGGCGCAGGCGCGGATAGATCTTGCGGTAGGCCTGCTCGTAAATGTCGTTATATACCTCGTGATTCCGCTCGTTTGGCTGGAACGTGTCCTTGACGTGGACCATGGCCTTGGCCGCCTCGTCAAAATCGGCGAATACGCCCTTGGCCACGAACGCGACCATGGACGAGCCGATGGAGCACGCCTCATGCGTCTGCGAGCGCACGACCGGCAGACCGAACACGTCCGCCGCGATCTGGCAGACCACGTCACTCTTCGCGCCGCCGCCGCCGATGCGGATCTCGCGGATGGTCAGACCCGAGCGGTCCTCCATGATGCGCAGCGCCATGTACAGCTCCAGGCACAGGCCCTCGATGATGGCGCGGTAGAAGTGGTAGCGCGTGTGGTAATCGGAAAAGCCGATGACCGCGCCGAGCGAATCCGGATGCAGGATGCCGGCCGTCCAGTACGGCTGCAGGAGCAGACCGTCGCTGCCGGCGGGCAGGTCGCGGATGCGCGCATCGAGCAGGGCCTCGGGCGCCATGCCCATTTCCTTGGCGTCGATGGCGTCGGCCGTGCCGAATTCCTTCACGAACCACGACAGCAGCCACAGACCGCGGTAGATCTCGATCTCGGGATTGTAGTGGTCGTTGAGCACGCCGGGGTAGGCGGGCAGGAACTGCTGCGGCTCGACGTACTGCGTCGTGCTGAACTGGATCGTGGCCGTCGTACCGAGCGAGATGGACGCCTTGTCGGAATCGACGACGGCAAGGCCGAGCGTCTCGCAGCCCTTGTCCGAGCCGGTCGAGATGAGCGGCAGTCCGGCGGGGATGCCGGTCAGGGCGCTGACCTCGTCCGTGATCGTGCCGATGACCGTGCCGGACGGCACGAGGTCGCACAGCTTTTCGTTCGGCACGTCGCAGAAGCAGCGCGTGAGGCTGCCGGGCTTCATCCAGCGGCGGTTTTTGTAATCGAACGGGATGTGCCCGATCTGGTTCGAGGCCGAGTCGATGAGATTGCCCGTGAGCTTGTAGTTGAGGTAGGTGGGCAGCATGACGTACTTGGCGGTCCTGGCCCAGATCTCCGGCTCGTGGCGCATGATCCAGTTGCCGGCGGAGGCGGCGTAGACCACCTTCGCCGTCGGCTCCATGCCGGCGAGCTTAAAGACCATCATGTTCTTGGCAGGCATGGCGCCGTTCGGATCGACGGAGCGCTTGTCCAGCCAGAGGATGATGTCGCGCAGGGGATTGTTGTTCTCGTCCAGACACACAACGGTGTCGCGGATGACGGTGATCGTCATGGCGATCACGTCCGGCAGCAGGGCATTGCTGCGCGCGCACAGCTCGCGGCAGCATTCGCACAGGCGGTCGAAGTAGAAGTCCGGCTTCTGCTCGGCCCAGCCGGGCTCTTTTGAAAAGTACGGCTCGGCGTATTTGCTCTGGACGACGTCCACGATCCGGCCGTCCGGGTCGACGAGCAGGGCGCGTGCGCTCTGTGTGCCGATGTCGCAGGTCAGCACCAGCGGTTTGCTCAAGATGATTCCCTCCTAAGATTTATTTTTGCTCTCTATACAAAATATTCATTCGGGTCTGTGCCTGAGGAGGCTGCTCGTGGCGATGACATCCACGCCGAGGCCGAGCACGTCCGGGATCACGACATCGCCGCGGCCGATACGCTCTGATACGGTGACGGTTTTGAGCGCGTCCATGACATCGAAGATGCGGTCTTTCGGAATGTCGGCCGACACGCGCACCGGCAGTACCGGCGCGCCCGGGAAGGACGTGCGCACGGTCGAGCAGATGGTGCGCTTGGGCGCGGTCATCTCCGAGACGGCAAACTCCCTGCCGCGGGGGCAGGTGTTGCCGGTGACGGACCAGCCGTCCCCGTCGCATTCGATTTTCAAGGTGCAGCCGCGCGGGCAGCCGATACAGGTGAGTTCTTTCATGCCTCTGCCACCTCGATCTCAAAGTGGACATCGCTTGCATCTGCGATGCCGAGCTTGTCAAAGTCCAGCGTGAGCTGCTGCATCTCGGGCGGACGCAGGAAGGGATAGCGCCGCGACCAGACCTCATTGCCGTCGATGGTCAGCACCACGCGGCAGGCACCGAGCACCTCTGCGCTGCGGAAATACAGCGTGACGGCGCTGTTATTCTCCGTGCGGTCGAGCCGCTGCGGGACCAGATAGCCGAAGTCGTCCGAGATCGTGACGGCCAGCTCATCGCGCGTGTGCGCGGCAAAGTGCGCGGCGCTCTTTCCGGCCAGCTCGCCGGAGGCGGACACGTAGTCCACAAGGTCATTGACGTGCAGCGCGTTGCCGCACGAGAAGATGCCGGGTACCTCCGTCATGAGCTGCCCGTCGCAGACGGGGCCGCGGGTGTGCCCGTCGAGCGGGACGCCGAGCGACTCCGCCAGCTCGTTTTCCGGGATGAGACCGACGGACACGATGAGCGCGTCGCAGTCGATGCGCTGCTCCGTGCCGGCGATGGGGCGCATATGCGCGTCCACCTCGGCGACCTCCACGCCCGTGAGCCGGTCTGCGCCGAATACGCGCGTGACCGTGTGGCTCAGGTGCAGCGGGATGTCGTAGTCGTGCAGGCACTGGTGGATGTTGCGCGTCAGACCCGAGGGGGTGGGCTTGGCCTCATACACGCCGAGCACCTCTGCGCCCTCAAGCGTCAGGCGGCGCGCCATGATGAGTCCGATGTCACCGCTGCCGAGGATGACGCAGGGGCCGGCAGCTCGCCGAGCAGGTTCGTAAAGTTCTGCGCGGTGCCGGCTGTGAACACGCCCGCCGGGCGCGTGCCGTGGATAAAGACCTGCTTCGCCGTGCGCTCGCGGCAGCCGGTGGCCAGCACGAGCGTGCGCGTCTCATCGCGGGCGACGCCGTCGCGGCTGACGGTGCAGACCGCAAAGCCGCCGGACGTTTTCTCCACGCGCGTGACGAAGGTCTGCGTGCGCGCCTCGATCTGCAGCTGCTCGAGCCGGTCGATGAAGCGCTCGACATATTCCGGCCCTGCCAACCGCTCGCCGAAGCGCGCGAGGCCGAAGCCGTCGTGAATGCACTGCTTGAGCATACCGCCCAGACGCGCCTCGCGCTCGATGAGCAGCACGTGCGCACCGTTTTCGTGCGCGGAGATGGCGGCTGCGAGCCCGCCCGGGCCGCCGCCGATGACGATGACGTCATACATCATGCCTGCACCTCCCCGGATTTCGTCGGGCCGAACGTGATGGGCGCGTCGGCCGAGGACTTGCGCACCTCACTGAGCGGCACGCCGAGGAATTCGGCGATGATGCGCACCACCTGCGGCGAGCAGAACCCGCCCTGGCAGCGTCCCATGCCGGGACGCACGCGCTTTTTCACGCCGTCGACCGTCGGCACGCACACATTCGAGCGCAGCGCATCGAGGATCTCGCCGCGGCTGATCTCCTCACAGCGGCAGACGATGACGCCGTAGTCAGGATTTTTTGCGATGTAGGCCGCGCGCGTCTCGTCGTCCATCTCCCGCAGCACGGGGATGCCCGGGCGGTGGGGGTCGAAGTCGGGATTCGCGGCCACGGGGCGGTCGTGCGCGAGGATGCTGACCGCCATGTCCGCCACATCCACCGCGACGGCGGGCGCCGTCGTCAGGCCGGGGGACTGGATGCCCGCGACGTGGATGAGGTTGTGCGTGCGGCGGCCGCGCTCGATGATGAAGTCCTCCTCGAACGTGGGCGCGCGCACGCCGGTGAAATAGGTGATGATGTCGCGCTCGGTCAGCGCGGGCATCGTGATCTTCTGCTTGGCGAACACGTGCGCGATGCTCTCGGGGTAGGTCGCGGTGTTCTCCTTTTCATAGGTCTCCACGGCGTCGGGCCCGACGAGCAGGTTGTCGTGTACGGTGTGCAGGATGCCGCCGCCCTTCGAGTGCGTCTTGGAGACGGTGTCGGTGCCCTTGACGGACGCGATCGAGTGCATGAACGCACCGGCCTTGCGGTCGAGGATGCTGCTCGTGCCGCGGCGGGGGTGGATGGAGAAGAAGCGGTCGCCTGCCATGCGCGCCACTTCCTCGGCGAACACGCCGGCCGCATTGATGACGAGCGCGGGGTGCAGCGTGCCGCGGTTGGTGTGCACGGCGGTGATCTTTCCGTCCGCGACGTCCATGCCCAGCACGGCGGTGTTGAGCGCGATGCGCGCACCGTTTTGCACGGCGTTTTCCGCGTAGGCGATCGTCAGCCCGTAGGGGCAGACGCAGCCGGAGTCCGGGTTGGAGATGGCGAAGCTGGTCTTTTCATTGAAGTTCGGTTCGCGCCTGAGCAGCTCCCTGCCGGAGATGAGGCGGGTGTCCGAGATGCCGTCGTGGTATTTGCGCCACATGCAGTAGCACCACACGGCCGGGCGCAGCCAGCCATGCTGGAAGCAGACGTACTGCCCCACGCGGGAAAACGGCACGTCGAGCTCCCTGCAGACCTGATCGAACATGGCGTTGCCGCGCCGGATGTACTTGTGCTTGACGCTGCCGCGGCCGAGGTCGATGCCCGGATGCACCTCGCCGTCGTTGCGCCCGGAGGCGCCGAGCGCGAGGTCGCACTCCTTGTCGACGACCAGGATGTCAAGCTGCTTGCGCGCAAGCTCGCGCGCGATGGACACACCCGAGATGCCGCCGCCGATGATGAGCACGTCGGGCGTCTGCCCGTCGAGCGCGTCGTCGCGCAGCGCGGGCACGCGCATGGGCGCATCCTCGCCGCCGGTAAACGTGATGTCGTTGACGACATGGCACGTGGAATACTTCGTTGCAGCCATCTGGCCGGCGCGCACAACGTCGTCCCAGCGGTCAAGCGTGCCGCGCAGGACGATGCAGTTATCCTCCAGCGCCGCTGTGACGCGGCCGCCGAAGGCTTTGTGCAGTTTTCGGTTCAAAACGGAGATCCGCATAACAGAGGTGCCTCCCAAACGGTAAGTCGGTCGGCCGACCGACTGAATAGGTCAAATATACCCTTTTTCCGGTGCAAAGTCAAGAACGGGGCCTGCGGCAAATCTGCCGAAATTTTTTTGTCATACTAGACAAAACGACCAAAAACGCGTACAATCAAATGCGTATGATTACACAAACGCAGAAAAGAGGGACACGAAATGGCCGCTCCGCGCAATGACAATGTCAAAGAGAAGATCCTCGACGCCGCGACCGGCCTGCTCGATACGCAGACGTTTGCCGACATCTCGCTGGCCGAGATCGCTGCGGCGGCGGGCGTGTCCAAGGGGACGCTGTACTACCATTATAAAAACAAAACGGATATCCTCTTCGGCATCACCAACCGCTATCTCGACCGCCAGTGGGACGATCTGATCGCGTGGACGGAAAACAAGGACAAGGACACGTCCGTGCACCGTCTGGTCAAGTACGTGGTCGAGCGCAACACCGCCTCCGCCGGGATGCGCCTGCACCTGATCCACGCCGCCATGCTCGGCGACGAGGCGCTGCGCGCCAAGCTCATCGAGCGCTATGCCGCCTTCGAGCGGCTCATCGCCGAGAAGATCGCCGAGCGCACCGACGCCGTCTCCGCCGATTACCTGACGCAGCTGATCCTGCTCGCGTCCGACGGGATGATCGTGCAGGAGGCGCTGCGCAACGATAACTTTGACGCGGCCGCCTTCGTGCGTCAGAGCGAGGCATATCTGCGCGTGCTGCGTCCCGCGGGGCGTGACTGAGCGGCGGCGCACGGTGCACGCAGATTGTATCGGAAGTCACCCTCTTGTCCGGATTTGTGAAAGAATTAGCGTGTAGCGGTTGACACCGCATGGAACACATGGTAGTATTTTTGTAATAACCGTGGGGTGGAGCGGTTATCCTGTTTTACCGGCGGCAGCGTGTGCCGCAACCGCTTTTTTGTATGTCGAAGGCAGCGGAATGCATCCGCATTCCGTCGTCTTTTTACATAGCTGCAATGGGAATTATTTTGAAAGAAGGGACAATATGAAAGACCTGAAACATCTGATTTTCTTCGAAAATCTCCTGCAGGATGCGCAGAACGAGCTCGTCACGCAGGCGGTCAATGACGGGAAAATCGCCCTCGGGTACAACTGCTATTACATCCCCGAGGTTCTGCTCAACCTGCCGGGCTGCTTCTCGAGCCGCCTGCGCGCGCCGCGCTGCGAGTCTACCGACGTTGCGACCTACTACATGACCAGCCGTGTCTGCCCGTATGTCCGCTCCATCCTCGAGCGTGCCATTGAGGGCGGCTACAACTACCTCAATGCGCTCTTCGGCGCCGAGTGCTGCGCGTCCATGGAGCGTATGGAAGAGCATTTCTTCCTCATCAATCCCGTGAAGAACGAGCGCTTCTTCGTCACGCAGATCGATCCCCCGCTCAAGGGCGATAAGACCAGCTATGACTACTACAAGGGCCAGCTCAAGCTCAAGGTCGTCGACCAGCTCGCCGAGCGCTACGGCGTGGACACCTCCGATGCCGCCATGCGCGCGACCATCGAGAAGTTCAACGAGCTGTGCGACGTCATCACCGAGATCGGCAACTTCCGCAAGCTGCCCAACCCGCCCATTACCGGCTATGAGTTCCATGTCATCCAGCTCGTGAGCCAGGTCTGCCCGCATGACCTGATCCTCCCCTACCTGAAGGAGACGCTTGCCGAGATCAAAAAGCGCAAGCCCGAGCCGGAGTTCCCGTTCCGTGCGCGCATCGTGGTCGCCGGCTCCGAGATCGACGATCCCGAGTTCACGAAGCTCCTCGAGGGCTGCGGCGCGATGGTCGTGGCCGACCGTTACTGCTTCGGCAGCTTCCCGAGCCGCGAGCGCATCGAGATCCGCGACGGCGAGAGCGCGTTCGACGCCATCGTCCGCCACTACCTGCACTGGAACCAGTGCGCCCGCTTCATGGAGGGTGCGAAGATCGACCAGCGCCATGCTGAGGTCAAGCGCCTTGTCGACGAGTTCCATGCTGACGGCGTGATCTACGAGAACATGAAGTTCTGCGAGTTCTGGAGCTATGAGAAGGTGCTCGCCTCCCATATCCTGACCGAGGAGATGGGCGTGCCGTGCTGCACGATCGAGAAGGAATACGCGCTCGGCTCCATCGGCCAGCTCCGTACCCGTTTCCAGGCCTTCGTTGAGAGTCTGGAAATCAAGAAAATCAATTCTTGAACAGGAGGGGAATGAAAACTATGAATTGCCCTGTTACGAAATTTATTGATTCCAAGATGCAGAGATTCGACCCCCTCTGGCAGGCTCAGAACGGTGTCGGCGGTCTCCGCAGCCGTTACTATGATAAGACCGGCGTCGCCAAGTACCGTGAGTGGCGCGGTCTGCACGACACCATGGTCGACTACCGCGCATGGCTCAAGAACGTCATGTCCATGGCTGCCATGGTCGCCTCCGCGCCGATCCCGTGCCTGAAGGGCTTCTGGGAATACCGCTGGATGGGCTCCTACCTCGGCACGTTCATGTTCATCGACCGTCTGTTTGAGGGCTACCGCGGCCCCGAGCTCGTGATCGCGCACATGAATATGCACGCCATCGTGCAGAGCCTGACCAAGAAGATCGCCCTTGTGCTGTCTCACGACCTGCGCATCGGCGGCAAGGACAGCGATAAGATCATCCCTGTGGACGAGGTCATGCCGCCGCTGTTCCTGACCGGCTTCAAAGACCTGATCCCCATCCCGCTGCAGACGCTGCCGGAGTTCATCATCTGCGATGTTGACCAGCAGCTCGAGCCGTACTACATCGACGTAGCCGAGTCCTTCGGTCTGCCGGCAGACGTCTGCTCCCGCTGCGCGGCGGAGACCGGCGTTGCCCTCAACGACGACTTCCCGCTCTTCGGCAAGGCCATGATCTCCACGAACATGCCCTGCAACGCCTCCGAGGCGACCTCCATGTTCCAGCGCCGCCGCATCGGCCTGCCTGACTTCCAGGCGACCATGGCGATGATTCACAACGAGCCGGCTGCCCACCCGTACTCCGCGCAGGTCCTGCGCGACTGCATCGAATTCGTCGAAAAGGAATACGGCGTTGAGTATGACTGGAACGCCCTGTTCAAGCGCGCCAAGCACATGAACGAGCAGAACCGTCTCGAGCTCGAGAAGTGGGATTACTTCAAGACTCCCTACTGCCCGCTGACCGGCATCAGCGAGACCCTGTACCGTCTGTATGCCTGGGCCTCCGCCAACGGCCAGGAGGACTACTTCACCAAGAACGACCGCAAGGTCATGAAGATCCTGCGCAAGTGCTACAAGAATAAGTACGTCCCGTACGGCGGCACCACGCGTCACCGTGCGTTCCTGTGGGGACCGTCCGCCGTGTACTACACCGACTTCCCGACCTGGACGCAGAACTGCTGGGGCATCAACATCGTCCTGAACATGGACTCCACCATGGGTCACAACATGATCAGCACGACCGACCCCGATCAGGCGCTCATGGATCTGGCGCTGTTCAGCGAAAAGGGCGTTATGCGTCACATGGCCGTCGGCGGCTGGGACAACGTCAACTCCGTCTGGGAGTGGGCCAAGAACTTCAACTGCGACATGGTCCTCATGAACGACAACATCGCCTGCAAGGGTATGCTCGGCGTGCACGCCATGATGGAGGAGCAGGCGCGCGACCTTGGCTTCCACTTCATCTTCATCGAGCACGACCTCGAGGACTGCCGCACCGTGCCGCGCCGCGATATGCGTAAGTGCGTCAACGAGTATATGTCCATCGTGCTCAACGAGCAGCCGCTCGACCCGACGCTGGTCGACTTCGACGACTCCGCGGCGTACTAAGAAAGGCAGGTACCGACTATGAATATGAAACTCGCTGCAAAGATCATGGGCAAGGTCGGCCTTGTCGGCTTTATCGGCTTCGTTGCGACCTTCTCGATCTATATGTTCAACCTCGAGAACAAGCTCATCTACTATGTGCTGCGTCCGCTCCTGAACAAGCACTACGACGCGCAGGTGCGCGATAAGCGCATCGTCTGAGCGCCCGCAGAGCAACCACAAATCAGCAAACCCCGCTGCTTCGGCAGCGGGGTTTTGTGACGTTACGGAATTTTTTGATTGTCTGACTGCGGCGGCTCGACCGCGGGTACGGGTGGAGACGAGGCTTTATGACGTCACAAATACCGCGGAGCGCGAAAAAGCCCGCGTGCATTGCACGCGGGCTGATTTCGCAGGAACGCAGATCCGATCTTACTTGATGCCGTACTTCTTGTTGAACTTATCGACGCGGCCGCTGGTATCGACGAGCTTCTGCTTGCCGGTGTAGAAGGGGTGGCACTTGGAGCAGATCTCGATGGAGATGTTCTGCTTCGTGGAGCGGGTCTCGTACACGGCGCCGCAAGCGCAGCGGATCGTGGTCGGCTGGTAATTCGGATGGATACCGTCTTTCATAGTCATTCACCTCATAATAAGCTGTCTTGAGCACGGGCTGGTCCATGGTTACAAGACGCAACCTGAATTGTAGCATGCGGGTGACAAAAAAGCAAGCGTTTTTGTAATTTTTTTATGCGTCTGTCTCCGGGACATCGGCGCTGCAGCCGCAGTGCAGAAAATACAGCGTCCTCCGGCAGACGGGGCGGCCGGTGATGCGCGCCATTGCCCCGGCATAAGCGCGCAGCTGCGCGGCGTAGTACGCCGTGCGCTCCGGCACGGCATCCGGGCGGATGCGGTCGGTCTTGTAGTCCACGATCACGAGACCGTCCTTTGTTTCGAACCACGCGTCCACCACGCCCTGCAGCAGCACCTGCTCCTCACCC
>ERZ773241.3147-NODE-3147-length-11759-cov-4.352358_pt1 | contig 11759 bp, 9 predicted proteins | sample MGYA00580989_ERZ773241 | MGnify/ENA primary metagenome ERZ773241 (study PRJEB29015, sample SAMEA2737804) | human gut metagenome | biome: human gut; feature: human-associated habitat; material: faeces | place: China | collected 2012 ...
CAACCCGAATCTTTTTCGAGTCGACCTCACCCTTGGAAAGCAAGACAACCGTCTCCACATGTCCCCCCATCGGGAAGTTGTCAAACGCCCTGCCGCATTTTAACTCATAGCCCTGGCTGCAGAGATATTTTAAGTCGCGGGCGAGCGTTGCGGAATCGCAGCTGACGTAAACCAGGCGTTTCGGGCGCATTTTTAAAATGGTATTGAGGCACTCTTCGTCACAGCCCTTGCGCGGAGGATCAACAACGATAACGTCCGCAAAAATTCCTTCTGTTTCGTATAAGTGCGGCAGCACCTCCTCCGCTTTTCCGACATAAAATTTCGCATTGTCGATGCCGTTGCGCACTGCATTCTGGCGCGCATCATCGATTGCCTGCGGGACGATTTCCACGCCGTAGACCTGCTTCGCCTGGCGCGCCAGGAACAGGGAAATCGTGCCGATTCCACAGTAAAGATCCCAGACTGTCTCATTTCCGGTCAGTCCTGCATAAGAAAGCGCCTGACTGTAAATATTTTCCGTCTGAACCGGATTGACCTGATAAAAGGACTGGGGCGAAATTGTGAAAACAAGCCCGCCGATCGTGTCCTCAATGCGGTCTTTTCCGCGGATCGTCCGGGTTTTACTGCCCATAATCACATTTGTCCGCTCTGTATTGGAATTGACCGAAAAGCTGGTCATTCCGGGCACCTTTTCAAACAGCCTGTCCGCAAGCTCCTGCTCTGCCGCAAACGAACTGCCGTTGAGAATCAGGCAAACCATAATCTGTCCTGTTGAAAAACCTTTACGGATCAGGACATGGCGCAGCAATCCCTTTCCTGTCGTTTCATCGTATGCTGGAATTTTCTTTTCCGTACAAAAATCCAGCACGATATCCAAAACGATTTTGTTTTCCGCAACGCCGAGCGCACAGTCCCTGTTTTCTATAATCGTGTGTGTCCGTCCGGCATAAAAGCCCGCAATCAAACGACCATTTTTGTCCGTTCCGACCGGAAACTGTGCCTTGTTGCGATAATGGAACGGATGCTCCATCCCGATCGGAGCTTCCATAATTTCCTCTACAAAATCCGGGGCAAAGCCGCCGATCCGGATCAGGTTGTTTTTGACCTTGCGATCCTTAAAGGCGAGCTGCTTTTCATAGGAAACTGCCTGCAGCTGACAGCCTCCGCACTGTCTCGCATACCCGCAGACCGGCTCCACACGGTCGGGGGACGGTTCCAGCACTTCTTCCAGGCGTGCAAAGGCATATCCCTTTTTCGGTTTTACGACTTTTGCACGCACCGTATCGCCCAGAACCGCGTCCTTGACAAACAGCGTATAACCATTGCCTGAAAGGGCATCGGAATCCTCCAGATGTCCGATGCCCTCTCCGTCAGTTCCCATATCTGTAATTTTCACTGTAAAAATCTGATTTTTCTGTATATTCACGTCATCCTCCATGCTCGGCAGCTGCGCTGTATTTTTACCGCTGCAGCTGCGTAGAATGCACGCCGGTCGTGCTTTCTACGTCCGGCTATGCAAAACCTGCGCAGCTGCACTGCGTCCATTCCTTCGTCCAAGCCGTCTTAGTCCATCCGCGTCATGCGCAGATTGGATTCAAAGAGCCGGTTGTAACCCAGCCATCCGGTTTCAGAAGTTCCCTCCAGAATCTCCGTAAAGGTTTCCAGCTTCGCATCTGCATTATCCGCCAGGTTCAGTGCCATGGCTTCCATGAGGGCAGGCTTTTTGGGAGAACCATATTCATATTCTCCGTGGTGCGCCAAAATGCAGTGTTTCAATTCCGAAGCAAGCACAGTCGGAAAGCCCGGGATCATCCGGATTTTGTCGCTGACCATCTCCGTTCCGATTACGATATGGCCAAGCAGCTGTCCATCGTCCGTGTAATCGTTCTGCGGGAAAAGAGAAATTTCTTTTGTCTTGCCGATATCGTGACACATCGCGGCAGCCAAAAGCAGATCCCTTTTTAACATCGGGTAGGATTTTGCAAAATAATCGCACAGCTTCACAACGCCAAGGGTGTGCTCCAGCAGACCGCCTACAAATCCATGATGTACGCTTTTTGCTGCAGAAGATTTTTTGAAGTTTGTAAGAAACGCCTCGTCTTTTACAAAGAACGCCTCCATCAGCTTTTTGAGCCATTCGTTTTCCATGCTGTTGATATAGGAAAGCAGCTCCTGATACATCACGGAAATGTCCTTTTTGCTGACCGGAAGATAGTTGGCAGGTTCGTATTCGCCCTCACGGCACAGGCGGATTCGTTTGATATTGATCTGGTTTGCGCCCTGAAAACAGGTCACATCGCCATAGACCTCAATATAATCCAGGCTGTCGAAATCATCGATACCCGCACTGTTGGGATCCCAGATTTTGCCGTCTACCGTGCCGGTCTTATCCTGCAGGATGACGGTTTCATACGGCTTACCATTCTTCGTCACAGCAGACTGTTTATGCTTACACAGATAAATATCGAATACTCTGTCGCCTTCTTTATAATCCTTAATAAATTTCATTTTCTTTTCCTCTTTTCCAAAAATCTCTATTCTGTTGACAATGCTGCGCAAAACCGAAAACGGCAGCCCTGCATCAAAAGCCTTTCGCTATCCTCTACGCCTTACTCCTGCAAAAGCACCTCAATTTCCATTTCCTGATATTCGTCCTGTCCCTGCCGCATCACAGTGACTGTCACCGTTGTGCCCGGCTCACAGGAAAGAAGTGCCGCATAATAGTCTGCAAACGAAGTAATCTCTTCTCCTTTCATGCCAACAATTACGTCACCGCTCTGGATTCCCGCTTTCATCGCGGGAGAATCCATTATAATTCCCGTCACATATGCACCCACCGGCACATGCTTTTCCAGATGGATTTCATCCGGTACATCCGTCCCGGTAATGCCCATATGGGCGATTTTCTGACCATTCGACAGCTTGCCCACCGTCGTCAGCAGATCGGAAATGCCATATGCGCTGAGCACATCGGAGCTCTCTGCTTCCCCGGCGTGCACGATGCCGAGTACCTTTCCGGAAAGATTGATTAAAACGCCTCCGGTTCCCTGCAACCCCGTCATATCTGTCTTCAACAGGCGGACATTATGATCCGTAAGATTTTGATAATAATCCACAGAAGTTACCATTCCGAAAATTATCGTTTCCGCACCCTGCGGACGTCCGATTGCAATCACCGGCACAGCCTGTACACTACTGCCGGAGCTTCCCATCGTCGCCGATCCGACATTTTTCCGGATATCCTCCGGAATATCCTCCAGCGCCACACTCAAAATGGCGAGTCCCGTTTCCTCATCCTTTCCTTTCAGTGAAGCGGACACACTCCGTCCGCTGTAAAAGGAAACCTCCAGTTCCTCCGCCTGACGGATGGCTGCCGCGTCCACAAGAATCAGCAGCTCCTTACCGTTATCCGCAACGATCAGCCCTGCCGTCTGTCCCTGGTTTTCATAAGTGTTATCAAACCAGTCCACATCCGACACCACACCGGTCACTGTTACCATCGAATGATCTGCAAATGTCTTCGCCACCGCATACATATTCCGGTACAGCTTCTGATAATCCCCGATTTCCAGCGCGACTTTTTCCACAACGGTCTGCAGCTCTGTCGTTGTCTCCGTTTCCGTCTCTTCTTCCAGAATCATATCCTCCGGGCGCATCTCGTCCTCGATATTTTCTTCCTTCAGCTCCACCTGCTGCGGCTCTTCCTCCGGGTACAGCAGATTGGAAAATACCGGTTCCAGCACAAGGAAGGTCACACAGGCGATCAGCCCGAAAATTGCTGCCATGCTCGCCGTCAGCAACGTTTTTTTAAACAGTTTTCGGCGGTTCAGCGGTCGCTCTTTTACCTTTTCCTTGATAAACTCAATATCCTGATTCGTCAGATCCTGATTCGGTCTGTTATCCTCCATAAGTATCGGTTCCTTTCTGCCCGTTTGGGTTCTTTTCAGTATACCTCATCTGCCCGTCTGCACACAAGTGCCGGAAAGACTTTTTCCGGGCGCAAAATTTTTCCCCAGTTTCTCTCTCTATATGGTATGATAGGAGTAGCCGCCTGTACCACAAGACAGCAGCATCAATCCTGTGTAATGATTCTGCTGTGCAGCATTTTATGGAACGAATATATGTGCCTTTTGGCACTGTGTTTTGAAAAACGAAAGGAACTACTATGAACGCGAAAGTTTTACGCGTATTGGAATATGATAAAGTCATTCATATGCTGGAACAAAAAGCAACCTCGGACCCCGGACGACAGCTTTGCCGGGATCTCGTGCCCATGACCGATCTTGCGCAGATCGAACAGGCTCAGACCGAAACTGCAGATGCCCTGACCCGGATTTTCCAGAAGGGCAGCCTGAATTTCGGCAGCAATAAGCCCCTCGGCATGTGCCTGCGCTCCCTGGAAATCGGCAGCACCCTCTCCTCTGAAGAGCTGCTGCGCATCGCCGGTCTTTTGGAAAACACCGCCCGTGTCAAAAACTTCGGACGCTCCGACAAGGACGAAGAACAGCAGGATTCCCTGACAGAATATTTTCACTGTCTCGAACCCCTCGCACCCCTTTCCAAAGAAATTCGCCGCTGCATCATCGATGTGGACGAAATCGCGGATGACGCCAGCCCTGCCCTCAAAAAAATCCGGCGGAGCATGGTATTAACCGGGGAAAAGATTCACAACCAGTTAAACAGCATGGTAAACGGTTCCGTCAGAAACTATCTGCAGGATGCCGTGATTACCACCCGCGACGGGCGCTACTGTATCCCCGTCAAGGCGGAATATAAAGGTCAAGTGCCCGGCATGGTGCACGACCAGTCCTCCACCGGCTCCACCTTTTTCATCGAGCCCGCAGCCGTTGTCAGCTTAAACAATCAGCTGCGTGAGCTGGAAATCGAGGAGCAAAAGGAAATCGCCGTTATTCTGGCGAATTTGAGCGCCGAGGCAGGTGCACACACCCTTGAGATCGCAGAAAATCAGCGGATTATGACACAGCTCGATTTCATCTTTGCAAAGGCTTCCCTTGCCATGGATCAGAATGCTTCCCGTCCGCTTTTCAACGATGAACATATCGTTCGTATCCGTCAGGGACGACATCCGTTGCTTGACCGCAAAAAAGTCGTTCCGATCGACGTCGAGCTTGGCAAAAATTTCGACCTTCTCGTCATCACCGGTCCCAACACCGGCGGTAAAACCGTATGTTTAAAAACCGTCGGACTGTTCACGCTGATGGGGCAGGCAGGTCTGCACATTCCTGCCCTGGACCGCTCGCAACTGTCCGTTTTTACAGAGGTTTTCGCAGATATCGGCGACGAACAGAGCATTGAGCAGAGCTTGAGTACCTTTTCCTCCCACATGACCTCCATCGTCTCCATCCTGGCAAAAGCAGATGCAGATTCCCTGTGCCTGTTCGACGAGCTGGGGGCCGGGACTGACCCGACTGAGGGTGCGGCGCTGGCGATTGCAATTTTGAACTATCTGCATGACCGCGGCATCCGCACAATGGCGACCACACATTACAGCGAGCTGAAAATCTACGCCCTTTCCACGAACTTTGTTGAAAACGCCTGCTGTGAATTCGATGTGGAAACGCTGCGCCCTACCTACCGGCTGCTGATCGGCATTCCCGGAAAAAGTAACGCCTTTGCAATTTCCAAAAAGCTCGGTCTTTCCGACGAAATCATCGAAGCCGCCAAGGAGCAGATCGACGAACAGGACGTCAGCTTTGAAGACGTTATTTCCGATCTGGAAAAGAGCCGCGTTACAATTGAAAAAGAACGCCGCGAAATCGAAGATTACAAAAAAGAAATCGAAGCCCTCCGGCATAAGCTGCAGGAGAAAAACGATAAAATCGACCAGACGCGGGACCGTATCCTGCGCGAAGCGAATGAAAAAGCGCGGGATATTCTGCGTGAAGCAAAGGACACCGCAGACGAAACGATCCGCATTTTCCAGAAAGCCGGTCCCGGCGCTTCCATGAAGGATCTGGAACAGGCGCGTCAAAAGCTGCGCAGCAACATCGACGACAAAAACAGCAAGCTTTCCGTCGCTGCAAAGGACAAGCCCAAAGCTCCGGCATTAAAGCCCGAACAGCTCAAAAAAGGCGATGCCGTGCGCATTGTTTCCATGGGGCTCAAGGGTACGGTCAGCAGCCTGCCTGATGCAAAGGGCAACCTCTTCGTGCAGTGCGGCATCATGCGCACCTCCACGAACATAAAAGACCTTGTCCGCATCGAGGAAGCGACGATTACCACGCCTACGATGTCCAAAACAAATACCGGCAAGCTCCGGATGTCCAAGTCCTTCTCCGTTTCCCCTGAGATCAATCTGCTGGGCAAAACGGTAGACGAGGCCCTCGCTGCCCTCGATAAATATCTGGACGACGCTTATCTGGCACATCTGGAAAACGTCCGCGTCGTACATGGCAAGGGGACCGGTGCCCTGCGCAAGGCCATCCAGCAGCATTTAAAGCGCATCAAATATGTCAAATCCTTCCGACAGGGCGAATACGGCGAAGGCGATGCCGGCGTAACGATTGTAGAATTTAAAAAATAATCCGCAGGACGGCAATCATCTGCCGCCTTTGCAAAAACAAATAACGAGGTTCATTATGGTAAATAAACAGAAAATTCTGATTGTTGACGACGATGCCAATATCGCCGAACTCATTTCGCTGTACCTGACCAAGGAATGCTTTGATACGATGATCGTGGAGGACGGGGAATCCGCCCTCCGCGCTGTGGATACCTTCGCGCCGAACCTGATTCTGCTCGATCTGATGCTTCCCGGCATCGACGGCTATCAGGTCTGCCGTGAAGTCCGCAGCAGTTCCTCTGTTCCCATCATCATGCTGTCCGCCAAAGGCGAAATTTTTGACAAGGTGCTCGGTCTGGAGCTTGGTGCGGATGATTACATGGAAAAGCCCTTCGACTCCAAGGAGCTTGTCGCTAGAGTCAAGGCGGTGCTGCGCCGCTACAAGCCGGCTGCTGCCGTTCCAACAAAGCCTGCTGTGGAATGTGTCGAATATCCCGATCTGACAATCAATAAAACCAATTATTCCGTTATGTATATGGGAAAAAATGTCGATATGCCGCCAAAGGAGCTGGAGCTTCTCTATTTTCTGGCAGCTTCGCCCAACCACGTTTTTTCCAGAGAACAGCTTCTGGATCAGATCTGGGGCTATGAATACATTGGCGACACCCGCACGGTAGACGTACACATCAAGCGTCTGCGCGAAAAGATCAAGGATCACGCCAACTGGAAAATCGCCACGATCTGGGGAATCGGCTACAAATTCGAGGTAAGATGACATGCGCAAAACCCTGTATCTGAAATTTGTACTCGGCTACCTGATCTTCGGATTTTTCGGATTTTTAGTCGTAGCAACGTTCGTTTCCAGTATGACGCTGGAACATCTGAAACGGGAAAAGGCGGACTCCCTTTATAAAGAAGCTACTCTGATCGCAAATACCTACGCTTCCGACTTATACAGCAGCAATGTTTCCCTCGAGGAGGTCAAAAAACAGCTGGATGCACTCAGCACCTACCTGTCCTCCCAAATCTGGATCATTAATCCATCCGGACGTATTATCATGACAACGGAAACACCGCTGGATGTGGAGCATGAGTCTCGCGTGGAAAATTTTGACTCGACCATCACCGCCGGTTCCTTTTATACGGTTGGTGACTTTTTCGGCTGCTTCCAGCAGGAAATGCTCAGTGTATTTGCGCCCATCACTTCCAATTTTAAAGTACAGGGCTATGTTGTCATCCATATCCCCATGGCAGATATTCGGGCTTCCAGCGAAAGCCTGCTGAATATTTCCTATATTATGCTCGTGATTTTTTTCCTGCTGTCGCTGATCATTCTGATTTTCTTTACAGAAATGGTCTATCTGCCGCTGCGCAAGATCACGGCAGCCACCGAGCAGTACGCGGCAGGCAATCTGCATTATGAATTTCAGGTAGACAGTGAGGATGAGATCGGTTATCTGGCTGCCTCCCTGTCTCTCATGGCAAGTGAGATCGCACGCGCCGAGGATAACCAGAAAAAATTCATCGCCAACGTTTCTCACGATTTCCGCTCTCCGCTGACTTCGATCAAAGGGTATCTGGAGGCGATGCTGGATGGAACGATCCCGCCAGAGCTCCACGAAAAATATCTCGGCATCGTCTTAAACGAGACGGAACGCCTGACAAAGCTGACCAACAGCCTGCTGACCTTAAACAACCTGAATATGAAGGGCATGATCCTGGAAAAATCTGTTTTCGATTTAAATTCGGTCATTCGCTCTACTGCCGCTTCCTTCGAAGGAACCTGCCAGCAGAAGCATATCGGCATCGAGCTGCTTTTAACCGGCGACCGTATGCCCGTTCTCGCCGACAAAAGCAAAATCGAGCAGGTCTTATACAACCTGCTCGACAACGCAATTAAATTTTCCCACCCTGACTCTGCGATTCGCATCGAGACAAACGAAAAGCATGGAAAGGTTTTTGTCTCCGTCAAGGACAGTGGTATCGGAATCCCGAAGGACAGCCTGCGGCTGATCTTCGATCGTTTCTACAAGACCGACCTTTCCCGTGGCAAAGACAAAAAGGGAACCGGGCTGGGACTTTCCATTACAAAAGAAATTATCCAGGCGCACAACGAAAATATCAATGTCATCAGCACCGAGGGCGTCGGGAGCGAGTTTATCTTCTCCCTGCCCGTGCAGGACAACGAAGCGTAGGGTAGAATGCCCTACGCTTTCCAGTGCAGCCGGTGCAGTTCTCCACCTTCCTGTAACCCAGTGAAATGATTCTGGCGCAGCGCTTCATACAAAACGATCGCTACGGAGTTGGACAGGTTCAGGGAACGGATATCCTGTCCCATCGGAATGCGGATACAGCTCTTTTCATACTCCACAAGGATTTCCTCCGGAATTCCGGCACTCTCCTTGCCGAACATAATATAATCGTCCGGTCCGATCTTTACATCACTATAAACCTGATGCGCTTTCGTCGTCGCCATCCAGAGCTTCGGCGCATCCGGCTCGCCGCTTACAAGCGTCGGATTTTTTTCCAGAAAGTCCGCAAAATTGATGTAGCGGCGCACATCCAGCAGATTCCAGTAATCCATACCTGCGCGCTTTAACTGTTTTTCACTCAAAGAAAAGCCCAGCGGCTCAATCAGATGCAGAACCGTCCCGGTCGCGACGCAGGTTCTTCCGATATTTCCCGTATTCGCCGGGATTTCCGGCTGATGCAATACGATGTTTAACATATCTTTATCATTCCTTTTCCGCTTTCAGTTTTTTTACAAAATGCGACAGCCGCCCGATCGCAACTTTCAGATTTTCCAGGGAATAAGCGTAGGAAATACGGATGTAGCCCTCTCCGCTGTCCCCAAACGCCGTGCCCGGCACGACTGCAACCTTTTCCTCCTGCAGAAAACGCGTCGCAAACTCATCGCTGGTCATGCCGAATTCCCTGATACAGGGGAACACATAAAACGCGCCGTAAGGCTCGAAGCAGGGCAGCCCCATTTCTGCAAAGGCATGCAGCAGATAGCGTCTGCGCTGATTGTACTGTTCGCGCATTTCCGCTACATCGTCATCGCCGTTTTTCAGCGCCTCTACCGCCGCATACTGGCTCGTCGTAGGAGCACACATGATCGCAAACTGATGGATTTTGAGCATCTGTTTTAAAATCACTTCCGGTCCGCAGGCATAGCCCAGACGCCATCCGGTCATTGCATATGCCTTGGAAAATCCGTTGATCAGAACCGTCCGCTCCCGCATCCACGGAATCTGTGTGATGGAAACCGGATTGCCTTTATAGGTCAGTTCACTGTAAATTTCATCCGATATCACAAACAGATCTTTTTCTTCCACGATCTTTGCGATCGCTTCCAGATCTTCCCGTTCCATGATCGCACCGGTCGGATTGTTCGGATAGGGTAAAATCAGAATTTTCGTTTTTTCCGTGATTGCATCCAGAAGCTCCTGTGCCGTCAGGCGGAACTCGTTTTCCGCTTTCAATGGGATGATAACCGGCTTCGCGCCTGCAAGCACGGCGCACGGCTCATAGGAAACATAGGACGGCTGTGGAATCAGCACCTCGTCTCCCGGATTTACCATCGCACGCAGCGCAATATCGATGGCCTCGGAGCCGCCGACTGTAATCATGATTTCATGCAGCGGATCATAGGACACCTGATAGCGGCGTCTCAAATAATGCGCAATTTCCTCCCGCAGCTGCTTCAAGCCGGCATTGGAAGTGTAAAAGGTACGTCCCTTTTCCAGAGAATAAATGCCCTCGTCGCGGATGTGCCAGGGAGTATCGAAGTCCGGCTCGCCGACACCCAGGGAAATCGCATCCTCCATTTCGCTGACAATATCGAAAAATTTCCGAATTCCGGACGGTTTAATCGTAACGATTGTATCAGAAAGGGGATTTCTCATGGCGTAATCATCTCCCTCTGGTCCTCGTATTTGCGGGTCAGGATCGTTCCGTGATCCTTATACTTTTTCAGGATAAAATGGGTCGCTGTGCTCAAAATACTGTCCAGCGTGGAAAGCTTATCCGAAACAAACGCAGAAACCTCTTTCAGGGATTTCCCCTCCAGTGTTACGAGCAGATCGAAGCCGCCGGAAATCAGGTACACTGCATGCACCTCCGGGTATTTGTAAATCCGCTCCGCGATGCTGTCAAAGCCCTGACCGCGCTGGGGTGTTACGCGAACCTCAATCAGCGCGGAAACCTTTTCGATGCTTGTTTTTTCCCAATCAATCAGTGTATGATATCCGCAGATAATGTGCTCTTTTTCCATCTCGGCGATCTCGTTGGCCACTGCGATCTCACTTTCACCAAGTAATACCGCCAGGTCTTTGATATCGATCCTGCTGTTCTTTTCGATCACCGCCAGAATTTTTTCCCTCATGATAACTTCCTCCAATATTAAAATCACAATATTAAAATCATATATTCTTATATGGTATTGCCGTCAATACGGCTCAGTTCATCGGCTCTTGGCCGCTCTAAATATCCGGCTGTTTCCTCTCCGTGGCGTATAACACGGGCAATTCCCTTTTCTGCGCTGCCGATCACTGCTGCAGGGATCCCCTGTGCGCTGAGGCTTCGCACCATCTGGCCGCCTCTGTCACAGGCTAAGATCACGCAGTTTTCACTGAAAAGACGGTAAGGATTGACCTCAAAGATCTCACATACTTCCACTACTGCCTGTTTCATAGGGATCATGCGCAGATCAATGTCTACGCCTACGTTATAAATACCGGATAAATTCCATACTGCCGTGAGAATACCGCCTTCTCCTGCGTATTCCCAGGCTGTAACCGGACAATTTTTCTGCTTTAATTCATTTTCAAGCCACTCTTTTACGTTGTAGCTGTCTTTTTCTTCCAGACATCTAAGGAAAGAAGGCGCAAAATGCCCTTCCAGTTTTTCCCTTTTTTTCTGGAAGATCTGTCTGGTTCCGGCAAGACCGGCAAAACCAGCCACTACCAGATCCTGACCTGGCTTTATAAAGCCATCTCTTTTTTCAAATCCGCCCGGACCCTGTCCTGCTGTTCTCATGGATTTTCCTCCTGTGCGGGACTGGCCGGGCTTTCCGCACCAGCATTATCCCCCGCGGGCTGCGCTGCAGTGGTGGGAACAACTCCCGGTCCGCCATTTTCTCCTGTAACTGCTTTATGTTCCGCCTCTGTCTGAGCCGGTTCTGTCTGGGCAGTTTCAGGTGTATGATTTTCTGCTGTTTCAGGTGTAGTGGCAG
>ERZ773241.3148-NODE-3148-length-11747-cov-118.147366_pt1 | contig 11747 bp, 14 predicted proteins | sample MGYA00580989_ERZ773241 | MGnify/ENA primary metagenome ERZ773241 (study PRJEB29015, sample SAMEA2737804) | human gut metagenome | biome: human gut; feature: human-associated habitat; material: faeces | place: China | collected 2012 ...
GATGCAAAGGTAATATATTATATAGGTACCGCCATACGGGCTAATGGTGATTTACAAAAAGTAAAGCCTGATATTGTTCCATAAGGTGAGATGATGTTGGGAAGTACCTTAGCCGCTAATCGGAGATAAGCGAAATGAGACATATAGACCACCAGCGAGCCTTTTCCTAAATACTCCAATACCTTATTGGCATTTATCTTCCGAGCAATCCACAACATTGCAATAGAGCCAGTTGTGGCATAAAAAAGATACAATGGTATCTGATGATACTGAATGGCAGTGGAGTGAGTGTAAGAAGGAGTGCAAGCCTTTCCTATAATATGTGTACCGACAACGCATACTATATAGGTGATGGAGATTGGCGCTAGATATTTCAGCAACTTATCCTTATGATTTTTCAAGAACTCTCCTATCCAAATGAATATCATCATACAGAGTGCATTGCGATAATGCAGATGGTTATTGAAATGTGCAGCATCCATTGATACGCCATCGTAGATATGGTTTAGGACAAAGCCAAACAGCATAATTCCCAGTGCTAGGACACCACGATAATAATCGTTCTGGATATATCGACATAAGAACCAGTATAAGATTCTTGCCATGAACAAGGCTGTAAGAAACCAATAGCTCTCTTCCATAAAGAACCATACCTGGTCACCTAAGCCCGCTGTCTTTTGCCATAGTTGAGTTTCTCCCCAGAACAAAGCATCGAGTCCTTTCCCGATGAGGGCAAAGGCGATGTATGGAATAAGCAATGCCTTGAAGCTTCCCCATAGAAAGGGCCTAAAATCTTTTTTGAAATTTGAGGTATATCCGTTGGTCAAAAAGAAGGCTTGCATATAAAAGCCCCAGAACAACCATGAACTGCCCCCCCACAACTCTCGATAACGCTGCTATCAACGCCAGCCCAACTAACGAATGCAGGGATATGCTGCCAAATCACCATCAGGATAAGTAGCCCTTTGCATACGTCTACATAATGTAATCTTTCTTTCATCTATATCTATTATTTTTTATGAAATGAGCCCCCGACCACCTTCCTACCACAAGCAGAAAAGTAGCTTAATAAATAGCCCGTGGCTTTGGGTAGCCAAGGGGCTCAAAAAGTTATTGTTATTTGAGTTGTAACCTTTTGTAGGAACTTGCATGTTCCTTACCTAGTGCTACTATAAATTAAAATAAACATTGTAAATTAAAGAGACATTAGGTTTTATCCCCAAGAATCACTCGTATCAATATTCATTGTTCTATCTATGATATGTACATCACCTTCTGGATTTTTATATGAAGCCGTGAGAGTGGATGAGAAGGGATAACTCATATTCATCTCATAACCGTCACCACGGCGCATATCACCAGCAGAACCATACTGATGGCGGACATTGATTTGACCATGAACTCGCAATACAACTTCCTCATCATCCTGGCTTATTGTTTCTATGGAAGTTAAAATATAAGACTCAACTTCATAATGAGTAGATAAAATATCTAAATCACTTTGAGTATTGATATAGAATTCTTCTATCATTTCTTCATCTATACTCTCGACAACAGCATTTCTAACTTGTACCCTAACGACATCAATTGTTGATAAGAAAAGTTGAACCTGATCCAAGACTTCCAATGCCATTTCTTTGATTTCTTGAGATTTTACATAAAACGTTTTGGGAGCAACATGGGTATATTTACTAAGAATATCTATACTGTCACGTAAATCTTTGTCACTTGAATCATGTTCAACATCTAATTGTCGCTTGACATATTCATCAGAGAGCCAACCTTGAATTGCATATTTAATTCTCTGACTTCTAGTAACTTTTTTGGGATGTTGCTTATCATTAGGCTTAAACCATGGAGCATTAATTACATCCTCATCAGGGGCAAGCCTTTCAAGTACAGTACGAATTAACTCACGCATAGAATATGCGAAATTATTCAAACGAAGCTGATTTTTTTCATCATCGACATTAGCTATAGCAGCCTTAAACAAGTCTTGTTCAAATCCAGAAGCTAAATGTCTCAAAATAGCATTTTCTAATTTTGCATCCATAACTCTTAAAATGTATATCACCAATACAGCGTCCCCACAATATTACAAGTAGTTACACCTATTTTTGAAAAATGTTATATTGTATCATGCTTACTGAGATTCGAGAGATTCGTGTTCAAAAATCAACCTGCACGCGAATTGCTTATTGGGGTTACTGAACACGAATTGCACGAATTACACGAATATGTTGCTTAAGAACGAAAAAATCGTAAGTTTCTAAAGATCAGTGAGATCAGTGTGGGAAAATCCAACATTCCTCACTCTGCTCTCAAGGATTCTATCACAAACCTTTCGAAGCTCGCCTTATAGCCGCCGTCCATCGGGCAGGGATCGTCGGGATAGGACTTGTGATACTCCTCTTCCATGTTGTCAAGATAGTCCATTATCTGCATCACCTGGTCTTTGGTGCAGTGATGCTTCTTCAGCGAAGAACGAAGCAGGCAGTAGGACTGGGTATGACTGGCATAACCCTCTTAGACATGCTTGACTGAATTCTCATTCATGTGGCCAGCCACCTTTAAGGTGCGTACCACATTGCTACTGCCACCGAGGATGGTATCCGTCAAAGCGCGCAGTGCCTTTTTGGTTTTTGTAAATCTTGTCATCTCTTAATATATTTAAAAAAATCGAATATCCTTTGTTAAGCTATTATAAAATCATCGCCTTTTTGTACCTATATATGTAGGTACAGGATTCTTGGCGGTCTCAACCTTTTTTCTTAAATTCGCAGCAGCTTTCAAGAACGAGGGCTGAAGCAATCTTAAGTTACCGATTGGTGAACAGCGGGGTGAACACTTGCCCCAAGCATTCACCTTTTCGGCTCAGGGGTGAACCCTAGTAAAAAGAACTTTGTATATACAGCGCATGCTAGAAATATAAGAGTCTCTATTATAATGGGTTATATAGTGTTTTTAACACATTATTAACGCTAAAGGTTGGCATCGGGGTTCACCCTTCACCAACTTCATCGCCAAGTGTTCACCCACACTCTTTCTTAGAGAACGTTGCAAACAACAAAATAGTATAAACAACAGACAATTTTAATCAAATGGAAAAAGAATCAAACACCAACTGTATGGAAGAGACAGCTACGATGCCATCGTACTTCCCTTGTATCAAATCTTCGGAGAGCCATCCACTCGCCGACTGGTTGTATCTCAAGAGCGTGATTACCTCTAGCCCTGAGCTACGAATGATGACTGAGACTTACCGCAAGCGTCTCGCCATCAGCAAGCAGTTTGCCGAGGCAGTGGCACTGGGTCAGGAGGTGATGAGCCATCCTAAGGGCGAGCCCCTGGAGTGGACATACTGGTTGACGAGGGATGACATCGAACTGATGCGCAGCCACAACCGCCTCTTCATGATAGCCAACTATGCCGAGGAGCAGATACTCCGTTACTACCGGGTGCCGGAGCCAGATACGCCGCTACAGTTTATCAAGTTCCGCTACAGTGCTGAGATACTGGAGAGGATAGGTGTGAACCCTGCTCTTCGCCAGAACCTGAACAACCAGAACATCGGTAACGTGATGAAGCGTCTTGGATTCAAGAAGATTCACAAGAAGAACGGCAACGGCTGGGCTGTGATAGAGAAGGAAGGTAGCGAAATCAACAACGATGCCTTCATCGATCCTAACGATACCGTGGAGGATTAAGTATCTTGGTTACGACCGCTAAGTATCATATTTACGATGGCTAAGTATCATATTTATGAAGCATAACCCTAATAGATATTTCTCTGCACGCGAATTACGTACTGTTTTTACTGAACATGAATTTCTTATTGTTTTTTCTGAACACGAATTGCACGAATCGAACGAATCATAACTGTTCAAAGGCCATATTCGTGTCATTCGAGTAATTCGTGTTCAGTTGCTTGAAGACGAAAGATTCGTTAGATTCGAGAGATTCGTGTTCAAAATTCAACATTCAACACTCAACATTATAGAAAATGGATTTACGAAGTTACACCAAGCAGGAGTTAGCCCTGCTCTATTTTCCGGATTCCGACCCGGACGTGGCAAGAGCCCATCTGATGAGATGGATAGTAAGATGCACCCAGCTCTACGAGCAGTTGCAGAAGAGTGGATACAACAAGAGCTGCAAGGAGTTCAATCCCCTGCAAGTATCCTATATTTTCTTCCATTTGGGAGAACCCTGATTTTTATCAGTGATAATCGGTGAGTATCGGTGAGCAACAGTGAGCATCGGTGAGTTGGGAAAATGAAATGTTGTATCTTTGCAATGTGATTCAGAAAGAGAAGTCTCACACGGATCTCACAGATCTCACGGATCTTCTTTCGTTGCAAGCAACGGTACTCACTATGCCTCACAGGAAAACTCCGAAGGAGTAAAAATCCGTGAGATCTGTGAGATCCGTGTGCAAAATTAAACATTTATCCTTAATAATCCAAAGAACCCAATGAAGAATCAAAGAAAAATCGATTTGATCGTGGTACATTGCAGTGCCACGCGTATTAACCAGGACTTCCCAGTAGAAGCCTTAGAAGCCTGCCACAAGGCCCGTGGTCTCCACTCCATCGGTTACCACTATTACATTACGAAGGATGGCGTGGTCTATCCCTGCCGTCCAGAAAGCGAGGAGGGTGCTCACGCCCGCCACTACAACGCCCATAGCATCGGAATCTGCTACGAGGGTGGTCTCGACGAGAAAGGCAAGCCTGCCGACACTCGCACTCCAGCTCAGAAAGCATCTCTGGAAGACCTCCTCTACAGTCTCGTCCTCGACTATCCCGATGCCGAGATCCTAGGTCATCGCGACCTCCTCTGGGTTCGCAAGAGCTGTCCTTGCTTTGATGTCAAGGAATGGCTGAAGGAAATCGACTTCCATCTCTAGAAAGCCCGGACAGTTCCCAGATATTCGTGCTATTCGAGTTATTCGTGTTCAAAATCATCCCAGCTTGTAAGTCCTAAAAAGCTTATGGATTGGGACTTTTTCTTTGTTTATTCACATCATTTCTCTCCCCCATCAGCACTCTCATCACAGTTGGCATGTACATTCCGAGTATCCCCTAATTACTTTATTTTGATACATTTATTTTATATGAAAAATCATTCCCAGCACTTTCTTCCTCATTGCCTTGTCGATGCCAAGAAAGAAGGCGGAAAGGGCTACAGATATGAGACATACCAAACCAAGAAGGATGAAATAGACAACCTGGGTAGTATCTACCAACTTATATATAATAATAGGTATTGGGAGACTTGCTACCGTCACTATCAGGCAAGAACGATATACGCTCCAAATCTCAGAACATTTGTAATCTACAATCTTTATTATTAACCAAGGCTTCACTATTATTCCTAAAATTGCATAAACAACGAGACTGGTCCAGGAAAGGACCAATGGCGAATACCCTAACTTGAAAAGTATATACGTAATAGGAAATATCATAAATCCCAAAGTTGGAGATGTCAATGCATTTTCTCGCAAACGTCCTTTGGCATAAAGTGCCGTATAGAAAGATGTATCAAATACCTGAAATAAACTCTGTACGATGACTATCTGAAGGAAAGGTACAGTATAATCAGGAACCACGCCTAACCATAACTTCAGTAAAGGATATGCCAACAAGCAAACAGGTAAGGCTATCAAATACATCATATAATAAGAGTATTTGGTACTCTCCAATAATAGATGCTTTGAACCTTCATAGTCTCCAGATGCATACTTTTTTACGATTTGCGGATTGGCGGCCTGACGAAAGTTTGATACGAATTGATTGGCTGCCATATTTACCTGAAGCGAAATGGCTCTTGCTGCAACAACAGCAGGTGCAAAAAACATATTGAGTAATATCAATACACCTTGACTATTAAGAGCTATAGATGCATTGGCGAACATGCTCCATCCTGAAAATCCTGCAATTTCTTTAAAAATCTTCTTGTCGAAAGAAAAAGAAAAGCGAGCTTCTTCAAAATGATGAGTGCAATAGAATCGATAGAAGCACATACAACCTACTTGCACACCTAAGAGCAATGTAGCATACATCATTAATCTATCAAAATTTCCAATTGTCAACAGATAACAGATTAACAACTTCGCTGATACCTCGAAAATGCTCATATAAGCATATATCGACATCTTCTCGTGCGCCACGATGGTTGCATTGTAAGGCACCTGAGTAAGGGTGAACACCGCCGTCAATATCGAGAGATGATATGTATAAACTGCAGCCGATAATCTATCGGGAGCAATAACCATCTTATGATATAAGAACCAAAGTCCAATCGTTTCTGCAACTATTACTATCAATATTGCTATTAATATATGGATATTGAGTGTAGTAGAAAAAGTTCTTTTTAATTTTTCTACGTTACCTTCACCAAGTGCATAGGTCAGAAATCTCGAAGATCCTGTAGATAATGCTCCATTAATGAAAGACAAGAATCCAACAACTCCGCCAACAGCTTGATAAATTCCATAGTCATCTACCCCCAATTTCTGTAAGATGATACGAGAAGTGAACAAGGAAATCACCATCGTAAACATCATACGGAAATATAGAAAAAGCGTATTTTTTGCTATAGTCTTATTATTTGTCTTTTCTTGCATAGTTATTAACCTACAGAATGAAAATCAAGATTATCAGGATCAAAGCGCAATCGAGAATTGATATTGATGGAATCAATTGCCTTAATTTCTTCATCTGTTAGAGAAAAGTCATATATATCGATATTTTGCTTCTGTCTGCCAGGATTCAAAGAACGAGGAATAGGAATCTGTTGCAATTGAATATCCCATCGAAGAATAATCTGTTGAATCGTCTTATGATACTTCTTGGCAAGTCCCTGCAAAATCAAATTCTTTGTCAGTCGATCATCATTGCGAGCTAATGGCGTATAAGCCTGTACAGCAATACCATGTTGATGACAAAACTCAATTAAAGGCTTCTGCGTAAAAAGAGGGTGTATTTCAAATTGATCAACAGCAGGAATTATCTCACAATCATCCAATATATCTTGCAAATGATGCTGATGACAGTTTGCTACACCTAGAACCTTAACATATCCCTCCTTGTAGAGACGTTCCATCTCCTTGTAAGTATTGACGAAATGGTCGGTTACAGGCCAGTGGAACATGAACATATCTATGTAGTCGAGTCCTATCTTCTCCAGACTACGCAGGAAATCCTCCCTGACAGTACCATTATACTGCTGATTGTTGCTGACACGTGAGGTAAGAAAGACATCCTCCCTTTTGAGCCCAGCCATCTTGATGGATTCCAAAATCTCAGAACCATCACCATAAGCGAAAGAATAGTCTATAAGACGATAGCCTAAATTTAAGGCATTGGCTAGACTCTTAATATAGTTGTGACGAGCAAGACGATATTTGATACGAGAAGTTAACTTACGTTCAACCTTTGCAAGGAATGTATTGGAAGGAAGAGTAGGCTTGTCTACATGTCCTATACCAGCCGGTCCTATTCCCATATTGGGAATTTCTATACCATTATTTAACTTTATTGTAGAAAATTTATTCATAATTAAAAATAAAGAATCGTTCCACCCCAGCTTAATCCTACACCAAAACCAGATACCATAACTTTCATCCCCTTATGAATAGTTCCAGCATTCAAACACTGCTTCATTGCTATCATCACTGTAGATGATACCGTATTACCAGTTTCTTCTAAGTTCACATAGAATTTATCTTTCGGAAGAACACAAACCTTACGGATAGTGTTAAGCATAAACTTATTTGCTTGATGGAAAACGTAATAATCTACATCTTCATTTGTCATACTATTCTTTAAAAGAATATCCTTCATCATGGCAGGAACAGCATCCAGTGTGAAATTAAAGATACCACCGCCATCCATGTAGAGATAATCATCAAATCGTGTATGGCCTTCATCATCTATGACGCTATTACCAGTTGGTTGATGGCATCTAGCCGCCCCCGTCTTAACCATCAGCTTTTCAGCACCACTTCCATCTGTACCAAGAGAAAACTCACCAATCTCAGCAATTCCCTCTGTAGAGATTAAACAAGCAGCAGCACCATCACCAAAAATAGACCGATTGCTCTTATCTGATGGATGGAGATACTTATTGTAAGTTTCAGCAGTCAGCAAAAGAACATTCTTGGCAATACCGCCTGCTATAAGGCCTTTAGCCATAGCCATACCATACACACAACCAGAACATCCTAAATTATAATCAAAAGCACCAGCTGTCGTCGGTATACCTAAACGGTTTTGAAGAATGCAAGCAGTTGATGGCAAAAAGTAATCAGGGCTCTGAGTACAAAGAAGAACAAAATCTATCTCACTTGGCGAAATCTTGTATTCATCAAAGAGTCTCAACGCTGCCTTTTCTGCCATATCTCCTGCAGTTTCATTTTCTCCTGCAATATGGCGAGAATAAACACCAACTTTCTTGGCTACCTTATCTACACTCCATTCAGGAAACTCTTTAATCAGTTCTTCGTTTGTTACAACCTTTTCCGGTAAATAATATGATATTCCTTTTATATAAGCCATAATAACTATTCTTATTAAAGTTTAATTACCCCCCCCCAGTTATTTTAATACTAGACCCTGTCATCCATGCAGCAGCATTAGACAACAGATATATAGATAAATTGGCAATATCTTCAGGTTTGCCATATCTCTTGAGAGGGTATTTCTTTTCGTCTTCTTTTAACTCTTCTTCTGTTATGCCTCCTTTTAAGATTAAGTCTGTCCATATCATAGCAGGCAAAATACAATTAACTCTAATCTGCCTTGGTGCCAATTCTAAAGCCAAGCAATTTGCATAAGATATGATTGCTCCCTTAGAAGCACTATAAACAGCATTACCTATAGACGGAGAATCAGATGCAATTGAAGCAATAAATACAATGGAAGCACCTTTATTTATTTTCTTTTGCTTCAAGATTTCTGTTTGAAGCATAACTGGAGCTTTGAAATTCACATCCATCATTGTATCAAGATCAGCCTCTTGCAACTGCTTACAAAGAACACGCTGCCCGATACCAGCGCAATGAACAATACCATCAAGTTTAGGTAGTCTACTTACCATTTCGGTCAAAGAATTGCTATCATTCAGATCTGCTGCCAAAGATATATTCTCTTCACCTTGCATTTCTGTCATGGTCTCAGCAAGTCTTTGTTCATTTCTACCATTGATAATTACAGTAGCACCCATTTTGGAACAGGCAATGGCTATGCCACGACCTATTCCAGAAGATGCTCCAGTCACCAAGATAGTTTTACCTTCTAAGGTGAAAGGGTTGAATGTAGTCATTGATTACTTTGATTCTACAAGATTAAACAAATCTTCTACAGTAACACACTCTCGAATTTCCTTACCTGTAATTGTCTTACCATATACAGTCTTTACCATAGCAATAACACCCATACCAGTAAGGCTACCCCACTCGTCAATCTCGTGAAACTCGGTATCGGCCTGGATTTCAGAAGCATCAGTTTCATCAAACTGGTCAGCAAAATTTGCAATAAATTCATTTAATTCCATAATTCATTTTTTTTAAATGTTAATATTAATATTTCCACAATATATCTTCGTCAACTACTTGAGCAGGATGACCAGAAACCATTGTATGGGCAGGCACCTTACTGATAACAAATGCCTTTGCTCCAACAATAGCTCCGTCACCAACCTTGACACCATTCATAATTGTACAGGATTCACACAACCAAGCTTTATCACCAATGATTACAGGTTTTGAATTTTTATATCCCTGTCTATTTATGAAATGGGAACCATTATTATCTCTAACTGTCACATGTCTGCCCATCATTACACCTTCACCGAATTCAATATGGTTTCCACAAACAACTGTTAACCCGATATTAGAAGCTCCATGCCCCTTAAATGTAAGGGTTGCATTAGAGAACACTTCTATATCTGCTCCATAAGCGATATTGGTATCTGGTCCTAAATTCAATATACCATTTGGTTGAACCAGCAGGCGAGTTTCCAAACGAGACTTAGGGAAATGCATTTTATTTCCAAGAATAGTTTTTCCATTCTTGTTGATGGTTGCATTCTTTGCTATTCTCATCACGCAATGAGGTGTTGGTATAAGTACATTTCCATCGAGAATTTCTCGAAATGAATTATACTTAAAGAACTGCCAGACAGCCTTAGGATTCAATTGAGTTGTTCTAACTACCTCTAAGCCATATCGCAAAATAGACTTAATTTGAGACTTTTTACTCTTCTTGCTTTCCAATATATACTTATCGGCAATTTGAAGAAATGACATTTTTTCTAAGTCATCAAAAAACTCTTTTCTATTAACCTTTGCAGGAGCCAATGGTTTATTTAATGAAGGATTACCTTTCTCTATGCTTTCAAATGGGACATGAATACAATGTATACGGCTTTTTACCTTTTCAAAATATGCTTCGCCTTTCTTAGAATTTATCATCACTAAAGATGTACCTAAATTCTTTTCTAGCGATTTATCAACATTTTCAATTCCCCAGAAGTCAGCAAGAGTAATATCACTCATACGAGGATATCCCTTAAACTTACATTCATAGCATGAAGGTCGACAATAAACTCCAGTCTGAAGGTAACCCTTAGTGAAATTTGATTGATCCTTTGTTTCATACATATGTTTACCATTAGCAAGAATAACTTTTTGGGTAAGATTGCGCCAACCGTATTCTTTAGATTTCGCTTTACAGTAAACAACAGGAGAACCATATCTCTCCTCATAAGAATCTAAGTACTTACGCCAAACCTTAGGAGAATTTGTTCCACGACATATAAAATCTGCAATTATAAGATTTTCATAATCCTTACGTAAGAATGCACGAAGTGCTGCCATTTGACAAGGACTTCCACAAACCAAGACATTCTCGCCATTACGCAATAATTGTCGAACTTCTTTGTAAAAACCAATCAATGAACTTTGCAGATACTTTGAACTTCTTATTCGTGGCAAATCTTCCTTCTTATTGGAAATGAATTGTCTTACAGAAAAGTCATCATTAAAGACTGCTCCACCAACATAACCTTGTTCTTTGTACATGATGTCTGCAAGAGCAGAAAACAAGCCACCAGAAGTTGAATCAAAAACAACTTCAAGATTTTTATGCTCAGCTGCATAACAAATGGATTGAGGCAAGTCGTTCTTTTTTAATTCCTTTATATTCAGAACAGGACAAACCTTCTCACATAATCCACAATCAACACACTTTTCCTTGTCGACCTCAGGATACCAGAATCCTTCATTGTCGGTTTTGAATGTGATGGCTTCATGAGCACATGCATCACCGCAAGCGTTGCATCCGCAACAATCTTCTTTTCTTTTTATATCTATCATAAAATGTTATAATATCGTTTGTATTCTCCGATTACATTATAGGTCGGGGAAATAACTTTCATTCTAAATTCTTCTAATACTCATTCAATTTCTATTTTCCAAACTCTTTAATTCTCTGCTCCTCTTTCAAAGAGCAAACAAGCAGTTGTCCATTCTTCTCGGCTACGATATAGCCTTCCAAGCCTTGAACTACCACCTTGATTTCATCGGCAGCATGAACCACGCAGTTCTTGCATTCATACAAACGGATGTCCTTGCCTACCTTGGCATTGCCTGCCTCATCTTGTGGAAGCAAGGTACGGAGGCTACCCCAGCGTAAGTATTCGGTATTACCTCACATTACCGATAAGCATATGAGGTTTAGCCC
>ERZ773241.3149-NODE-3149-length-11747-cov-2.553883_pt1 | contig 11747 bp, 13 predicted proteins | sample MGYA00580989_ERZ773241 | MGnify/ENA primary metagenome ERZ773241 (study PRJEB29015, sample SAMEA2737804) | human gut metagenome | biome: human gut; feature: human-associated habitat; material: faeces | place: China | collected 2012 ...
TTAAAATCGGACTTGCGTCTCCGGAACTGATTCGTCAGTGGTCTGAAACAGGTGAAGGCGTGGTGATCCACACACCCGCCTATGACGCATTTTACAAGGCCATTGAAGGTAACCAGCGCACAGTAATGCCCGTTGCTTTAGAGAAGCAGCCTGACGGCTGGTTTTGCGATATGGGCAAGCTGGAAGCCGTGCTGGCGAAACCAGAATGTAAAATTATGCTCCTGTGTAGCCCACAGAATCCTACCGGGAAAGTGTGGACGTGCGATGAGCTGGAGATCATGGCTGACCTGTGCGAGCGTCATGGTGTGCGGGTTATTTCCGATGAAATCCATATGGATATGGTTTGGGGCGAGCAGCCGCATATTCCCTGGAGTAATGTGGCGCGCGGAGACTGGGCGTTGCTAACGTCGGGATCAAAAAGTTTCAATATTCCCGCCCTGACCGGTGCTTACGGGATTATAGAAAATAGCAGTAGCCGCGATGCCTATTTATCGGCACTGAAAGGCCGTGATGGGCTTTCTTCCCCTTCGGTACTGGCGTTAACTGCCCATATCGCCGCCTATCAGCAAGGCGCGCCGTGGCTGGATGCCTTACGCATCTATCTGAAAGATAACCTGACGTATATCGCAGATAAAATGAACGCCGCGTTTCCTGAACTCAACTGGCAGATCCCACAATCCACTTATCTGGCATGGCTTGATTTACGTCCGTTGAATATTGACGACAACGCGTTGCAAAAAGCACTTATCGAACAAGAAAAAGTCGCGATCATGCCGGGGTATACCTACGGTGAAGAAGGTCGTGGTTTTGTCCGTCTCAATGCCGGCTGCCCGCGTTCGAAACTGGAAAAAGGTGTTGCTGGATTAATTAACGCCATCCGCGCTGTTCGTTAACCCCAGTTGCGCAATCGTGGATTTTTACCCTGCTTTGTTTTTATAATGGTGCGCACTTTTATATCCAGAAAAAGAGTGCGACCATGATTGATACCACCCTGCCATTAACTGATATCCATCGCCACCTTGATGGCAACATTCGTCCCCAGACCATTCTTGAACTTGGCCGCCAGTATAATATCTCGCTTCCTGCACAATCCCTGGAAACACTGATTCCCCACGTTCAGGTCATTGCCAACGAACCCGATCTGGTGAGCTTTCTGACCAAACTTGACTGGGGCGTTAAAGTTCTCGCCTCTCTTGATGCCTGTCGCCGCGTGGCATTTGAAAACATTGAAGATGCAGCCCGTCACGGCCTGCACTATGTCGAGCTGCGTTTTTCACCAGGCTACATGGCAATGGCACATCAGCTGCCTGTAGCGGGTGTTGTCGAAGCGGTGATCGATGGCGTACGTGAAGGTTGCCGCACCTTTGGTGTGCAGGCGAAGCTTATCGGCATTATGAGCCGGACCTTCGGCGAAGCCGCCTGTCAGCAAGAGCTGGAGGCCTTTTTAGCCCACCGTGACCAGATTACCGCACTTGATTTAGCCGGTGATGAACTTGGTTTCCCGGGAAGTCTGTTCCTTTCTCACTTCAACCGCGCGCGTGATGCGGGCTGGCATATTACCGTCCATGCAGGCGAAGCTGCCGGGCCGGAAAGCATCTGGCAGGCGATTCGTGAACTGGGTGCGGAGCGTATTGGACATGGCGTAAAAGCCATTGAAGATCGGGCGCTGATGGATTTTCTCGCCGAGCAACAAATTGGTATTGAATCCTGTCTGACCTCCAATATTCAGACCAGCACCGTAGCAGAGCTGGCTGCACATCCGCTGAAAACGTTCCTTGAGCATGGCATTCGTGCCAGCATTAACACTGACGATCCCGGCGTACAGGGAGTGGATATCATTCACGAATATACCGTTGCCGCGCCAGCTGCTGGGTTATCCCGCGAGCAAATCCGCCAGGCACAGATTAATGGTCTGGAAATGGCTTTCCTCAGCGCTGAGGAAAAACGCGCACTGCGAGAAAAAGTCGCCGCGAAGTAACAAAATGGATGGTGCAAATGCACCATCCATTTTTCATGCAAGGCACAAAGTCGCGCGATGTTTGGCGGATTCGATGCCCAGCTCAATCAACTCCATTACCTGGATTGCCTGGCTTGCCGGAACCGGATTTTCACCATCGCCATTTAACGCATCACGAATAGCCGCATAGTAAGCCGGATAATTCCCAGGCACCGTCAACAGCGTTTCTTCGACACGTTCCTCACCTTCCACGCGGGTAAGTACGCCATCACGCATATCGTAGCCCCAGTCTTCCTGCGGTAGACGCTCGCCATTTTTCAGACGTTCTTCCTGTGGATCGAGGCCATATTTCACATAACTGCCTCGGGATCCATGCACGATATAACGTGCTGACTCAGCGGCTGCATGGGACCGTGTAAAATGACTCGCCGCTGTGGATAGGACAAGATGGCGTGGAAATAATCGGTCGACTGCGCTCCGGGCCGTAACTGTGCCAAATCTACCGTCATGCTAACCGGTAAACCAAATAGCGTAATGGCCTGATCAAGAAGATGTGGTGCTAAATCGTACCAGATACCGCTGCCTGGGCCGCCCTGTTCACGCCAACGATCGCGCACCTGCGGACGGAAGCGGTCAAAATGAGACTCAAAGTAAGCAACTTCACCCAGCACGCCTTCCGCGAGTAAACCTTTTAGCGTCAAGAAATCGCTATCCCAGCGACGGTTATGGAATACAGACAGCACACGCCCCAGGCTTTTTGCCAGCGCTTCCAGCTCTCGCGCTTGTGACAGTGTCACGGTAAAGGGTTTATCAACGACCACATGTTTCCCCGCCTCAAGCGCCGCTTTGGCTAACGGGAAATGGGTATCGTTGGGTGTAGGAATGACAATCAGGTCTATGTTGGGATCGTTAAACAGATGCTTCGGCTCAGAGACAACCGTAACCGTTGGCCAGTCGGCTTTTACTTTTGTTTCATCGCTGCTGGAGATTACCGCCAGTTCCAGCCCGGGCGTGCCCGCAATCAGGGGCGCATGGAAGGTTTTGCTCGCATAACCATACCCAATCAACCCAACACGGATGTTGTCGCTCATGTCATTGCCTCTCATTGAAGTATGATGGCTATTTGACACTATCCTTTACCCACGCTCAACAGTTTAATAACCTGCCAGCAATAAGGGATGTTGTTTAACTTAAGTCAAAAAAATAGCGAATTTTCCAACGACAAAAGCTAAATATCGCAAAAACCTCAGTAAAAATCTTGCTGGAGCTATTATTGCTAAGTAACATTTACCCCCTGAAGTTAATGGATCAATCAAGAGAGATGTGGGCTGTAATGAATCGTCTTATTGAATTAACAGGTTGGATCGTTCTTGTCGTTTCAGTCATTCTTCTTGGCGTGGCGAGTCACATTGACAACTATCAGCCACCTGAACAGAGTGCTTCGGTACAACACAAGTAAGCTCTGCACTTGTGGAGCGACATGCTGCCCGTCCGGGTGCATGTTTTCACTTGTCGGATATTAAACCAGGAATTTATTATCTTGTTCGATGTTGTTGGTGATTGTCAGGGATAGTAAAGCGCGTTACTCTTTTCAGAGCAGTTTTTCATCCCTGAATATTTGCCATCAGCGCATTCTTATTATTGTAATAACACAAGCGTTCACTTTTGGTGAAATTTTATCATCACTAATAATACCTACCCCTTTGGTATTAATTATTTTATGGACCTTTTATGACTGTTCAGGACTACTTATTAAAATTTCGCAAAATCAGTTCACTCGAAAGTCTGGAAAAACTCTACGACCATCTTAATTACACCCTGACGGACGATCAGGAACTGATCAATATGTATCGTGCTGCCGATCACCGTCGCGCAGAGCTGGTTTCTGGCGGGCGTTTGTTTGACCTCGGCCAGGTACCGAAGTCCGTCTGGCACTATGTCCAATAAAGAAAGTAGCGATCGGTTATAAAAGCCTTATAATAACGCCCCTAAAATTAGATTTGCCTGTTTGCGTCGCTATTCTGGAGAACCTATGACCACCACAACGCCACAACGTATTGGAGGCTGGTTGCTTGGCCCGTTGGCCTGGCTTTTAGTCGCTCTGTTGAGTACGACGCTGGCGTTGTTGCTGTATACCGCTGCGTTATCTTCTCCGCAAACATTTCAAACGCTCGGCGAACAAGCACTGACGACACAAATCTTATGGGGCGTTTCTTTTATTACCGCTATCGCCATGTGGTATTACACACTGTGGTTGACCATCGCTTTCTTTAAACGTCGGCGTTGTGTTCCTAAACACTATATTATCTGGCTGCTTATTTCCGTATTGCTGGCAGTAAAAGCATTCGCTTTTTCACCCGTGGAAGATGGCATAGCCGTTCGCCAGTTGCTGTTTACTTTGTTGGCAACCGCATTGATCGTCCCCTATTTCAAACGCTCGTCGCGGGTAAAAGCGACGTTTGTGAATCCGTAATAACCTTACAGTTAACCTGTTGTCGCCTGCTCTGGATTAACGGATAATAGGCGGCTTTTTTATTTCAGGCCGAAAAATGACTGACTACCTGTTACTGTTTGTCGGAACTGTACTGGTCAATAACTTTGTACTGGTCAAGTTTCTCGGTCTCTGTCCGTTTATGGGGGTTTCCAAAAAGCTGGAAACCGCGATGGGCATGGGGCTGGCAACAACGTTTGTGATGACGCTGGCGTCTATTTGCGCCTGGCTTATCGATACGTGGATTTTGATCCCACTTAATCTGATTTACCTGCGCACCCTGGCATTTATTCTGGTGATTGCTGTGGTCGTGCAGTTCACCGAGATGGTGGTGCGCAAAACCAGCCCGGTGCTTTACCGTCTGCTGGGGATTTTTTTGCCGCTTATCACCACCAACTGTGCAGTGCTCGGCGTGGCGTTGCTGAATATCAATCTCGGGCACAATTTCTTGCAGTCGGCGCTGTACGGTTTTTCCGCCGCTGTCGGTTTCTCGCTGGTGATGGTGCTCTTCGCCGCCATCCGCGAACGCCTTGCTGTGGCTGATGTCCCGGCACCTTTTCGCGGTAATGCCATTGCGTTAATTACCGCAGGTCTTATGTCTCTGGCCTTTATGGGCTTTAGTGGTTTGGTGAAGTTGTAATGAATGCTATCTGGATTGCCGTTGCCGCCGTGAGCCTGCTGGGCCTGGCGTTTGGCGCCATTCTGGGTTATGCCTCCCGCCGTTTTGCGGTGGAAGACGATCCGGTCGTTGAGAAAATTGACGAAATCTTACCGCAGAGCCAGTGTGGTCAGTGCGGTTATCCCGGCTGTCGCCCCTACGCGGAAGCCATCAGCTGTAACGGTGAAAAAATCAACCGTTGCGCCCCAGGTGGCGAAGCTGTGATGCTAAAAATTGCTGAGTTGCTTAATGTCGAGCCACAGCCGCTGGATGGCGAAGCGCAAGAGATAACGCCTGCGCGGATGGTGGCGGTTATTGATGAAAATAACTGTATTGGCTGCACTAAATGTATTCAGGCGTGTCCGGTAGACGCCATCGTTGGCGCTACCCGTGCCATGCATACGGTAATGAGTGATCTCTGTACGGGCTGCAATTTATGTGTTGATCCGTGCCCGACGCACTGCATCTCGTTGCAACCGGTTGCAGAAACACCTGACTCCTGGAAATGGGATCTGAACACCATTCCCGTGCGTATCATTCCCGTGGAACACCATGCTTAAGTTATTCTCTGCATTCAGAAAAAATAAAATCTGGGATTTCAACGGCGGCATCCATCCACCGGAGATGAAAACCCAGTCCAACGGTACGCCCCTGCGCCAGGTACCACTGGCGCAGCGTTTTGTCATACCACTGAAACAACATATTGGCGCTGAAGGTGAGTTGTGCGTTAGCGTCGGCGATAAAGTATTGCGCGGCCAGCCGCTTACCCGTGGTCGCGGCAAAATGCTGCCTGTTCACGCGCCCACCTCGGGTACCGTTACGGCTATTGCGCCCCACTCTACGGCTCATCCTTCAGCTTTAGCTGAATTAAGCGTGATTATTGATGCCGATGGTGAAGACTGCTGGATCCCGCGCGACGGCTGGGCCGATTATCGCACTCGCAGTCGCGAAGAGTTAATCGAGCGCATACATCAGTTTGGTGTTGCCGGGCTGGGCGGTGCAGGATTCCCGACAGGCGTTAAATTGCAGGGTGGCGGAGATAAGATTGAAACGTTGATTATCAACGCGGCTGAGTGCGAGCCGTACATTACCGCCGATGACCGTTTGATGCAGGATTGCGCGGCTCAGGTCGTAGAGGGTATTCGCATTCTTGCGCATATTCTGCAGCCACGCGAAATTCTTATCGGCATTGAAGATAACAAACCGCAGGCGATTTCCATGCTGCGCGCGGTGCTGGCGGACTCTAACGATATTTCTCTGCGGGTGATTCCAACCAAATATCCTTCTGGCGGTGCTAAACAATTAACCTACATTCTGACCGGGAAGCAGGTTCCACATGGCGGGCGTTCATCCGATATCGGCGTATTAATGCAAAACGTCGGCACTGCTTATGCAGTGAAACGTGCCGTTATTGATGGCGAGCCGATTACCGAGCGTGTTGTAACCCTGACTGGCGAAGCAATCGCTCGCCCGGGCAACGTCTGGGCACGGCTGGGGACGCCAGTGCGTCATTTATTGAATGATGCCGGATTCTGCCCCTCTGCCGATCAAATGGTGATTATGGGTGGCCCGCTAATGGGCTTTACCTTGCCATGGCTGGATGTCCCGGTCGTAAAGATTACCAACTGTCTGTTGGCTCCCTCTGCCAATGAACTTGGCGAACCACAGGAAGAACAAAGCTGCATCCGGTGTAGCGCCTGTGCTGACGCCTGCCCTGCGGATCTTTTGCCGCAACAGTTGTACTGGTTCAGCAAAGGTCAGCAACACGATAAAGCTACCACGCATAACATTGCTGATTGCATTGAATGTGGGGCTTGCGCGTGGGTTTGCCCGAGCAATATTCCCCTGGTGCAATATTTCCGTCAGGAAAAAGCTGAAATTGCGGCTATTCGTCAGGAAGAAAAGCGCGCCGCAGAAGCCAAAGCGCGTTTCGAAGCGCGCCAGGCTCGTCTGGAGCGCGAAAAAGCGGCTCGCCTTGAACGACATAAGAGCGCAGCCGTTCAACCTGCAGCCAAAGATAAAGATGCGATTGCTGCCGCTCTGGCGCGGGTGAAAGAGAAACAGGCCCAGGCTACACAGCCTATTGTGATTAAAGCGGGCGAACGCCCGGATAACAGTGCAATTATTGCAGCACGGGAAGCCCGTAAAGCGCAAGCCAGAGCGAAACAGGCAGAACTGCAGCAAACTAACGACGCAGCAACCGTTGCTGATCCACGTAAAACTGCCGTTGAAGCAGCTATCGCCCGCGCCAAAGCGCGCAAGCTGGAACAGCAACAGGCTAATGCGGAACCAGAACAACAGGTCGATCCGCGCAAAGCCGCCGTCGAAGCCGCTATTGCCCGTGCCAAAGCGCGCAAGCTGGAACAGCAACAGGCTAATGCGGTACCAGAAGAACAGGTTGATCCGCGCAAAGCGGCAGTTGCCGCGGCTATTGCCCGCGCTCAGGCCAAAAAAGCCGCCCAGCAGAAGGTTGTAAACGAGGACTAAATGGTATTCAGAATAGCTAGCTCCCCTTATACCCATAACCAGCGCCAGACATCGCGCATTATGCTGTTGGTGTTGCTCGCAGCCGTGCCAGGAATCGCAGCGCAACTGTGGTTTTTTGGTTGGGGTACTCTCGTTCAGATCCTGTTGGCATCGGTTAGTGCTCTGTTAGCCGAAGCTCTCGTACTCAAACTACGCAAGCAGTCGGTAGCCGCAACGTTGAAAGATAACTCAGCATTGCTGACAGGCTTATTGCTGGCGGTAAGTATTCCCCCCCTCGCGCCATGGTGGATGGTCGTGCTGGGTACGGTGTTTGCGGTGATCATCGCTAAACAGTTGTATGGCGGTCTGGGACAAAACCCGTTTAATCCGGCAATGATTGGTTATGTGGTCTTACTGATCTCCTTCCCCGTGCAGATGACCAGCTGGTTACCGCCACATGAAATTGCGGTCAACATCCCTGGTTTTATCGACGCCATCCAGGTTATTTTTAGCGGTCATACCGCCAGTGGTGGTGATATGAACACACTACGCTTAGGTATTGATGGCATTAGTCAGGCGACACCGCTGGATACATTTAAAACCTCTGTCCGTGCCGGTCATTCGGTTGAACAGATTATGCAATATCCGATCTACAGCGGTATTCTGGCGGGCGCTGGTTGGCAATGGGTAAATCTCGCCTGGCTGGCTGGCGGCGTATGGTTGCTATGGCAGAAAGCGATTCGCTGGCATATTCCCCTCAGCTTCTTAGTAACGCTGGCGTTATGCGCAATGTTGGGCTGGTTGTTCTCACCAGAAACACTGGCAGCACCGCAAATTCATCTGCTGTCTGGAGCGACCATGCTCGGCGCATTCTTTATTTTGACTGACCCGGTTACCGCTTCTACGACCAATCGTGGTCGTCTTATTTTCGGCGCGCTTGCGGGCTTATTAGTCTGGTTGATCCGCAGTTTCGGCGGCTATCCTGACGGCGTGGCTTTTGCCGTCCTGCTGGCGAACATCACGGTTCCTCTGATCGATTACTACACGCGTCCGCGCGTCTACGGCCATCGCAAAGGGTAAACCATGCTGAAAACTATCCGAAAACACGGCATTACGTTGGCGCTATTTGCAGCGGGTTCAACAGGGTTAACTGCGGCCATCAACCAGATGACCAAAACGACGATTGCTGAACAGGCCAGTCTGCAACAAAAGGCGTTATTTGATCAGGTGCTGCCAGCCGAACGCTATAACAATGCGCTGGCACAGAGTTGCTATCTGGTAACTGCGCCAGAGTTAGGTAAAGGTGAGCATCGGGTTTACATCGCCAAACAGGATGACAAACCGGTAGCCGCCGTTCTGGAAGCAACCGCGCCAGATGGCTATTCCGGTGCGATTCAGCTGCTGGTGGGAGCCGATTTTAACGGCACGGTACTTGGCACGCGCGTGACAGAGCACCACGAAACGCCAGGGCTTGGCGATAAAATCGAACTGCGCCTTTCTGACTGGATCACCCATTTTGCGGGTAAAAAAATCAGTGGTGCAGATGATGCGCACTGGGCGGTGAAGAAAGATGGTGGTGATTTCGACCAGTTCACCGGCGCGACGATTACTCCCCGCGCGGTGGTTAATGCGGTAAAACGCGCCGGATTGTACGCTCAGACGTTACCGGCACAACTTTCTCAACTTCCTGCCTGTGGAGAATAAAGCGTGAGCGAAATTAAAGACGTTATTGTTCAGGGGTTGTGGAAAAACAACTCTGCGCTGGTCCAGTTGCTCGGCCTTTGTCCTCTGTTGGCGGTCACGTCCACTGCCACTAACGCTCTGGGTTTAGGACTTGCGACTACGCTGGTACTGACGCTGACCAACCTGACCATTTCGACGCTGCGTCACTGGACGCCAGCCGAGATCCGCATTCCCATTTACGTGATGATCATCGCCTCGGTGGTCAGCGCTGTACAGATGCTGATCAACGCCTACGCCTTTGGCCTGTATCAATCATTAGGGATTTTTATTCCGCTGATTGTCACTAACTGTATCGTTGTGGGCCGCGCTGAAGCCTTCGCCGCCAAAAAAGCCTGCGCCGATCTTTTTGTTGAAATGGATGCTCAATTCAACACCTATCTCTGACGCAAGGAACGCCCTCTTTTGCACTGGACGGCTTTTCAATTGGTATGGGCGCAACCTGCGCCATGTTCGTGCTGGGTTCACTACGCGAAATTATCGGCAATGGCACATTGTTTGACGGTGCAGATGCGCTGTTAGGTAGCTGGGCAAAAGTATTACGCGTGGAGATTTTCCACACCGACTCCCCTTTCCTGCTGGCGATGCTGCCACCAGGTGCATTTATTGGCCTGGGACTGATGCTGGCAGGAAAATACCTGATTGATGAAAGAATGAAAAAGCGCCGTGCTGAAGCAGCTGCAGAACGTGCATTGCCAAACGGTGAAACAGGGAATGTCTGATGAATAAAGCAAAACGCCTGGAGATCCTCACTCGCCTGCGTGAGAACAATCCTCATCCCACCACCGAGCTTAATTTCAGTTCGCCTTTTGAATTGCTGATTGCCGTACTGCTTTCCGCTCAGGCGACCGATGTCAGTGTTAATAAGGCGACGGCGAAACTCTACCCGGTGGCGAATACGCCTGCAGCGATGCTTGAACTGGGCGTTGAAGGGGTGAAAACCTATATCAAAACGATTGGGCTTTATAACAGCAAAGCAGAAAATATCATCAAAACCTGCCGTATCTTGCTGGAGCAGCATAATGGCGAGGTTCCGGAAGATCGTGCTGCGCTTGAAGCCCTGCCCGGCGTAGGTCGTAAAACAGCCAACGTCGTATTAAACACTGCATTCGGCTGGCCGACTATTGCTGTCGACACGCACATTTTCCGCGTTTGTAATCGTACTCAATTTGCGCCGGGGAAAAACGTCGAACAGGTAGAAGAAAAGCTACTGAAAGTGGTTCCAGCAGAGTTTAAAGTCGACTGCCACCATTGGTTGATCCTGCACGGGCGTTATACCTGCATTGCCCGCAAGCCCCGCTGTGGCTCTTGTATTATTGAAGATCTTTGTGAATACAAAGAGAAAGTTGACATCTGAAGAAAAGGGGTAACACCGATTACCCCATTGATAACCTTTCTTTATCCTCTTTTAAAACATCTTTTTAACGTCAATGATGCCATTGCTTAGCGTTATCATCAGGTAATCCGTTTGCGGATAACCAAAAATGCAGGTTAATTGTTTTTTTAATAGCTAAATTTTCTATTCATTCGTGATCAAGATCACGATGCTGTCGCAATGTAAAAACATTGCAAGAATCAGGTTAAAATCATTTAAATTTACACACGCAACAAATATTGACCTACAAAACATTACACTGGCTATTTTTCAGAAACTGGACTATCTCACTAGTAAAAACGCTAAATAGCAGAACATATCGCCGTTAAGCCATCACCCCCTCTCAGTGCAGTGAAAAAATCTACCGTTACGTTTTTTGAAAAATTTAACGCTGGATAACATTTCCCGGAATGGTTGAATTCCCCGCCTCAGTTATATGTAACAGATTATTACAAAGGACTTGTCTGAAAGTGCAAGATAGTGAACATTACCTGCCGTTTCCCCTCCCACTATAACAATTGCGCGTATGTTTTTTATACATAACGCGAGAAAGCACCCCCGTTAATATGGGATGTAAAAAAAGAGGTAAAAGTGTCCACTGCAAACCAAAAACCAACTGAAAGCGTCAGTTTGAACGCTTTCAAACAACCGAAGGCGTTCTATCTCATCTTCTCGATTGAGTTATGGGAACGTTTTGGTTATTACGGCCTACAAGGAATTATGGCTGTTTACCTGGTTAAACAACTGGGTATGTCTGAAGCGGATTCAATCACCCTTTTCTCTTCCTTTAGTGCCCTGGTTTATGGTCTGGTCGCTATCGGCGGCTGGTTAGGTGACAAGGTACTGGGTACTAAACGCGTAATTATGCTCGGCGCTATTGTGCTGGCGATTGGTTATGCTCTGGTTGCCTGGTCTGGTCACGACGCCGGTATCGTTTATATGGGTATGGCGGCTATTGCGGTCGGTAACGGCCTGTTTAAAGCTAACCCGTCTTCTCTGCTTTCTACATGCTATGAGAAAAACGACCCGCGTCTGGACGGTGCATTCACCATGTACTACA
>ERZ773241.3154-NODE-3154-length-11730-cov-3.106296_pt1 | contig 11730 bp, 9 predicted proteins | sample MGYA00580989_ERZ773241 | MGnify/ENA primary metagenome ERZ773241 (study PRJEB29015, sample SAMEA2737804) | human gut metagenome | biome: human gut; feature: human-associated habitat; material: faeces | place: China | collected 2012 ...
GTCGCTCAGCCCCTCGCGCTGCTGATACGGCAGCAGCACCGCGGGCAGAACGCCGCAGCTCCCCGCCGTCGGCGCGGCGACGATGCACTTCATGCAGGCGTTGCTTTCGCCCATCTCCAGCGCCTGCGCGATAACCCCGCCGATGTAATCCCCGCAGATGGTTTTGCCCCGCTGCACATAGGCGCGCATTTTTTCGCCGTCGCCGCCGACCATGCCGCTGGCGGAGCGGAGCTTCGGGTCATAGCCGCGCTGCGCGCGCCGGATGGCGGCGTAAAGGCCGCGCATCTTTTCAAGGGATTCCGCCTGCGTCACGCCGCGATCCACGCAGTCGCTCTCGATGATGACGTCGCAGATATCCCGGTTTTCGCTTGCCGTTACAAGCGCCTGAAGCGATTCAATGGCCATACCGATTCCCCCTGTTATTCTTCCCGCTCCGCGTCGATGAACGTCACGCGCGTGATGCCCTCGCAGCGTTCCAGCCACGCGAGGCCGTCCGGCGGAACGGCCTTGTCCGTCTCGATAATCATCACGGCGTTTCCGCCCGGATGGTCGCGGTAGAGCTGCATGGTCGCGATGTTGATGCCGCGCTTGGTCAGCATGCCGGTGACCTCGTTGACGTGGCCGGGCTGGTCGATGTTCTGCACGATCAGCGTGGGCAGATCGCCGGAAAAGTTGGCGCGCAGGCCGTTCATCTCCACCACCATGATGCGCCCGCCGCCCAGAGACGAGCCGGTCATCGACAGGGTTTTGCCGCTCCGGCCGACCAGATCCACGCGCGCGGTGTTCGGGTGTTCGCCGCTGACGTGGGACGTGGCGAAGGAGAAGGACAGCCCCGCCTTTGCCGCCCAGCCGAAGCTGCCGGCGATGCGCTCGTCATCCGGCTGAAAGCCCAGCAGACCGGCGATCAGCGCGCGATCCGTGCCGTGGCCGCAGCCGGTCGCGGCGAAGGAGCCGAACAGCGTGATATCCGCCCTGCACGGCGTGCCCTCGCCCAGCAGCCTCCGCGCGATGCGCCCCAACCGAACCGCGCCGGCCGTGTGCGAGCTGCTCGGCCCGACCATCACCGGGCCGAGAATATCGAAAAGATTCATCCGTGTTCATCTCCCCTCGTGGTTTGTAACGTGAACGTATAGGAAATCGCGTAAAATCGCCCGCGTGAGCAGGACTTGGACGCTTTGCCGACTTCGGCGGAAGTGAAGGCGGGCTCAGCCCGCTTTTTAACGTGAACGTATAAGAAATCGCGTAAAATCGCCCGCGTGAGCAGGACTTGGACGCTTTGCCGATTTCGGCGGAGGCGAAGGCGGGCTCAGCCCGCTTTTACGGGTAATCATAGCAGAAAACGCGCGGAGATTCAACCGATGCGCATGGAAAGTTTTGATTAAAATGGCCGCAAAACAGAATTTCCTCTATGAAAATGGAGGCCGATGCGGTACAATAGGATGTGCTGCAAAGCAAAAAAGAATACGGATTTGCGTTTAATGGGATGTGGAACATGTTTTCTTTGCTCAGTCAGGATATACAAAATATCATCGTTTTTGATTTGGAATGGAACCAGAGCGGCTATAACCCGAACCACCGCATGCCGCACGAAATCATCGAAATCGGCGCGTGCCGCGTGGATCGCGCGGGGAACGTGGTTTCGCGCTTCAGCGAGCTGATTCGCCCGCGCGTGTATAAGCGGCTGGATAAGCATATCAAGCAGGTGACGGGCATCACCGAGCAGGAGCTTGCGCAGGGGCGCTCGTTTTCGGACGTCTTCGGCGATTTTATCGCGTGGTGCGGCGAGGATGCGCAGCTTGTGACGTGGGGGCGGGACGATTATCCCGTGCTCAAGCGCAACGCCGCGTTTTTTATGACCCCGATGCCGTTTGCGCCGCCGATCGACGCGCAGCTCGTCTTCGGCTTCTGCTGCCTCGGCGGGGAGCACAAGCAGATGAACCTGCATGCGGCGATGGAGCTGATGAATGTCGAATTGGATGTGGCGGCGCACCGCGCGGTGAACGACGCGGAATGTACGGCGGCGCTGCTGCCCATTGTGGATCGGGCGGTGACGGCGCTCGCGCCCGAGCGGCGCATGCAGCTTGAGCACATTTTGGAAAAGGAGAGCCGCATTGCCGCCTCCGCGCTGCGCTCACTGCCCACGCCGTACATGTTTCAGACGGATGCGCTGGCGGATCAGCGGCTGATGAGCCTGCCCTGCCCCGCCTGCGGGAAGCGAACCGCGTTTGATACGCCGTGGTTTGACGGCGGGCGGGAGCGCTATCTGGCGATTTCCGTCTGCCCGCAGCACGGCTTTGTCTACGGGCAGATGCACTTCAAGCGCACGAGCGCCAACACGCTGATTATGCACCAGCGCGCCTATCCCGCCAGCCGGGAGGACGTGGAAGACGTGCGCGAGCGCTACCGGCTGTATCTGCTCACGCCGCCGAAAAAGCGCCACCATCGGCTGAATATGGAAGAGATCGTCGAAAAAGCGGAAAAGGCGAGGGAATAACGCCGTATACACAAAAGAAAAGCAACTGAGGCAAAGATAATCTGCCCAAGTTGCTTTTTTTATGGATGGATTTTCGCACACGGCGGGAGGCGTTATAAGCAGAACATGAAGAACCGCAGCACGTCGTAGTATGCGTCCGAAGAGAAGCGCACCGTGCGCGGGCCGAGCTGCTTCACGCCGGGGTAGAAGCTCGCGCGGCGGGCGCGGTTGTGCTTCACAAACTCCACCTCAACGTCAAAGTTGTTTGGCAGGGCGACGGTGAATTTCTCCGGGTGGGCGACGCCGTCCGCGACGGCCAGCTCGGCCTTTTCGCGAATGCGGCGGACGGCCTCCGACGGATGGATCGAAATTGAGCCGTTGCCGCAGCCGCGGCTGACCGGCACGGTGTAAACCGCGGGGCAGAGCCGCTTGGCCTGCTCGCACACGCCCAAGTCGCCCGTCACCAGCAGCACCGGCACGTCGTAAAGCGCGGCGGCGAAGGTGTTGATGACCAGCTCGCTGGCCTGAATACCGTTGATGCGGATGGACACGTTATCCAGATTCATCGTGTGGCACAGCGGGCTGGCGTCCGTGTTGGAGGAGGAATGATAGCCGGTGAAAATCGCGCCGGAGAAGCTCGCGTCAATGCCGGACATCATCGAGTGGATGTCGCTGCCCCAGCCGCGGAAGATGCTCACGCGCTCCGGCAGCTCGGCGGGGATCAGGTTGCGCGCGCTGTCGTGCGCGTCCTTAATCAGCAGATCCTCGCATCCGGCGGCGAACGCGCCCTCGCAGGCGGCGGCGACCTCGCGGGTCATCTGGCGGCGGAAGGGCTCGTAATCCGGCTTGCCCAGCTCGGTTTCCGCCCAGTGGGCGATGCCGCAGGTGCCTTCAATATCGGCGGAAAGAAAAATCCGGTTCAGCACAGCGCATCATCCTTTCACGCGATGTCCAGCGCGATTTCCATCATCTGGGTGAAGGAGGATTGGCGCGCCTGCGCGTCGAGCGATTCGTTCTTGCTGAGGTGATCCGAAATGGTGCAGATGGCGAGCGCGTTCTTGCCCGCGCGCGCCGCGTTCAGATACAGCGCGGCGGATTCCATCTCCACCGCCAGCACGCCCAGCTTCTTGAGCTTGCCGGACATGCCGGACTCGTCGTAGAAGATATCCGAGGAATACAGCGGGCCGACGGTTGGCTCTATGCCCATCCGGCGCGCGGCGGCGACGGCCTGCTCCAGCAGCTTGAACGAGCAGCACGGCGCAACGTTGCCGTCAAAGCCGAACTGGCGGCCGAAGTTGGAATTGGTGTACGAGGACAGGCCGATCACCACGTCGCGCACGTTCACGCTGTCGGACAGGCCGCCCGCCGTGCCGACGCGGATGATGTTTTCCACGCCGTAGAAGTTGAACAGCTCATAGGAATAGATGCCAATGGAGGGTATGCCCATGCCGGAAGCCATCACGGAGACGCGCTTGCCGTGGTACAGGCCGGTGTAGCCCTGAACGCCGCGCGTGTCGTTGACCAGCACGGGATTCTCCAGATACGTTTCGGCGATGAACTTGCTGCGCAGCGGGTCGCCCGGCATCAGCACGGTGCGGGCGAAATCGCCCTCCTTGGCGGTGATGTGCGGCGTCGGGATATGCGGATTGGACATAGAAACAAGCCCCTTTCTGATTCATGTTGTTACCTCCATTATAACGGGAAACCGGCCAAAAGCCAACCATAAATCTATCGGCTCAGGCGCGCTTGGCCGAAAAACGCCCCGCGCGCGCGAAACCGGCTGGCGCGTTTTCCCCTTCTCTTTTTTTGCGAAACATGGTATACTAACCGCGACGGAAACAAGGACGGAGGAACGTATGCGCATCGACGTTTATGATTTTGACGGCACGATTTACGACGGCGATTCCACGGTGGATTTTACGCGGTTCTGCCTGCGCCGCCATCCCGCCGTGCTGGCGGGGCTGCCCCGGTTCATCGGCACATCGGTGCTGCTCGCGCTGGGCAGGCGCAATCTGACGCAGTTCAAGAGCGTGCTCTTTGGCGAAATGGCTAAGCGGTTCAGCCTTGAAAAGGAGGCCGAGCTGTTTTGGCAGGACGAGCGGACGCGCGCCAAGCTGGGGCGGTGGTTTTTTGACCGGCCGCGCGATCTGCCGATCGTGATCGCGTCCGCGTCGCCGGAATTTGAGCTGCAATACGCGGCGAAAATCCTCGGTGTGCCGCGGCTCATCGGCACGAAGTGCGACGCGGAAACCGGCGCGCTGATCGGCAAAAACTGCAAGGGCGAGGAGAAGCTGCGCCGCATCGGGGAAGCGGTCGGCGCGTTTGAAATCCGCGCCATGTACACCGATGACGCGAAGGCGGACGGCCCGCTGCTCGCCGCCGCGCAGGAGGGCTACATCGTCACGCACGGCGTTCTCGTGCCGTTTCGAGGATAAAAAGGAGAGATTCGCATGAAGAAGATGCAGGATATGGGCGGCTTCTTTGTCGCCGCCGTGACCCCGTATGACGAACAGGGCAGATTCAGCGCGCCTGCGCTCCATAAGCTGATGGACAAGACCATCGCCGAGGGCGCGAAGGGCTTTTTGATCGGCGGCAGCAGCGCCGAGTGCCCGCTGCTGACGCATGAGGAGCGCGTGGAGGGCTTGCAGGCCGCCGCGCAATACGAAAACCGCGAAAAGACGAAGCTGATGGCTTCCGTCGCCGCGATTTCGACCGACGAGGCCATCGAATACGCCAAGACGGCCAAGGCGCTGGGCTACGACGCGATGATCTCCACCGTGCCGTATTACTACAAATTCGGCATGAAGGCCATCAGCGCGTATTACGGCGCGCTGCGCGAGGCCGTCGATCTGCCGCTGTTCCTCTACAACTTTCCGGGCAACACCGGCGTGGAGCTGGATATCGCGGACGACCACATCCGCGGCATGCTGACCGACGGCACGATTGCGGGCGTGAAGCAGACCAGCCTCAACCTCTACCAGATGGAGCGCATCTGCGACCTGAATCCGGAGCTGGTCATCTACGGCGGGTTTGACGAGGTATACATCGGCGCGCGCATCCTCGGCGCGGACGGCGCGATTGGCTCGACCTTCAACTTCACCCTGCCGCTGTTCAACCAAATCGAGGCGGCGTACAGCGCGCTGGATATCCCGAAGGCGCAGGCGCTTCAGAAGCGCGCGAACAACATCATGCAGGCGCTCGTCTCCTGCTCGCTGTTCCCGTCTATCAAGCACATCCTCAAGACGCAGGGCGTGGACTGCGGCGGCTGCCGCAAGCCGTTCCCGACGCTCACCGAGGCGCAGAAAGCGTACATCGAGCGCGTGGTCAGAGAGAATATGTAAGGGAATTCCCCGAAGGGCGGGTCGTCTGACGTTTGTTGGACGACCCGCTTATTTTTGTGCAAAATGCTAAAATCTTACCAATTAAAGATGCGGAATCCGTTAAATTACTGCGAAAATGATATTGACTTTTTGGAATGGGGGGGGGGTAACATATATCTTAACCAATTATAGGGAGGAACGGAAAATGGCGAATTTGAAGCGCGCGGCGGCGTTCGCCCTGTCGGCGGCGATGTTTTTGCAGCCGATGACGGCCAGTGCGGTAACGTGGGGAAGCGTTGCTCAGGCAATCAACAACCATTCCAACGGCGGCCAGACAACTGTAAAGGGCGATAGCCCGGATGAAAACGACATCGACATTCTGGTTGACGCAGATGGAAAAGCGACCATCAAGGGCGGAACCATCAAGGGTGGCGTGATGGTCGGCGGTGCGCCATGGGTGAAGAAGTTGGCTGATCGTATTCATGGCCTTATATTCAAGGGCGTCACGATTGAAGAAGCCAACGATGAGATGCTGGGCGATTACAGCGTCGATGTGAATGTCACCGAGAAGAATAACATTAAAGAAATCACATTTGACGAGAACACAACGGTTCAAGGAAACGTTATGGTCCACGCCTTCAAAGATACGCAGGTCAGCAATGCCGGCATGATGGAAAAGATGCTGCAGGTGGACGCGCTGGACGGCGCAACGGTGAACAATGAGAACACCGGCATCATTCAGGGCGAATTTAAGGGCAGCGCGCAGGGCGAAGGCAGCAAGATGACCCTGACGAATCAGGGTACAGTCGAAGACGCGCTGGACGGCTTTTCGCTGGGCGAGGGCGCGACCACGACCCTCATAAACGAAGGCTACGCGAACGAGCTTTTGGCCAATGCGCTGGCGGGCGGCGCGACCACCGCGACCAACGACGGCGACGTTTCCCTGCGCACAAGCGGCTGGTCAAAGGGCGAAGGCTCATCGCTCACCATCACCAACAACGGCGAGTCCGGCACGATGAGCGCGGAAGCCTACCTCGACGGCAAGGCCAGCCTGACCAACAACGGCCTGGCTGACGGCGGCATGGGCGGCTACACGGACGGCGGCCGCGTGGATCTGGTCAACAATGGCGAGGTCAACGGCAACATGGCCGTCGGCGCGGAAAAGGAAGGTCACGTTTCCGCTGACAACCGGGAGAGCGGCACGGTTTACGGAGATCTCAAGGGATGGACAGACGGCGTCGGCTCGACCGCGGTTATCAGCAACAGCGGCGACGTGGCGGGCGGCAAGCCACAGCTGAACGGCGCGTTGATGACGCTGGAAGCAAGGGCTCCCGCGCGTATCTCCGCCGTCGTTACACTGGACGCGGACAGCGAGACGTATCACGACGACGAAACCGCGCCGGAAAGCGTCACCAGCGAAGAGGCCAAGCCGGGCACGGCGGGCGAAGGCGTGCTCTCCGGTGAGCGTCGCGGCAGCGGCACCGTCGTTGTCGAGGATAAGAACAGCGGCACCACCAGCGTCAACGGCAAAAAGGCGGACGCGATGCTCAACGTGACCAGCAGCACCACGCAGGCGGAAATTCAGAGCCAACTGGCCGCGCTGCCCATCTGGGAGAAGCCGGGCGAATACACCGTTTTGATTAAGTGCGTCGGCGAAAACGGCGAGGTCACATATGAAGCGGTGACCATCCTTGTGGAGGAGGAAAAACCGGCGGAGCCCATGGACACGAGCGAGGAAGCCTTCCGCCACGAGATGGAGATGAAGCGTCAGGCGGGCGCTGTCGGCGGCGTATACGGCAGCCCGTACTGGGTGAAGCAGCTCTATCTGGGCTACCACAGCTACAACCTGCGCCTGTTCGTCGGCGAGACGCGCGAAAACTTCCGCGAGAAGCTGAGCTGGAGCGCGGACGGCAGCAAGAGCGTCAGCCTGCGCGTGAACGACGAAAACCCGGAGAAGCTGACGATGCGCTTTGACGAAAAGGTGCTGGAGGTGCTGGAACGCACGAACATCACGACCGTGACCCTGCTGAACAAGAGCGGCACGGCGGTGATGCAGTACAATGTTTCCGACCTGCGCGCGGCCTACGATCAATATGGCCTCAGCGACGCGGATCAGCTCGTCGTCGGCGGCGTGGATGACGACGTGATGAAGATCGGCGCGGACGGCCAGCTCGTGCCGGTGGAATGAGTAAATGCTGCTTGTCCGGGGAGGACGAGACGGCGCATCGCGAAACGTAAGGAAGCATAAAAACAGGAGAGCTGTCGGGCGAGGGTTCGGCGGCTCTCCTTTCTGTTTCTGTGTTGGTTTTATATCGAAAAAGGGCGGCGGGAGGCGCGCGAAATCGGGTATATCTGTTTGGTTTATGACAAACAATCCGGAAAATGCGCGAAAAGGGTATATCCGTGAACAAAACGAATGAAAGACGAATGATACATGAAAAAATCCAGATGCGTACACGGAAAAAGGGCAAATTGGTCGGACGTCTCGTATAAACCAACAGTTTCTACAATGTGAAAAACAGGTTGAAATATGTCTTGACACGCCGGGGTGAGTGTGATAATCTGTTATCAAAGAAGGGACGCGGGGCAACCGTGCGCCGCGCCGCCCTCACAGGTTCGACAAACACATGTAAGGAAGGATGGATTTACATGGCGAAGAACATTTCCCGTAAGGAGTTCCTGAAAGCGACCGCGATGAGCGCTGCGGGCATTGGTCTGCTTGGCGCCGGCGTGCTCAACGCGAAAGCGGAAGAGGAAAAGCCGGCTCACAAAAATTCCAGCAAGTGGGTTCTGGACAGCCAGAACGTGAAGTGGGACGAGGAGCACGATATCGTCATCTGCGGCTACGGCATGGCGGGCACGGCGGCTTATATCGAGGCTTACGAAATCGACCACAACGTTGATGCTGTGATTTACGATAAGTCCGACGAAGCGAATGCGGGCGGTCAGGCGATTGCTTCCGGCCAGTGCGTCATCTTCGTTGACCCCAACGATCTGGAGACCTGGCGTACCTACATGCGCGCGATGAACGAGCCGCATGTCATTCCGGAAGAGGATTTCAACTGGCTGACCAACGAGTTCGCGACGGATCTGCCGTGGATTCAGGCGGTTCTCGAGCCGGTCGATTACGAAGTCGGCTACTCCGGCGGCGGCGCGCTGCGCTGGGGCACCCTGCTGGTCGAATTCCCGGATCTGCCGGGCGCGAACTTCGTCGGCGCGACGGGTCACTTCCGCGACAAGAACGGCGGCCTCTCCTTCGAGAACGGCGGCTGCTGGAACGGCTTTGACAAGGCTGCCCGTTATCGCGGCGCGAAGCCGCTCTACGAGCATCAGGTTATCTGCCTCGTGCAGGACGCCATCACCAAGAAGGTGGAGGGCGTCGGCGTGAAGAAGCCGGACGGCTCCGTGATCTACACCAAGGCGCGCAAGGGCGTTCTGCTGGCCACCGGCGGCTACGAGGGCGATATGGACATGTACCGCCAGTTCAACGGCGGCGACCGCATCTACAACGCGGGCTCCCCGTACGTCACGGGCGACGGCGTGAAGATGGAAATGGCGCTGGGCGCTCAGCTCTGGCATATGGACGGCCAGACCATGTCCTGCGGCTACTTCCACGGCATCAAGGTTCCGGATTTTGAGACGACGTTCGTTCGTCAGTTCTATATGGCGCACGGCGCGTGGATGGAAGTCGCCGCCGACGGCACCCGTTATTACAACGAGGCGAAGTCCTATCAGCGCCAGCACATGAAGTACTACGAGCACGGCAAGTACGTCGATGTGCCGATCGCCCGTCAGCAGCCGGTTCATATGATTATGGACGACAACTGCTTCAAGGCGCAGCCGCTGGTCAACGCCTGGATCGGCTGGCCGGTGACCTGCCGCAATCCGTATCACTGGTCGGACGACAACTCCGTCGAGCTGGAAAAGGGCTGGATCATCAAGGCGGACACCATCGAGGAGCTGGCCGAGAAGATCGGCAAGGATCCGGCGAATCTGCGCGCTGAGGTGGATAAGTTCAACGCGATGGTCGACGCCGGTGAAGACACCGATTTCGGCCGCGACATCACCACGATGGCGAAGATCGAGCAGGGCCCGTTCTACGCGATCGAGGAAGTGCCGTCCATGCCGGCTTGCTCCGGCGGTGCGCGCCGCAACATCAAGGGTCAGGTTCTCAACTGGGACGGCGAGCCGATTGAGGGTCTCTACTCCGCCGGCGAAATCGGCTCCCTGGTCTGCAACCTGTACCAGAACGGCACCTACCTGCATGAGGCGATCTGCTCCGGCCGTGCTGCGGTGGATACCATGCTGGGCGGCCGTGCCGAGCTGACCCCGACCTTCGGCGGCGGCGCTGCTGCTCCGTGGGCTGAGGCCGCGGATGGCGACTACTCCGTCATGGTTCAGGGTCTGCATGATCCGTTCGAGGTCATCTATACCATCAAGGATAAGCAGCTTGTGGGCATCGCCGTGGGCGAGGGCCGCGAGAACATGTTCATGAACGACGAGCAGTTCGCCGCGTTCACCAAGCAGATCATCGAGACGCAGGATATGGGCGTTGACGCCGTTTCCGGCGCGACGGTTGACTGCCAGGCCATCACCGGCGGCATTATGACCGCGTTCTCTCACAAGACCTCCTAATCTTGATTTCCAAAAAATCCGGCGGGAGGCGGGCAGTGACCCGACCGACCTGAGGATGTAATCAGCCGTATCGGCCCGCCGTCTCATCAAAGAGGCGGCGGGCTTTGCTGTTTTCAGCGGCAAAGGCTTATTTCGCGCGACGCGGGAGGTGCGCATGGACGTCAAGCAGATCCAGTATTTTTCTTTGGTGAGCAGTACGGGCAGCTTCAACGCCGCGGCGAAGCAGCTCTATATCTCCGTGCCCGGTCTGGTCAAGGCGATGGACAGGCTGGAAAACGAGCTGGGCGTTCAGCTCTTTGTGCGCAGGCGTTCGGGCGTGACGCTGACCCCGGCGGGGCAGGCGCTGGCGCGCTATGCGCCGCGCTACATCCGCAAATACGAGATGATTGTCAGCAATGTCCGCAAGGCGGCGGCACAGCGGGAGATGCGCGCGGAGGTCTGCATGACGTGGGGCATGCTGAGCTTCTTCCCGCGCAACTTTCTCTCACGGTTCGTGCTCTCCAACCCGGATATGTCGCTGAGCACACACAATTATTCTTTGCAGGAGCTGGAGGAGGCGCTCAACGAGTATCGCGAGACGATCGGGCTGTATTTCGGGCGGATTGACGATCCGGAGCTGGAGATTCTCTTTCATCGGGAAGCGCCGCTGCGCGTGCTGATGTCCTCGACGCACGCGCTGTGCGAAAAGGCGGCGCTGCGCATGGAGGATCTCAGGGGCTGCAAGGTTATTTTGGTCAACAGCGACCCCGAGGTGATGCGCCAGCTCCAAAACCGGCTGGAAAGCGTGGGCTGTCCGCCGCAGATCATGCTCGACGGCGCGGAATGGGAACAGGCGGTCGAGCTGATCCAGAGCGCGGGCTATATCTCGTTCTGTCTGCCGCCGGGTAACCTCAGCAACGCGCGGCTCCAGACGCGGGAAATCGAGGATCTGGGGCTGACGCTGGATTTCAACATGGCCGTCATGCGGGGCGTGGCCATGACAGACGCGGAGCGTCGGTTTGTGGAATACGTCGTGCAGATGATGACCGCCAACCATGGCGGAGACGAGGCGAAAAAGCGCTGAGCGCGACCGCGCGCGAGGCATGAACGACGGGAGAAGCGGGATGGAGAAGGAAATCAGCCGGGCGCTGCGCCCGTTTCAAAAAAAGCTGGCCGCGGAAGCCGCGCTGCGCGCGGTGTGCGTCAGCGGCTTATTTGCGCTGCCGGTTTGGCTGGCGCTCGCGCTGGCACGGCGCTGCTTCGGCGGCGCGGTCGGAAGGCCGGAGGCGCTGATGCTGCCGGTATGGGCGCTGCTGGCGGCGG
>ERZ773241.3175-NODE-3175-length-11667-cov-4.677489_pt1 | contig 11667 bp, 6 predicted proteins | sample MGYA00580989_ERZ773241 | MGnify/ENA primary metagenome ERZ773241 (study PRJEB29015, sample SAMEA2737804) | human gut metagenome | biome: human gut; feature: human-associated habitat; material: faeces | place: China | collected 2012 ...
GCTGCGGCATTGCCGCAGCGCTCCCTTTATTTTATTCTGCGAACCGAGATTACTTGTCGTACATCTCAATGAGCTTCAGCAGATGCTCATAGCGGTTCTTGGCCTCCTCCTCGTTCCGGGCAAACAGCGCCTCGGCACGATCGGGGAACTCACGGGTCAGACGGCTGTAACGGGCCTCGTTCATCAGGAACTCCTGATAGCCGCCGGCGGGCGCCTTGGAATCCATGGAGAAGCGCTGGCCTGCCGGAGCAGCAGGATTGAAGCGGAACAGGTTCCAGTAGCCGCAGTCCACGGCACGCTTCATTTCCTTCTGGCAGTTCATCATGCCGCCCTTGATGCTGTGCATCTCGCAGGGGCTGTAGCCGATGATCAGGGACGGGCCGTGATAGGCCTCGGCCTCGGCGATGGCCTTGATGGTCTGAGCGGGATTGGCGCCCATAGCCACCTGAGCCACGTACACGTAGCCGTACTGCATGGCGATCTCGGCCAGGCTCTTCTTCTTGACCTCCTTACCGGCAGCGGCGAACTGGGCCACCTGACCGATGTTGGAGGCCTTGGAGGCCTGTCCGCCGGTGTTGGAGTACACCTCGGTATCGAAGACGAAGATGTTCACATCCTGCTTGGAGGCGATGACGTGGTCCAGACCGCCGTAGCCGATGTCGTAGGCCCAGCCGTCGCCGCCGAAGATCCACATGGACTTCTTGGCCAGATACTCCTTCTTGCTCAGCAGGTCAGCGGCGATGGTGCAGGCCGCACAGTCGCAGAACAGAGCGCCCTTAGCCTTCAGCTCGGCGGCGTGCTCAGCGAACTGAGGCACAGCGGCCAGCTCCTCTACGGTGCAGATGCTGTCCTCCAGAGCCTTGACGAAGGCCTTGGCGGGCTCTGCATTGGCCTCGCCGTCCTCCATGGTGTCCAGCCATGCCTGAGCGGCGGCCTTCAGCTCGGGACGAGCCCACTCCACGGCGATCAGCTGGCGGGTCTCCTCGGCCAGATCCTGACGGATCTTGTTCTGGCCGATGTACATACCCAGACCGTGCTCGGCGTTATCCTCAAACAGGGAGTTGCACCATGCGGGGCCGTGGCCTTCCTTGTTGGCGCAGTAGGGAGAGGTAGCCGCAGGACCGCCCCAGATGGAGGAGCAGCCGGTGGCGTTGGAGATATACATATGGTCACCGAACAGCTGGGTGACGAGACGGGCATAGCTGGTCTCGGCGCAGCCGGCGCAGGAGCCGGAGAACTCCAGCATGGGCTGCTTGAACTGGCTGCCCTTGACGGTGTTGTCCTGCATATCCTTCTTCTCGGCCACCTCGGCCACGCAGTAGTTGAACACATCCTGCTGCGCAAGCTCACCCTCCTGAGGAACCATGGTCAGGGCGTTCACCGGGCAGACGCCGATGCAGACGCCGCAGCCCATGCAGTCCAGAGGACTGATGGCCATGGTGAACTGATAGGTACCCTTGCCCTTGCCGGCCTTCACGTCCACGATCTTGGCGGCCTCCGGGGCGTTCTTGGCCTCCTCGGCGGTCAGAGCGAAGGGACGGATGGTGGCATGGGGGCAGACGTAGGCGCACTGGTTGCACTGGATGCACTTGTTGGCGTCCCAGGTGGGGACGGACACGGCCACGCCACGCTTCTCGTAAGCGGAGGCGCCCAGCTCGAACTGACCGTCCACGTGCTCGGAGAAGGCGGAGACGGGCAGGCTGTCGCCGTCCATCTTGCCCACAGGCTCCAGGATCTCCTTGACCATCTTCACCAGCTCCGGCTTACCCTTCAGCTCACGGGTATCCGGCTCGTCCACGGCGTCGGCCCACTCGGCGGGCACGTCGATCTTCTTATAGGCGGTGGCGCCCAGGTCGATGGCCTTGTAGTTCATATCCACCACGTCCTGACCCTTCTTCAGGTAGGAGGCCTTGGCCTTCTCCTTCATGAAGCGGATGGCGTCCTCCTCCGGTAGCACCTTGGCCAGAGAGAAGAAAGCGGACTGCAGGATGGTGTTGTTGCGCTTGCCCATACCGATCTCGATGGCCAGATCAATGGCGTTGATGGTATACAGCTGGATGTTGTTGCGGGCGATGTAGCGCTTGGCGTCGGCCTTCAGGTGGTGGTTCAGCTCCTCGAAATCCCACTGGCAGTTGATCATGAACACGCCGCCGGGCTTGACGTCGTTGACCATCTTATAGCCCTTGGTGATGTAGGAGGGGTTGTGGCAGGCCACAAAGTCGGCCTTATTGATATAGTACGGAGAGCGGATGGGGTGATCGCCGAAGCGCAGATGGCTGATGGTCACGCCGCCGGTCTTTTTGGAGTCATACTGGAAGTAGGCCTGCACGTACTTGTCGGTGTGGTCGCCGATGATCTTGATGGAGTTCTTGTTGGCGCCCACGGTACCGTCGCCGCCCAGACCCCAGAACTTGCACTCGATGGTGCCGGGGGCGGCGGTGTTGGGACAGTTCTTATCCTCCGGCAGGGACAGGTTGGTCACGTCGTCCACGATGCCGATGGTGAACTGGCGCTTCATCTCGTCACGCTTCAGCTCCTCATACACGGCGAACACGGAGGCGGGAGGCGTATCCTTGCTGCCCAGACCGTAGCGGCCGCCGATGACCTGCACGTCGTTCTTGCCGGCGTTGGCCAGAGCGGTGACTACATCCTGATACAGGGGCTCGCCCATAGCGCCGGGCTCCTTGGTGCGGTCCAGAACGGCCACACGCTTGGCGGTGGCGGGAATGGCAGCCACCAGTTTTTCCGGGGCGAAGGGACGGAACAGACGGACCTTCACCAGACCCACCTTCTCGCCGTGGGCGTTCAGGTAGTCGATGACCTCCTCGGCCACGTCGCAGATGGAGCCCATGGCGATGATGACGCGGTCGGCGTCGGGTGCGCCGTAGTAGTTGAACAGCTGGTAGTCGGTACCCAGCTTGGCATTGATCTTGTCCATGTACTTCTCCACCACGGTGGGCAGAGCGGCATAGTACTTGTTGCAGGCCTCACGGTGCTGGAAGAAGATATCTCCGTTCTCGTGGCTGCCCCGCATATGGGGATGCTCCGGGTTCAGGGCGTGAGCACGGAACTCCTTCACGGCGTCCATGTCGCACATATCCTTCAGATCCTCGTAATCCCACACGGCGATCTTCTGGATCTCGTGGCTGGTGCGGAAGCCGTCGAAGAAGTTGATGAAGGGGACCTTGCCCTCCAGAGCGGCCAGATGGGCCACGGGAGACAGGTCCATGACCTCCTGCACGTTGCCCTCGCACAGCATGGCAAAGCCGGTCTGGCGGCAGGCCATGACGTCAGAGTGATCACCGAAGATGTTCAGCGCCTGGGTGGACACGGTACGGGCGGAGACGTGGAACACGGCGGGCAGCTGCTCGGCTGCGATCTTGTACATATTGGGGATCATCAGCAGCAGACCCTGAGAGGCGGTGTAGGTGGTGGTCAGCGCACCTGCGCCCAGAGAGCCGTGAACTGCACCGGCGGCACCGGCTTCAGACTGCATCTCCACCACCTTGACCTTCGTGCCGAAGATGTTCTTCAGGCCGTTGGCGGACCACTGGTCCACGAAGTCCGCCATGGGGGACGACGGGGTGATGGGATAGATGGCTGCAACCTCAGAGAACGCATAAGAAACGTGCGCCGCTGCGTTGTTGCCATCCATGGATTTCATTTTTCTTTCCATAAATGAACCTCCTTTTTTTGTCAACGTGTTACCGTTTTTTAAGAGAGACCAAACATACCATACATTGTGATTGTAGCACAGTCTTTCCGGGATGTAAATGTCAAAAATGAAAAATTTCCTCGAAATAACACTTTTTTTTCATGGTGCGTGAAAATTATCACGGTGGTTCAGACATTTTTCCGGAAATCTCTCCGCCGGAGAGCGATAAAGGGTTTCCTGCCGGAGAAAACTGTGATAAAATAAAGAGAAAACTGCGGAACTTCCGGGAAAGGGTGACGGAGCAATGGTGGTGTCGGTGCGCTCGTTGGGGCTGTCGGGCATCAGCGGATATGAGGTAACGGTGGAGTGCTTCCTGTCGGGAGGGCTCCCGGCCTTCGACGTGGTGGGTCTGCCGGATGCCGCCGTGCGGGAATCCCGTGAGCGGGTCCGGGCGGCGGTCAAGACCTGCGGCGCCCGGTTCCCTGTCAGCCGCATCACGGTGAATCTGGCCCCGGCGGGCCAGCGGAAGGAGGGGACGGTCTACGACCTGCCTATCCTGTTGGGTCTGCTGACGGCCTCGGAGGAGCTGCCGCCCCTGCCGGAGGACGCCGCCTTTCTGGGGGAGCTGAGCCTCACCGGCGCCCTGCGCCCGGTGGCGGGGGTGCTGCCCATGGCCCTGTGCGCCGCCCGATGCGGCATCCGCAAGCTCTATGTTCCGGCCCGGAACGCCGCCGAGGCCACGCTGGCCGACGGTGTCACCGTGTACCCGGTGGAAAATGTCGCCCAGCTGCTGGAGCACCTCCGGGGCGAGACGCCCATCCCGCCGGCGGAGCGGTGGCAGCCCACCGGCGAGACGCTGCCCATGCCGGACTTCTCCGAGGTCATGGGACAGGAGAACGTGAAGCGTGCGCTGGAGATCGCCGCGGCCGGCGGGCATAATCTACTGCTCATCGGCTCGCCCGGTGCGGGCAAGTCCATGCTGGCCAAGCGGCTGCCCTCCATTCTGCCGGATATGACCCGGCAGGAATCCCTCCAGACCACGGAGATCTACTCCGTGGCGGGGCTGACGGAGTCCAGCCACCCGCTGGTGACCCATCGTCCCTTCCGCAGCCCCCATCATACCGCCTCCCCGGTGTCCCTGTCCGGCGGCGGCACAGTACCCCGGCCGGGGGAGATCTCTCTGGCCCACAACGGGATCCTGTTTCTGGACGAGCTGCCGGAGTTTGACAAGGCGGCGCTGGAGACTCTGCGCCAGCCGCTGGAGGACGGTGTGGTGACTATCACCCGTGCCTCCGGCTCCCTGACCCTGCCCAGCCGGTTCATGCTGGTGTGCGCCATGAATCCCTGCCGCTGCGGCTGGTTCGGGCATCCCTCCGGCCGCTGCACCTGTACGGACAGTCAGGTGCAAAGCTACCTGCGCCGTATCTCCGGCCCCCTGCTGGACCGCATCGATATGCACGTGGAGGTGCCGTCGGTGGAGTACGAGGCCATGCGCCGCAAGGAGCAGCCGGAGAGCTCTCAGCAGGTCCGCAGCCGGGTCAACGCCGCCCGACAGGTGCAGCAACGGCGCTATGAGGGTACCGGCGTCACCTGCAACGCCTATATGACCCCCGCCATGATCGGGCAGTATTGTCAGCTGGATACCGCCGGGGAGAAGCTGATGCAGGGGGCCTTCGACCGGCTGGGCCTGACGGGCCGCAGCCACGACCGCATCCTCCGCATGGCCCGCACCATCGCCGATCTGGAGGGCGAGGCGCAGATCCTCCCGGCCCATCTGGCGGAGGCCATCCAGTACCGCAGCAGCGCCATGCTGAAGTGATACCGCTTACCTGTTATGGATAACCTGAAGATACAAGGAGAAACACCTATGAATGAGATCATTCTGTGCAAGCTGGGCGAGGTAGTCCTGAAGGGCCTGAATCGCCGCAGCTTTGAGATGAAGCTTATGAGCAACATCCGCCGCCGTACCGCCCGCTTCGGCAAGTTCCGCATCTACTCCAAGCAGAGTACCATCTATGTGGAGCCTGCGGAGGAGACCTGCGATCTGTCCGGGGCCTATGCCGCCTGCAAGCAGGTGTTCGGCATCATCGCCATTGCACGGGCCGTTCCCTGCCCCAAGGAGAAGGAGGCCATTCTGGCCACCGCCAAGACGTATCTGGGGGAGGCCCTGACGGCGGCCCGCAGCTTCAAGGTGGAGAGCAAGCGTGCCGACAAGTCCTTCCCCATGAGCTCTATCCAGCTGAGCCAGTGGGTGGGCGGCGAGCTCCACGAGGCCTATCCCCACCTGAAGGTGGATGTACACCATCCGGAGTTGACGGTGTATGTGGAGGTGCGGGAGGATGCCGCCTACGTCCACGCCCCCGCCGAGCCCGCTGCCGGCGGCTTGCCCATCGGCATGGGGGGCCGGGCGGTGAGCCTGCTCTCCGGCGGCATCGACTCCCCGGTGGCCAGCTACATGATGGCCAAGCGTGGTGTTCAGCTGGAGATGATCCACTTCGCCTCTCCTCCCTATACCAGCGAGCAGGCACGGGAAAAGGTGCTGCAGCTGGCCCGTGAGCTGGTGCCGTGGTGCGGCCGCCTGACGGTCCATGTGGTACCCTTTGCGGAGATCCAGGAGGAGATCCGCCGCAGCTGCCCGGAGGATCACTTCACCCTCATCATGCGCCGGTTCATGATGCGTCTGGCGGATGCGCTGGCCCACGAGCTGGGCTGCGGCGCACTGGTCACCGGCGAGTGTCTGGGGCAGGTGGCCAGCCAGACCATGGCGGCGCTGGCCGTCAGTGAGGACGCTGCCACGCTGCCGGTGCTGCGTCCCCTCATCGGCATGGATAAGGAGGAGATCGTCCGCATCGCCCGCCATATCGGCACCTTCGATACCTCCATCCTGCCCTATGAGGACTGCTGCACGGTGTTCACCCCTCGCCATCCCAAGACGAAGCCCCATGTGGAGGAGGTCCGGGAGATGGAGCAGGCGCTGGACGTGGCGGGTCTGGTCCAGCGGGCCATGGAGAACCGGGACATTGTGAAGATCAAGTGAGAAAGAGAACCTGCTGACAAAAGTATGCCGCCGGAGGCACGTTCCTTCGGAGACACCTCCTAAAAGCAAATCATCAAAGGAAGTGAGCCTATGACCTATCACGCAGAGATCATCGCCGTGGGTACCGAGCTGCTGCTGGGCAACATCGCCAACACCGATGCACAGGAGCTGTCGCAGGCGCTGGCCTCCGTGGGTGTGGACGTGCTGTACCATACCGTGGTGGGCGACAACCCGCAACGGCTGGAGGAGGCGATCGCCATCGCCCGGAAGCGGGCGGACCTGCTGATCTTCACCGGCGGCCTTGGCCCCACCTATGACGACCTCACCAAGGAGACGGTCTGCCGGGTGCTGGATGTTCCCCTGACCTTCCACCCGGAGGCGGCGGCAGACATTCGCCGCAACTTCGACATCATCTTCCGCCGGGAGATGCCGCCCGGCACCCTGCATCAGGCGGAGCTGCCGGAGGGCTGTGAGGTGTTCTGCAATCGGGTCGGCACCGCACCGGGCTGCGTGTTCCACGCCGGCGACGTGACGGCAGTGCTGCTGCCCGGCGTACCGTCGGAGTGCCGCTACCTGACGGAGACGGCGCTGCTGCCGTGGCTGCGCCGCCAGAGCAGCGAGACCATCCTCTCCCACGACCTGCGGATCTTCGGCCTGTCGGAGCCGCAGGTGCAGGAGCTGCTGGGGGATCTGATGGATCAGGCGGTGAACCCGTCGCTGGCCCCCTACGCCAAGACCGGCGAGGTGATGCTGCGGCTCACCGCTAAGGGCGACAGCCCCGCCGCCTGCGAGGAGCGCATGGCGCCGCTGCTGGAGCAGGTGCGTGGACGGCTGGGCGCCTACCTCTACGGCATCGATGTCTCCGGCTTGGAGGAGACGGTGCTGCACCTGCTGCACCAGAACGGAAAGACCTTCTCGGCGGCAGAGAGCTGCACCGGCGGCCTTATCGCAAAACGCATCACCGATCTGCCGGGTGCCTCTTGCGTGTTCCGGGGAGGTGTGGTATCCTATACCAATGAGGTGAAGGCCTCTGTGCTGGGCGTACCGCAGGAGACGCTGGACCGCTATGGCGCTGTGTCCGAGCCGGTGGCAAGAGCCATGGCGGAGGGCGTGCGGCGTATCACCGGCAGCGACCTGTCCGTGGCCACCACGGGGCTGGCCGGTCCCGACGGCGACGACCGGGGAAACCCTGTGGGCACGGTGTTCGTGGCCCTGAGCACCCCGGAGCGCACGGTGGTGCGGCACATGAATTGCGGCAGCGGCCGGGACCGGGTGCGGATGCTGGCATCCCACTGTGCCTTTGACCTGCTCCGCAGAGAGCTGGAACATTTACCGATCGAAGGAGAATGAACATGGCGAAGAAAGAACCCTATGATATGACCAACAACTACGCCCGCATGGAGCGGGACAAGCGCAAGGCCATCGGCAACCCCAACAAGAACGTCCATCACAAGAAGAACGGCTCCAACTACCAGAAGGATACCGGCTCTATGGTCCGCAGCACCTCCACCCGGCAGGAGCCGGAGAAGATGTCCACCACCATGAAGGTGCTCATCGGCGTGGTGTTCGTGGCGCTGGTGGCGGCGCTGGTGCTGCGCAGCACCGTATGGAAGGATAACGTGGTGGCCGGTGCATGGATGATGGTGCTGGTGGGGGCCGTGTGCGGCCTCATGTACTACGTCCGCAAGCGCTATCCCGGCAAGCGCAAGGTGGGCGGCACCATGGATACCGTGATCTCTGCTCTGCTGATCCTGTTCTGCGTGGTGTATGTGGGCATGGGCGCCATGGCGCTGGTGGCCATGAATAAGTAAACTTTTCCCGTTGACAAACCCCGCAAAAGTGGGTATAGTAAAGGGAGAATATGCATATCTGCGAGGATGGGGACAGTAGCCCGTCCCTCCGATGCCAAGAGAGCCGCCGTATGGTGCAAGGCGGACACGGAGGACAGCGGCGAAGATCACCCCGGAGCATCCGGCTGAACCGGCAGTAAGCCCGGACGGCAGAGGGCCGTTATCTTCCCTTCCCCCCACGGCTCGTGGGGCAGAGCGGCCGCACCCGGTGCGGCAACAAGAGTGGTACCGCAGAGGTTTCTTAGTGGCCTTTGTCTCTTACGGAGACAAGGGCCATTTTTTTGTTTTCAAATATATTTTCATAGACGGAGGTAACACATGGAGTACAAAAAGACGCTGAACATGACCAAGAGCGGCTTTCCCATGCGGGCGGGCCTGCCCAAGCGGGAGCCGGAGATGCTCAAGCACTGGGAGGAGCTGGACCTGTATCATGAGCTGCTGAAGAAGAACGAGGGCAAGCCCCGCTTCGCCCTGCACGACGGCCCTCCCTTCTCCAACGGCGCTCTGCACATGGGCCACGCCCTGAACAAGTCCATCAAGGACTTCATTACCCGCAGCTATGCCATGCGGGGCTACTACACCCCCTATATCCCCGGCTGGGACAATCACGGTATGCCCATCGAGAGCGCCATCATCAAGCAGAACAAGCTCAATCGCAAGGCCATGAGCGTGGCGGAGTTCCGCTCTGCCTGCCATGAGTTTGCCGACCACTATATCGATGTCCAGCGGCAGGGCTTCAAGCGCATGGGCGTGGTGGGCGATTGGGATCACCCCTATAAGACCATGGACCCCGCCTTCGAGGCGCAGGAGGTCCGTGTGTTCGGCAAGATGTATGAAAAGGGCTACATCTACAAGGGCCTCAAGCCTGTGTACTGGTGCCCCCACGACGAGACGGCGCTGGCCGAGGCGGAGATCGAGTATCAGGACGACCCCTGCACCACGGTGTATGTGAAGTTCCCCATGTACGACGATCTGGGCAAGCTCTCCCATCTGGATAAGAGCAAGCTGAACTTCGTCATCTGGACCACCACCATCTGGACCCTGCCCGGCAACCTGGCCATTGCCCTGCACCCGCAGGAGGAGTACGCCGTGGTCCGTGCCGACGGCGGTGAGATGTATATCATGGCCCGGCCGCTGGTGGAAAAGGTCATGAAGATCGGCGGCGTGGAACACTACGAGATCGTGGAGACCCACCCCGGCGCCTTCTTCGAGAATATGCTGGCCAGCCACCCCTTCCTGCCTAAGACCAGCCGTCTGGTGCTGGCGGATTACGTCACCATGGACTCCGGTACCGGCTGCGTCCACACCGCCCCCGGCTTCGGTGCCGACGACTATCAGACCTGCCTGCGCTACGGCATGGATATGGTGGTGCCGGTGGACGATCAGGGCCGCCACACCGACTATGCCGGCAAGTACGCCGGGATGAAGACCGAGGAGTCTAACCCCGTCATTCTGGCGGATATGAAGGAGAGCGGCGCTCTCTTTGCCAGCGAGGAGATCGTCCACAGCTATCCCCACTGCTGGCGCTGCAAAAAGCCCATCATCTTCCGGGCCACCCCCCAGTGGTTCTGCTCCGTGGAGTCCTTCAAGGACGAGGCCTGCGCCGCCTGCGAGGACGTGCGCTGGGTGCCCGCTTGGGGCAAGGACCGGATGCGCTCCATGATCCTGGAGCGCACCGACTGGTGCATCAGCCGCCAGCGCCGCTGGGGTCTGCCCATTCCCGTGTTCTACTGCAAGGACTGCGGCAAGCCCATCTGCACGCCGGAGACCATCGACGCCGTCTCCCGCCTGTTCGAGGAGAAAGGCTCCAACGCATGGTTCGAGATGACGGCGGAGGAGATTCTGCCGGAGGGCTTCACCTGCCCCCACTGCGGCAAGTCCGCCGGCTTTGAGCAGGAGAGCGACACGCTGGACGGCTGGTTCGACTCCGGCTCCACCCACTTCGCCTCCATGGAGCGCACGCAGGGCTTCTGGCCCGCCACCATGTATCTGGAGGGCCTTGACCAGTACCGTGGCTGGTTCCAGTCCTCCCTGCTGACCGCCGTGGGCGCTCTGGGTCGTGGCGCTCCCTTCAAGGAGTGCGTCACCCACGGCTGGACCGTGGACGGTCAGGGCCGTGCCATGCACAAGTCCCTCGGCAACGGCGTGGACCCGGCGGAGGTGTTCAACAAGTACGGCGCCGATCTGCTGCGTCTGTGGGCCGGCTCCTCCGACTACCATGTGGATGTCCGCTGCTCCGACGAGATCTTTAAGCAGCTGTCCCAGAACTATCTGAAGTTCCGCAACACCGCCAAGTTCTGCCTGGATAACCTGACGGACTTCGATCCTAACACGCTGGTGGCCCCGGCGGATATGCTGGAGCTGGACAAGTGGGCCCTGACCTGCCTCAACGCCCTCATCGCCAAGGTGTTCACCGCCTATGACAACTATGAGTTCCATGTGGTGTCCCACGCCGTCAACGACTTCTGCGTGGTGGAGCTCAGCTCCTTCTACTTTGACATCATCAAGGATCGCCTGTACTGCGACGGGGCCGAGAGCCTCAGCCGCCGCAGCGCCCAGACGGCCCTGTGGCTGATTTTGGACACCATGACCAAACTCTTTGCCCCCATCCTGGCCTTTACCTGCGACGAGATCTGGCGCGCCATGCCCCACCGCACGGAAGACGACGGGCGCAACGTGCTCTTTAACGAGATGAATCAGCCCTTTGCAGACTATGACTTGGGAGCTGCAGTTTCCTGGATCAGCCTGATCCAGCTGCGCGACGGCGTGAACGCCGCTCTGGAGGCCGCCCGCAACGAAAAGAAGATCGGCAAGAGCCTGGAGGCTCACGTGACGCTGGTGAAAGACGCCGCATCCCACGACAATCTGGCTCCTCTGCAGGAGAAATTCGCTGATCAGTGGGCCGATCTGTTCATCGTCTCCGATGTAGAGGTTTCCGACGATGCAGCTCTGTATGCCCAAGGGGCGGAAACCCCCATCGCCGGCGTGCGGGTGCTGGTGAGCGAAGCCAAGGGCGAAAAGTGCCCCCGCTGCTGGAAGCACAGCACCCAGCCCGACAGCGAAACGGGCCTGTGCCCCCGCTGCGCCGCTGTGGTGGCCAAACTCACCGTCGAAGCATAAACAAG
>ERZ773241.3183-NODE-3183-length-11632-cov-73.247819_pt1 | contig 11632 bp, 10 predicted proteins | sample MGYA00580989_ERZ773241 | MGnify/ENA primary metagenome ERZ773241 (study PRJEB29015, sample SAMEA2737804) | human gut metagenome | biome: human gut; feature: human-associated habitat; material: faeces | place: China | collected 2012 ...
TGTTTTTGTTGACCTTATCAAGGCTGAACTCGGCAAAAATGAGCAGCGAAGCAAGTTCTTGGTTGATGCTGTCAAGCAGATGAGACAAGAGAATGATGTTTCCTCGAAGGCATTGCAAGACAAACTTGAAGTGATGAACAATTCACCTCAGAAGAAACTTGTCACCCATCGCTTCGAGCCTACATCAAAGTATGTTCTTCTTTTCATTGGCGGCTTGGCTCTATCTCTCGTTCTCTCCATTTGGGGCAACCTCACCCAATGGCGAGAGCATCAAGATTGGGAGGAGGCAGACTTGAAGTATAGGGCATTGAAGATGGTGCTTCCATCCGATGACCCAAACATTCGTTACATCGAAAAGCATTTCAATGTGCAACGAGATGAAAATGTGATAAACAACGTAAAAAATCGCGTTGCTGCTTATGAGGATTCTGTTCGCCACCATTATGAAATGATAGAAATGGCAGCTTATAAAGATAGTGTAGCCAATCGGTTATTGCGAGAGTCCGAAGAGATTAAAAGTAATTTCACCAATCGTTAGCCTAACAGAATATCGGTAATTTAGACCTTGTCCTAATCGGGGGTGTTCCCCCAAAATCGGATTTCCTTATTCCAATCTGCCGATATAGAATGTACAAAAAAGGCAGTGCCACAATGTGTGCCACTGCCTCCATACTTGTTATTTCATCAGAAATTATTAATCTTGTCTTTTGTGTAAACACACTTGACATCATCATGAATCAACCCTGCGCTGTACCAACTATCTCCTGCGGTTGTCCAGTTGAAACCGACTTCCGTACCTTTTGATACTGCCTTGATATTTTTCTTGACCTTTACACCAAAGCCCGTAACATACATTTTTTGGTCAGGATAGTTGTTGACGTTACGAAGTTTGATGGCAAGATACCTGTCTTTCAAGCATCCAGTAACACCCTCGTTAGAGTTGCAACCTCTCAACTTCCAGTCACCATCAGCATCACCCTTGCCACAGAACTTCATCTCGACAACGGCATTACCTGTTAAATGTCCAAGTGCATAGTAGAAGTACATCTTGCCTTTGGTTACCCCTTTCACATGATCGTACATGTTTTCTTCGAGACGATAGAACTTACGACGGATGCCATTGATGTCATCAGCGTACAAGAAGTCTTTCACTGCCCCAGAAGTGATGTGCATGGCAATGGCATCCACGATAACCATATTACGCTGTTCTACCTTCAAGCCATACTCATTCATGTATTCTTGCAAAGCATCAATCATTGCTTGGCGACGAGGGTCAGAAAAATCAAGAAGCTGATATAGTGGAATAAGTCCACTATCAGTGGCACTATCAATGCCCAAAGAATAGCCAAGAAGCGCACAATTGTTCTTCTCGCCCTTTACGCAACTATTCATCCATGCGTTCACATCTTTTACAGATGTGTCACCACCATAGCGGTGCTCCACTGTCTCGACATTGGAGTTCTCACGACACTCCTTATCCTTAGGCTCAAACGTGATATGTTTCTCACCATCAACAGTTGCACCTGTATCAGGAATAGGAACCTTTGCCGTAACATCCATCTTGAGAAGTTTCTCAATGGAAGTCTCCCAGTTGTTCTGTTCTCGACGCATGATATACTCATACATGCAACCGTAGAAAGTCTTCGTGGTAACGTGGGTACCATACTTCTTGTATAGTTCCTTGATGCGGTTCTTGTCCAAACGAGCTGCAGACGAAGGATTAGCATTGTCTGTTGCATTGATTTCATTCCATACTTCGGTAGGAATGTAGTCACGCAGTGTGTCCAACACAAATGGCTTGACATTGAGAGCATACATCTTGCGGATAATCATCTTCTCGGCATACTCATAGATGTCAACTTGCTTGGTGCTCTTGTTGAAAGAACGGCTAAGGTTGCTTCCAAAAGAAAGACCTTTCACACCAAGTGAGATTTTTCCTGCAAGGCAACTGTTGATAGAGTTTGTCATTTCGGAATAATCCTTACCAGAACGATCTACATCGTAAAGCATCTCGGCATCGTCAAGTTCAACAAGAGCTTTCTGTACCAACAGATTGTAATCAAGAATCTGCGTCTTTACAGACTCGTTAGTACCTAGTACTCCTGTGATGTCAACACCACATCCGAGTCCTGTTTTTGAGACGAGGTTAACATCATTCGTGTTAACGGTCTTTAATGTTATAGGTTTGTTATTCATAATAATATGGATTAATTTGTCAGTAAAATTACTATCTAACTGCTTTGTACATAATGCAGATATTTTTTTGGACAAGTGGTATCTGATAATAGCCTTCGGAACGCAATTTATCCAATAAATTTTGTTCAAAAACCACAACAACCATGATGCCCCTCTGATTATGTCCTAGCATAGAAAGTTTGGCGACATCATCACTGATTGACTGATAAAAGGCATTCTGATTTACATACACAGATTGGCACTTTATCTCTACCACAATATCCATAACTGACGGATTTGCTTTTGGTATATTTTTGTTGAACACAAGGTCAGCTCTCAAAAGATGCTCATCGTATGCTTTTAATTCTCTTACTACATCATAGTCACGACTAGTAAAAAACATAGCCCATTCTACTTGAATCCAGCCTTCCCAGCCACCCTGTGAGAAAAATGGGAGTGAGAAATCAGGAAGACATGCAAAACGCAAATCAGCCCATTCTTTCAATAGCGTTCTAATTGTATTAAAAGTTATTGATTTCATAAATTAGAAATATTTTCCTTACTCATTTACTATTAGGCTTTTCAGGACCCGCCTCTCAACGTTGATGGTGCAAAGATACGGCGAAAGCCCGACTGGTGCAACTTTTTCCACCAGACGGGCTTTGTGTCCATCGAACAGGCTATACCAACCTGTTATATCATCAAAAACTTACTTGTTTCGGTTTCTCGAACCCCAAAAGTGAAATGAGGACTTCAAGGCATCACGGTACTTGTCACCAATGTGTACTTCCATACCATTCTCCAAAACGACATGTCCATAATAGTACATGTCGATGTAGCTAATGTTAACGATGAAAGAACGGTGAATACGCTTGAACATGTTTGGGTTCAACTCTGGCTCAATGTCTCCCATAGGGCAAGATTGTGTGTAACGCTTGCCATCAACCATGTGGATAATACAGTTGTCCTTCATTGCCTCAATATAAGCAATGTCACTGACGGTGATTCGCTTGCATCCCATGCCACAACTAATCAAGAATACATCGGTTGGATACAAACACTCGTTTGATGCTTTCATTTCTGTTCTCATAATAAAATTTTGTTTGAGCACCTCACGATTGACGCAAAGGTACTTCAAACCATGAAAACAGGTAGCACGAAACCACCACACTGCCATATCATCCACCCAACAGGTATCAAGACACGATGAAGGGTCTATACGCCCACCTCTCATCGTGGCATATAGACCCTTGTCGTTTTCCCGTGAAGTGCGGGTGAATATATGTTGCTGAGCACCTTATACTCCTGCCCAGCTTAGGAGTTTATTAATCGTCTGCACAAATGATTTTATTAAATGTATAGCCAAGAAACTGTTTGTTATCGTAGTCTTCTGTGCCCCAATAGCTTCCTCCAGCTGGAACCCATTCATACGTTGCTTCCTCTGTATTACGAAGCTCCATCATAGATTGTCGTGAAGACAATGTCAGGTCAATAAAGTTGGTGTTACAACTATCAAATATACCTCCTGTACCGTCATCATATGCTACTCCAACTGAACTAAGTGCCCCGAAACGGACCCTCTCTAAGAGGGGACAATCTTCAAATGCCATGTATTTTATCCTTGATGCCTTTCGCATATCTACAATTGCAAGCTGGTGGCATAGGTAGAAAGCACGATAATTAATATCTTCGACTTTTGGAGCATATATTTGCGTCAATGTACTGCCTTCAAAAGCATTATCGTCAATAATGGTAGCGTCTGGCAAGCTAACTACGTTAAACCATGGAGCAACGCCTTCTGGTAAATTACCAAAAGCTTCTTGAGGAATTCTCATTACACCTTTTAAGGTTATATCGACAGAACTTTCTGGAACACTTTTATCTTTTAAGGCAGTCTTTATGGCCTCAAAAAGATCTAACGACGCATTGGAAGGTAAAGTTAACTCCACATCATTGCCGTTTTCCAATTGCTTAGCGACCGATTCTCTTACACTCTCTTCCGTTACCAAAGAAGCCTCGCCACCAGGTATTGCCGTTCCTTCTTTCCAATCTGTCACTGTAACATTATCTATTATGGCTTTATCCTTACCAATCTTTAATTTATAGGTATAGCTCTTACCGCTTTCAAGATTTGGAATGCCTTTAATAGAGTATGCTTTAGGCGTTTCAGTACCGTTTTCCTGTACACTTATGCATATAAAATCTTTGTTTGCGTCTTCTGCATTTGGAGCAACCAGAGCCACCCAAGAACTCTTTGGGTTAGAGTCATCCACCTTATATGCTTTTATAGCAGAAACATCTGCGCCTTGAGTTGCCGGTAGCTCTAATTGAGAATATATATTTATCCCAGCTACAACAGGATTAGTGAACTCATTCATGAAAGTCGAATTTTCTATATCGATAACAACACGTGCCGTCTGGCGCTCGAAAGTCAAATCGAGCTGACGGTTTTCTGGTATGTTCGGATATGTCTTCTCAGCTGTCATGTAGTCAGAAAGAGCTAATCCTTCCTTTGTGTCCTGTTCTGTACCGATTTGTCCGTTGTCAAAACTATTGTTGACATTATTATAAGAATACGGATAAAACGCCTTGAATTCTGTAGCTTCGGATTCCCATTTAATTGGAACTTCGGATTCGGCTACTCCCCAAACTCCATTTTTCATTTCATACTTATGAGCGGCACCACCATTCACGCTAATTCCAATTTGGTCAAAATCTTGAAATTCACTCTGTTCTTCTGTACTGCCAATGGGATTACTTCTGGTAAAAACGCTCTCGCCACCAATGGTTGCATTTACTTTTACCTCATCTCCTGCAAAGCGAACCTGCTCATCTTCTGTAGAGCAAGCAGCAAGCATTGCGAGTAATGCAAAGGTTCCTAAATATTTTGAAATTTTCATATTCTTCGCTTTTTATTCTGTTACTTATTCTGTTTCTTATTCTGTTTCTAAAGTTGCACCAGTCCCTTCTACCCAAGGGCTTGCCTGCATGCTGCCAGCTTTTACGAAATCCTTACCTACAGTAAGGGTCAGCAGATGTTTTTTACCAGCTTCTAATGTCGCAGTCACATTTTCAGGAGCTCTCCACACATAAATCTTGCCGTTTATTTCAAACTCTACCCTAAATCCTTCAGTAATAGTTTGCGGTATAAGGATAGCTGAATAATTTGCAATTGCATGGGCATCATTGTTGGCTGCTGCTGTGAATTCCCCAAGCTCAGGTTCTATCAAGACAGGAGCACAGGTTGCATCTACTGCCACAGTGATAGGATCTGCTGACAAATCTGCAAAACCCTGATTGATGCTTCCTCCGATATTTATATTATTTATCGGATTAGCTGCCAAAGGAGTCGTGGTATTAAAATCAGTGCCGAACTCAATTTTTATGTTCAGCAAACTGAGGGCATGAGTAAAAGTGATGTCAACTGCACCATTTGTCAAATCCTTTTCTGGCACAAATCCCGTTTTCTTATATACAAGGAAGTCAGACTCGTAAGTACCCGTTGTCTGTTGCGTACCAACAGAAACTGGATATTTTTTTACTTTAATCATTGTTTCCGTATTTCCTCTTGAGTCGAATGGGGCATAAGCCATTATATCGACAGGCTGAGTTGAGTTCTGCCAAAGCATCTGAACAGAAGGATTCCAATTAGTTCCCTCTTTTGTCATCATGATGTTGTTATAGGAATACTTGATATTATTAGCATTGCCAATGCAAAAAGCGAATTCATCAAGAGTATTTGTGGTGTGAAATGCACGTGTAGTTATATCCTCTACATTTGTTGTAACTCGTACCACATTATCCGCAGGATAACTACTCTGTGCCAAATCCTCATCGTTGGAGCAGCTGGCAAAAACTGCCGTTGCCAAAGCTGCCATTGTGAATAATTTAATTGCTTTCATTCTGTATATGTATTTAATTGTTGTACTATGTTAGTTGAGAGCCTCGCCGCTGAATGCGCTGCCATCCTCCCAATTAGTAATTTTAACATCTCCAAGTTTTATCTCGTCACGTCCCACTTCCAGATTGACTGTAGTAATCTTACCGCTCTCTAACTTGAAAGGTGTGCCGTTATCATAAACGAAATTCTTGCCACCGATGACAATGGTGAGTTGCGTGACTTCTTCCTGTGGAATAATGACAGAAACATACTTGGTGTTTTCTGTAATCTCAGGAAGCGAGAAATCTTCCTTTGCTGTAGTGGAAGGAGTAACAACCTTTGTCAGATAATTGATGGTTGCCTCTTTTGCCGCATTGCCCACAACCACTTTCTCTACAGTTGGTATGCCACCCCATTGGTTCTTATAGGTAAGGTTTACAGCAAGTTTTGCCATTACATGGGTAAAGGTAAGAGGAACTGTTTGCGGTTCATCGACATTATAGGATAAGCCGTCTGGGTTGACTGCCACCAAGAGGTCGCTTTCCGTTTGCTTATTTGCATCGAATGTATATTCTCCGACAGAAAGGTCGGATATTGCTGCTGTAGGATAGACACCGATGAAATAATGCTTGTCACGGTTGTTCTTCCAAAGCATCTGTGGAGTGGATACCCATGAACCGTTAGTCAACTTGTTGATGGCGTTGTTCACCACACGCTCGCTTGTCTCAGGGGCTACAGTTGCATCGCCAGTCCAGGCATACACACTGATTTCATCACCCTCTTCAAAGGTTTGTCCACCCTTCTCATCTGTGGCAACACGTGTCATATTGCCGATACTGGTTGAAACGGTGATATACTTGGAGGTCTCGCCTCCGATACCGTTCTCGTTGTCAGAACAACTGCCCAATGTCAAAGCCATTGCCATCAGGGCAAAGAGATAAGTTTTCTTTTTCATTGTCTTTTACTATTATATGTTTATATTCTTGTTTTGATTCTTGCGTAAATGAGAGGGGCGCTTAATCTTCAGGATTCAGGATTTCACCACGATAAATCCATCCCTCAGTCCAATCATCTATCTTCGTGCTCGTAAGATACATGTAAGGTTTCATCTCCCCGTATTCCAAGTTTATCTGGTACTTGCCACCAGACTTCATGATTGGGGCTTCGATGTCGTAGTTGCTAACTGTTCCATTAGGAGCAATCAACTGTATAAACAGCCGGGTGGTAAGAAAACCATGGGCAGTCGGCATCAAGTGCAATGTTTCTGTTATCAACCTATTGTCATGCACGGCGGTTCCCAAAGGTATATCACACTCCTCCTTGGTATAGCTTGCCGTCCCGAATGTTCCATCCTCATTCTTTTGCAGGAGCAGGAGTCCGGTTGCAACATTCAATACCTTACCGCTTATTACTGTATTTTCAGGCACACCCTCAATGACAATAGTCAGTTCCGCAAGCATACGGCGCATTTCATTTTTTGTTATGTAGTTGACATTTGATTTGTCAATAACGATGTCCGTAACACCATAATAGGCATGGTCGGGAGAGGCACTTGGATTGGACAATCCAAACATGAGCTGTTTCATATTGAGGGATGCCCTTGTAGCCTCACCGATAAAAAACGGTTCTATAAGGTTGGTGGCAACCAGAATCTGATAATGCCCTACTGGAAGAGCGAAGCGTTGGCTTGCCACCTCCTGCGCACTACCATAATGTTTTTCCTCCACTAAGGAGCCGTCATCGGCATTGAATATCCAGAGTTTCACATCCTTCACTTCCGTACCTTGATCGGCTTCATCTGCCCAAGTGAGCGATACAGACAAGCCACCCTCATCCTCACCATCATGAACATCATGGTCGCAACTTGCCAACAGGCATGGGACGCATAACAGCACCCATAACCAAATATTAAATTTTCTTTTTGCTTTCATTTTCTATCTTGTTTTATGGGTTACTTATGATTGTCTTTAGTCTCTACTCGGCGAGCCTTATTCGCATCTTGGGTGTCATCGCTACCATTTCCTATGGCAGTAATGCGACTTGCCTCTATGCCATTCTTCACAAGCCAAGTTTTTACGGCTTCAGCACGCTGGCGAGATATACGTTTATTGACAGCCACGCTGCCTTTTGTGTCACACCAACCTGTTACCGTCACCTTCATGTTCGGATTCTCTTTCAATGTTTTGAGAATAGCATTCAATTTAGTCTCTTCATTTTGTTGGATGTCGATACTATTGAAGGTGAAATATATGACAGGGAAAGTCACCTTTGCAGATTCTTTTATGTATTGTTCAACAACTTTTGTTTCTGCCTTATCCACTGTCTCTTTCTGATTGACCTTCTCCGAAGAAGTTGGGTCTTGTTGTAGAACCTCCTTTTGTGGAACTGATGGAGTTTCTGCTACCTTGTTCTTCTTTTTAGAGAGGTTTATCCCCAATCTTACTCCACTTTCCCAAACAAAGTTGTTCTTATGCAGATGCTCAGGCATTCCGTCCATACGTTCGCCAGTAAGACGAGTCAAACCGGAATAGATGCCCAATTTCAGGCATGAAGTCAGTTGGTAGCCCACCTGCAAGTCTGCGCCATAACCCAAATGCCAGTTGGTAGAACCTTTCATTACCTTGGCATCTTCGGCTATAGTCTGGATATCAGCCTTGGTCGTTACTGCATATATATGAGGTGAAACAGTCAAATCCCATCGGCTGTTAGCTGTCTTATGGAACAGTCCAAGGAGATGAACGTTCACTCTTGCCCCATACCAACCCATCCTGACATGGCTTTTCAGATTGGCATATACCCAACTGTCCATGCCTAAGACACCTGCGGTGTAAAGCACTCCATCGCTGCCCAACCAATAGTTACGTTCTACGCAACAGTCTTGTGCAGACAAGTTCATTTCTCCATACTCGGCAGATAACTCTGCCGAGAATATGGTGTTGAAACGATAGCCGCCATATAAGCCGGCAGCCCAACCGAGGTACGTCTTGTCGTGTCCGAAACTTGAGAAAGTAGAGAAACCGAAAGGCATTCCACTCTCAATACCGACGTACCAGCCTTGCGAAATAGTCTTTCCATCTTCTTTTACTTCTGCTCTCGCAAAAGAAAATGGAAGAATAAATGCAAATATTGCAACCAGCAACCGATTTTTTGTTGTCAAATAATTTATCATCTCATTCATTTTTTTACCGTAAAAATAAAGATCTATCTCCAATTACAGGACAAGTATCCACCATAAAGCTAATTCATCCATTCTATCCGAAACTCACTCCAGAAAATACAAGAGGTTTGTTAGGAAGATAAATATGGATGCAAAGAACAAATATATATAAAAGCGTTCCCTCTTGATGAAGTCACGAAAGCTATAGCGAGCCTTATAGTGATCATCAAGATATATCCTGTACTCATGTATCATGGCATATCCCAAGATAATACCTAATATGAGTACAAACACCCCGATGATGATCAGGGCTAATTCTATCCTTGGTATAGATTCTAACATTTCTTTCATGGCACAAAGATAGTGTTTTTCATGTAAAAAAGGAGGCGCATTTCCCTGTCAATGTGTCTACTTCCTATGTTTTAGGTGTCTACTTCGTAGGAAGTAGACACCCATTTTAACGATTTTTTCCCTTTTATTATGCGTTTTTCTGATATTTATTGAAAAATGGTTAATCCTGTTTTTTATCATCTGGTGCTGCATTTGCAACTTGTTCTTCTCGCCATTCGGTAGGCGTACAACCTTCCTTTAACTTGAATATCCGGTACAGATAGGTACGGGCAGAGAAGCCACACTCGGCAGAAATAATGTCATTACTATAGTCTGGAAATTCCAACATCATCTTCTTTGCCGCATTGAAACGTATATCACCAAGCCATATTCTGAATGTAGTTTTCAGATACTGGTCGAAGAATACAGATAACTCATCCTTGGAGATACAAAGTGTGCGAGAGAGGGTAAGCATATTCACAGTACTGTCCTTATATCCTAAATTCGCACACCATGCATCAAGACTTTTCTGGATGAAATCTCTGCGCTCATCGGAAAGTGGTTGTAAAGATTCTGTTCTACTATCAGCAGAGGTCTGCTGTTTAGCAGAAAGTGCCCCCCCCATACCTATATTTTGTTTCCACCAAGGCTTCGTTTTCCACTTCTTTATCCAAGAGTTCTTCGGTAGGGATATAACTGCTGCCGAGAGCGATAAACGTAAGATTGAAGAACAGCAAGGCAAGCAATACGGCTGGACCTACTATATATAATAAGGTAGTAGAAAAGATGGCAACTGGCATAGCGAGAACTGCGAGCCATAGAATGATTACACTGGCACGCGAATATCTTACGTAAGGCAACAAATCCGTTGCAGCCATTGTCTCCAACATATTTTTACGCCTAATCATCTCCTGAATAATCATGTATATGCAATAGAAAACACTTACGCAAAACAGAGTCAGCATCAGATAAAGCCCCTCTCTGATATACAGGCTATGATGGAGATTGATACCCACGCAAAAGACCACAATGATGGCAGCATAAATACCACTGCACATCAGTATCATCTTTCTGAGGTTAGCACGGGTGGTTTCTATGTTGTAGATTCCTATGGAGATAAGCGAGAAGCAGGGGGTATAGAGGAGGATGTTGATGACCGCCCCCAGATTATCGTGCATAGCACGGAACCCGAAAGTCATCTGCAGCACATATTGTATCGCCAGTCCTATCAGGGCAGCAACGATCATCCATCGAGAACGCTCATACCGCTTGTTCTCCCATCTTACATGCAGATGAGAGAGTGCTACGATGAAGGCATTGATGAGCATGAATATAAAACATGCAAACTGAAGTAGAAATAATGAATCCATACGCTTCTTATCTTTTGTTTACTTTCTTGTATTTTTGATTACTTGCTGTAGGATTATCTGGATTAGTCATCTGCAAATATCCTGCTGCAACAAGGGAGGTGATGTATTTGGCTATATTTTTTGTATGATAGACAACACCGGCTCTTTCCAAAATTTCCCTACTTGTTCTTGGCACGCTACAGAAGATTACTATATCCTTCTGTTTATTCGTCAATGGCACTCTTTTAGTGTCATGGTTAGTGTCATGGTAACTATGTATAGTGTCATGGTCTTCGGCAAAAGTGTCATGGTCGGTGGCTAAGTCAGTGTCAGAGTGTCTAAGTCCAGTGTCATGGTCTTCGACTTGGGTACTTTTTTCATGGACTTCGTTACCGACTTGGTTACTTTCTCCTCTCCAAACCGTGATGACAAATTCCTGTGCCTTGTTATTATTCATAAATGTGACATTGATGTCTTCATCCAGAGCACGAGTGATGCCGCTACCTACACCAGTGTATGGCAGCAAGTATATAGCATTGTTAAAAAGGAACATATTGCGAGGCATGGAAGTTCCTGCCTTGATATCCTCAATAGTAAGTCCATTAGGCAATGCACCAGGACTGTGAATCTCAACACGATTGTCGAAAATGAAAATGCGAACAGGGGCTTTCATGTTCAACGAGCGATGTACAAGGCTGTTTACTGTGAACTCAACCAAACTGGTGTAAGGTATTTCCAACT
>ERZ773241.3189-NODE-3189-length-11598-cov-4.129083_pt1 | contig 11598 bp, 7 predicted proteins | sample MGYA00580989_ERZ773241 | MGnify/ENA primary metagenome ERZ773241 (study PRJEB29015, sample SAMEA2737804) | human gut metagenome | biome: human gut; feature: human-associated habitat; material: faeces | place: China | collected 2012 ...
CGAGCAAGGCATTCAGGGTGTCCAAGGTGAAAAGGGCGACAAGGGTGACCAAGGCAAGCAAGGCATTCAGGGTGTCCAAGGCGAAAAAGGCGATGCCGGTGCCGATGGCGCTTCCGGGCAAAATGGCACCAATGGAATTAACGGAAAAAACGGTGTAAATGGTCAAGACGGACAAAACGGTCAGGATGGCAAGGATGGACAGGATGGTACTGCCGGGCGCGGAATAGACAACGCCATGATTGATAACGACGGCTACCTAATTCTTACAATGACCGATGGCACGACCATCAATGCCGGTCTTGTACGCGACACTTCCGCTGTGGCAAACAAAGAAGCAAATGACTCTGCTACGGCAAAATCGCTTGCGACAGCGGCTGTTGGTCTTTCCGGTGCATCTTTGCTATGGAACATTGCAATGCTTGCACTCTCCATCACCATGAAAAGAAAGCACACAACTTTCCACAGATGATACAGTATAAACAATAATGAAGCAGTCTTGAAAGTGCCAAAACACTTTCAAGACTGCTTTTGTCAGGATAACCGATTACTTATTGTTTCTTCTCTTGCAGACAAACCATATCCATAGGATTAACACGCACACCATTCTGCATAACCTCAAAATGCAGGTGGAAACCTGTGCTGTCGCCGGTATTGCCTACATAACCTATAACCTGCCCTGCCGTTACCGCTTCCCCTGCGGTAACGGCAGTTTGCGTCATGTGGGCGTACCGCGGTGTCCGGCCTTGCCGTAGGCGTCCACCTCCCCGAAGCGGCAGGATAGCATATCATAATTGCATCTGGTAAACGGTCTCTATTCAACTCGGTCTGACCAGTAGAGCCTTCCTGAACTGCACAACATCCTGGAGCGTTTGAACAAAGCCCTGCCATCGGATGCCATAGCTGCTTGCAAACTCAAAGACTTTGATGGCGGCAGCCTTGTGCAGAAAGTCAAGCATGCGCATTACAAAAAGGGAAGAATCTGTTCCTCACAGATTCTTCCCTTTTATTTTTTCTACCCTGTTTACTTCTTGATCTCCGCCGTCTCCACGATGAACTTTACGCTGCCGGTATCTCCGTTGTGCAAGCCGCTGAAGGTCTGGTAGTTTTTGCCCGCCTGCTGGACGGCTTTCAGGCGGCGGACTACGTTGCGCAGGCCGCCGCCCAGGTCATCGGAAAGGTCGTCGGTGTTTTTATCGCTGAACTCCTGCACGCCGTCGTGGAGTTCTGCTGCACCATCGTGGAGTTCAGCCAGGCCCTCGTACATGGCGTCGCTGGCGTCGTCCAGTTTGGCGCTGCCTTCGGCCAGGGCGTCTGCCCCCTGGCTGACCAGGCCAACCGCTTTTACGTAGGTGTCGGCACCGCGGGCCAGCTCGGCACTGCCGCTGGCAAGCTGGTCCAGGCCGGTCTGCAGCTGGCTGATGCCGCTGCCAAGCTGGCCCATGAGGACCCCGGAGACCGTACCGGCCACGCCCTGCACCATGGCAGGGGTGTCGTTTTGCAGCGCTTTGCCCATGGCCACGCCTACTGCGCCCAGTACGGCCTGCTGCTGCTCCCCGGTAAGGCCAGCCGCCGTCAGGGCGGCCAGCAGGTCCGCATCGGTCACGGTATCCGTTACCACGGTCGTGCCATAATTGGAAATTACCGGCGCCAGCTGCTCGTTCAGCTGGGCCATCATCTCGTCATTGCTGCCCGTATCGCCGGAGGTCATCCCACCGACGGCTCCGCTGACCGCACTCAAACCGTCCCGCAGGGCGTTGGCGCCGTCCACCAGGGCCGTGCCGCTGTCATACAGTTGGGTCAGGCCGTCGGCCAGGGCTTCGGCGCCCTCGTTCAGGCCCTGCACGCCGTCGGCGTACTCGTGGAAGCCATCATACAGTGCCTGCACGCCGTCGGCCAAAGCGCCGGTGCCGTCCGCCAGTTCGTCGACGGCGCCGGTCAGGTCGTCCAGCGTGTCGCTCAAATCGTCCAGGTCGGACAGGTCGCCGGTGTCCAGATCATCAAGCGCCGAGGGAGTCAGGATCGTGGCCGTAAAGTCCAGCGAGAAGTCGGTCACATCGGCGCTCACTTCAAAATAAGCGGGGATCTCGGTGTCCTCCAGCGGCTCAAACTCGGTCAGGCGCAGGCTGTCCGCCAGGCCTGGCATCGCGGTGCCCAGCACGGCCGTTGTGCCGTCCAGCTCCATAACCTTGCCGTTGTCGGCCTTAATATTAGAGAACTTGTCCCCGTCCAAAATCACCGCTGTGATGGCCGTAAACGGCACACAGACCGTGTACTCCTGCCCATCCACCGTGACGGTCTCGCGGGTGTGGTTGGTGTAGTCAAAGCGGATGCGCACCCGGCCGCTCTGCCCGGCCAGGTCGGCGGGGGCGGTTTCCACGCCGTTTAAGTAGTAGGTCACCCGGGTGGTCACCGGCAGGGCGGCGTCGGACTTGCCCTCGTAGGTGATGGCATTACCGCTGTTCTCCCAGGTCAGGGCGTTGTCGGCGCCGGTGGTGTACGCCTCATCACCCTCTTTGTTGATGATGTCCCGCAGGGCGGCCACGTCTTCAATCGTCGCGCCGTCGCGGGCATTCAGCACAGCTTCCACCGTGGTCTCGGTCACGGTGCCGTCGGCGTCGGCCTTGGCGTAGACGGTCTCGGCCTTATCCACGCCGCCGGGCGTGGTCTTGGGGGCAGAGGTCTGCGCCGTCGTCTCGGTCACGGCAGCAGGGGTGTCCGCCGAGGTGGTTTCCGCCGTGCCGGCCGCCTGGCCGCAGGCCGAAAGCAGCAGCGCCGCAGACAAAAGTATCGGTATCGTTTTTTTCATATCCCATCACTCCACATTCTTCAGCGCTTCGTCCATCGGCACGCGGATGATGCGGCGGTACTCCAGTACCGCCACCACCGCGTAGGTAGCCAGGCCCACCGCCAGCATGCGCGGGTACAGCGTGGGCGAGACCCACATCTCGATCCAGCCGGTCATGCTTTCCATCATGACAGCGCGGAAAAGGAACTTCATCACGTATACTTCGATCGGCAGGCTGATGACCAAGCACAGCACGACCACCACCGTGGTGGACAGCAGATACAGCCGGGCAATCTCGCTGCCGTTGTAGCCTAAAATTTTCGTCATCGAGATGGATTGGGCGTTCTTCTCGATGATCATTTTGCTTAGCAGGTAGACGACCACGAAGAAGATCATCACGGCAAAGCCGTTGACCAGCCCCATGGAGGCCCCCATCGAGACCATCAGCTGGCGGGAAACTTTCGTCAGCTGGTCCAGGTCGATGACCGAGCCGACGTATTCATCCTTGATCTCGGTCAGCGGTGCGTCGGAGAAATAGCCACCGTAGTAGTCGTCGCCCAGGTTGAACACTTCGTTCAGCTTTTCCCGGGGCATAAAGACGGCCAGCGCCCCCATGTAATCATACACGCCGTCCACCGTAAAGGTATAGGTCGTATCTTCGTACTTTTCCCGCAGGGTAATCGTGTCCCCTGCGCCCAGTTCGTACTTGTCGGCGTAGGCCGAGGACAGGTAGACACCATCCCCCGGCAGCTGCACGTAACGGCTGTCCGGCTCTACACCGTACAGCAGCACGCTCTCGCTTTTGGCCGCGCCGCCCACGTCGGTGCCCAGGGTCTGCAGGCTGTAGGCGCTGAACTTTTCGGCGTTGTTTTCCTCGGTATCGGTCTCCATGCGGAACTGCAGCATCGAGAGCAGGGCATTCAGCTTGCGGTCCTCGTCCATGGCGTTGTAGGGGATCTGCAGCATCGTCTGGGTGTTGCTCAGCATGTTGTCCGCGATCGTATCACTGTAATGGTTCAGCGCATCGGGCAGGATCATGCCAAAACTGAGCAGCAGATTGGCGAACAGCACGCCCACAAACAGCACCACATAACTGCCCAGGTTTTGCAAAATCACGCGGGTGCGGAACCGCCCAAAAAACGGCAGTGCCGACGGCAGGGGCAGGGCATGCTTGCGGTTAGCGTGGCGGCTGAGGTCATGCCGCAAAAATTGCAGCGGCGAGATGCGCATCGTGCGGGAAAGCACCAGCCAGTTGATGAAGATCATCAACGCCACCGGGATGACTGTCGTCATCCAAAACGCATCGGCGTTCCAGCGTGTGACATAGGTGGGCAAGCTGTAACTGCCATAGTACATGTCGACGCAGACGTTTTTGAGCACCGTGTACCCCAGTACATTGCCCACCGCCGCGCTGATAAGGGTGACCACCACCGGCATGGCCATGTAGTGGCGCACCAGCTCGCCCCGGCTGTAGCCGGAGGCCCGCAGCGTGCCGATGACGCCCGCCTCTTTGGCGATGGTATTGGACGTAGTAACGGAAAACACAAAGGCCATAATGGCAATGACGATGTAGAGCAACACGGCAATCATGGCGCGGTCGCTGCCCAGGTCGTCACCGGTAAAGATGATGGCCTGGTTCTCATACTCGGGCACAAAATCCTGCAGGGACGCCGTTTTGTTGACGACTTTCATAAAGTCGGTGGCTGCGTCCTTCTCGGCGCGGTCGTCCGCCGGGGCGGTGTCGTACTGCCAGGCGTAGTTCCAGGTCTGCTGTTCTGGCAGGGCATCGAACGCCTCCTGCGTGACGATGGCCACACCGAACTTGATGGCGTCGAACATCGTGTCCGTATTATCCTTAAACAGGCAGCTGTAATCCGGCAGGGCCACATAGCCGGTGACGGTCCAGGTCTGGCCGTTTGTGTCGGTCACGGTATCGCCCACCGCGATGCCGTTGTTCTCGGCATACATGCGGTCCAGGCCCATCTCACCGGGGGCGGCAGGCATGGCACCCTGCATCAGGCAGACAGTGTTGACCTGGGTGCGGTCCGGGTAGATGCGCAGCGTGCTGCCGTTTTCCATGGCGGTCTCACGGTAGTGCAGGTCGTACAGGGTCACACCTGCGCCGGTGATCGCCTTAAGCTGGGCGCGGTTGAGCTGCTTTTCCACGCGGAAGTGGCCATCCTCGATGTTGTATTTCTCAAAGCCTTCGTTGTAGGCGGCAATCATGCTGGAGCCGGCCACAAGGAAGCCCGACACAAAGCCGATGGTGGCGATGAGCAGAATAGCGATGACGGCGTACTTGCCCATCTCGCTGCGCAGTTCGCGCAGCATGCGTTTGTTTAAAGGGTCCTTCACGCGCAAGCCCCCTTTACCATTCCAGGTCCTGCGCGGGGACCTTGACCGCATTGGTCTCGTTGCTGCGGATGGCGCCGTCGCGCAGACGCACTACGCGGTCGGCCATCAGGCGGATGGCGTCGTTGTGGGTGACCATGATGACGGTGTTGCCGTACTTCTGGTTGACGGTCTCTATGAGCTTCAGTATCTCCTTGCTGGTCTTGTAATCCAGCGCGCCGGTGGGCTCATCGCAAAGCAGGATGTCCGGATTCTTAACGATGGCACGGCCAATGGAGGTGCGTTGCTGCTGGCCGCCGGAAAGCTGGTTGGGCAGTTTTCCGCGGTGATCCCACAGGCCCAGCAGGTGGAGCAAATCGTCCACATCCAGCGGGCGGCGGGAGAGGTAAGCGCCCACCTCGATGTTTTCCCGCACGGTCAGGTTAGGGATGAGGTTGTACATCTGGAAAATGTAGCCCAGATGGCGGCGGCGGTAGAGGGTCAGGGCCTTCTCGTTCATATCGGCCATACGCTCGCCGTCGATGAGAATGTCGCCGGAGTCGGCGCGGTCGATGCCGCCCAGGATGTTGAGCAGCGTGGACTTGCCGGAGCCGGACGGCCCCAGCAGCACGCAGAATTCGCCTTTTTCCACGGCCAGGTCGATGCCTTTCAGCACCTGGACCCGGTTTTCACCGCTGCCAAAGGACTTTTTGATCTGATTCAGTTCAAGAAACACAGGAATGCTCCTCTTTTAGTTAGTCTATTGCAATTAGCATACACTAACAGTATAAAACGGAAGCCCCAATGTGTCAATATTTTCGTAAGTTTTCGGTGCATTTTAGCGGCAAAATGCCATTATAAAAGGCCCTGCCGCAAGGTGGGCAGGGCCGATAAGGCACATATTAAAAGCAGAAATCAAGCGTAATGATACCGATTCCGGTTCTTGACCAGCAGCGCCGCCGAAACGAGCAACGCCGCAGCCTCGGCAAAAACCAGGGCATACCAGATGCCGTCAATGTCCAGCACCATGGGCAGCACCAGCACCGCAAACACCTGAAACACCAGCGTGCGCAGGAAGGAGATCGCCGCCGAGATGGCACCGTTGTTCAACGCCGTAAAGAACGCCGAGGAGAAAATGTTGAAGCCGCACAGCAGGAAGGAGAACGCGTACAGCTTCAGCGCATGCTCGGTCAGCTCCATCAGGCCGGCGTCGTAGCCGACGAACATCTTCGCCAAAGGCGTGGCCATCAGCTGGGCACTGGTAAACATCGCCACACCGGCAATCGCCAGCATCGTAATGCTCTTGCGGAACAAGTTCTTCAATTCATCGTGGTTTTCAGCACCATAATGGTAGCTGATGATGGGCGCACAGCCCTGGGCATAGCCGATGAACACCGCTGCAAAGATAAAGCCCACGTACATCAACACGCCGTAGGCCGCCACGCCGTCGGCGCCGATGAGCTTCATCAGCTGCAGGTTGTACAGCGCACTGACCAGCGAGGCCGACAAGTTGGTCATCAGCTCGCTGGAACCGTTGGCACAGGCCTTGCCCAGCGCTTTGGCGCTGAACTTGGGCCGTACAAAGTGCAGCAGGCTGGAGTTTTTGCGGTTGAAAAAGTAGAACATAGGGCCGATGCCGCCCACCATCTGGCTGATGACGGTAGCCGACGCCGCGCCAACGATGCCGCCGCGCAGCACACCCACCAGCAGAAAGTCCAGTACGATGTTGGTCAGGCCCGCCAGCACAGTGAAGGCCAGGCCCAGCTTCGGCTTTTCGGAGGTGATGAAAAAGCTCTGGAAAAAGAACTGCATCATAAAGGCTGTCTGGAACACCAGCAGGATGCGGCCGTACATCAGGCAGTTCGGCAGCAGTTCCGGCGTAGCGCCCAGCAGCTGGGCGGCAGGCTCCAGCAGGAACCAGCCAATGATGGTGGAGACAATGCCCATCACGATCGTGGAGGCAGCCAGCATCGAGAACAGGTTGTCCGCCTGCTTTTTATCGCCAGTGCCCAGTGTCATGGCGACCAGCGCGCTGCCGCCGGTGCCTACCATGAAGCCCAGGCAGCCAAACGCCTGCAGGAACGGGTAGATTAGGTTCAAAGCAGAAAATGCCGTTTTACCGGCAAAATTCGAGATAAAAAAGCCATCCACCACGCTGTACACCGAGGTGAAGATCATCATGATAATGGGCGATGCCACAAAACGCAGCAGGCGGCCGGTGGTAAAATGGTCAGATAACTGGATACGATCTTTGCTCATAGGTTCTCCGTTTTATGTCCATCTGTTTTTTCTTTTAACTGTGTAAATTCTTCCCGCAATTTCTGCAGGTATCCCTGCCGGATGGCAAGGTCTGTTTCCATGCGCTCCAGCCCCATGCGGCATATGGCTGCCGCCTCCGCCCGGACAACCCGCGCTATGGTTTTTTCGGCCAAGGCGCGGCCCGCTTCGGTCAGGTTCAGGTTCTTGGCACGCTTGCCGCCGGGGGCCGGGGTCAGCACCAGCAGCCCCTGTTCCACCATGCTGCGCACCGCCGAGTTGAGGGTCTGCTTGGGCAGGCACCATTCGGCGCACATCTGCACCTGTGTAAGCGGGGCGGCACTGCTGTACAGCGCATACAGAATCCAGAATGCTGTATCCGACAGGCCGAACTGCACCGCCGCCGCGTGATATAATGCGTTTGTTTCGTTATACTGTCGGTTTTCCTGTTCAATCAGGCTTTTGGCAGACAGTGCAGCGTTCTCTTCCAAGGCGGGTTGTCTCCTCTCAAAACAGCAATAATCCGAAATCGGACTCTGCTATTATAGTCCGATTTCGGATTACTGTCAAGCGGTATTTTGCTTTATTCCACAAGGTTTACCAGCTTTTCGCCTTTGGCGAACGCACGGGCATTTTCCATCGTAGTTATGGCAATACTTTGCAGCGCCGTGCGGGTAAAAAAAGCCTGGTGGCTGGTGATGACCACATTCGGGAAGCTGAGCAGCACCGGCACGACCACACTGCGCAGCACATCATCGGAGTAATCCTCAAAAATTTGGTTGTCCTCGGTCTCGTAGACATCCAGCCCCACCCCGGCAAATTTGCGCTGGCGCAGCGCATCGATCAGCGCGTGGGTATCGATCAGCCCGCCCCGGCTGGTGTTGACTAAAATAGCGCTGTCCCGCATCATTTTTATGGCATCGGCGTCAATCATGTGGTGGGTCTCCGGCGTCAGCGGGCAGTGCAGGCTGACGAGGTCCGCCGTGCGCAGCAGTTCCTCCAGCCCGACGTACCGCACCAGGCCCTCCAGCGCAGGGTTGCGGTACTGGTCATAGGCCAGCACGGTCATGCCGAAGCCGCAGCAGATGCGGGCCATGGCCGCGCCGATGCGCCCGGTGCCCACGATGCCGGCGGCGGAGCCGTACAGCGTGTGACCCAGCAGGCCGTCCAGCGCAAAGTTATTGTTGCGCACCTTGATGTAGGCTTTGCAGATGCGGCGGTTGGCGGCCATGGCCAGCGCCATGGCGTGTTCGGCCACGGCCTCGGGGCTGTAACCAGGCACCCGCAGCACTGTGATGCCGCAGCGCTTGGCGGCGTCCAGGTCCACGTTATTGAACCCGGCGCAGCGAAGCAGCAGCAATTTTACCCCGACGGCAGCCAGCGTTTCCAGCACCGGGGCCGAGCCGTCGGCGTTGACGAACGCGCACACCGCCTCGCCCCCGGCCGCCAAGGGTGCGGTGTCCTTGTCCAGATTAGCTGCCAAAAAGCGGATGTCGCACCCATATTCAGGATCGGCAGCCAGTACGTCAAAGTATAAATGGTCATAGTCTCTCGTGCCATAAAATGTAATTTTCATAGAAAAATCCCCCTGGGGTAAGTATGCGCAGGTTGTACTTTTCTTATAAGAAAAGTACGCAAAAGAATTTTAAGATCACTGCGTGAGCAAGGGGGATAGAAGCGAAAAGTTCCTTATGGCATAAATAGGGGATACAATAAAAGGGCCCCCTCGCAGAGGGGGTCTTCCTATCATACCTGCTTAATTTCAACATAAACAATTTCCGTGCGGCCCTGGGTGCGGAATTTGTAGCCCCAGGTGCCGGTGCCGCCGCTTACGATGGCAGTGCAGGTATCGGTGATCTTTTTTTGGCCGTAGTTGCGCTCGTTTTTGGCGACCATGCCCACCGCACCGGCAGGCCAGACCTGCCCGCCGTGAGTGTGGCCGCTTAAAATCAGATCCGCACCGGCAGCTGCGGCATTCTTAAAGTCCCGCGGCTCGTGGTCCAGCCAGACAGTATAGCGGTCATCCGGCCCGCCGGGAATCAACTGGGCGGCAGTAAAACGCTGGCCATTCGTATACAAATAGTCTTTGCGGCCCACGATGCGCACGCCGCAGGGCAGCATAACGCCGGTATCTTCCAGCAGGCGCACGCCCGCTTTGGCTAAGCCCTGCTCCAAGTCCGCACGGCCGAAGCTTGGCTCCCGCCAATGGTGGAACAGGTCGTGATTGCCCAGCACGTAGTATTTGCCCAGAGGCGCGTCGATCTCGCCGAACAGGCTGCAGAATGCTTCCAGTTCCTCCGGCTCGGTGAATTCGTCGAAAATATCGCCGGTCAACACCAGCAGGTCGGGGCGGCAGGCGGCAATTTTCTCCCGCAGTTCGGGGATGCGGGTGTGATCCATGGCTGCGCAGGCGCGGGGGTGGACATCGCTGATCTGCACGATGCGCAAAGCGCCATGGGGCAATTTTTTATGCGTAGTTATATTATATTTTGTGGTACACAGTTTCAGGGCGCGGCGGCGGCCCCACCACATGATGAAAGCCGTCAGCAGCCATGGTGTTATGCCATCCAGCCAGAAAATGCGCCAAACGAATTGCGGCGTACCACCCACCCGGCGCATGAGCAGCGCGATGCCGGTACCGATGCAGTAAAAAGTGACCAGGTGCCCGGTGAACACGATGCCCAGGCCCAGCGGGTCGCGGCTGATGTAGGCCAGCAGCAGCATAAGCAGCAGCGGCAGGCCGTAATACAGCACTGGCCATGCGCTGACCAGCTGCAAGGGCGGCAGCTGCAAAAAGTTTACATACAGCAGCACATCCAGCGCCGCCTGGCCAATACGCGGCAGGACGAATTGAAAGAAAGGATGATACATGGTGGATACCAGCTTTTGTGTATTTCTATTGTAGGGGCAAAAGGCTCCCCTTGCGCGCAGCGGGTGAGGGGGGATTTTAGCAGCGGGCGGCACACGGGCCACCCCTCAGTCACCTTCGGTGACAACTCCCCTCAAGGGGAGCCTTATGCGATACTTATTAGTATACCATTATATCCCCCAAATGTGACGAAATATTGAAAGCTTCTTTGCTTACTTTCTTTGAAAAGAAAGTAAGGCCCCGTACCTTTTAACAGTACGGGGCCTTACCCTATGCGTTATAAATTACTTCTCTTTGCCCATGATGGCGGCATCGATGGCACGGGCGGCTTCCTTGCCGGGGCCCATGGCCAGGACGGACCAGGTCTTGCTTTCAGCAATGATTTCATCGGCATCAGCAGCAGTGAAGTGGTCGCCAGTACCGACGCCGCGGACCATGATTTCCGGCTGGGCGCCGATGCAGTATGGCGCCGTCGCACCGGGCACGCGGAGGAAGACCTTGCCAGCCCCGCTGCGGACGGCTCCATGCGCGGCCATGAGGGCGGCTCCGGCCATCTGGCTGCTGCCGGTGACGATAGCGATGGTACCGTGAGTTCCTTTATGGCTGTCCGGGCTGCGGGGCACGACGATTTCAGCGATATCCGATTCCTGCAGCAAATAAGCCGGGGCTTCTTCGAGCTGCATGAGCAGCGGACCAGGCATGCCGATGGGGTCGACTTCAACGTGGCCGGCACAAGCCCGGCCGGGATAGAGGACCAGGCCCCGTTTGAGGGCACCAAAGGTGACGGTCATATCGGCAAAGAGCGGACCGTCTTCATCGTCGTCACCGTTGCTGACAGCCCCCGTATCGGAGTTGACGCCAGTCGGCATATCGACGGCGATGACCGTGACGGCACCGGCGGCGGCAGCGGCGTTGGCTTCCGCTACGATAGAGGTAATGGGCTGGCGCAGGCTGCCGTGGAAGCCCGTCCCCAACATGGCGTCGATGACGACAGAAGAGGCGAGGAGCCGTTCTTGCAGGACCTGCCAGTCAGCTTCCGACTGCGGCGCCGGCAAGAGCAGGCACGTTTCATCGTCGGCCAGCTGCTGCAGCGTATGCAAGTGCTGACGCGCTTCATCGCTATAGTCGGCTTCTTCCCCGAGGACATAGACATAGGCCCTGGCGCCGGCGGCTAAGATATGGCGGGCAATGACGAAGCCGTCGCCGCCGTTATTGCCTTTGCCGCAAAAGAGGACGACATCCTTGCCATCCCAGCCTTCCAGCCAGGCACCGGCCCGTTCGGCAACGGCATGGCCGGCATTTTCCATGAGGACAGCCGGCGCAATGGCATATATGCCATGCATAGCTATCCGATCCA
>ERZ773241.3193-NODE-3193-length-11591-cov-2.645458_pt1 | contig 11591 bp, 8 predicted proteins | sample MGYA00580989_ERZ773241 | MGnify/ENA primary metagenome ERZ773241 (study PRJEB29015, sample SAMEA2737804) | human gut metagenome | biome: human gut; feature: human-associated habitat; material: faeces | place: China | collected 2012 ...
AGCTTTACTCCCTGCGCGCGCAGTACTTCGTTCAGTGCGACGATGAACGGATAGATGCGGGCGATGCCCAGATATGCCACGGCCTGATACGTCGCTTCCTTGATTTTCACCGGTGTGAGTCCAGCGATCATCGCGGCCGGCACGATGCCGCGGAACTCGGTGAGACTCTGGCTGCCGAGCAAGGTGGCCAGAAACGACGGCTTTTAACACGACTTCGTAAGGAGCGTTGGGAGACTAAGTAGCGGCCCGCCCCCTGGAATATTCCAGGAGCAACACACATCGCATAACACACAACACAACACACAAAAAAGAACCTCGTGAAACGAATTTCACGAGGTTCTTTCTAGTTACGCTGAATGACTCCCATTAGACTCCCACAAGAGAAGAGCAATGGCGGAATTCCAACGTTGCTAAGCTCTCAAACTCAGATGTGGAAGTAGAGCTCGTACTCGAGCGGGGTCGGAGACAGGCGAGCCTGGTCGATCTCGTCGCGCTTGAGGCCAATCCAGGTCTCGATCAGGTCGTCGGTGAACACGTCGCCGGCGGTGAGGAAGTCGTGGTCCTCTTCCAGGGCGTCCATAGCCTCAGCCAGGGAGCTCGGCACCTGCTTGATGCCAGCGTGCTCTTCCGGCGGCAGCTCGTAGAGGTCCTTATCGACCGGCTCCGGAGGCTCGATGTGGTTCAGGATACCGTCGAGGCCTGCCATCAGAATGGCAGCGTAGGCAAAGTACGGGTTGCACATCGCGTCCGGGTTGCGGAGCTCGAAGCGCTTCTTGTCCGGCGATTTAACATAGGCCGGGATGCGCACGACGGCGCTGCGGTTCGCCATGGCATAGCCGATGGTGACAGGGGCCTCGAAGCCGGGGATGAGGCGCTTGTAGGAATTCGTGCTGGGGTTCGTGATGGCGCAGAGGCTGCGGGCGTGCGTCAGCAGGCCGCCGATGAAGTGCATGGCCGTGCGGCTGAGCTGGCCATAGCCGTCCGGATCGTAGAACACGGGCTGGCCGTTTTTGCGCAGCAGCATGTGCACATGCATGCCGTTGCCGGCCTCACCGTAGATGGGCTTCGGCATCAGAGTGGCCGTCATACCGTTCGCGGCGGCCGTATTGCGGATGACGTATTTTGCGGCCATCGTGGCGTCTGCCAGACGGGTCATCTCGCCCAGCTCGACCTCGATCTCCAGCTGGCCGGAGCCGCCGACCTCATGGTGGTGATACTTGACGTCCACGCCCCACTTGGCAAGCTCCAGACAGATCTGGTTGCGCAGGTCAAACGTGCGGTCGCCGGGCAGATCGGCGTGGTAGCCATCGTGCGGGCCGGTGTGAAAGCCGTTGTTCGGGAATTCCCCGGCGGACCAGACGGACTCGCTGCACTGCAGGCGGTAGCCGACGGCATCCGGGCGCAGGGTGCGCGTCATGCCGTCAAAGACATGGAATTCATACTCCGGCCCGATGATCATCTCGTCCGCGACGCCGAGAGCCTGCATGTGGGCGATGGCGCTCTTGGCGACATTGCGCGGATACTGGTCGAACGGGCGGTTTGCCGGATGGTCGATGACCATGACATCGCCGATCATCGTGAGCGTCGGCGCCTTGACGAACGGGTCGACGACCGCCGTCGTGATGTCCGGCAGGAAGACCATGTCACTGCGCTCAACCTGGGCATAGCCGTAGTTCGAGCCGTCGAAGCCGATGCCGTGCGTCATGATGTCCTCGTTGAAGCGGGCTGCGGGGATAGACAGGTGCTTCCACCTGCCGCGGAGATCGATCATCTTGAAATCGAGAAATGCGATGCCGTTCTGGCGGATAAAATCCTGGATCTGCTGTACATTCTGAAACATAAAGGTTCCTCCTGCTCACATAATTTCCGCGGGGATAGTCCGAACTCGGAAAGACTGCGATTGGTAAAAATGACGGAGATTCTGGACTTGTGCTCGTCTGCATTATAGTAAATTCACGAAGGAAAAGCAAGCCCATTCCGGGCCCTGTGAAAAATTTTGTATATCGCTATGAATATACACGGACGAATGTCCGCGGGCGGTGTAATTTGCGGAAAAACCTTGACACCGCGGACCCTTGATGGTAATATAATACCAATAATATAGGCGTTGTGACCGGGAAGAGTAGCCGGGCCGTCTGCCGCAGAGAGCGTCCGTCATTGGCTGAGAGCGGGCGCGGCGGACTCCGTGCGAAGCGTGCGCCCGTGAGCGCCGGGGAGACCCCGTTGGCCGCGTCAAGGCCGGAGCAAGAAATCAGAGTGGAACCGCGAGCACTGCCCGCCTCTGGAGCGATCCGGGGCTGGCAGTTTTTTGTTTGGAGGCGAAAGAATGCGGTTAAAAGAAACCATAGAGGCATACCGCCGCAACGATCCCGCAGCGCGCAGCGGCTGGGAGGTCTTCTGGTTATATAACGGCCTGCATGCCACGATGTATTACCGCGTGGCGCACTGGCTCTATGAACACCGGCTGCGATTCCTTGGCCGTTGGGTCTCGCAGTTTGCGCGGCGGCGGACGGGCATTGAGATCCACCCGGCCGCCAAGATCGGCAGACGGCTCGTCATCGACCACGGCACCGGCATCGTCATCGGCGCGACAACGGAGATCGGCGACGACTGCCTGCTCTATCAGAACGTCACGCTCGGCGGCACGGGCATGACGAACGGCAAGCGCCACCCGACGCTCGGCAACAACGTCATGGTCGGCAGCGGCGCGAAGGTGCTCGGTCCGTTCAAGGTCGGCGACAATGCCCGCATTGCGGCGAACTCCGTCGTACTGCACGAGGTGCCGCCGGATTCCACCGTCGTCGGCGTGCCCGGCCGCGTTGTCCGGCGCAACGGCGAAAAGCTCGACCATATCCACACGCCAGACCCTGTCCGGCTGGAGCTGGACGCCCTGTATGCGCGTATCGAAAAATTAGAGGAAAAACTGAAGGAGGATCAAGATGTATCTCTATAATTCCCTGAGCCATAAGAAGGAGCTCTTCACCCCCATCGACCCGAAGCTCGTCAAAATGTATACCTGCGGCCCGACGGTCTATCACTTCGCCCACATCGGCAACCTGCGCAGCTATATTATGGAGGACGTGCTCGAAAAGAGCCTGCGCTACATGGGCTATCCCGTCAAGCGCGTTATGAACATCACGGACGTTGGCCATCTGGCCTCGGACGCCGATACCGGCGAGGACAAGATGCTCAAGGGCGCGCGCCGCGAGCACAAGACCGTCATGGAGATCGCAAAGTTCTACACCGACGCCTTCTTTGCCGACTGCGCCAAGCTGAACATCAAGCGGCCGGACGTCGTGGAGCCCGCCACGAACTGCATCCCGGAATACATTCATATGATCCAGACGCTGCTGGACAAGGGCTATGCCTATCTTGCAGGAGGCAATGTCTATTTTGACACGTCCAAGCTGGAAAAATACTATGTCTTCAACGACCATAAGGAGGAGGACCTTGCCGTCGGCGTGCGTGAGGGCGTCGAGGAGGACTCCAACAAGCGCAATCAGAATGACTTCGTTCTCTGGTTCACGAAGTCCAAGTTCGAGGATCAGGCCCTCAAGTGGGATTCCCCGTGGGGCGTCGGCTATCCCGGCTGGCACATCGAGTGCTCGTGCATCAGCATCAAGCACCTCGGTGAATATCTGGATATCCACTGCGGCGGCATCGACAATGCCTTTCCGCATCACACGAACGAGATCGCCCAGTCCGAGGCCTTCCTCGGCCACAAGTGGTGCAATTACTGGTTCCATGTCCATCACCTGAACACGGAGTCCGGCAAGATGTCCAAGTCGAAGGGCGAGTTCCTCACGGTGTCCCTGCTGGAGGAGAAGGGCTACGATCCCATCGTCTACCGCCTGTTTTGCCTGCAGAGCCATTATCGCCGCAACCTCGTGTTCTCTTGGGAGAACCTCGACAACGCGGCACAGACCTACGAAAAGCTCATCGCCCGCATCGCGGCCCTGCACCCGGATGAAGGCGCGGTCGACGCGGAGGCCTTCGAGGCGCTGAAGGAGCGCTTCCTCGGTGCGCTGAACGCCGACCTCAACACGTCGCTCGCCGTGACGGCCGTCTATGATGTGCTGAAGGCAAAGACGAACGATGCCACGAAGCTCGCAGCCCTTGCCAGCTTTGACGAGGTGCTCGGCCTGAACCTGCTCTCTGCGGCAGAGAAGGCACGCAGCGCCCGGCCGGAGGAGGAGCACGACCCGGAGATCGACGCGCTCGTCGCCGCCCGTACCGAAGCAAAGCGCGCGAAGAACTGGCCGGAGGCCGACCGCATCCGCGATGAGCTGAAGGCACGCGGCATCGAGGTCATCGATACGCCGCAGGGCGCAAAGTGGAAGCGCATCTGATCGAAGGAGATACCATATGAAGCTGATGATCCTGGACGGGAACAGCGTCATCAACCGCGCGTTTTACGGCGTGCGGCCGCTGACGACCCGGGACGGACTTTATACCAATGCGATCTACGGCTTTCTGAATATTCTGGAAAAGGAGCGCAGCGAGGAAAAACCGGACGCGCTGTGCGTGGCCTTTGACCTGCACGCGCCGACGTTCCGCCATCTGCGCTATGACGGCTACAAGGCTACGCGCCACCCCATGCCGGAGGAGCTTGCCATGCAGATGCCGGTCATGAAGCAGGTGCTCGCCGCGATGAACATCCCGGTCTATGCCTGCGAGGGCTGGGAGGCGGACGATGTGCTCGGCACGGTCGGCCGTCTGTGCGAGGAGGCCGGGTGGGACTGCGCCATCCTGACGGGAGACCGCGACAGCCTGCAGCTCGTCGACGAGCACGTCTCCGTGCGCCTGGTGCACACGCAGGGCGGGCAGACGCGGACGGAGCGCTATACGCCGGACGTCTTCCGCGCGGAATACGGGCTGGAGCCGAAGCGCCTCATCGATCTGAAGGCTCTTATGGGCGACAGCTCGGACAATATCCCGGGTGTAGCGGGCGTCGGGCCGAAGACGGCAAACGACCTGCTGCAGCGCTTCGGCACGCTCGACGGCGTCTATGCCAATCTTTCCCGGGAAAACATGAAGGGAAAGCTGTTTGATAAGCTCGAAAACGGCCGCGAGTCGGCCTACCTTTCCTATGAGCTGGCGACGATCCGCTGCGATGCGCCCATCGACTTCACGCCGGAGAACAATCTCATCCGGCCGCCGAAGCGCCGGGCGCTGTATGACCTGTTCACCACGCTGGAATTCCAGCGCCTCATCGACCGCTACGGCCTGCGCAGCGCCGCTTTGGAGCAGGACGAGTCGGAGGAACCGGCGCAGCCCGTGACAGGCTCCTGCACGCTTCTGGACGTGCAGACCCCGGAGCAGGCGCAGCCGCTGTTATCAGGCGTGACGCTCAGCATTGCTGCGGCGGACGATCTCTCGATGCTCGTGGCCGCACCGCACATGGACGGCCCGGACCAGACGGCCTATGTGCTGCGCCGCGAAACGCTCGGAACGGACTTCGTGCCGCTGCTGCAGCGCCTGTTTGCGGCGGACGTGCCGAAGACCGTGCACGACAGCAAGCCGCTGCTGCGTGCGCTGCTGGCTCTCGGCGTGGAGCCTGCGGGGATCGTGTTCGACACGGCTGTGGCGGCCTATCTGCTCGATGCGACGCGCGGGGCATACGCCCTGCCGCAGCTGGCGCAGGACTATCTGCACATCCCGCCTGCGGACGAGGCCTCGCTCCTGCAGGAAAGCGTCCTTGCCATCCGGACGGCCTGCATCGACGGCCTGACGGAGGAGCTCGGCAAGCGCCTGCGCGAGCAGGGCATGCAGCCGCTGTTCGAGAACATCGAGCTGCCGCTGTGCCCGGTGCTGGCGCAGATGGAGCACGACGGCATCCTCGTCGACGCGCAGGCCCTGCATGACTTCGGCGAGATGCTCTCCGAGCGCATCGACGCCTGCGAGAGCCTGATCTTCGGCTATGCCGGAGAGACGTTCAATCTCAATTCCACGCGCCAGCTCGGCGTGTTCCTGTTTGAAACGCTCGGCCTGCCGCCCGTCAAAAAGACGAAGAGCGGTTATTCCACGAATGCCGAGGTACTGGAAAAGCTCCGTGACCGCCATCCGGCCGTGCAGGCCATCATGGACTACCGCATGCTCACGAAGCTGAAGTCCACCTATGCCGACGGCCTGCAGAAGGTCATCGGGCCGGACGGCTGCATCCGCACGACGTTTCAGAACACGGTCACGGCGACGGGCCGCCTGTCCTCCACGGACCCGAACCTGCAGAACATCCCCGTGCGCACGGAGCTCGGCAGCGAAATTCGCCGCATGTTCGTCCCGCGCCCCGGCTGGGTGTTGGTCGACGCGGACTACAGCCAGATCGAGCTGCGCGTGCTGGCGCATATCGCGGACGATACGCGCATGCAGGAGGCGTTCCGCTCCGGTGAGGACTTCCATGCCGTGACGGCCTCGCAGGTGTTCGGCGTGCCGCTGGAATCCGTCACGCCGCTCATGCGCCGCCATGCCAAGGCCGTGAACTTCGGCATCGTCTACGGCATCTCGGAGTTCTCCCTGGCGCAGGACATCGGCGTGTCCCGTGCGGAGGCCAAGGCCTATATCGACAGCTATCTCGAAAAATACAGCGGCGTGCGCGCCTATATGCACGATATCAAGGAGACGGCGCGCGAAAAGGGCTATGTGGAGACGATCTTCGGCCGCCGCCGCGCCATTCCGGAGATCAAAAGCTCGAATTTCAACGTCCGCTCCGGTGCGGAGCGCATCGCGCTCAACACGCCCGTGCAGGGCAGCGCGGCGGACATCATCAAGCTGGCCATGGTGCGTGTGTTCCATGCGCTAGAGGGGCTGCAGGCCCGGCTGCTGCTGCAGGTGCATGATGAGCTGATCGTCGAGTGCCCGCAGGAAGAGGCGCAGCAGGTCATGCAGATCGTCACGAATGAGATGGAGCACGCCGCTGCGCTGCGGGTCCCGCTCGTGGCCGAGGCCAAGCAGGGAGAAAGCTGGTACGCTGCCAAATGATCGAAATTCAGGAAATGACCGCCGCCGATGTGGCGGACATCGCCGCGCTGGAGCGTCTGTGCTTCTCCGCGCCTTGGAGCGAAAACTCCATTGCGGAGGAGCTGGAAACCGGCTTCAGCCTCTGGCTCGTCGCGCGGCTGGACGGCGCATTTGCGGGCTATGTCGGCGCGCAGCTCGTGCCGCCGGAGGCCGATATGATGAATCTGGCCGTCGTGCCGGAGCTGCGCCGCCGCGGTACGGCACAGGCGCTTCTGCAGGCGCTGCAGGAAAGGCTGGCTGCGCGCGGCATCGGCTCTCTGACGCTGGAGGTCCGTGCCTCCAATCTCCCGGCCCAGCGGCTCTATACCGCAGCGGGCTTTGCCTGCATCGGGCGCAGGCCCAATTACTATCTCGCGCCCCGAGAGGACGCGCTGATCCTCAGAAAGGAGCTCGATCATGCGGATCCTTGCCATTGAGTCCTCCTGCGACGAGACCGCCGTCGCCATTGTGGAGGACGGAAGACGCATCCTGACGGACTGCATCGCCTCGCAGGTCGCGCTGCACCGCGAATACGGCGGCGTTGTGCCGGAGATCGCCTCGCGCAAGCATATTGAGGCCATCTACGGTCTTGCCGAGCAGGCGCTGGAGAACACCGGCCTGACGCGCGGCGAGCTGGACGCCGTCGCCGTGACCTATGCGCCCGGCCTTATCGGCGCGCTGCTCGTCGGCGTGAATTTTGCCAAGGCGGCTGCACTGGCGCTCGATGTGCCGCTCATTCCGGTCCACCACATCAAGGGCCATATCGCGGCCAACTATCTGGCCTACCCGGACCTGGAGCCGCCGTTTCTGTGCCTTGTCGTCTCCGGCGGGCACACCATGTTCGTCGATGTCGAGGACTATACGAAGCTGCGCATTCTCGGCGGCACGCGCGACGACGCGGCAGGGGAGTGCTTCGACAAGGTCGCGCGGCTGCTCGGCATGCCATACCCCGGCGGCGCGGCCCTTGACCGCGCGGCGCAGGGCGGAGACCCGTCGCGCTATCCCATGCCCCGGCCGCACCTGAGCGGCAATCCGCTAGACCTGTCGTTCTCCGGCCTGAAGACTTCGGCCGTGAATCTCATCCATAACGCCGGGCAGAAGGGCGAGCAGATCGTCATCCCGGACCTCTGCGCCGCCTTCTCGGAGGCTGTGTGTGGCATGCTCGTGCCGCGCGCCATGCTGGCGCTGGAACAGACGGGGCGGAAAACGCTGGCCGTGGCGGGCGGCGTGGCCGCCAACAGCCGCATCCGCGCTGCGCTGCAGCGGGAGACGGCTGCCCGCGGCGTGCGCCTTTGCATGCCGCCGCTGTCGCTGTGCGGCGACAACGGCGCGATGATCGGCGCGCAGGCGTATTATGAGTATCTCGCTGGCAACATCGCCGACCAGACGCTCAACGCCTATGCCACGCGCTCCATGGAGGGCGAGGCCTTATAAGACCCAAAAAATCAATGCAGGATGTCGATCGGCATCCTGCATTTTAATTTCCTGTTACCTGTCTGTAAATTTTTGTCACAAACGGGGTTATGTCAACTTCGGAACATGGCACTGCTGTGCAGAGGCGTTTTTACAGGCCTGTGCACAACTGCCCGAAATCCCCGCGAAAGCCCGCTAAATCAGGGATCCTGCTGTGCACAACCTTGTGCAGAATGTGAATAACTCCTGTGGATGGCAGTTTTGCCCTTCATTATTGTCAACTTCCGACCGGATCGGCCTGCGGGCAGAAAAGGAAATGATTCCTGCATTTTTGTCACTGCGCAGGAACGGCAAACGGCTTCCCGGCCAGCACGACCTCGCGCAGGAAGCGGAACGTCTCCTTTTCGCCGCGGTCGCGCAGCATGGTCAGCACATAGAGAAGCTCGCGGCGCGTGTCCGGGTGCATCATCGAGCCATCGCGGACCTCCTCGGCGTGGACGAGATAGTTGAGGGCATCGGCGTCCGTGTAGGCGCTGCCGTGGTAAATTTTACAGGCGGCGATGCGGTCCATGACCATCTCCACAAAGAATTTGTGCGGCATCGGCACGGCGCGGTAGACCTTCGTCTTCGGGTCGATGTCCGTCCAGTATTCGTAGTGGTGGCGGTTGCGGCCCTTGTGGTGCATCCATGCGGCGGAGTAGCCGTAGAGCTCGCGCTCATAGGAGTTCGGGCTGCGCGTGCCCTGATAGTATTTTGCGCCGGTCCAGAACTCCGTGGGGGAGTATTTGGACAGGTCGTGCGTCAGGCCGCGCCAGTACAACCCGACGCGGAAGCAGTGACTGCGCACCTTCCAGCGGTGGCGCGTGATGGTACAGAAATGTTTCCATGGATGCATTTGTGATCGTTCCCTTCAGGTTTCTTTTGTCAGTGCGTCCTCCAGCTTCTGCAGGGCGCGTTTTTCGATGCGGCTGACGTAGCTGCGGCTGATGCCGCACTGCACGGCGATCTCCCGCTGTGTCAGCGGCTTGCGTTGCCCAGCCCGTAGCGCAGCAGAATGATGCGCTGCTCGCGCGGGGTCAGGCAGGTGTTCACGGCGGTGTGGAGCCTGCCGTAGATCTCTTTTTCGGACAGCTGCTCAAACAGATCCTCCTCCGAGCAGATCACGTCCATCAGCGACAGCGCGTTGCCATCCCGCCCGGTCTCGATGCATTCCGAGAGCGAAACATCCGACGCGCTCTTCCGCTGCCCGCGGAAGTACATGAGGATTTCATTTGCTATCCACCCGGCGGAGCGTCACGCACAGCGTTTCGCCGTCCCAGCGGAGCTGCTCCGTCAGGGCCTCAAGGACGCGCTGCGTCCGGCGGATGGTGTCCAGGCAATCGCGGAGCACGAGGGGGACACGGTCCGGCGGCGCAGGGGAGGATTCAGGCAGGCCGCGCCGCAGCCCCCGGAGTGCGGCCGCCAGCGCGGCATGGTCCTCCGGCAGGGCGCAGAGCATGGCGCGCACGGCGGCGTCCGCTGCAGTGCCAGGAACGTTCGGGCAGCTGCATTGTTCCCGTCCGCCGGTCGATTTCGCACGGCAGACATAGGAAAAGCGCTCGCCGTCTGCCGCGCGGCGGTATTTGGCATACATCGGTCTGCCGCAGCGGCACTGCAGCAGACCGGCTAACAGGGCGGGCGTCTCGTGCTCCGTACGCGGCGTGCGGCAGTCCGTCCGCCGGAGCCGCTCCTGCACGGCGGCCCACTGTGAGCCGGGGATGAGCCCGGGGTGCTGCCCGACCGCGACGATCCAGGCCTCCGGCGGCAGGGCGACGGCGGTGCGGCCGCGGGCCTGATCCGTCCGATGGTAGGAAAGGACGCCGTGCCGGCCGTCAAACTCCTCCTGCGCGGCAGATAGCTCTGCGCCCGCATTCCGGAGCCAGGCAAGCATATCCGCATCCGCACGCGCATAGACCGGGTTGTGCAGGATATCGCGCACGGCGTGGCGGGTGAAGGGTTTGCCGTTTTTTGTGGCAAGTCCGCGCTCTTGCAGCCCCTTTACAACGGCGGTCAGAGAGCCGAGCCGTGAGAACAGGCTGTAGATGGTCCTGACGGTCTCCGCCTCCTCCGGAAGAAGCCGCAGGCGGCAGGCACGCTTTGTTCGCCCGTCGACGGTGACGGCCTGCACGGCCTCCGAGGCAAAGCCGGTCGGCGTGATGCCGCCGAGCCACCGGCCGGTCTTGGCCAGCTCACGGAGGTTGTCGCGGATGCGCTCGGCGATGGTCTCGCGCTCGAGCTGCGAGAAGACCGAGGCGATGTACATCATGGCCCGGCCCATGGGCGTGGACGTGTCGAACTGCTCCCGGATGGAGACAAACGCCACGTTCAGCTGTGCAAGCCGCTCAATGAGGGCGGTGAAGTCCCCGATACTGCGGCTGATGCGGTCGAGCCGGTAGACGATGAGCATGCGGAAGCGCCCGGCCTCGGCCGCGCGCATCATCCGCCGGAAGGCAGGGCGGTTCAGGTCCCCGCCGGAGAAGCCGTCATCTTCAAAAATTTCCGGCTCCGGCGCGTCCGGCTCGTGCGCGCGGAGATACTGGCGGCATAGCTCGATCTGGTTGCCCACGCTTTCACCCTTGCCGGTGAAGCGGGATTTTCGGGAGTAGATCGCAATGCCCTGTTCGTGCAATGGCAGCACCACCCTGCTATGTGATGTGCTCTCCTTCATGATAGCATAAGGAGGCAGGAAAGTAAATGCCGCCCGGCTGGAATTTATGCCCGGCTGCGGCAGACATCTTTGTACAATGCAAACAAAATCCGGAAAAATTTTGGAATAATTGTTGACAAAACCGTGTAGAAAATGGTATTGTAAGTAGGGCGCGGGAAGGACCGCGCCGGGATAACACCGGAACTGAATAAGTGTCGGATGATTGGTCCGGGAGAGACCGCGCGCTGCGCGGCGCCGAAGGGGAATGCAGAAGCTCTCAGGCAAAAGGGTCGGGCGATGACGACACTCCGAAGAGTGCGGCGGCAGCCGCACGCCGAAGGTGCAACCTGCCGGAAACGGCGGGGAATCTCTCAGGTAATGGACGGAGGCACGAAGCCAAGGGGCCGTGTGTCTCAGACTGTCAAAAAACCTGCCAAGCCAAAAGCTTCGGAGGGAAGAAAAGTGTGAAAGGAAACCGTCAGGGTGTCCTTTCGCG
>ERZ773241.3208-NODE-3208-length-11552-cov-6.918587_pt1 | contig 11552 bp, 10 predicted proteins | sample MGYA00580989_ERZ773241 | MGnify/ENA primary metagenome ERZ773241 (study PRJEB29015, sample SAMEA2737804) | human gut metagenome | biome: human gut; feature: human-associated habitat; material: faeces | place: China | collected 2012 ...
TGACCTCCAATCAGTTTGTCCTCACGATGAGGTGTTGGCATTGTAGCTCTGACTGTCCGGAGGTTCAAGCGTTTCTTTCGCGGCTTGAAAAGAAATTGAATAGAGTCGGAATTCGTGCGGATTTATCATTTTCTTGCTTTTCCTGCCCAAATGTGCTATCATTATAAACAACGCTGTCAAGTGTTGGAATAGGCCTTGGCAGTATGGCTGCAATAGACCGAATGCTCTGCCAAGTGGCAGAGCATTTTTCGCATATCGGTACGGAGGAGATATTTATGTCTGTGAGTTATAAAAAACTCTGGAAACTGCTCATCGATAAGGACATGAAGAAAAAAGACTTATATGAAAAGGCGGGTATCAGCCCAGCATCCGTCACTAAGATGGGGCGGAACGGGCATGTTACCACGGAGATTCTTGCGAAGATTTGCGCTGCGCTGGATTGCCGGATAGAAGATATCGTGGAGATTGTGCCGGATCCTGATAAGAGTCGTTAAATAGTAGAATATTCTTGATAACAAAGGGATACATATGGGAAACATCATTCAGTCGATTCCGGAAGCAAAGCTTCTATTGGCCTCTTTACGCTCCGTTGGATATACAGAGGAAACCGCAATTGCGGATATTGTTGATAATTGTATTTCTGCTAAAGCCAAGCATATTGATATTATCTTTGAGACTGAGAAAATGCGAATTCTAATTCTTGATGATGGTATTGGTATGACAGCACAAGCCCTAATAGAGAATATGAGAATTGGGTCTTCTGATCCGTCGAAACAGCGGGATGATACTGATCTTGGGCGATTTGGTATGGGCATGAAAACTGCCGCCTTTTCATTGGGGAAAAGGCTTACTGTTGTAACCAGATTTGAGGAAACTACCAGTAACGCTGCATGGGATTTAGACAAAATACCTGATATTGGGTGGAATCTTATTATCGAGGAAAGTGACTCAATAGCCGAGATTTCATCCAGGCTTGGAGCGCAAGGTACTGTTGTTTGTATTGAGAATCTTGATCGAGTAATCGGTTCTTTAGATGAAGCGAAGGCCAAAAAGAAGTTTTACAAAACAGCGGAAAAAGTTGAAAAGCATCTCGCCCTTATTTTTCATCGGTTCATTGAGGAAGATGGCCTTGTTATTCGCATCAATGGAACAGAGATTCAACCATGGAACCCGTTCGTTATCAATAATAATGCCACTCAAGAGCTTGCAGATGAAACTATATGGTCAGACGATGGTGCATCTGAAGTTGTAATTCAGCCATATGTTCTTCCCCATAGAACCAAGTTTGCCTCGGATGATGACTATCAAGTTGCGGGCGGTGCAAAAGGGTGGAACTATCATCAGGGTGTGTATGTCTATAGAAATCGTAGACTTATAATTTGTGGTACATGGTTTGATTATATCAAGAAAGAGCCAGCATACAATCTTGCAAGGATTAAAGTTGATATATCTTCTGTTAGTGATGAAGAGTGGAAAATTGACATTAAAAAATCAACAGCCTCTTTACCTGGATATGTTCGAGATACTATGGAACGGGCTATTGATATTTGTACGGAGGCGTCCGCTCGTGTCTATAACTCCCGTGGGACATACTCAAAATCTAATATAAGTGCACCGAACCTAAGTTATGTTTGGGAACAGCGAAAAAGGAATGGGCGCTATTCCTTCCATATTAACCGTAAACATGCCTTGCTCACCGAGGTCAAAAAGCATCTTGACACAGATGGCGCAGCTGCGTTGTCAGCGTATTTAGCTCTGGTAGAAAATTTTGCACCGTTTATGCTGTCTGGTGTAACAGACTCGCTGCAAAAATCGACTGAAACTGCAGTAAATAAAGCCTCACTTGAATATCAAGTGGAGATATCCGAATTAAAAGAATACATCGCGTTGTTTCTGTCTCAAGGATTTACAAAAGAAGAAACAAGGTCCACCTTACTGGATATGGTGAATTACCGTCATCTCCGTAATGAGATTATTGAGTTGTTGGAGGAAGCCGAATGATAAACGTGCCTAAGGGCTTAGCCCCGCATGAAGTTGATCTTTACATAAGTGCCTTCAAGTTTTGTGAAAAGTTAATTCAGGAACAGAATACTGATATTGGCGCTGCAGTAACAGAGACAACGGAGAAATACAGCTTTATTATTTCGGATAAAGAGTTATTTGCACAGTTTCTTTTTAGAGAAATCACTGCATATACCGAGCCATCAATAGGTGTTGTGTCCCCAGAACTTGATGATAAAACTTGGTGGAGTAAACTTAAAAAATCGGAAAAATTCATACCTGAGTATTGGCAGCGATATTATGACTACTTAAATAGAAAACCTTCTTGGAGTTTAACTGCAGTGCAGGATATTGATTCGTCCACTGACGAGATAATGAACGCACTTGCAAACCCACGAAGTGGTAGAGCATGTGATCGCATGGGCATGGTCTTTGGTTATGTACAATCTGGTAAGACCACACATTACATTGGGCTGATCAATAAAGCGGTTGATGCGGGGTATAGAATTGTAGTAGTGTTGACTGGCATTCATAATAGCCTACGCAGCCAGACGCAATCACGTATTGATGAAGAAGTTTTGGGCTATGAGACAAGCTTGGAAAACTTGGCCGATATGATTAGGGAACCGAATGTTATTGGTGTTGGGATAGGTGCGCACAACCGCGTGAAAACGATAGTGCAGTCCATTACAACCCGTGATGAAAAAGGCGATGTAAATAAAACTACAGAAGGCGTCTCCATGGTTCCGCCGTTTATTATTGTTACAAAGAAAAATGCAACGGTTTTGCGTCGTATCCTGCGCTTTTTCCGAAAAAACCAATGTGCCGAAGTAATTGACGGCAAAAAATTATAACAGCTAAATATCCGGCGCTCATAATTGATGATGAAGCAGACCAGGCCTCCATTAATACAAACGATAGTTATGATGAGAAGGGTAATCTTCTTGATGATTATAATCCTACAACAATAAATGGACTGATTCGAGAAATTCTTAAAACATTTGAGTGCAGATCTTATGTTGGATATACAGCTACTCCGTTCGCCAACATTTTTATACCACCGCATATTAACTCTGAGCGATATGGAACAGATCTCTTCCCTCGCGACTTTGTTTTCAGAACACCGCGGGCGGATCAGTATATCGGTGCCCGAGAGTTTTTTGGATTAAGCGGCGATGAAAATACGCCGGTAATGCCTTTGTGCAGAGATATTATCGCGGGAGCTTCTTACCTTGGTAAGGGTACTAAAGCAGGAGATCCTGTTGGCAACATACCAGAAGAGCTAAAAAAAGCAGTGAAATGTTTCTTGATATCCACCGCGCTTCGTAATTGCAGAGGACAAATTAATAAACCCAATACGATGTTGATTCACATTGTGCGTTTCGTTTCTCAGCAAAATGCAGTAAAAAAGAAAGTTGCTGCATACTACCAAGATGAACTTGCCAACTTCATCCGATATGGCGACTCAGGTATCTATGATGAACTGAAGACGATTTGGGAAAATGATTACCTTGAGACAACAGCTGCATTACGTTCTCAATTCAGTAAATACATGTCTGATTGTGCAGATATTGAATGGGATGATATTTGGGATGAAATTAGGAGAATCGTAGCAAAGAAAGAAATTAAAATATACAGTGTCAACGGAAAAAGCGAGGATGCTCTGCTATACAAAAACAACGAAGGAAAGCCATTTAATGTTATTGTCATTGGCGGGGATAAACTGTCCCGAGGCCTGACGCTTGAGGGATTAACTATCAGTTACTTCACGAGAAGCTCTAATACTTATGATACTCTTATGCAAATGGGGCGCTGGTTTGGCTTCCGTCCTGGCTATTTGGATGCGTGCCGCCTATATACAACGCCAGGGCTAAGAGGGCTTTTTTCTCACATTTCTATGGCAACCGAGGACTTGGCTGGACAGTTTGATTTTATGAATGATGTAGATCAGACTCCAGCAGATTTTGGCCTGCGTGTCGCAAGTCATCCCTCTTTAGAGATTACAAGTAAAAACAAACTAAAGACGGGTCTTGAGGTAAAAAGAGACTTCAGCTGCAAGCTTAGCCAGACACGCGTTTTCGATATTGACGGTCCCCAATATGACCGCAATTTTGCAACAGTTGAGAATCTGCTGTATTCCATAGCGGGATGCAGAGTTTCAAGTGAACAGTATGAAGCTCGTCTTAAGAGAACGCACCCAGGTGATCATTATTTTTGGATGGATGTATCGGCTTATGATGTTGCTAATTTCTTCGAAGGCTATGAAACATCGAAAACGGCTACTCGCGCCAATAGTAAGTATATGGCAGACTATGTGCGTGCGATGAATGTAGATGGTCTTGGCGGAGTAAAAAATTGGACCGTCTGCCTTATAAATGTCAGCGGAAACGGAGAGCCATTTTCTATTGCGGGACTTGATGTTGGTGCGGGTATTCTCAGAAAAGAAGGCGCTGGTGTATCTTCTTTTGAGACAACCTGTTCAATACACACCATGACATCCGCTGGGCACGAGTATTTTGATTACAGTCAGGCACAGCTCGACAAGGAACATGAGCTCCGAGAAATGTACTCGGCTGATCCATCCATTAATCGGGTCAACGAAAAAATTCGAAAGGAAACGCGGTCTTTTGATCAAGGATTGTTAATCCTCTATCCAATTGCAGATGCAGGAAAACTAACTGCTCAGAAAGAAGATCACAATACCCCATTTGGCTTCGCAGCTGTGTTTCCTGATAGAAAAGGAAAAGGTAATCTAAAGTCTTATCGGATGAACGATATAGCACTGGAGAAAGATAACGATGAGTTTTACGGCTGACATCTATAAAGAAATATGTACGGATATTGCAAAAAACTCTCGGCCTAATTCTGTTTACGCCATGAGAATGTTGAAACTCTCCAACGGAATTAATATTGCATTCTCTATTAATACACTTACATACATGCGGGGAGCGTTTTTCTCAGTTGACGCTAAAGCAACGGCAAATCAATTCCCTCGCTGGAAAGGCGTTGACATCGTCATCGCTAAACTTCCTGCCTATGGTACTGATCAGGAGTATGTAAATGTAATGCAGTTACCAGGAAGTGCAACTGATATTTTCGAAATTGTCATTGAGAACTTGCGAAGCGAACTGGAGAAATGCTCCGTTGCAGAAGACTCCTTTGCAGTTATTGCTGCGGTTTTGACCAAATGGAGAGAATTCTTCAAGACAGATAAAGATCTTATTATGTCTGAAGAACGCCAGCAAGGGCTGTATGGAGAACTGCTGTTTTTAGAAGAATGCCTTGAAGTATTTGGACCAATGGCTGTTTCTCAATGGGCTGGCAGTAATGACGAGACTCATGATTTCTACTTCTCGTCTAATGCGGTTGAGGTGAAAACAACTTCTTCTCAGGCTCCGTACTATGCACATATCAGCAGTGAATATCAACTTGACAACAATGATATTCCCGGAAAGCTATTCCTGCGTTTTTATGCGTTTCGAAAAAGTCAAAGTGCAGGGGATAAGCTGCCAGACATTATAGAGCGAATCCGTCGGGCAATTTCACATATTCCACAGACAGCACAGACCTTCACAGAAAAAATTCAAAAGTATGGGTACTATGATGCGGCTGCGGATTATTATGGTGCCGGTTATTTTGTCCGTGATCAATACTATTTTACTGTTAAAGATGGATTTGCACGAATCACAAAAGCTGCGGTGCCCACAGGTGTAACAGATCTAACTTATACGATTAGTGTTGCTCAGTGCATGCCATTTGCGGTCAACAAGAATAGCGTGTTTGCAAAGTTGAAGGGAGGGGTTAACAATGTTGAATGATAAAATACTGGAGTTTTACAGCGAACTGCGCGAGGAAGTGCAAGATTATGTGAAAACCAACGGCCCCGTCTCTGTTAACACAGCGTTTAAGACACTTTTCTTGTCATATCTGACTGAAACCGGAGAAACACTTGTTTCAGACTGCACTCTCGTTGATTTCAAAAAAGATTCTGAGAATATGCGTTTGGACGGCTATGCCTTCAGTGAGTATTTTCGTTCATTGACGCTACTCGTCAGCAAGTATCAGGCTAAAGCCATACCAGATAAAATCAAAAAAACAGAGCTTGATAAACTGATGCGAAAAGCAGTAAAGTTCTATAAGACCTGCCAAACGAATTATTTCGAGGAATTAGAAGAGTCCAGTGATGGGTATCAAGCCTATGAGTTTATTAAGGCACATAGAGCGGATATTGAGACAGTGAATATTATTTTTCTGACGAATGACGAAGTGGTACAATTCGTTCCAGAGGATATTTCTTACGGAAAGATTTCCATTAAGTTTGATGTCTGGGATATTGAACGCCTTTATCAGAGTATATTCAGCGGAACAGCAGTAGAACGTCAGCTTGTTATAAAGCTAAAGAAGAAGTATGCTGCTCCGTTGCATCTAATTAAAGTAAATGGGAGCAATGATATCTATGACTGCTATATTGGTGTCATTTCCGGGGAACTACTGGCTCGCATTTACAAGGATGAAGGGCAAGAACTAATTCAAAAGAATGTTCGTTCGTTTCTGCAAGCAACTGGCAAGGTCAATAAGGGTATTAAAATGTCCTTGGCAAGTAGTCCCGAAATGTTTATGGCATATAACAACGGTATTTCTACAGTTGCAGATAGTATTGTTATTGACGAAGCAAGTAGCCATGACGATTTAGTGACCATCACCGAAATTACTGGGTGGCAGATAGTAAACGGCGGACAAACAACGGCGTCTATTTATAATGCATTTCAAGCAAAACTGCCTCTGGAAAAAGTGCATGTTCAAATAAAGCTATCTGTCATTAAACAGAAAGAGCAAGCGGATGGTATTATTCAGAATATATCTAAATATGCCAATAGTCAGAACAAAATCAATATGTCTGACTTTAATGCAAATGATGTCTATCATGTGAAAATGGAACGGCTGTCCAGAAGTACCTATATTCCAGTAGCAAAAGGTAAGCCTACCGATCAGTGGTTTTATGAGCGTGCCCGAGGTCAGTACCTTGTTGAACTGAGCAGACAGCCAACCAAAGCGGCAAAAGATCAATTCAAGAGTCGATGCCCCAAGAATCGCTGTATTTCAAAAACTGTTGCCGCAAAGTGCGTCATGGCGTGGTCTGGATATCCATATATCGTAAGCAAAGGGCTGGAAACAAACTTTGTGTTTTTCTCAGATATGGTTTCCAAAGGCGAATTTCCAGAACCATCTGAACAGAGTTACATCGAAATGATTTCAAGAGTGATTTTATTTAATCGATGTGATGATATTATAAAAAGCTTGAAATTCGGTGGTTTCAAGGCTCAGCAAGATTACTATACTGTTGCGCTTATCGGGAAATACTATTCGGATCTTATAAATCCTCAGGAAATTTGGAACAATCAAGATATTAATGCAGAAACAGCGAAGATAATCGAAACCTTGGCTTATTTTGTATGGGAGCATTTCCAAAATCCCAGTGTACCCGGTGTGAATATCGGTCAATGGTGTAAAAAAGAGGATTGTTGGGAACTGCTGCAAAAGCGCTTTGAAGCACAAAAAGATAAAGCAGGAGCAAGATAAGATATGTACACAGCGGTAGATCTGTTTGCCGGAGCGGGGGGACTCAGTCTTGGGTTCATGCAAACAGGAAAATATGATATTAAAGTGGCTTTTGAGAATAGTCCCTATATGCAAGATACATATCGCTTGAATCATCCAGGCGTAGAAGTTTTAGGTGATGTATGCTCGGCCAACTATAGTGACATTATGCGCAAATATGGCGCTATTGATGTTGTAATTGGTGGCCCTCCATGTCAGGGATTTTCCAATGCTAATCGCCAGAAAAACCATGCGATTAGCCAAAATAATATGCTTGTGAAGCAATATTTACGTGCAATTTTGGAACTGCAGCCAAAGGCTTTCGTTATGGAAAATGTAAGCATGTTGAGTTCCGAAGTACATCGATTTTATATGGAAAAGCGCGATGAAGAGACCATTGAGCGCTGCAACATCCCAGTAAAGGATACTCTTCTGCATTTGCTGGATGCGAAGTTTATGTTCGAAAAAGCACTGACTATTGTGCAGTCGGAAAAAGAAATTTCGAAGTATCTTTGGGCAGAAGAAGATTATTACCTGTTGAATGTTATTTACAAGGCATCAAGAAGCGCCGCTAAAATGCAAAAAGCATTGGATAAACATAAGAAAAAATTACTTAAAAGAGCAGAGCGGTATTTAACGATTGCAGAGAATGATCATGTTTTTGCAGAAGCAAAAACAGCATTTCAGGCGGTAGTGGACTTCTATGAGGGAAGACTGGCTATTGATAGAATAAAAGATAAGATTGAACCGTCCATAATGATCCAGCGAATGCTGAGCAAGGCTCAAGAAATATTTGAGAATAACATTGTTGTAGACAAATATGTTCAAGATAATGGCTTAGCCGCCCAAATACGTTCATTCGCAGTTTATGATTACCTGAAAAAAATCCTCGAAGCTCCAGAAAATGATTACGTGATTTATAGCGATGTTCTTTGCGCTGCTGATTATGGTGCACCTCAAAAAAGAATGCGTTTTGTTGTTATAGGAATAAAACGTAGTATTTCTGCAAAAATTGCTTTGCCCAAGGGGCATTTTGACGCAGATGAATATCGTACAGTAAGGGATGCAATTAGCGACCTGGAAGATGTCAAGCCGGTTATTGATCTTGCTGATGACCAAAATGGCATTGTACTACAGCCCAAGGAAAACCTTAGTGAACTTGCTTCATCTTTGCGTAACTCCTTAATCCTAAGAAATCACATGGTCACGAAAACAACTGATACTGCGATGGAGCGCTTTCGTGCTCTTAAACAAGGGCAGAATTTTCATTCACTTAAAGACTCTATGAAAACGAATACCTATACAGATGCTGCACGGACTCAGAATACAATCTACCTTAGACTAAATTATGATGAACCAAGCGGGACAGTGGTCAACGTTAGAAAGTCAATGTGGATTCATCCAACGCAGGATCGGGCGATAAGTGTTAGAGAAGCCGCGCGATTGCAGACATTCCCAGATAGTTTTGTGTTCTGTGGGTCAAAGGATAAGCAGTATCAACAAGTTGGCAACGCTGTTCCTCCAATTATGGCTAAGTCGATAGCAGAAAAACTCGCTCAGATTTTGGAAAAGAATTTAGCTGGTCGTGAAAGAAATGGCTGATAATCACTCTAAAGAAGTCCGGAGCATGAATATGTCCCATATTCGCAGCACAAATTCAAAACCGGAAGAAATTGTGAGGAAATATCTTTTTTCACAAGGGCTCAGATATCGAAAAAATGTGAAGAAGCTCCCAGGGTGTCCGGATATAGTGCTGCCTAAATATCATACTGTCATTTTTGTTAACGGGTGCTTTTGGCATAGACATGATTGCTCCAGATTTGTGTGGCCGAGTTCAAATCAAGACTACTGGAGACCTAAAATCCTGCGGAATGTTGAGCGCGATAAAAAGAATACCGAAGAATTGAAGGCCTTAGGGTGGAATGTCATTACAGTTTGGGAATGTGAACTGAAAAGAGCTGTGCGAGAAGAAAACTTAAATCTGCTTATAACAAAAATCCAACAGAGTAAAAGCTAACAAACAGAGAAATGTTTTGATTCTGAAATCTTGCTTCTTGAAAGGGCATAGTTAACCTGCGAGCCCGGTTGAAGCGGTAAACAACCCCCGCACTTAAAACTCAATATTTACACTCTCTTCCATATGGGGGTATAGCTCAGATGGGAGCCCGCGCCACGAGTACCCCACATCTTAAATAGCGGCTGAAACGCAATGTTCCGGCCGCTATTTTTCTAAAAAAGTTTCAGTAGCAGTTTCCGCCGAACTGTGGTATATGTTTATGCTGCAAGGAGGCGAGCACATGAAATACAAGTTGCTGAAAGACCTATATGACTGCTTCTATACCCCACCTGAACTCCCAACTCAGAAACAGGAAATTGAGGAATGCCATCAAGCACTGAGCGAGGTGTTGGGCAAACCAGAGCGTCGGCTGGTGCTCCAGATCATCGACGCCAAAGACCGTATTGCTGAGGATACCTCCATCGACAGCTTTATCGCCGGATTTGAACTGGCGTGGAAGCTGTCCATAGAACTGAATCACTACAAAAACGAGCGCTCAGTCTCCTGCAGAACGGCAATGGGATTGGGGGCTCGTTTTGCATCTGCGAAGGAGGAAGAGGAATGAAGAAGTTCGTCATAGCAGCCATGATTGCCGCTTGTATCGCCTTGTGCACCGCTGTGTGGCTACATGGCAATGCGGTCGGGGAAACACCCGTCCCAGCCACAAAGACCGCTGTGAGCGCCAAGAAAGCAACCGCTGTGGAAACTGAAACAGAAGAGAATTCCGCGTCACTGGCAGAAACGGAAAACGAGGTTCCTCAGCAAGAAGTATCCCAAGAGGAACGTCCTGAACCAGAGACAGAGTCTATGGAAATACCCGCAGATTCCGAGCTCCCGCCTTCCGCAGAGCAGACACCCGCTAAGAATTCCGCACCAGAGCCAACTCCGCCCCAACCTCCTAAAGAACTGCAGCCCGGTGACAAAGTCTATGTAGCGGGCTTCGGCTGGGTGGAATACGAGGGCCCCAATCATTGTGAAGACGGCGCGGACATTTACGAAAACGGCAACAAAATTGGGATCATAGGGTGAAATATGCGGAAAACATTCAAAATAGGGTCAAGCCGCTATTGACAATCAAACTTTCTATGCTATTCTATAATGATTTAACCTCGAGGTTGAATGGATGGCATGGGCGAGAAGGAGAGTATATATGGCGTATGAGTTTGTTTGCGAATCCGAGGCAAAGCGCTATCGTTCGGATTGCTCGGATGTCCTGAAGGAAACCTGCAAGTTTCTGAAAAAGAAAGGCATTTCTGCGCAGTTTTCGCTTGTCGGAAGCGGAGCAAGGAATATGATCACGAGAAATGGAGCTGGCCCGTATGACCTTGACTACAATCTTTTGATCATGAAGGCAGAAGAAAGATATTGGAATGACCTGCGGTTGCTGAAGGAAACGGTAAGAAATGCTCTGAACCGGGCGGAGAGAAGAGAATTCTTTTCGGATGCCCAAGATTCAACTTCTTGCTTGACTGCACTGCTGCATTTTAAGTATACTCCAAATGTTGAATTCAGCTTTGATGTTGCGATTATCAAGAAAAACCCAAACGGGAACTATATGCGGTTAATACATAATAAACCTTGGAATCAGTACACATGGAATGAAGTGCCACGCTCACATCAAGTGAAAGATAGAGCGGATGAAATAAAGAAAGAAGGCTTATGGCAGGAGGTTCGTGACAGGTATCTTGAGAAGAAAAACATGTATCTGTCTTGGCGGGATCGTAATCACCCATCCTTTGTGGTGTATGTGGAAGCAGTGAATGAGGTTTATAACAGATATTTCAATAGAGGAGGCGGGTACAGTGTGCAATCGATTTTTTGACTACGATGACGGCGACTTCGCCATGAGCATTTCTGACAGCATGGCGATGGACTCCGATGGGAATCTCATGATGCG
>ERZ773241.3227-NODE-3227-length-11470-cov-2.852825_pt1 | contig 11470 bp, 5 predicted proteins | sample MGYA00580989_ERZ773241 | MGnify/ENA primary metagenome ERZ773241 (study PRJEB29015, sample SAMEA2737804) | human gut metagenome | biome: human gut; feature: human-associated habitat; material: faeces | place: China | collected 2012 ...
TGTATGTCTCGGGATTTTGGCATATTCATGCCAAAACACCTCGCGGGATAGTGGTATGTGAACAGTAACCTTATTTCTTTTCCTTGATGATACCTGTTCTGTATGCATCCAGCAGCTGGATCAATTCCTGTATTCTCTCTTTCAGCGCATGACCTGTATCTGTATCACCCACAAGCTGGCGTCTGGACATGTAGCTGACTGCCACGCGGTTCGATACAATATCAGTCTCTCTTGCCACAGCATCTGCTTTGGACGTAAAAGGTTCATGAGCAGTAAGATTCAGTCCATAGGAATTATAGATCAGCGTATATCCGGCAATTCCCGTTACTTTCTGATATGGCTTGGAAAAACCACCGTCAATCACGATAACCTTTCCATCACATTTTACAGGACTTTCTCCTTCACTCTGGTGTACCGGAACATGGCCATTGATGATATGCCCTTTTTCCGGATCCAGACCAAATTCACGAAGCATATTATCTACCACTTCTTCATTCTCCCAGAGGCGGTAATAAGCATTCTTCTTCTCTTCATGTGTAGAAGGATCCTCTATGAAATATCTTTCAAAAGTACTCATCTTGCTCTTGCCAAACAATGGTGAATTCGGAGCTGCCCAGATATACCACATAATATCTCTGCCCTTCTTCTGTTCTTCTTTTCCTACAGAATAGAATGCTCTGCGCACATAGGTTTCCAGTACATCGTACAGTTCTTTTCCCTTGTAGCTTTTTCCATAAATCTGTACTTCCCGGAATGTTCCGTCTTCATTCAGAGGAATGCTTCCGTGAAACAGAAGATTTCCGTTATATACTGTATAAAGCCCGCCTTTGTCAAGTAGGAGACGGATGTGGTTTTGCAGTTTTTCACAGTTTCTGAATGCAGAGGACAGTTTGTCCATAACTTCTTTTTCTCCGGCTGTAAGTTCGTATGGATGTTTCCAGTCAATAGTCGGAAAATTATTGTCGCGAAGCGGATATTCTTTTCCGTCAGGCAGTGTGATCGTCCCTTTTTCCGGATTGATCCGATGAAGAAGTGCTCTGTCTTCCATCTGGAATTCTTTATGTCTGCGCACCAGTTTACCTTCTAATTTAAACTGGATCACAGCAATAGCCTTGTGCATTTTTTTGCCCAGTTCTTCCTCAAGAACATTATAATTGAAAGCACCTTTCATAGCAAAAATCTCGCAGGGATCATCCTTATACGCCTCCATCACAAAGGTCGCCAGAGGAAGCATATTGATTCCGTATCCATCCTCAAGAATATCCAGATTTCCGTAACGGATACTGTTTCTTACCACTGTTGCAATACAGGCTTTCTGTCCTGCTGCCGCACCCATCCAGACAACATCATGGTTTCCCCACTGAATATCCAGGGAGTGATACTGCATCAGGCGATCCATAATGAAATGTGGAGCAGGACCTCTGTCATAAATATCCCCCAGAATATGTAAATGATCCACGACCAGACGCTGGATCAGTTCTGCAAGCGCAATGATAAAATTCTCCGCACTGCCGATCTCAATGATCGTATTTACAATGGAATCATAATATGCCTCTTTATCGAGAACTTCCGCTTTCTCTGTGATCAGTTCTTCGATCACATAGGCATAATCTGTGGGAAGAGCTTTTCGTACTTTGGACCTGGTATATTTGGAGGCTGTTGTCTTACAGATTTCAATAAGACGGTAGAGCGTGATCTTATACCAGTTGTCCATATCTTCTTCCGTATCTTTGACAAGATCCATCTTCTCTTTCGGATAATAGATCAGAGTTGCCAGAGAACGCTTATCATTGTTACTTAATGTATGTCCAAACACATCATCAATCTTCTTCCTCACTGCACCGGAACCATTTCTGAGCACATGTGAAAACGCCTGATACTCCCCATGAAGGTCTGACATAAAGTGTTCCGTTCCCTTCGGCAGATTCAGGATTGACTGAAGATTGATAATCTCCGTAGATGCCTTTCCGATTGTAGGATAAATTTCTGCAAGTCTCTGTAAATATCTAAGTTCGTCTTTCTTCATATCCATCTCCTGTTATCATATATTATGATGTCAGGGCATTTTATGTTGCTGTCTGCACCATGCCCTGCAACACACTTTGCGGTCACAGAATTTATGCTCATCCTGTAAAGTCAAATAATGACATCTGGTTCGACTGCGGGATATCTCCGAATAATTTCAGATCATCCATCAGATCAATAACCGTTTTGCTGACCTTTGTTCTGTCGCGGAAGTCGTCTTTTGACAAGAATTTTCCCTGTTTTGCAGCATCAACCACTGCATCTGCCGCCTTATCTCCCAGTCCGTCAATAGTTGCAAGTGACGGCATCAGTTTCCCATCCACGATCTGAAATCTCTGTGCCTTGGCAGTATAAAGATCAATCGGTACAAATTCAAATCCACGTGCGTACATTTCCTGTACAATACGCATATCCTTCAGGGTATCCAGTTCTTTTTTAGATGCTGAATCACCTTTTTTGCGAATTTCTGCCATATAATACTCCAGGCGTTCCTTTCCCATACACATCATCTCATAGGAGAACGCTGTGGCGCGGATACTGAAATATGCCGCATAGTATGCCAGTGGCTGAAACACCTTATACCACGCAATTCTGTACGCCATCATAACGTATGCTGCTGCATGAGCCTTCGGGAACATATACTTGATCAGCTTACAGGACCAGATATACCAGTCCGGAACTCCATGCTCTTTCATGGTCTCGATCCACTCATCACGAAGACCTTTTCCCTTACGGACGCTCTCCATGATCGTAAACGCAAGGCCACTTTCCACTCCTTTTCCGATAAGGTAGATCATAATATCGTCTCGGGTACAGATAGCTGTGGAAATGGTTGCCTTACCCTCCTGGATCAGCACCTGGGCATTACCCAGCCATACATCCGTACCATGAGAAAGCCCTGCAATACGGATCAGGTCAGAGAAGTATTTCGGCTTGGTGTCAATAAGCATCTGCATGGCGAAATCTGTACCAAATTCCGGGATTCCCAGACATCCGAGCTTACATCCGCCAATATCTTCCGGTTCAATTTTCAAAGCCTTTGTACTTGCAAACAATGACATGACATCCCTCTGATCCAGGGGGACATCCCTGGCACTGATTCCCGTTAAATCCTCCAGCATTCGGATCATAGTGGGATCATCGTGTCCAAGTATATCAAGCTTCAGCAGGTTTCCGTCAATAGAATGGTAATCAAAATGTGTGGTGATAATGTCACTGTTCACATCATTCGCAGGGTGCTGGACAGGAGTAAATTTCTCAATCTCCTCACCTACAGGAAGTACGATAATGCCTCCCGGATGCTGTCCTGTTGTACGCCGCACGCCTGTACATCCCTGTACGATGCGGTTGATCTCACAGTAACGTTTATGCACACCACGCTCTTCAAAATAATTCTTCACATAACCAAATGCAGTTTTCTCCGCAAGCGTACCGATAGTCCCTGCCTTGAATGTCTGTCCCTTACCAAAAATAACCTCTGTATATCTGTGTGCATTAGCCTGATACTCTCCTGAAAAGTTAAGGTCAATATCCGGTTCCTTATCTCCCTTGAATCCAAGGAATGTCTCAAAAGGAATGTCAAACCCTTCCTTTTTCATCCTGGTTCCACATTTCGGACAGATCTTATCCGGCATATCACATCCCGCCATACCTGCATACTGCTTTACTTCCGGTGAATCAAAATCACTGTATTTGCAGTCCGGATTAGGACAGAGATAATGAGGCGGCAGAGGATTTACCTCTGTGATACCGGACATGGTAGCTGCCAGAGAAGATCCTACAGAACCTCGCGAACCTACCAGATAACCATCTTCATTTGACTTCCATACAAGCTTCTGTGCAATGATATACATTACGGCATACCCATTGGAAATGATTGAATTCAGTTCCCTGTCAAGCCTGCTTTCCACAATCTCCGGCAATGGATCTCCATACATTTCATGCGCTTTTGTAAAACAGATATTCTTCAGATCCTGGTCGGAATTCTCAATGACCGGCGGGAATTTGTCCGGATGAATAGGTGATATCTTCTCAATCATATCTGCGATCTTATTTGTATTTGTAATGACAACTTCTTCTGCTTTCTCGCTTCCCAGATAGGCAAATTCTTCCAGCATTTCCTCTGTCGTCCGCAGATACAGCGGTGCCTGCTCATCTGCATCTGAGAATCCGTTTCCGGCCATCATGATCCTTCTGTAAATCTCATCCTGTGGATCCATGAAATGCACATCACAGGTTGCAACTACCGGTTTCTTAAACTGCTCTCCAAGCTTAACGATCTTCCTGTTTATCTCCTTCAGGTCTTCTTCGGAACTGATCATATCATGCTTATCATCTGCTATCATAAATCTGTTATTTCCAACAGGCTGGATCTCCAGATAATCATAGAAATTTACCAGTCTGGCTATCTCCGGATCCGGTGCATTTCTCAGAATTGCCTGATACAGTTCCCCTGCTTCACAGGCACTTCCCACCAGAAGTCCGTCTCTGTACTGCTCCAGCACACTTTTGGGAACACGTGGACGTCTGTGATAATACTTCAGGTGCGACTGACTCACTAATTTATACAGATTAATGCGCCCTGTCTCATTTCTGGCAAAAATGATCACATGGTAGGTCGGCAGTTTCCTGATAGTATTTACAGAAACAGCTCCCTGCTCATTCAGCATATCCACATCCCGGATATCACGCTCTTCCAGCATCTTTACAAACTTCACAAAAATCTCTGCAGTACATGCGGCATCATCTACTGCCCGGTGATGATTTTCCAGTGAAACCCCAACTGCTTTTGCTACCGTATCCAGCTTAAATCTGTTCAATGCAGGAAGCAGGAAACGGGCCATACCGACCGTATCTACATAAGTAAAATCATGTGCGATTCCCAGTCTGTCACAGTTTTTCATAATAAATCCCATATCAAAGTCCGCATTGTGTGCAACCATAACCGCATCCTTGCTGAATTCAAGGAATTTCGGAAGCACTTCTTCGATAGTCGGGGCATCCATGACCATACTGTCATTGATACTGGTCAGCTGTTCAATGCGAAAAGGAATCGGTACCTTTGGATTTACAAATGTGGAAAAACGGTCCGTAATCTCACCATTTTCTACCAGTACGGCGCCAATCTCTATGATCTGACAGGTCAGCGAAGAAAAACCTGTTGTCTCAATATCAAAGACCACAAATCTACCGTTCAGCTTCTGACCTTTTCCATTGGTCACCATACCTTTTAAATCATCTACCAGATAGCCTTCCATTCCATAAAGAACCTTAAAATCAGAATCCTTCGGCACACATCCGCCCCAGGCATCGAAACAGTGATTTGCCTCCGGAAACGCCTGTACAACCCCATGGTCTGTAATGGCAATGGCAGGATGTCCCCACTCATAAGCACGTTTCACCAGAGATTTGGCATCCGTAACCCCATCCATATCGCTCATCTTTGTATGACAGTGAAGCTCTACTCTTTTCTGTGGGCTGGTATCTACTCTGGCAGTTGTAAAATTGGCAATTTTCTTAATCCCGGCTATGGATGCAATAGTCAGTTCACTGTCAAAACGGTCTACTGTTGTCACACCGCGAAACTTCAGAAAAGCCCCCTTCTTTACATGTTCTGTCACTTCCGGCACCTGTTCATTGCGCAAAAACATCTTCACAACAATACTGTCCGTAAAGTCTGTGATCGGGAAGATAAGAATTGTTTTTTCATTACGGATTTCTCTGGCTTCAACCTCCATAACCTGTCCGCGGACGATCACCTCACCCATCTCACCGGTAATCGTCTCAAGTGCAACAGGCTCTCCTTCGAAATCTCTTCCATAGATAACATCCGGATTGCTGTCCCTTCTGAATCCACCCCGGAAATCTCCCTTCCTGTTGTCTTTGCGGTCTGCAAATGCAGCTTTTTTGTCCTTCTTTTCCTGCTGTCCCTTATCAGTCTTTTTCTCTGCTTTCTTCTCTGCTGTTCCTGCTTCTTCAGACTGAGCCGGCTCTTCATTCTTACTGTTTAATTTCGCATGACGGATTACATTTTCCACTTCCTGAGCAATCTGCACTGCTGCATTCTTACGGTACTTACTTTCCTGCATCTCCCTGAACTCAAGTTCCACCTTTAAGTCCATTCCGCATCTTTCGCAGAAAACCTTCTGCAGATATTCGATCAGGATCCCGCTCTTTTCTCTGGCTATTACAGAATCAGGAAGGATCATATGAAGATCATTTTCTCCGGGAAAAGAAATCTGCGCCTGTCTGAACATATTGTATTCCAGCATATTGTAGCTGCGCAGTTCCAGTTCCATGCTGGATCTGTAAGTTTCCAGAAAGTTCTGAGGATTGTACTGACCGGAAAGGCGGAATTTCTCAATAACTGTAACTGTTACATTCAGTCCTGCAAAAATCTGTCTCTCTATCTGTTCTTCCAGTTCAAAGATATGCTTCTTATGAATCCAGCGTTCACTTTTTATATACACCCATATATGAGTTCTGGAAGGATTGCAGGACACTCTGGTCACAAAAACCATGTCCAGCAGTTCTTCCAGTTCTTTCTTCACTTTTAAGCTGGGAAATACGTCAAAAAAGTCTTTTTCCAAAATAAAATCTCCTCGTTGCTCTGACCGGAAGTCTTTGTTCCAAATGTTACTTCCAGTTCAGAAGTTCTTCCCGCAACGTATCCAAAAGCTGATCTTCCGGAACTTTCTTTATGATCTCACCATGTTTGATCAGAAGTCCCACACCAACTCCGCCTGCAATTCCGATATCTGCCTCTTTTGCTTCTCCGGGTCCGTTTACCACACAGCCCATAACTGCTACTTTAATATCAAGCGGGATATCCTGCACCATGGTTTCTACCTTATTTGCAAGACCGATCAGATCGATCTGTGTGCGTCCACAGGTTGGACATGACACAACTTCTATGCCACCTTTGCGAAGCCCCAGAGTTTTCAGGATACGTTTTGCGGATTTAATCTCTTCTAAAGGTGCTCCTGTAAGAGAGACACGAATGGTATCACCGATTCCCTGATTCAGGATGATCCCCAGTCCGATAGCAGATTTAATATTTCCGGAATAAAGAGTTCCGGCTTCTGTGATTCCTACATGAAGTGGATAATTCGTCTTCTCCGCGATCAGTTCATGAGCCTTTGCACACATAAGGACATCCGAAGATTTGATGCTGATCACCAGATTGTCATATCCCAGGTCTTCGATGATATGAACTTTATCCAGCGCACTCTCCACCAGTCCCTCCGCAGTGACTCCATGATATTTCTCCACAAGTTCTTTCTCAAGAGAACCGCTGTTTACACCAACACGAATGGGTATTCCTCGCTCCTTTGCCACATCAACCACTGCTTTGATTCGCTCTGTACTGCCGATATTTCCGGGATTGATCCGGATCTTATCTGCACCGTTTTCCATGGCTGCAATAGCAAGACGATAATCAAAATGGATATCTGCCACAAGTGGTATATGAATCTGTTTTTTGATTTCCTTCAGTGCTTTTGCAGCTTCCATAGTTGGTACTGCACAACGGATAATATCACAGCCAGCCTGCTCCAGTGCCAGGATCTGAGCTACTGTCTGTTCTACATCTTCAGTTTTTGTATTTGTCATGGACTGGATTAAAATCGGGTTGCCGCCGCCAATCTTTCTGTCTCCGATCTGAATCACTTTTGTATGATCTCTGTACATAATTTTCCTCTTCTCTCATTTATAGCAATTCCATAAATTACTGCTGAACAGTTATCTGATTTCCAGAAGTTTTCTCTTCAGTTCTTCTTCCATGCGGTGCATTTCCATCTCTGCTGCCTGTCTCTTCTGACGACCTTCCATCTGGATCCGCATCACATCATCCAGAGTCTGGATCAAATCTGCATTTGTCTTCTGGAGTGTTTCAAGGTCAACTATTCCACGCTCTGATTCTTTCGCTGTCTCAACCGTTGCCATATGAAGTGTCTCTGCATTCTTTCTGAGAAGTTCATTGGTAATATCTGTTACCTGCCTCTGTGCCTGTGCCGCTTCTGCAGAGTGAGCAATTCCCAGAGCAAGCACCATCTGACTTTTCCATAATGGAATTGTGTTTACGATCGTTGTCTGTATTTTCTCAACCATTACCGTATCATTATTCTGGATCAGCCGGATCTGAGGCGCTGTCTGCATGGCAATCGTACGGGTAAGTTCCAGATCATGCAGTTTCTTTTCAAATCTGCTACATTTCTCATCCAGGTCTCTGGCTGCCTGCGCGTCTTCGGGAAGCCCGCTCAGAGCTGCCTTATTTTTCATTTCTGCAAGCTTTCCGGTTCTGGTTTCTTCCAGTTTCTTTTTTCCGGCAAGGATATACATGGTAAGTTCTTTAAAATAATTCAGGTTCTGTTCATACATCTTGTCCAGCATAGCAGAATCTTTCATAAGGCGCACCTGATGTTGCTGAAGAGAATCTGTGATCTTCTCCACATTGGCTTGTGCTTTGTCATATTTGTTTTTCAGATTTTCAATCTTAGAAGTCTGCTTTCTGAAAAATCCAAAGAATTTTCCCTCCTCCTGTACATCGAAATCTTTCAGTTCTCCCACAACATTACTGATCAGTTCTCCAATCTCACCCAGATCCTGTGTCTTTACATTCTCAAGAGCTGTATCAGAAAAGTCCGCCATTTTTTTCTGAGTTCCTGCACCATACTGAAGAATCTGATTAGTATTCTCAATATCAATCTTTGCAGCAAAATCATTTACCATTTTCTGTTCTTCCGTTGTCAGTACAGGCACTTCTTCCTTCTGTGTCTGCTTTTTGGGGATCACTTCTTCTTTCTTTTCAAACTCTCCAAGATCCGGCTCCAGTGTTAATGATGGTGTTTCCATTTCAAAATCTTTAAATTCGTTTCCCATGTCCTCTGCCGCTCCTTTTTATCCTTTTTTATTTTCAGTTCTTTTTCATTTTTGCAAAGTCATCATCTGTCAGACCTTCCTGTGCAAGCAGCGTATGAAGCACTGAAATATCACTTGAAACATCCCACGCAGTATCCTGAAAGGCAGAATCCAGAAGTTTTTCAAATGCCTGATTCAGTGTATCCAGCGTATCCTCTATCTCCTTTTTTGATGCCTGGATATTCTCTCCCTGCACAGGCTGCTGATCCATTTCTTCATATGCATCCAGCAGCTTTACTGTCATGGGCAGATAATAATTCATCAGTTTCTTCAGATCCGGAATAATCTCCGGATGCTTCTGCGCCCGTTCAAAAATCTTCTCCACGATCAGTTCCATTCTGGATATTTTTGCAGAAATCTCCTCTCCCGGAATCGCATCGTTGCTCCTGTGGATCTTATCCAGAAATTCATTTCCTTTATTCAACACTTCCTGTACTTCGGGCGGTGTGTTCTTTCTGTTTCTCTCCTGTTCAGCCTGATGTTTTTCTTCTTCCTGTTTCTTCTGCTCAAGTGCCTTCTGCGTCTGCGTATATTGCAGATAAGTCTCATTACTGGTGATCAGACAGGTTTCCTGTTCATCAATATGTCCCTGACGGAACCATCTGTCATCAATCATCTTTTTAATATCTTTTTTAACGAATTTCACCGGCTTATTTACTGCTGCAGATAATTGTTCAAAATTACAGTATGTGTGATTTCCCAGTGTGTCAATATACTTCTGAAAACGTTCCAGTTTACCCAGTTTTTTAATGCCGCCTGCGAGAAGTCCCACTCCTGTCAAAGCTCCGACTGCCATAAAACAGGTTCCACCGGTCACAAGGGAACTCATATGCCCCACCGCTCCAAAGATGCTGAGGACCAGAGTTCCCAGTCCCATTCCACTGGCAAGGATTCCACCTGAAACAGCAATCATCATACCTTTCATTCTTCCCCCGGTGTTCCTTTCATAAAGAGTCAGCATCTTCTCTTTTGCTTTCTCCTTCTCAATTCTCTGACGTTCCTGCTCCTGTTCACGTTCCCGCCTGCGCTTTTCTTCAAATTCTTTTGTTTTATTGCGGTATACCCCGGAATCACCGGACTGACTGTTTCCGGTTCCAAATACATTATTCAGACCATTTTTGATTGCCTCGCTTCCGGAATCTACAGCAGAATTTACTGCGCTGTTAACAGTCTGTCCCACCGTCTGCTTAATATCCTCGGTCATCTGGCGGTAATCTTTAGTAGAAACTGCTGTGTCTATGATCTTTTTTATTTTGTCTCCAAGTTCTCCTAATTCATCAAAATTCTCGCTCATATTTTCCTCCATTTTCTATTTCCATATTATAGCGAAATCCTCTATAAAAAACAAGACTGGCGGATTTTTTGTTACTGTATGTGAACAGTAACACGATTTTTCAATTTTTCATTAAAATTGGAAATTTCCCATTGAACTTAGCAGACAAAAGTTTTACAATGGTAAAGAGATAAACAGTAATCACACTTGTAAATACTGTAAATATGTGTGAACGGAGGAAAGATTCATTATGGAAAAAAAGAATATCGACTGGAGCAGCTTAGGCTTCGGTTACGTACAGACCGATTATCGTTATGTATCTAAATTCAAAGACGGCGCATGGGATGCCGGAGAACTGACAACAGATCCTAATGTAACACTGAACGAATGTGCAGGTGTTTTCCAATATGCGCAGACAGTTTTCGAAGGAATGAAGGCTTACACTACAGAAGACGGACATATCGTTACTTTCCGTCCTGACTTAAATGCAGAACGTATGGCAAACTCAGCAAAGAGACTTGAGATGCCTGTATTCCCGGAAGACCGTTTTGTTGATGCAATTGTTCAGACTGTAAAAGCTAACGCAGCATATGTTCCGCCATACGGTTCAGGCGCAACTTTATATGTTCGTCCATATATGATGGGTACTAACCCGGTTATCGGTGTAAAACCTGCTGATGAGTATATGTTCCGTGTATTCACTACACCTGTAGGACCATACTTCAAAGGCGGTGCTAAACCAATTACAATCCGCGTCAGTGATTTCGACCGCGCTGCACCTCATGGAACAGGCCATATCAAAGCAGGTCTTAACTATGCAATGAGCTTGCATGCAATCGTAGATGCTCACAAGAACGGATTCGATGAGAACATGTATCTTGATGCAGCTACACGTACCAAGGTAGAAGAAACAGGCGGTGCTAACTTCATCTTCGTTACAAAAGACGGCAAAGTTGTCACACCGAAGTCCAACAGTATCCTTCCTTCTATCACACGTCGTTCCTTAATCTATGTTGCCAAGGAATACCTGGGATTAGAAGCTGAGGAAAGAGAAATATACTTCGATGAAGTGAAAGATTTCGCTGAATGTGGTCTCTGCGGTACTGCTGCAGTTATCTCTCCTGTCGGAAAGATTGTTGACCATGGTAAAGAAATCTGTTTCCCAAGCGGAATGGAGAAAATGGGTCCGGTTATCCAGAAACTCTATGACACATTAACAGGTATCCAGATGGGACGTATCCAGGCTCCGGAAGG
>ERZ773241.3230-NODE-3230-length-11465-cov-2.816652_pt1 | contig 11465 bp, 9 predicted proteins | sample MGYA00580989_ERZ773241 | MGnify/ENA primary metagenome ERZ773241 (study PRJEB29015, sample SAMEA2737804) | human gut metagenome | biome: human gut; feature: human-associated habitat; material: faeces | place: China | collected 2012 ...
GTCGATACAGTTTAAGAACTCTCTCTTGTTGACTCTTACTTTGGTCTCATAATCGCTGGAAAGCATCTGGTCGATCTTAAAATATTCTCCCTCGATCAGACGGGATACTACAACGGTCTTATCAAATTCAAATACAATATGTTTTTCTGTAAAGGAAATCGTTACATCACTGTCTGCATCTCCGGGTAAAATCTTACTTACCTCGTTCAGAGTCTTGCCGGGAACAACTACCTTTTTCGGAGAATAGCTGTTCTTCAGCTGGATCTTACGAATGGAGATACGGTGTCCGTCCAGGGACACGATCTTGAACTCTTCTCCGTTAATATCAAAAAGTTCACCTGTCATCAGCTTATTGTTATCATTGTCAGAGATAGAGAAGATGGTCTGTCTTACAACCTCTTTCAGTGTAAACTGACTCATGACAATACTGTCATCTTTTTCTACTGCCGGTAAATAAGAGAAATCTTCACCAGATTTACCGATGATCGTGAATTTTGCTTTTTCACAGGTAATAACTACCTTGAAGGAAGCATCAGTCTCAATGGTAATGTCACTGTCAGGAAGTTTACGTACGATTTCCAGGAACATTTTTGCATCCAGAGCAATGATACCTTTTTCTACGATCTGTCCTTCTATGGTAGTCTCGATACCAAGTTCCATATCGTTGGCAGTTAACTTGATCTCTCCATTGGTAGCATCTACTAAAATACATTCCAGAATAGACATGGTAGTCTTACTGGGAACAGCTTTTGATACAGTTTGTACGCCATTTAAAAGATTGGCTTTCGAACAGACTAATTTCATGTGTGCATAACTTCCTTTCTGGTTGATTTGCGTACGCGCAGATACGCGTTGTATAAAAATATTAAAAGAATTTCGTAGTCACCTTAATAAGGGGTGTTGATATGTGCATAACCAGTCTTATTATACTATTTTTCAAGGCAAAATGGAATGGAAATCTTAGTGGATTTGGCAGAATAACCTAAGAACAACTCTCAGATTATTCACACCGTCCAGATTCTGTTCCGGAACCTTAAAACAAGTTATCAACAGATGAACACCGTTTATTCCAAAGATATACACAACTTGTCCTCAGAATAAGAAAAATTATTAACAGATATCTTCTAAGAAGGATTTATCTTCTTTGTGATAATATCGATTTTATTACGAAGTTCTTCGTTCGTCTGGATCTCTGCAGACACTTTATTTACGCCGTGAATGATCGTTGTATGGTCTTTTTTGCCCAAAAGCTTTCCTATATTAGTGAAGGAGGTATCCGTCAGCTCTCTGCACAGGTACATTACGACCTGACGGGGCTGTACGAACTCGGAATTTCTCTTCTTGGAAGTAATATCTTCCGGCTTTACGCCAAAATGCTCTGCCACTACATTAATAATGAGAGTAGGAGTGATCTCCTTTGGCTTGTTGGGATAGATGACATCCTTCAGGGCCTCTTCGGCCAGAGAGAGTGTCAGATCTACCTTATTTAATTTTGCAAAAGCAATGATCTTGTTAAACGCGCCTTCCAGTTCACGAATATTGGATTTAATATTTGTGGCAATGTATTTGATGATCTCTTCATCAATCTGACGGTCATAGGTCTCAGCATTTTTCCGTAAAATAGCCATTCTGGTCTCATAATCGGGTGGCTGAATATCTGCGATCAGACCCCATTCGAAACGGGAACGGAATCTTTCATCCAAAGTCTCCATTTCCTTAGGAGGCTTATCGGAAGACAGAATGATCTGTTTGTGGGCAGCGTGCAGGGCATTAAAAGTATGGAAGAATTCCTCCTGTGTTCTTTCCTTACCTATAATAAACTGTACATCATCAACCATGAGTACATCAACATTGCGATACTTCTCACGCAGCTTGGTCATGGAAGCTGCATTACCACTACGAATAGATTCGATTACTTCATTCGTAAATTCCTCACTGGTGACGTAGAGTACCTTTTTGTCCGGATCCTGTTCTAATATAAAGTGTCCGATAGAATGCATCAAATGGGTCTTGCCCAGACCGGGACCTCCATATAAATAGAGAGGATTGTAGACTTCTCCCGGAGATTCCGCTACCGCAAGGGATGCGGAATGAGCAAATTTGTTATTACTTCCCACGACAAAGGTATCGAATTTGTACTTAGGGTTCAGATGGGCATCTTCATAATTAATACCATAGATCTGATTGGGAACAGCCATTTCATTCTCAGCAGGTTCTTCTGCCTTGACATCCTTCTCCAGGATAAAGTTGATATCATAAGGATGATCGAACATTTCGGTAATAGTTACCTGAAAAAAGCTCTTATATTTTGATGAAATGTAATTCAGGGCATGGGCCTGGTCCGAGGGAATGATAATGCTCACTACATCATTCACTACATTATGAAACTCCAAAGGCTCCACCCATGTATGATAAGAAATGTCAGAAAGACTGTATTCTCTTCTGACAGCTTCTTTGACAGTTGTCCAGTTTTCTTTGATTGCGTCCATTAATTTCCTCCCGCTAAGAGTCCCACTGTGCGAAACTCCATTTCATTGTATAATAGAATTACAAATAATTCAAATGCAAGTTATGAACAGGTCATGGATAAAGTTATCCACATATTGTTGATAAAGTTGTTCATAACTGGGAATATTAACAGGGGATGTGGATAGTGATGTGTATATGTGGATAAATCCGACAAATTTCGAGATATCCACAATTACGGTAAACTTGTCCACTTTTACACCGGATTTACACAGAATATCCATCTGAAAAAAATAAATATCCACAAATAATCAACATGCTGTGGATAACTCGTTTGTGGGTAAATATGGTGTATATCTATGTGGATAACTCGATTTAAAAAATTTTATGAATTTCAGAAAGCCCTATTTCTCTTGATTTTTCAGCATTTTTATTGAATTTTGCTTGACATTGACGGGCTTTTACATTACAATCAATATGCTATTTTCCGAAAGGAAGGCGCATTTTTTATGCGCCCAAATGTTGAAAAATATGTTTACCTTTTTATATAAGAAGGTTTAGAGAAGGAGGTGCCTTTCCATGAAGATGACATTTCAGCCTAAAAAGCGTTCCCATTCCAAGGTTCACGGTTTCAGAGCCAGAATGAGTACTCCCGGTGGAAGAAAAGTTTTAGCAGCAAGACGTGCAAAAGGAAGAAAGAAATTATCCGCATAGGTCACAGCAATGTGACCTTTTTTTCTCTTAACTTTCACGGTTGGAGGAGTGCATGCAGTTTTCGGAATCATTAAAAAATAATCAGCAGTTCCGTTTTGTGTACAAGAATGGCAGATCTTATGCCAACAAGTACTTTATCATGTATGTGAAGGAAAATGGCCTTGATAAGAACAGAATCGGAATCAGTGTAAGTAAAAAAGTCGGTAATAGTGTCGTAAGACATAGAATTACCCGACTGGTCAGAGAAAGTTACAGATTACATGAAAGTGTATTCAATAGTGGTTTGGATATGGTAATCATTGCAAGACCGGCCGCAGCTTCTATAGGATATGAAGAAGCAGAAAGTGCGCTGCTGCATCTTGCAAAACTTCATCATCTGATAAAAATCTATTTTTATCAGGATTAAATAAAATTTGTATATGAAAAAATTAGTTATAGCCATGATTAGGTTCTATCAGAAATATATCTCACCGTACAAAGGTACGAAGTGTCCTTATGTTCCCAGTTGTTCTCAATATGGTCTGGAAGCCATTGAAAAATATGGTGTGATCAAGGGAGGACTTTTGGCAGCCTGGAGAATTTTGAGGTGTAATCCTTTTTCCAAGGGTGGATATGATCCGGTACCGTAAAATTTTAAATACTGGCACTTATTAGGAGGATAAATGAACGGTATTCTTTTGACACAGAATTCCACATTCATTATCGGACAGGTAGCCTGGCTTCTGGGTAAGATAATGGAAGGAATCTTCGAAGTTCTGAACATGATCGGTATTCCTAATATCGGTCTCGCAATCATCCTTTTTACAATTGTTGTTAATCTGTTGATGATGCCTCTTACCATCAAGCAGCAGAAATTCTCTAAGCTGTCTGCTAAAATGAATCCTGAGATTCAGGCGATTCAGGCAAAATACAAGAATCGTAAGGATCAGGATGCTCAGTTGGCACAGAATCAGGAAATTCAGGCAGTTTATGCCAAGTATGGAGTATCTCCTACAGGCAGCTGTCTGTATATGCTGATCCAGATGCCTATTCTGTTTGCTCTGTATCGTGTAATTTATGCAATTCCGGCCTATGTAGGCAGAGTTAAGGAAGCCTTCTTCCCTCTGGTAGATAATATTATTGATACAGCCGGTGCAACAGAGCTGGTTCAGAATCTGAGTAATTCCGCTATGTACAGTAAGCAGTTCACGAATGCAGGCTTTGTAGCCGGTACTCACAGTGAATATGTACAGAATACGATCATTGACTGTCTGAACAAAGCATCTACCGCTGATTTTGCCAGTATCAGTGAGAAGTTTCCTTCTCTTGCAGCAGATGTGACCAATACGGTAAGCAAGCTGGAAGAGTATAATAATTTTTTAGGACTGAATATTGGCAACTCTCCTTCTTATGTGTTGAAGGAAGCATGGGCTAACGGAGCATGGCTTTTAGTAATCGGAGCAATTGCTATTCCGGTTCTGTCTGCTTTGACACAATGGATCAACGTAAAGCTGATGCCTCAGCAGGATACTTCCTCTAACAATGGCAATGATCAGGCGGCAGCAATGGCTTCTTCCATGAAGACCATGAATATGATCATGCCTTTGATGTCTGCATGGTTCTGCTTCACATTACCATCCGGTCTTGGTCTTTACTGGGTAGCAGGTAGTGTTGTTAGAAGTATCCAGCAGATCGTTATTAACAAACACATTGATAAGATGGATTTTGATGATATTATCAGGAAAAATTCAGCAAAGAGTGCAAAAAAGCTGGAGAAGATGAAAGAACAGCAGGATAAGCTGAATGCTTACGCTTCCATGAATACCAAGAACATTCAGAAGAAAGCAAATATTTCTTCCAGGGTCGATAACAGTGAAGTATCTGCTGACAGCTATTCCGAAGTAAAAGAAGCAAAACCCGGAAGTATGATGTCTAAGGCTAATATGGTCAGAGACTATAACGAGAAAAACAGCCGTAAATAGAAAGTTTCCTTAATAATTGAGGAGGTAAATAATATGGACATGATCGAAGTATCTGCAAAGACAGTCAGTGATGCCATTACGGAAGCTTGTCAGAAGCTGGGTGTTACCAGTGACAAGTTGGATTATCAGGTAGTGGAAGAAGGTTCTTCCGGATTCCTCGGAATCGGAGCAAAGCCCGCTGTAATCAAGGCTGCAGTAAAGAAAAGCTCTGTAGAAGAAGTTGCCAGAGCATTTTTAAATGATGTATTTCAGGCAATGAACATGGAAGTTGCCATTGATATTAAGTACAACGAAGAAGAGAAGAACATGGACATCGAGTTAAGCGGTAACGAGATGGGTGTTCTGATCGGTAAGAGAGGACAGACACTGGATTCCTTACAGTATCTGGTATCTCTGGTAGTCAATAAAGAGTCTGAAGAGTACATTCACGTAAAGGTTGACACTGAGAACTACCGTCAGCGTAGAAAAGAAACTCTTGAGAATCTTGCCAAGAACATTGCATATAAGGTTAAGAGAACCAAGAGAAGCATATCTCTGGAGCCTATGAATCCTTATGAGAGAAGAATTATTCATTCCGCACTGCAGAATGATAAATATGTTACTACTCATAGTGAGGGAGAAGAGCCCTTTAGAAGAGTTGTAGTTACTCTGAAGAGATAATTACAGGAAAGCACGAAAAAGACAAAAGCCGGTATTAGAATTTATTCTATGTACCGGCTTTTATTTACAACTCTTGGCTTTTTGGAGTATAATTTGTCTATATTTTTAAGGAGATTTACAGGAATGAAAAGTAGGTTACAGAAGAAATGGAATAATGGAAAGATGCTTGCAGAATTAAAGCCTGCTTTTTTTCTGTCTCTGACATTTTGTTTTATGATTTTTATATATGCACCTTTGGAACTCTATATTAATAATGTGGATGAATTTTGGTATGATGTTTATTTACTTTTTCCTTTTATTATAAAGGATTTCTTTTTGTTTCTTTTGTTTAGTATAGTTGGGTTTTTAGTTGTATATCTGTTTGGAAATATTGCTTATAAAATTGTTTTATATTGCTATTTTACCGGTACTGTTGCCTGTTATATTCAGGGAAACTATATGGTTAAAAATTTACCTCCTTTAGATGGAACAGATGTGAATTGGAGTTTATATCAATCACAGTTTGTAAAATCTACTATTGTGTGGGTGATCATAGCAATTGTTTGTCTGATTTTATTTATAGTCTTAAAATATGACAGGATAAAAAAGGCGGTTTCTTATATAAGTGTTTTCTTATTATTGATTTTAGTAAGTACGATTACAGTTCTTTCTATTAATAATAATATTTTTGAAAAAAAAGAATATGCAAGATTTACAAAAGTAGATCAGTTTGAAATGTCTACAGATACTAATTTTATTATTTTCTTATTAGATGCTGTGGATGAAGAATGCTTCTGGCAAGTGTGGCAGGAACATCCGGAATATGAAGATGCAATGACTGATTTTACTTTTTATAATAACGCAATGTCAGGGTATGCATACACGGAGCATTCTTTACCGTTAATACTTTCTGGAGAATGGTTTGAAAATAAAGAACCTTTTATAGATTATAGAAATCGAATTTTTAAGAGTTCTCCTTTTTTTAATTATTTGCGTGAGCAGGGTTATACTTTAAGTAATTATGATGACGAATATAAATTTGAAAAAGGCGTCATGGATGGTGCTTTTAATAATATAACATATACGAAATCTTCTCTTTGGGATCGTTCTTTGTTTAATACCAGAATTATTAAAATGGTGGGAATGAAATACGCACCTTATGTATTAAAACCGTATTGCTGGTTTAATGTAAGTATGCTCAAAAATCAGGAAATGGGTTCCAAAGATGAAGAGTTATTTTCCTGGAGAAATGATGATTTTTATAAGGATGTACAGGAAGATGATATAACCTATGTAGATGGAAAAAGATTTAAATTAATTCATTTAATGGGGGCACATGTTCCGTTCTATTTTGATAAGGATGTAAACGTAATAGATGATGCAGATTATTATACTTCTATTGAATCTTCTATGACTGTTACTATGGCTTATCTGAATAAACTAAGAGAAGCGGGAGTTTATGATAATTCTGTCATTATCATACTATCGGATCATGGATATAACATAGAAGGTGAAGCAGTAAAAGTAGCTCAGAAAAACGAGAACGAAACCGGCAGACAGCATCCTATTTTATTTGTAAAGGGATTGAATGAAAGTCATGATTTACAAGTATCCGGAGCACCGATCTCTTATGAGGATCTGGTAGAGGCCTATTATAAATTAATGGATGGCGCAGCGTCTGATGATTGCTTTGCATACAAAGAAGGTGATCAGAGAGAGCGCAGATATCTTCTCTATAAATATCTGGGAGAAGATCATATGGTGGAGTATGTACAGACTGGTTATGCGGGAGACGAATCGACGCTGGTTCCTACTGGAAGAGTGTTTGATGCAAAATAGATGTTGGCAGTTCATGGAAAGGCATTAGAAACAGTATGGATAATTATGAAAAGGAAACAATAGCAGCCATTGCCACGGCTCTATCAGATTCCGGAATCGGAATTGTAAGAATCAGTGGTGAAAATGCCATATATATAGTAGATAGTATTTTCCGTTCCGCATCCGGGAAAAAGATTCTGACAAAGGTACAGAGTCATATGATCCATTATGGATATATTGTTGATAAAGATGAGAATATCATTGATGAGGTTATGACCTCTGTAATGAAAGCACCAAAAAGCTATACGATGGAAGACACGGTGGAAATCAACTGTCATGGTGGTGTGTTGGTGATGCAGAAAGTATTGGAGACAGTGCTGCAGGCCGGTGCCAGACTGGCAGAACCGGGTGAATTCACCAAGAGAGCTTTTCTAAACGGCAGAATTGATTTATCCCGGGCGGAAGCGGTTATTGACGTGATCCATTCCCAGAACGAATATGCGCTTTCTTCTTCGGTCAGCCAGTTGAAGGGAAGACTTTCGGACAAGATTCGCAGCCTGCGGGAAGATATTTTATATCAGATTGCTTTTATAGAATCGGCATTGGATGATCCGGAGTATATCAGCCTGGAAGGATATCCGGAACAATTAGCTGAAAAAGTCACAGGTTTCAAAAAAGAAATTCAAAAATTATTGGCAACCGCAGATAACGGCAGACTAATGAAAGAAGGCATATCCACAGTTATTGTTGGAAAGCCCAATGCCGGAAAATCTTCTCTGCTGAATATGTTGTTGGGAGAGGACAGAGCCATTGTCACGGAGATTGCCGGAACCACCAGAGATGCCTTGCATGAGACCATCAATCTGCATGGCATCAGTCTGAATATGATCGATACGGCGGGAATCCATGAGACACAGGATGTAGTAGAAAAGATCGGTGTAGAACGTGCCAAAAAATATGCCGTGGAAGCAGACCTGATTCTGTATGTGGTAGATGCATCAGAAACTCTGGATGAGGATGATCAGAATATCATCCCCTTATTGGAAGGGAAAAAGGCAATTATTCTGTTGAATAAATCGGATCTGGAGAATAAAATCACAGAAGAAAGTCTGAAAGAAACTCTGGAAAAGGTGTTGGAGCATACCGGAGAGATTCAGATTCTTCGTACTTCTACTATTGATTCTTCTTCGGAAAATTCCGGAATGGAAGAATTGGAAGAAACAATCCGCAATATGTTCTTTGAAGGAAAATTAAGGCATAACAATGAGTTGGTTGTAACAAATCTCAGACATAAAGAGGCCCTGCAGGATGCTTTGAACAGTTTGCAGCTGGTAGAACAAAGTATTGAGGATGGAATGCCGGAAGATTTTTATTCCATTGACCTGACCAGTGCCTATGCTTCTCTGGGTAAGATCATAGGAGAAGAAGTGGATGAAGATGTGGTGAATGAGATTTTCTCTAAATTTTGTATGGGTAAGTAACAACCAGAAGGAAAAATACTATGGAACTAAAGAAACAAGTAGATGTGTGTGTAGTAGGTGCCGGTCATGCCGGATGTGAAGCTGCTCTGGCCTGCGCCAGACTGGGTCTGAAGACAGTAATTTTTACAGTAAGTGTAGACAGTATTGCATTGATGCCCTGTAACCCTAATGTAGGAGGATCTTCCAAGGGACATCTGGTCAGAGAATTGGATGCTCTGGGTGGAGAGATGGGTAAAAATATTGATAAGACTTTTATTCAGTCGAAAATGCTGAATGTGTCCAAGGGACCGGCAGTACATTCCCTGCGGGCACAGGCGGACAAGGCAGAATATTCCAGAGCCATGCGTAAAGTGCTGGAAAATCAGGAAAATCTTCTGATCAAGCAGGCGGAGGTCTGTGAACTTCTCTGGGAAGAAACCGAAGATCACAAGAAAAAGATTACCGGTTTAAAGACTTTTACCGGTGCTATCTATGAATGTAAGGCTGTTGTTCTCTGCACTGGAACTTATCTGCGGGCCAGATGCCTGTGCGGAGAATCCATTACTTACACTGGGCCGAACGGACTACAGGCAGCCAATCATCTGACGGATTCTTTGAAAGCTATGGGAATCGAAATGCGTCGTTTTAAGACAGGAACTCCCGCCAGAATGGACAAGCGTTCTCTTGATTTTTCCAAGATGGAAGAGCAGCTCGGTGATGAGAGGATTGTACCCTTTTCTTTCTCTACGGATCCGGAATCGGTACAGAAGGAACAGGCTTCCTGCTGGCTGACTTATACTAATGAGAATACCCATGAGATCATTCGGAATAATCTGGATCGCTCTCCTATCTATGCCGGTATTATTGAAGGTACCGGTCCCAGATATTGTCCTTCCATTGAGGACAAGGTCGTTAAATTTGCCGAAAAAGAGAGACATCAGGTATTTATCGAGCCAGAAGGTCTGCACACGAATGAAATGTACGTTGGCGGCATGTCTTCTTCTCTTCCGGAAGATGTACAGTTAGCTATGTATCGTACGGTTCCGGGATTGGAACATTGTGAAATTGTAAGAAATGCCTATGCCATCGAATATGATTGTATCAATGCAAAACAGTTGAATTCTTCTCTGGAGTTTAAGAATATCAATGGTCTGTTCAGTGGCGGACAGTTCAACGGAAGCAGTGGATATGAAGAGGCTGCATCCCAGGGATTGATCGCCGGTATTAATGCAGCTATGTCTGTTTTGCATAGAGATCCTTTGATTTTGGATCGTTCCGAAAGTTATATCGGTGTTCTGATTGACGATCTGGTGACCAAGGATAACAGAGAACCTTATCGTATGATGACTTCCCGTTCAGAATATCGTTTGGTGTTGCGCCAGGATAATGCTGATGAAAGATTGACTCCAAAAGGGAGAGAGATTGGTTTAATCGGAGATGACCGATGGAATCGTTTTACAGAAAAACAGCGCCAAAAAGAACAGGAATATGCCCGTGCGAAAAAGACAGTCATTTCTCCGTCTGAAAAAGTAAATGAGATTTTGGTTGCGTGCGGCACCACACCAATCCAAACAGGGACAAAATTAATTGATTTGATTCGCCGCCCCCAATTAAATTATGAAGTATTGACAGAAGTGGATTCCGAACGTCCGGACTATCCCAAAGCTGTGTTTGAAGGCGCAGAAATTGAAATGAAATATGATGGTTACATCAAACGGCAAAAAGCAGATATTGAAGAAATGCGCCGATTGGAACAAAAGGTTTTGCCGAAAGATGTCAATTATCATGAATTGGTTGGTTTGAGAAAAGAAGCTCAAGAAAAATTACAGCAGGTGAAACCTGCAAATATTGGTCAGGCATCTCGTATTTCAGGTGTCAGTCCCGCAGATATATCTGTTTTGCTGATTTGGTTAAGCAAATTATAATATTGTATAGAAGGTAAGCAACAAGCGTATACTAAATTCTTGGAGACATTTCGTACATAATAAAGTAAAGTGCCATTTCCGAGAGGAGGGAAACCCTTGGAAAAACAATCGACAGAAAAGCAATCAAACTTTAAAAAATTCTTCAAGTTTTGCAAGATGTTTATCACCAGAGTATTTGAACATGGTATTATGAGCAGAGGCGCTGAACTTGCGTATTATTTTCTATTTTCGTTTTTGCCGCTGATTATATTTGTGGCAGCATTGATTTCTGCCATGAAAATTGATATTTCATCTTTTGCGGGCTTGGAAAAACTCATTCCTCAGGATGTGCTCAGTATTATATCGGAGTATTATCACTATATCTTTGGAGCAAAAAACACGGGACTGATGGTCTCCGGATTGGTATTGAGCGTTTATTTTTCATCGGCTGCGGTACGTTCACTTATGAGAGGACTAGATGTGGGTTACCATGTAAAAGAAAA
>ERZ773241.3237-NODE-3237-length-11454-cov-3.269848_pt1 | contig 11454 bp, 9 predicted proteins | sample MGYA00580989_ERZ773241 | MGnify/ENA primary metagenome ERZ773241 (study PRJEB29015, sample SAMEA2737804) | human gut metagenome | biome: human gut; feature: human-associated habitat; material: faeces | place: China | collected 2012 ...
TCAGCAATTATACTATCACTAATCTTTATCCCTACCGTTCAAACTAATGCAGCTTCAACGGTTAACATTACATATTATTCAAGTAATGGTTATTTCAAAGCAAAGCCTAACCGTAGTAAGAGCAAAATTACTATCAAAAATAAAATAAACAAAAAACGTGGCTATGCTCCTTCCATTAGACGCAACGGATATAGTTTTACTGGTTGGTATACTCAAAAAAAAGGTGGTAAGAAATATTCAGCTTCTACCATCATCAAAAAAAAGCTTAAGCTTTATCCTCATTGGGTAAAAAGATACAAAATTAATACTAATTATTTTGTTCCTATGGGATTAAGTCTAACCGGGGTCGACGACTTTCAAAAATATTATGGCGAACTTACTGTTATTAGAAAAAACATTAAAGCACATGTTTCTCCTGGTGAATATTACTGTAAAAACAATAAAGGAGATTCAATATCTATTTTTTCTTGGTATGGATATAATGGTGATTACTTTCAAATAGACTCTTTAAAATGTAAGTTAAAAAATGTTATTAATATAAAAAAGACAACTTCTTTGAGCTTATTTCTAAAAAAACTTGGAGTAAAAGAATATAATTATAATTCAAAAACTCACTCTATAGATTTTATATGTGGAAAATGTTATTGTAACTTTCACAATGATGACGATGCTGAATATGAGGATATCTGGTGGACAATTAAAATGAATGATAAAAACCAACTTACTCCTGATACTGTTGTTAATTTTGATCTAATAACTGATTGGCAAATTTGGTAATAAAACACAATGTAGGAGATAACTGAACTATGAAAAAATTAATTTATTTAACAACTATATTTACAATTTTAGTATCACTAACCTTTATCCCTGCCATTCCAACCAATGCAGCAGCAAAGGTTAATATTACATATTATGCTGGTAAAGGTTACTTCAAAGCAAAACCTAACCGTAGTAAGAACAAAATTACTATCAAAAATAAAATAAACAAAAAACGTGGCTATGCTCCTTCTATCAGACGTGATGGATATACTTTTGATGGCTGGTACACTAAGGAAAAAGGAGGCAAGAAGTATTCAGCTTCCACCATCATCAAAAAAAAGCTTAAACTTTACCCACGTTGGATTAAAAAATACAAAATTAATACTAATTATTTTGTTCCTATGGGATTAGGTTTACCCGATATAGAAAGCTTTCAAAAATACTTTGGTAAACTTACTTTAATCAATAAAAATGTTGAAGAAGATGTTTATCCTAGTAATTATATATGCAAAACCCACAAAAAAGATTTGATTTATATATCTAGTTGGCCCACATCAGATTCCGATGCTTACTTTATTGATTATACAAAATGCAAGCTAAAAAACGTTATTAACATAAAAAAAACAACTTCTATGGGTATGTTTTTAAAAAAACTAGGTGTAAAACAGTACAATTATAATTCAAAAACTCATACTTTAGATTTCATATGTGGAAAATGTTATTGCATTTCTAATGTCGATGACGATGACGATGCCGAATACGAAGATGTATGGTGGACAATAAAAATGAATAATAAAAATCAAATTATGCCTAGTACGGTTGTAAAATTTGAACTTATAACTGACTGGCAAATATGGTAGTCATCTTTTAACTTAATACTTTAAACAAATTAGATGCAATTTATTGTATCTAATTTGTTGCATTATAGGAGAAATATAACGTATGAAAAAAATAATTAATCTAACTATTCTTTCAACAATTATACTATCACTATCCTTTATTCCTGCCATTCCAACTAATGCAGCTTCAAAGGTTAACATTACATATTATGCGGGTAAAGGTCACTTCAAAGCAAAACCTAACCGTAGTAAGAGCAAAATTAATATCAAAAATAAAATAAACAAAAAACGTGGCTATGCTCCTTCTATCAAACGTGATGGATATACTTTTGATGGTTGGTACACTAAGAAAAAAGGTGGCAAGAAATATTCAGCTTCTACCATTATTACAAAGAATCAAAAACTTTATCCTCATTGGTTAAAGAAATATAAAGTCAATAATAATTACTTTATACCGTTAGGTACAACTTATCCTAATTTATCTGATTATGAACCCTATTGGGGGACTTTAAAAATACTAAAGAAGAAAAAAGGCTCTTATTCCTATGATTATACTTTGATTAATGAGAAGCAAGATTATTTTTATGTTACCAGCAATGTTAATGCCCTAGATGATAATGGTAACTTTTTATATGATTATGGTTTTTCTAGTTTAAACTGTAAGCTAAAAAATTTGATTAATATAAATAAAGCTACCAATTTTAAAATTTTCTTAAGAAAATTAGGCGTAAAATATTACAATTACGATTCTAATTCTAAATTTTTAGATTTTATCTGTTGCAAAACTTATTATGCCTCTGAACATAAATATATTGATGTAGTTTGGCAAATATATCTTGATAAAAAGAATCAAATATTCCCAAACACTAACGTCTCATTTGTATTAACAGATGATTGGAAACGCTACTAATATTTTTGCTCAAAACAGATATTATTTTTACACTATCGAGGAGATTGTCTTATGAAAAAACTAATTAATTTACTTATTCTATTTACAACCATTTTATCACTAACCTTTATTCATGCCATTCCAACCAATGCAGCATCAAAGGTTAACATTACATATTATGCCGGTAAAGGTTATTTTAAAGCAAAACCTAACCGTAGCAAGAACAAAATTACTATCAAAAATAAAATAAACAAAAAACGTGGCTATGCTCCTTCTATCAGACGTGATGGATATACTTTTGATGGCTGGTACACTAAGAAAAAAGGTGGCAAGAAATATTCAGCCTCCACTATTATCACAAAGAAACAGAAGCTATATCCTCATTGGATTAAAAAATACAAAATTAATACTAACTACTTTATTCCTATGGGATTAAGTTTGACTGGGGTTGACGATTTTCAGAAGTATTATGGCAAACTTACAATCACTAGCCAAAGTGTGAAAAAGCGTGTTTATCCTGGTAAGTTTAATTGCAAAAATGAAAAAGGTGATTTGATATATATATCATCCTGGTACGGATACGATTCTGATTCCTACCAAATTGACTACCTAAATTGTAAATTAAAAAATGTCATTAATATAAAAAAGCCAACTTCTATGAGCACATTTTTCAAAAAATTAGGTGTAAAGAAATATAACTACAATTCAAAAACACACACTATAGATTTTATATGTAAAAAGTGTTATTGCAATTTCCACAATGACGATGCAGAATATGAAGATATTTGGTGGACAATCAAAATGAATGATAAAAATCAACTTACTCCTGATACCATTGTTAATTTTCAACTTATAACAGATTGGGAAATATGGTAATATTTCCCCTTACTTATTTCAGGTCTGCCACTTTCATGGCAGACCTGTTTTTTATATTTTGTCATCTACTTCTTCATCTTCGCTGTTGCATGTATTTAATATTTCTTTTAAACACTGGTTTATTTCGTTATTGTCTTTTATTTCTCTTTTAGTTTCTCCCTCACACATTGGCGGTTCCAGTTCCAGTGGTTTTACATCGTTTAATAACAAGTCTCCCTCTACGAATTTAAGGCAAGGATTGCTTTCTGCTTCGTGGGTATTCATTTTCGGTGGCATTGTTTTTCCTAATGAGTTAAATTTGTATGCCTGATAATAAACTGTTCTAAGGTATAATGTTATTCCTGCAGACATTGTTCCAGTTGTTGGATTAAATTCCATAACTTTCGCAACTGCATTCATATTTAAACCATTTTCTACCGTATTGTCATACATATTAAAGCCTACGTAGTTGATATAGTATTCTTCGTATGAATTGTAAACTGTTGATGCTCCATAAGGTGCATACATGTCAACGGTTACACTTCTTGGATTTGTGTCCGGATTGTAGTTTGTTGTTCCAACTGCCGGCAAATATACTGCTTCTAATGAAACTGTTGTAATGTATTTCTTACAATTATCGTATAGTCTGATTTTAAATACTACTCTTAGGTTTGTAAGTTTTACACGCAGGCAGTTTGCTCTTCCCGGTATGGTTGATACTGTTGAAAAAGTAGGTGGATTTCCCATTTCTGCCAATTCCTCTTCAGTATATTCAACTGTTTCTTCTTCACCTGTAAAATAGCCTTTTCCTGAATATATTTTTATATCCGCCACCAAAAGCTGAACGTAAGTTGTTGTTGGATAAAGTGTTAAAACATTCTCAGGTATGGTTATTGTTCTACACAGATTTATTCCTACCTCATCATATATTATAGGGGAATATATAGACAAGTTTTCAGGTTCACCACATCCGGGGCTTACACATACATCACAATCTTTTCCGGTATGGCAACACTGATTGCACGACATCATTTTATAATCTGACATTTTTATCTCCTCTTTTTGTTTATTATATTTTATGCCGTATTACTCATAATGTTGCTTACACTTTTATATTTTTATTTATTGTTGATAATAGTAAAAAATGCTATACTAACTCATATGATTAAGTAAAGGATTTTATTATGAAACATAAATTATTTAATTTTATAAAAAAAGCATATGACTTTATTGACACTATTGGGCAGGACAAAGTAGGTATCTATACAGCTCAGGCTTCTTTCTTTATTATTTTGTCCATTTTTCCATTTATACTTTTGTTTTTTAATTTAATAGGTCATGCTTCAATTAATCAGAATACTATTATTTATTTGATTCATTCATATGCACCTGATTCTCTTAAGCCTTTATTTGTTCAGGCTGTTAGTGAAATATATGAACATGTATCAAGTGCTGCTGTGTCCATTACAGCCATTGCTGCAATATGGTCAGCATCTAAAGGCGTGTTGTCTGTAATGTTTGGCTTGTACGAAATAGCAAAAATTCACCAGAAACGTAATTATTTCATATCAAGATTTGTATCAATGCTTTATACAATAATATTTACTGTTGCATTGGCTTCTACAATGGTACTACTTGTTTTTGGTAATAAGCTCTTTAACCTTGCCATGTCACTGGCTCCATGGTTAAGACAGATATCTATTGTTACATTAATGCTTAGATATCTTTTGGTATTCTTACTTCTGGTACTTTTCTTCTCATTAATATACAGACTTGCCAATTTTAAGCTTGCTACTTTTGGAAAAGTATTTCCGGGTGCTTTTTTCTCAGCACTTGGCTGGGTTGTTTTTTCCTATATCTTTTCTATTTATGTAGACAGCTTTTCAGGAATGTCTTATATGTATGGAAGTTTTACCGCTGTAATCGTATTTATGTTATGGATTTATTTTTTGATTTATATAATGTTTATTGGTGCGGAAATCAATAAGCTTCTCTTCCCTGAAACTGAAGCTACAGTTACTGTAAAGATGTAATTTCAACGTCATTATAAAAGGTTGCAAGTATTTCCTTGTAACCTTTTCCTTTTTTTGCCATTTGGCAGGCAGCACTTTGGCTCATTCCACTTCCGTGTCCAAATCCACCTCCGTATATTTTTATTCCATCCAATTTGTTGTTTTTGTACACACTTTTTATTGAAATAAACGCACTTGGAAGCATGCTTAATTTTGTTCTCTTGGTTTTATCGCTTAGTTTTATTGTTGAGTAATATGAGCTTAGTATTTTTCTAATCTGATTTTGATTTACAATGGATATTTGTCTCTTATCTCCATAAATAGTCATTTGGGCAACTATTCCCCCTGCCCCTCTTTTGTTTATTTCCATTCGGTTAATTGTACCTACGTTTACTGCCATATTTTTGTATATGGAATTTTCTATCTGCTTAGTTGTCAGATATGTTGTCCATCTGTAAAAAGGCAATTTTTTCTCCACTGATTTAGGTTTTTCTTTTATATATTTATCAAAGATTTTTTCATCTGATATGTTTTCCGTGATTGTTGTAAGATTGGTTTCCTTTAAATATTTCTGTTTCTTTTTTCCCCATATTCTATAGTCTGTTGTATATCCCCATGACGTAGAAAAATAATATGCATTTATTAATTTTCCTTTATACTTCATTACCGTGCCTTTTGTTTCATTTGCTGCTTTTATGCTGTTTTCTCCGGGAACGTTTTTGTTGTACACCTGATAACTTACGCTATCGTCTCCCTTGGCATTGTATTTTTTATATTTTTTGCCCTGACTTTTCATAATATATGTTCTGGCACAAACTGCCTGTGCCTTAAGGGCTTCTTTTGGCGATTCTTCCCCTATTTCGCTGGAAATTACCGCTGCAACATAATCTTCCATGCCAACCTGATTAACTAACACAAGACCACTGCTTTCTTTATATATGTAGAAAATCCCCTTATAACTTTGCATATTCTTTTCATCTTTCAGTATTGACATTTCACCTTTAGGCTCCACTTTTATAACATTGCTTTGTTTAAAATATTTACTGCCTGTTCCAATATCGATCTGCTTCTTTATGCTCTTTTTATTCTTAAAATTGTCTCCAAAATATATGTTTAATACTGATGCCTTGGCTACAAATTTTGAATAGTGCATTGTGATATAATTATTATTTAGAATAACAATTCTAACTGTGTTGTCTTTTTTGCTTTCTTCATTTGTTGTGGTCGCTGCTTCTGTTTTTATTTCAGTAATATTTTCGCTATTGACCGCCTGCAGGGACTTTCCTCCTGAATCATATTCAGGAATATACTCTACCTGATTAACTTTAAAAATAACCGCTGACAAAAACACTGCCACAAAAATACATACTGCTAGTTTTAATTTCATACTTCCCCCATTATTTCTTCTGATAAGATTTCTCAGAAAAAAAACGTAGTATAAAAAAATATACTACGTTTCTCATCTGTTATAATCGTTTCTCGCACATTCAAGTTATGCTTCGCATAAGGTGCTCGAAGTCATAATCAATCACTTCGTGATTGGTTATAAAATATGTACCTGAAATGCCGGCCTGCGTTTTGAGTCCTAGCAAACGCCAGGTGGGCAACCGCATCTAAAGTTCTGCCTTCCACCTGATAATGAGGCTTGACATCCCTTTAGAGATTAGGAATCCCTTTATTCAAACTGTAGGTTCAAAATAGGCAGGATTCACGAACATTTCAGGTCAAAATAATTAATAAATATTAATTATTTTGATAATGTAATTATAGTTTATCATTGCAATTTTTGCAATCACTTTTCGTTTACATTTTATGATTATTTTTTCTTTATGATGTTGTTTTTGTCTTTAAAAATATGTCCTTCAGGAATAACTCCACGAACACTTGATAATGGATAAACATTACAGTGTCTTCCGATTACTGTTCCCGGATTTAATACTGAATTACAACCAACTTCTACATAGTCTCCAAGCATTGCACCGAACTTTTTAAGTCCTGTTTCAATCTGCTCATCGCCGTTCTTTACTACTACTAATGTTTTGTCTGATTTTACATTAGATGTAATTGAACCTGCTCCCATATGAGAATGTGTTCCAAGTATACTGTCACCAACATAGTTGTAATGTGGAACCTGTACTGTATTAAATAAAACAACGTTCTTTAATTCTGTAGAATTTCCAACTACACAGTTCTTCCCAACAATTGCCTTTCCTCTAACGAAAGCTGATGGTCTTATTTCTGTGTCAGCGTCAACAATCAAAGGACCCGTTAAGCTTGCTGTTGGAGCAATCTTAACTGTTTTGTGAACCCAGATGTTATCTTCAATCTGATTAAATTCATCCTTTGGAAGTGTTGGTCCAAGTTTCATAATAAAGTCTCCAATATCAGCTAAAACTTCCCATGGGTATGTTTTTCCTTCAAATAATTTCGCAGCTATTGTTTCATTTAAATCATATAAATCCTTTATTGTATACATTTGGTTTTCTCCTTTATTCTACTGTTACGGATTTTGCAAGGTTTCTAGGCTTATCTACGTTTAATCCCTTAAGTACTGTTGTGTAATATGCAATTAACTGTAAAGGAATTACTGTTAACATAGGCATTAAAACATCTTCCATTGCAGGTACTTCGATAGCTTCATCGATTACGCCCTCACTAAATTCTGTTCCTTCCTTACATACGGCAATTGTAAATGCTCCTCTTGACTTAACTTCAACAATGTTGCTTACTGTCTTTTCTAATAATTCTGTTTGAGTAGCTACGCCGATTACTGGCATTCCATCTTCTACTAATGATATTGTTCCATGCTTTAATTCACCTGCTGCATATGATTCTGAATGAATGTATGAAATCTCTTTTAACTTAAGTGAACCTTCCATACTTAATGCATAGTCTAAACCTCTACCAATGTATAATAAGCTCTGTGCTGTAATTAACTTACTTGAAACATATTTACATTTCTTTTCACATTCCATTGTTTTTTCAATAATGTCAGGGATTTCAGCAAGCTTAGCTGTTAATCTCTTACATTCATTTTCATCAATGTGTCCTTTTGCATATGCCATTTCAAATGCAAGAAGGTACATTACTGACATCTGTACTGAAAATGCCTTAGTTGAAGCAACCGAAATTTCAGGACCTGCATGTGTATAAAGAACCATATCTGATTCTCTTGCAATCGATGAGCCCTTAACGTTAACAACTGATAAAACCTTGGCACCTTTATCGTGTGCAAGATGAAGTGCTGCCTTAGTATCTGCTGTTTCACCTGACTGTGAAACTACAATAACTAAATCTTCAGGTGTTATAATTGGATCTCTGTATCTAAATTCAGATGCAATATCTACTGTTACTTCTGTTCTTGCAAGCTTTTCGATTACGTATTTTCCAACCATACCGGCATGCATTGCTGTACCACAGGCTACAATAAATAACTTTCTGTAATTCTTTAAAGCTTCTAATGTTAAACCACATTCTGAAAGGTCTGGCATTCCATTTACAATTCTTGGTGTGATTGTTGTCTTTACTGCGTTAGGCTGTTCATGAATCTCTTTTAACATAAAATGTTCATATCCGCCTTTTTCTGCAGCATCCATATCAAGGTTAGAAACCTGAACTTCTTTCTTGATAGGTAATTTATGCATATCGCAGAACTCAACTCTGTCTGACTTAATTGTTGCAATTTCGTTTTCTTCTAAAAGATAGTAATTTCTTGTATATTTCAAAATTGCAGGTACGTCTGATGCAATAAAGTTCTCTTCGTCGCCGGCACCGATTATAAGTGGGCTATCTTTTCTTACTGCAAAAATTCTGTCAGGAAAATCTTTAAATACAATACCAAGTGCATATGCTCCTCTTACATCTTTAAGAGTCTTGATAATTGCATCTACAGGATCACCTTCGTAATAATAATCTAATAATTTAGCTACTGTTTCTGTATCTGTTTCACTAATAAATGTGTATCCCTTTTCAATAAGGAAATTCTTAATATCTTTGTAGTTTTCAATAATACCATTGTGTACAATTGATACTCTCTTATTTCCATGAGGATGTGAGTTAATATCTGATGGTTCACCATGAGTTGCCCATCTTGTATGACCGATACCACAATGTCCCATTGGCTTGTGTTCAGCTACTTTCTCTCTTAAGTTCTTTAACTCGCCTTTAGCCTTTTCTACTGTTATTTCTCCATTTTCAAATACGGCAATACCTGCTGAGTCATATCCTCTATACTCTAACTTAGATAATGAATCTAATAAAACGTCTGTACAGTCTCTTTCACCTACATAACCTACTATTCCACACATTACTTATTGTTCCTCCTATAAAATTGCGACACATAATTATAATAATTAGTCATCTGACCTGCGTTATTTAAATTAATAACGTTATTAAATCTGCCCCTGATAAAATCATCCAGCTTTTTCATATATTCCTCTGACGTTATTTTTCCTTCCGCTACCTGGGTAAGACCAAGTTCCCAACTGGCTGTCAATTCAGGATTAAGCAATGATTTAATTGAACCGTGAACTACTCCAAAAATCATTTCTCCCAACTGAGTCGGAGTAATTACCTGTGTCTTCTTATTTAATGATATGTACTTAATGTTCACCAGTTTCTTTATTATTTCTGCTCTTGTTGCGCTGGTTCCGATTCCCGAGCCTTTAATCTGTGCTCTCAAATCTTCATCTTCAATAAGCTGACCTGCATTCTCCATGGCAAGAATAATCGAACCTGATGTGTACCTTTTAGGTGGTGTTGTCTCACCTTCTTTTATACTCATCTCATTAACGGTAATTTTACCACCTTTGGGCATATTATACAACAATTTAAAAAATTCTTCATCTAATTCTGCCTCTTCGTTGATACTATTTTCATTTTCAAGCTCTTCTTTAGCTTTTTCTTCATTAGTTTTTTTGTCTGATTTATTGTCTGTCTTATTGTCGGTAGCTTTCTTTTTGCTAGGAACTCCTGCTATTTCAAGATAACCTTTTTGAGCCAAAATCTTAAAGTTAGATGAGAAGTGTTCTGTAGTTGTTGTTCCATCACTAAATGTTGCCGGCATAACTCCTACCAAAGTAGCTTTTTTGTATATTGCCGGTGGATAGAATATGCTTAAGAAACGTCTCACTATAAGCATATACACTTTCTGATTAATTGGTTTCTGCTTAGCCAAACCGTTTAATCCCTGACCTGTCGGTATTATGGCATAATGATCTGTTATCTTTTTGTCATCTACATATTTAGTCTTTGCAAGGTTCTTGTAGGACTGTTGCTTTAAAATATTCTGCGCAAAAACGCTGCATGGCTGATAATATTGCAAGCCCGAAATATTTTTGCTTATCTCCTTTGCAACTGCCGTTGAAAGAACTCTGGCATCTGTTCTTGGGTAAGTTACAAGCTTGCTTTCGTACAACTGCTGCACTACATTTAATGTTTCATCAGGACTAATCTTAAACATCTTTGAACAGTCATTTTGAAGTTCCGCTAAGTTGTATAACAACGGTGCCTGTTTTTTTTCATCCTTCATAGTGATGGACTTAATAGTCATTTCTAATGGATATTTTTCAATATTCATATCCAGATTACGGTTAATCAGCGATACTGCGCCTTCCGGTCCTCCAAAAGAATATGCAGAATTCGCTTTATTATAACTTCCGTCATCTAATTCTAATAATGTATCACGATAAATAGATACCAATTTAACTTCTTTCGTATCATTATTCAGACTTGCTATCATGATCGTATCACTTCGATTTCCTTTGCCCAGATCAGTTTCTCTTGAATCCAGACCAAATAACGCTACATTCGTGTATCCTTTTTCATGTTTTACTTCATCAGAAATGTTTAATTTATCTGTATCGAGTTTCACCGAACTCAGTTTATTCATCTTACTTGCCAGAATGACTGATCCTATAACTACTACGCCCAGAAGAGTTCCGCCTAATACAGCACCTATTTTCTTCCCTATAGACCAGGTCGCAAAGCCTCTTTTTCTGCGACGCCCTCTTCGTCTGACCTTTTTCCCTGTATTTCTTGCCATACTTCATATCCTTTCCGCATTTATCCTAAATTAACACAAACCTTTTTACATATTACC
>ERZ773241.3249-NODE-3249-length-11398-cov-3.545270_pt1 | contig 11398 bp, 8 predicted proteins | sample MGYA00580989_ERZ773241 | MGnify/ENA primary metagenome ERZ773241 (study PRJEB29015, sample SAMEA2737804) | human gut metagenome | biome: human gut; feature: human-associated habitat; material: faeces | place: China | collected 2012 ...
AAAGACCTTTCGGAAAAAATCATGACACAGGTAACCGGCACGCAGTACGTGGAAGAAGAATATATCGAAGTGCCTACGGAGACTCAAATCGATTACGCCGAGGGCGAAGAAGAATAAGAACGTGTATAAAAATCCAACCATAACGCATACTGTATTTCATACCGGACGCTGTCAGGGCGGACGGAAGAAGGAGGCTTGCAGGATGGTTGGATTTTTGATTGCAGTTTTATCCGGGGTTCTGATGAGCGTGCAGGGCATTTTCAATACACAGGTCACAAAAGCGTCGAGCATCTGGTCTGCGAATGTGTTTGTGCAGGCGACGGCGCTGCTGTCGTGCCTGGCAGTTTGGCTTGCAGCGGACCGGTCGAATCTGTTTGCCGTGTTTCGGAGCGAGCCGAAGTATCTGCTGCTTGGCGGCGTACTCGGCGCCGGGATTACCTGGACAGTGATTAAGGCAATGGCGATGCTTGGACCTGCAAGGGCGGTTCTGTTTATCGTGGTGGCGCAGATCGCGGCGGCGTACCTTGTGGAGCTGTTTGGGCTGTTCGGCGTTGAAAAAGCAGCGTGGGAGTGGAGAAAGGCGATCGGACTTGCTGTAGCGGCTGTCGGAATTGCCGTTTTTCAGTGGAAATAGCGCCCGGAATATGCTATCCTACCAGTAGTGAGAGGTCTGCAGAAGAAGCTGGATTTTGGTATCTGCAGCCATGAAATACAAGAGAGGATGTGTATTTGATTGTCTTATCAGACGTTATTTTTACAGCAGTCTTATCGGGACTGTACGAAACAGTATGAGGAAATTCTGCACAACCCGAACCTGCCGTTGTGGGATTATGTGGTGCTGACGGCTTCGAACGAGGCTCAGGCTCAGGCATATCGTGCGCAGATTTCCTACCGCTTAAAGCATCAGATGCTCCCGGAAAAGACACACTATGCGGTGCTGCCTGATCCGGACGGCAAGCGCGTCGGAAGCGGCGGCGCGACTTTAAATGTGCTGCGGTATATCCGGGAGCATGCGGCGGGTAAGCAGAGTCCGGCTGCTGTGCCGCATGGCGCAGTGCAGGGTGACGGCGCAGCAGAGAGCAGGCAGTTAGCGTCTGCGCAGCCCGGCGAAGCAGCTTGCCACGCCTTTGACGGCAAGCGTATTCTGGTCATCCATTCCGGCGGGGACAGTAAGCGCGTGCCCCAGTATTCCGCCTGCGGCAAGCTCTTTTCCCCCGTGCCGCGGATTCTTCCAAACGGCCGCAGATCGACGCTGTTCGACGAATTTATGATTGCCATGTGCGGTGTTGCGGCGCGGATGAACGCCGGAATGCTTGTCTGCTCCGGGGATGTGCTGCTGCTGTTTAACCCGCTGCAGATCGATTTTTACGGAAAAGGCGCTGCGGCGCTGTCGATCAAGGAGCCTGCAGAAATCGGCAAAAACCACGGTGTATACAGACGGGACAGGGAAGGAAATGTCGGCGGATTTTTACATAAAAAGACCGTAGAGCAGCTGCACGAAATGGGTGCGGTGGACGAGCACGGGTATGTGGATATTGACACCGGCGCGGTTATGATGAGCGTAGACCTGCTCAATTCCCTTTACAGTCTGATCGACACAGAGGAAAAGTTTGCCGCCTGTGTCAACGAACAGGCGCGGCTTTCGTTTTATGCGGACTTTCTGTATCCACTGGCGTCGGATTCCACCCTGGAGCAGTATTATCAAGAGACGCCCGAGGGTGAGTTTACACCGGAGCTGAGAGCCTGCCGGGAAAAAATCTGGGCGGCGCTGCATCCCTATCAGATGAAGCTGATCCGGATGTCACCGGCGGCATTTATCCATTTTGGGACGACCCGGGAGCTGCTGCATCTGATGACGGAGGGGATGGAGCAATTTACGCATCTGGGCTGGCAGGCGCGGATCAACACCAACAGTCAGGAAAAAAGCTATGGGGCTGGAAACAGCTATATCAGTCTGCGCGCAGACGTTGGCGCGGGAAGCTATATCGAGGACAGCTATTTGCATCATGGTACGGTTGTCGGGGAGCGCTGCGTGATCTCCGGCGTGACGCTGGACGGACAGAGCGTTCCGGCGGATACGGTACTGCATGGGCTAAAGCTGCAGGACGGCAGGTTTGTTGTCCGGATGTACGGCGTTTGCGACAATCCGAAGGAAGCGGCATTATTTGGAAAAAAGATCGGCGAACCGTTGTGGACGGCGGCAGTTTATCCGATTCGAAATACGATTCAGGAAGCAGTATCTGCGACACTGCGTGCATATGAAGACGGTTTTCCAACACTGGAAGACGGGATTTCTTTAAAGGACAGCTTCAACCAGGCGGATGTGACGGCGATTCTGCCCTGGCAGGATAAGCTGGAGGATAAGGTAAAAATCGAATCCCTGTTGGAGGCCATCGACAAAAAGGATAATCTCCATGAGGCGGTGAAGGTGTTCAACGGGGAGATCAATGCGCGTGTAATCCGGCAGCTTTGCGGTCTGGCGGAAAAGCTGGACGAACAGGAACTGTTTGAATTTTCCCGGAAAATCCGGATTTATTATGCGCTATCCTGTCTGACGAAGAAGGATAAGTATCTTGACCTGTGCCTGGATACGATCCGAAACGCGATTCTTGTCGGGGCGGTGGCAGGGCTTTCCTACGATCCGACGGCAAAAATGGAGCAGGAGGAAGTGGTGGTACGCCTGCCCGTGCGCGTCAACTGGGGCGGCGGCTGGAGCGATACGCCTCCATATTGCATGGAGCACGGCGGAACGGTGCTGAATGCGGCGGTGAAGCTGGACGGACAAAATCCTGTCGAGGCAATTGTGAAAAAGATTCCGGGCAATCAGATCGTGCTGGCCAGCGCGGACAGCGGTGCAGAGCAGGCATTTTCTGAAATCAGTCAGCTGCAGGATTCCAGCAATCCTTACGATCCCTTTGCCCTGCATAAGGCGGCGCTGATCGCCTGCGGTATCATTCCGTACCGGGAGCAGATTTCTGTCGAAGAGGTGACAAAAAATCTCGGCAGCGGACTCTATTTGTCCACACAGGTGATTCATATCCCGAGAGGCAGCGGCCTCGGTACGTCCTCGATTCTTGCGGGCGCATGTGTCAAGGCGATTTACCGGATGCTCGGAAAGGAGCTGTCCCAGGAGGAGCTGTACAACCGGGTCCTGTGCATGGAGCAGATTATGTCTACGGGCGGCGGCTGGCAGGACCAGGTGGGCGGGCTTGCGCCCGGAATCAAAATGGTGACCAGCGATGCGGCGATTGTACAGGAAATCGGCTGCAGTCCCTGCAGCATCAGCACAGAGACACTGCAGGAGTTAAACGAACGATTCTGCCTGATTTATTCCGGACAGCGCAGGCTTGCAAGAAACCTGCTGCGCGATATTGTAAGCCGCTATGTGAGCGGTAACCCGGATACGGTGGAGGTGCTTTATGAGATCCAGCGGATAGCGGTTTTGATGCGCTTTGAGCTGGAAAAGGGAAATGTAGACGGCTTTGCACAGCTCCTGAACCAGCACTGGGAGCTTTCCAGACGGCTGGATGGCGGCTGTACCAATACCTGTATTGATATGATCTTTAGCTCCGTGGAGGATCTGATCGACGGAAAGATGATCTGCGGTGCAGGCGGCGGAGGCTTTTTACAGGTTATCCTGAAAAAAGGCGTGACTGTGGAACAGGTGCAGAAGCGTCTGAGAGAGGTATTCCAGGACAGCGGCGTGGAGGTATGGCGCTGCAGCCTGGTGGGATGACAGCGCGCGCGGCGAAAATACGGCGTGGCAGGCGCGCTGCTGCAGAATAAGTTTAAGGGGATATTCGATATGTTGAAGGGAATTTCACCACTGATTTCACCGGAGCTGTTAAAAGTTCTTGATGAAATGGGACACGGAGACGAGATCGTGCTGGCGGATGCGAACTTTCCGTCCAGCAGCATCGGACAACGGGTGATCCGGGCGGATGGAATCGGTACGGCAGAGCTTTTGGCGGCGATTTTGCCGTTGTTTCCGCTGGATCAGTACGATCCCGAGCATTTCGTCCTGATGGAGGTCGTGCCGGGAGATACGGTTGTACCGGTGATCTGGGAGGCTTATAAGGCTCTCCTGAACTATTATGAGCCGGAAACAGAGGTGCATAAGATCGAGCGGTTTGCCTATTACGAGCGCGCCAAAAAGGCGTACTGCGTGGTAGCGACCGGAGAAAAAGCTCAGTATGCCAACATTATTTTGAAAAAAGGTGTTGTGAAGTAGGGGCTGGAAAAAGTTTGGCGGGGCAGGCAGATACATAAGAAAAAGATAAAAAAACAAATATAATATTTTTATAAAGACGATAAAATCTGTACATTATTACGATTTGCCTATATTAGAAAGGAGGAAGGTGAATGAGGCGAAAACATTATTTTGTATGGATGCTCACAGCAGCGCTTACGGCTGCTTCGGTTATGCCGATGACGGTGTATGCGCAGCCTGCTTTTGCAGGTGGCGGTGAAGTGAAGGTCGTAAAGGGAGATGTAAACGGAGAGCTGCAGGGAGGCGTGATGTCGCCGGGAGCCACGGCGATCGAAGGCGCTGACCTGACGGTGAACGGAAACGTTTCGGACGGTCTGGTTTCAGACGGTGCTACGTTAACCGTAAACGGAAATGTGACGGGAAACGGAATCGATACGGTTATTGCGGAAAAAGGGACTGTGACGGTAACCGGAACGGTAACAGCAACGGATTTAAGCCAGAAGACGGGTGTTCTGGCGTCAAATGGCAGCAACCTGACGGTCGGGGATACGGAGGTTGGCGGAAAAGAATCGACCGGCGTGATTGCAGAAAGCGGGTCGAAAGCGACAGCTGGAAATGTGAAAGTTTCCGGGGAGTACACGACAGGAGCTTCGGCATACGGAGACAGCACGGTTCATGTAAAAGGTAACGTGACTGCGGATGGAAACGGTATGACGGGAGTAAGTGTACACGACGGAGATAAGTCATCGCTTATCGTGGATGGAGATGTGACTGCAACCGGTGTAAACTCGGTCGGCATTTATGGAGAAACCGGCACAATAAAAATCGGAGGCGATGTCTCAGGGAGAGAAGCAGTCATTACAAAAGGAAAGGCTGACGTAACGGTAGGCGGTTCCGTAAGCGGAACGCTTGTTGGCATTGCAGCGGGTGGAAACGCAGCGGTAAGCGTGAAAGGAGATGCAGGGACGAAGACCGGCGCCGGCATGTTTGCGCAAGAAAATGCAACGGTTACCGTCGATGGAAATGTGACAGGCGGAACGTTCTACGGAGCACCGGAGGACTTTGAAGACGTGTATCCCGCTATTATTGCAGGGACCGGCGCGACTGTCATCGTAAAAGGGACGGTATCGACAGCAGAAGGAAACGGTGTTGCCGTGAGCATCAATTGTAAGGATATCGGAAGCCAGAAGGGAACATTGATCCTTGAGAAAGCGAAAGCCGGCGGAGAGGCGAGCGCGATTTATGTGGATACAATCCCGGGCGTTTCACAGGAGTATATTCTGAACAGTCTGCCGGATATCGTGGTGGGAGAGCTGGCTGCAAAGAATGAAGATTTTATCTGGAACAGTTATGACAACGATCTGTATCAGAACAATCCGGAGAATGAAACAATCGGGGAGCTGAATGAAAAGATTTATGCTGCGATCCGGTATATGATCCGGTGGAACAATTCGGAGGGCGGCAGCTTTTCGGTAGACGGAACCTCCAAATACGGGGAGTATGATGTCGCGCAGGAAAATCAGGATCTTGGGATTACGATTCAGATTGCAGAAGGGTACGAGCTGGAATCCATTTCCGGAGGAAAAGCACAGGTTTTTCATCGGCCAGATGGAACCTGGTCGGTGATCGTTCCGCGCGGCGGCGGTGTGAATCTGTCCGCAGTGCTGAAACGGATCATAAAGGAAGAAATGAAAAACAGCCGCGTTTCTAATCCGGGTGCTTCCGGTTCGGAAGAGCAGACGACAGTACAGATAAACTCTGGCTATGTCGAGTTCCAGAAAGCGGTGCGCAGCCAGATCAAAAATGCAGCGCCCGGAGCAGTTCTGGAAGTGGACGGAAAGAACTGGATGAGCTTTGACCGCAGCACGATGGAGGAGCTGAGCAAACGAAAAGACCTGACGGTTGTTGTGCGTTTTCGATATCTTGGAAAGCGTTGGAGAGTAGTAGTTCCGGCTGGCTATGCGGTGCAGACGCTGCTGAATCAGGAGGGATACAGTGGATTTTTATACCTGAGCGCAGTTTTCGGTGCAGTGCCGGAAGAAGCATAATGGATGGAAAAGTCGCCCAGGGCGGAAGCTGCCACCGTCCTGCGGTGGTTTGTGGAGATCGTCATCGATCCGCAGACTGCAAAGGGATGGCACAGAAGAACAGCGGAAAATAGAGATAAGTAAAAAAGAGCTCCTGTTGGAACCATGCCAGGAAAGCAAGTGTGGTTTCCAACAGGAGCTTTTTTATCGTATAGGAAACTTCGTTTCTATACGACAAAAAAGCTCCGCGAGGATGCGCACTCGGCGCAAGGGTAGATGGTTGCCGAGGCAACCGCGCCTCGGCGCGAGAATGTGCCAAGGCACATTCTTTTTTTTATTCATGACAATAAAATGCTCGCAGAGCGTGCCTTCTATTGTATTTGGTATGCGCTGTAAGCGCGTTAGTTTGCATTTCCATCATCGACAGGGACATTGTCGGCTGCGCTGCCGTCGGAAGACTGTGCAGCTGCGGCAGACTGTGTCTGGACAGAGGTTTGTGCGGCATTTAATTGATTGATCTGTGCGTTGAGACTGTCGATGCGGCGCTGTGCCTCATCGGAAGCACTCTGTGCAGCCGCTTTTGCATTGTCATCGGCAGCAGCTGCAAGCTCCTGATCTGCAATCGCCTTATCCTCTACTGCGGTCTGGAGCTGCTGCTGCAGGCTTACGAGCAGAGCTTCGTACTGTGCAGAGTTGCTGCGCAGCTGAAGCTCGAGCCGTTCCTGCTCGATGATCTGATCTGCACCGGGGGTTGCCATGAAGACGGAGCTGTGCTCGCAGACCGTCTGGGAATCCTCAGAGGTCACCTGACCGGTCAGGATACGTTCGTTTTCCGGAAGCATTTCCAGAGTACCCTCCGTTGCAAAGGGGCAGGCATCTGCTGCGGGCAGACCGCTGTAGGCACAGACACTACCCTGATAGTGTACGTCACAGGTTTCTGTCGGAACCGTATCTACAGCAAAATATTCGGTCTTTAAGGTTTCACCGCAGAGTGCGGTCGGCAGCTTGCCGGACTTTGCGCAGACAGTCTGTGCGACGATATCGGCAGGCTGAGAGAAGGATTTGTTTTCCAGACCTTCGTGCACCTGGCTCATGACTGCTTTCCAGAGCTTCTTTGCAAGGCTTCGTTCTTCGCCCTTGCGCAGCTTTGTGTTGTTGTCATAACCTGTCCAGGTCGTACAGGTGTAGTAGGGTGTGTAGCCGGAGAACCAGATATCGTTATAATCGGACGTCGTACCGGTTTTACCGGCGATGGACATGCCGCCGAAGTTGACAGCAGTACCGGTACCGGAAGTGACAACATCCTGCATTGCGCTCGTTAAGAGGAATGCGGTGGAGGGTTTGATGACCTGCGTACCCTCGGTGCTGGTGTTATCCAAAATAACGTTGCCGTCGTGATCTTTTACAATCGTATACAGCTTGGGTCTGATATATTGCCCGCCGTTTGCGATAGTGGCATAGGAGGCGTTTAATTCGATGTTTTTCACACCGTATGTGATACCGCCAAGGGCGAGGGCCTGCTGGACGTCGGAGAAAATCTTGCCGTTTTTCTCTACGCCGTCTACCAGTGTGGTAAAGCCGAATTTTTGTAAATATTCATAGCCCAGACGGGGGGTGATTTGCGTCAGGACCTTTACTGTAACGATATTTAAGGAGTCCCGGATACCATCCCGCAGGGAACAGATGCCGCGGTAGCCGCTGGAATACCAGTTGGATACCGGTCTGCCATTGTCATAGTTGAAGGGACCGTCGACCTCGACATCCGCGAGAGTCATGCCGGCGCTGTCCAGCGCGGGCGCATAGGTGGAGACGATCTTAAAGGTGGAACCCGGCTGACGGACCGCATCGGTGGAGCGGTTCAGGGTCAGGTTTCCTTCCTTGGTGCCGCGGCCGCCGATCATGGCAACGACATAGCCCGTGGACTGATCCTCAATCGTTAAGGAAATCTGGGGCTGGGGCGTCAGGGTGATGGATTCGCCGATAATTTCCGCACTGTCGGGAATCGTAGCAGCCTTATAAGCCTCGATCGCTTCATTTGCCTCTTCCTGAGAGCTGTACAGGAGGTTGAAGTTTTTGTCGCCGTTTTCCTGATAATAGGATTTGTACTTTTCCGAGCTGATGTTGACGATGCCGCCTTCCTCCTCAGAATCAGGATCGCGGTAGGTCAGCTGGTAGCTTAACAGCCAGCGCGTGCCGTCCGGATAGAGGGATTCGTCAGAAGCAACGGAGTCACAGATCGCCTGAATATCGGGATCCATGGCGGAGAAAATGCTCAGACCGCCGGAATAAACCATGACGTAAGCCTGGGTTTCGGTATAGCCGGCTGCGATCAGGTCTTCGGTTACGGCTTCTTTGACTGCATCCGCATAGTAAGAGTCTACGGAAGAATCTCCGCCGACTTCGAGGTTAGCGGTCTGGATTCTGCGGTATAAGCTGTCAGTATCCGATTCCGCCTCGTCGTACTGCGCCTGTGTGATATAGCCCTGCTCAAGCATGTTGGTCAGCACCTTTTCACGGCGATCCTGGTTTTTGTCAGGATGGGTCAGCGGATTATACTTGGACGGGTTCTGGGTGATTCCGGCGATGGTCGCGCATTCGGAAAGGCTTAACTCCCAGACGTTTTTGTTGAAATAACGCTTGGAGGCAGCCTGTACGCCCAGCGTGTTCTGCCCCAGGTTGATCGTGTTCATGTATTGTTCCAGGATCTTGGATTTGTCGTTGGTATCTTTTTCCAGCTGAATCGCAAGATACTGCTCCTGGACTTTTCGCTTGATTCGTTCGCCCAGCGTCTTTTCCTGAGTCCAGGTCGTCAGGACGGTATTTTTGATCAGCTGCTGGGTGATGGTGCTGGCACCCTCCTGCCGTTTGAAGCCGGTCTTTACGGCGGTTACGCCGGCACGGAGAATCCCCATGATGTCGATACCGTTGTGCTGGTAAAAACGCTCATCCTCGATGGCGACAAAGGCGTTTGCCAGATCGGTGGGAATCTGATCCATCGTAACGGGGACACGGTTGGAGTCCTCGGCGATCAGCTTCGCCATCTGGTTTCCCTTGCTGTCATAAATAAAGGAAGAGTATCGGGTGGGAGTTGCATCCTCCAGTGTGATGGTAGGTGCAGAATCTATAATCCCCTTGAAAACCCCCAGTCCGGCGCAGATGCCGATAATCCCGATTGCAATGACGCATAAAAGCAGCACCTTGGAAAAGGTGAGCAGGCATTTGCGTCCGAGCTTCGAAGATGTTGACTGGAGTGCTTTCTTTTTCTGTTTTACACTCTTTTTGCCATAATTCATGCAATGAAACCTCCTTGGTTTTGGACATTACCTCCCCTGATTATAGCAAAAGCGGGCAGGTAAATAAAGGTTTTTCTGCCATATTAAGATATTGTTCACAAAAAGAAATGCTGTTATACTGGTTGGGAAGCGGGAAACGCCTGTCAGCGGACAGATGAGAAACCGCAGGGCAGCTGTAGAATGGAGAATTTTTATGGAAGAAAAAGAAACGGTCAGGGAGCCTTACCGGATGGTGCTGGAGGGCGGTCAGGCAGAGCTGGTGGAAAAAAAATCGCGCTTTATCGCAAACGTCCGTCCGGTCGAATCCGAAGCAGAGGCGGTTGCGTTTATTGATGAGATGAAGAAAAAATACTGGGACGCCCGGCATAATTGCTCGGCGTTTGTTATCGGCACGAAAGCGGAGCTGACGCGCTGCAGCGACGATGGTGAGCCCTCCGGGACGGCGGGGCGTCCGATGCTGGAGGTGCTTTTAGGTGAGGGCGTAAGAAACGTCGCAGTCGTTGTGACACGGTATTTTGGCGGCGTGCTGCTGGGCACCGGCGGACTGGTGCGTGCCTATTCTAGCGCAGTAAAAGAAGGGATTGCCGCGTCCAAAATCGGGACGATGCGTTACGGCGTCCGTTTAAAAATCTGCACAGACTATAATGGAATCGGAAAGATTCAATACATCCTGCGCCAAAACGGTCTGGAAGCGGAGAACACGGTTTACACGGATCAGGTGGAGCTGACGGTGCTGCTCGCGGCAGAGTGTGTGCCCGGATTGAAAAAAGAAATTACAGAGGCAACCGCAGCGAAGGCTGGCATCGAAGAGGTGGAGAAGCTGTATTTCGTGGCGCCGGATGCGTAAGCAGTTGGGCGGCTGAGCATAGTTGTAATAGAAATGGAGAATTGGGATGAAATTGATTTCATGGAATGTGAATGGGCTTCGCGCCTGTATGACAAAGGGCTTTATGGATTTTTTCAACGAGGCGGACGCCGATATTTTCTGCCTGCAGGAGACGAAACTTCAGGCGGGGCAGATCGAGATGGAGCTGCCGGGCTATGAACAGTTCTGGAATTATGCGGAGAAAAAGGGCTATTCCGGGACGGCGATTTTTACAAAGCAGAAACCTCTGTCGGTCGCATACGGCATCGGAATTGAGGAACACGATCACGAGGGCAGAGTAATCACGCTGGAATACCCGGACTATTATGTGGTTACAGTGTATACACCCAATTCCCAGGACGGTCTGGCTCGGCTGGATTATCGGATGAAATGGGAGGATGACTTTTTCGCGTATTTGAAGAAGCTGGAAGCAAACAAGCCGGTGATTTTCTGCGGAGATTTGAATGTTGCGCACAAAGAAATTGATTTAAAGAACCCGAAAACCAACCGTAAAAACGCAGGCTTTACGGACGAAGAGCGCGCAAAGATGACAAAGCTGCAGGAGAATGGCTTTATCGATACGTTCCGGTATTTTTATCCGGATCAGGAGGGCGTCTATTCCTGGTGGTCGTACCGCTTTCAGGCACGCAGCAAAAATGCTGGATGGAGAATTGATTATTTTATGACGTCAGAAAGTTTGAAAGACAGACTGGAGGATGCGAAGATCGACACAGCGGTTCTGGGATCGGATCACTGTCCGGTGGAGCTGATTTTGAAGGATTAAAAAGGAACCTTCTAAATTCCTTTCAGGAATTTAGAAGCAGCGCCCCAAAAAAAGGAACCTTTCAAATTTTCTTACGAAAATTTGAAAGTAGCGCCCTAAAAAAGGAACCTTTCAAATTTCCTTATGGAAATTTGAAAGTAGCGCAAAAAAGAGAGCCTTGCGGCCAATGTCATTAAGTTAAGGAAAAATAATTAGATTCTTATATTAGAAATAATATAG
>ERZ773241.3254-NODE-3254-length-11383-cov-2.459304_pt1 | contig 11383 bp, 9 predicted proteins | sample MGYA00580989_ERZ773241 | MGnify/ENA primary metagenome ERZ773241 (study PRJEB29015, sample SAMEA2737804) | human gut metagenome | biome: human gut; feature: human-associated habitat; material: faeces | place: China | collected 2012 ...
CGCGCGGTGTGGATCTACGGCAAACGCGCCATTGCTGCGGCGCAAACCAAACTTCCGCCAGCGTTTGGACTGCCAGGGGCAAAGCATATTTTGTTTCGCGGTCATTGCAGCGAAAGCGATGTACAACAACTGGCGGCTGAGTCCGGTGACGACCGCAGCGTGGTGATTGGCGTCGGTGGCGGTGCACTGCTCGACACCGCGAAAGCCCTCGCCCGCCGTCTCGGTCTGCCGTTTGTTGCCGTTCCGACGATCGCCGCCACCTGCGCCGCCTGGACACCGCTCTCCGGCTGGTATAATGATGCCGGACAGGCGCTGCATTATGAGATTTTCGACGACGCCAATTTTATGGTGCTGGTGGAACCGGAGATTATCCTCAATGCACCGCAACAATATCTGCTGGCGGGGATCGGTGACACGCTGGCGAAATGGTATGAAGCGGTGGTGCTGGCTCCGCAACCAGAAACGTTGCCGCTAACCGTGCGACTGGGGATCAATAATGCGCAAGCCATTCGCGACGTCTTGTTAAACAGTAGCGAACAGGCGCTGAGCGATCAGCAAAATCAACAGTTAACGCAATCATTTTGCGATGTGGTGGATGCTATTATTGCTGGTGGTGGGATGGTTGGTGGTCTGGGCGATCGTTTTACGCGTGTGGCGGCAGCTCATGCCGTGCATAACGGTCTGACCGTGCTGCCGCAAACCGAGAAGTTTCTCCACGGCACCAAAGTCGCCTACGGAATTCTGGTGCAAAGCGCCTTGCTGGGTCAGGATGATGTGCTGGCGCAATTAACTGGAGCGTATCAGCGTTTTCATCTGCCGACTACACTGGCGGAGCTGGAAGTGGATATCAATAATCAGGCGGAGATCGACAAAGTGATTGCCCACACCCTGCGTCCGGTGGAGTCCATTCATTACCTGCCAGTCACGCTGACACCAGATACGTTGCGTGCAGCGTTCAAAAAAGTGGAATCGTTTAAAGCCTGACGTACAAATTTAGCAGCAGCGCGCGCCGCCTTTTCCACCGTAGCGCGCGTCCTGCCGCTCACGGAAAAACTCTTCGTAGGTCATCGGCGTTTGATCGGGATGGTTAACCCGCATATGTTCGACATAGTTGTCGTAATCAGGCATACCAATCATCAGCTTCGCCGCCTGACCTAAATATTTTCCGGCTTTTGCCAGTGAATCAAACATCTTGGCCTCCGCTAACCATGTTGCTGAAAGAGTGCCGGATGCGGCGTGAACGCCTTATCCGGCCTACAAATGCTATCAACGCGCTCGGTCAGTCCCCTCGCCCCACCGGGGAGAGGGTTAGGGTGAGAGGGAACCCTGGGCACTAAGCCAACATTCGCCAACATCCCCCCCTCACTCTGACTTTAGTGTGCGCCTTTTGCCTGCGCCACGATCTCCTCGACATTTTCCGGCATTGGTTCATACGGCGTTTCTTTCGCCGTTGGCTTCGGATCTTTCAATGCCGCAAGTGCCGTCTTAATCGAGAACAGTGCCAGAACCACCACGACCACCATAAAGAAGATGGTTAACCCGGCATCCAGACGGTTGTTGAACACCAGTTGCGCCAGCTGTGACTCAGTATACTGCGACGGAATATTGCCGCTGTCGATCATTGCCTGGAACTTATTAGCAATGGCCAGGAAGCCGACTTTCGCATCCGGGCTAAACGCTTTCTGCCAGCCTGCGGTCAGGGTACAAATCAGCAGCCAGGCCGTTGGTACCAGCGCCACCCAGGCGTAACGTTGACGTTTCATCTTGAACAACACCACGGCACAGAGCATCAGCGCCATCCCTGCCAGCATCTGGTTGGCAATACCAAACAGCGGCCACAGAGTGTTAATGCCGCCCAGCGGATCGACCACGCCCTGATGGAGGAAGTAGCCCCACGCCAGTACGCACAGCGCTGTTGCCAGCAGGTTAGCAGGCAGTGAATCGGTCCGCTTCAGGCCAGGAGACACCACGCCCAGCAGATCCTGCAACATAAAGCGCGCAGCACGCGTACCTGCATCCACCGCCGTCAGAATAAACAGTGCTTCAAACAAAATGGCGAAGTGATACCAGAACGCCACATCCATCATGCCGCCCAGCGCGCCGTGCAGAATGTAGGCCATCCCCACCGCCAGCGTCGGCGCACCGCCCGCACGGGAAATGATCGACTGTTCACCCACTTCGCTGGCAATCTGGTTTAGCGTATCTGGTGTAATGCTAAAGCCCCAGCTACTCACCACCTGCGCGGCAGAAGCGACCACATCCGCCGTCCCTGCCGGAGCCAGCACCGCCATCGGGCTGTTCATGGCAAAATACACGCCCGGATCGATGATACAGGCGGAAACCAGCGCCATAATCGCCACGAAGGATTCCATTAACATCCCACCGTAGCCGATAAAGCACGCCTGCCCTTCGTTCGCCAGCATCTTCGGCGTGGTCCCAGAAGAGATCAGCGCATGGAAGCCAGACACCGCGCCACAGGCGATAGTAATAAACAGGAACGGGAACAGATTACCGGTCCATACCGGGCCAGTGCCATCGACAAATTTGGTCAGCGCAGGCATGGTCAGCGTCGGGCGCATAATCAAAATGCCTACCGCCAGACCGACGATAGTCCCGATTTTCAGGAAGGTAGAGAGGTAGTCACGCGGAGCCAGCAGCAACCACACCGGCAGAACCGCCGCCACAAAACCGTAACCCACCAGCATCCAGGTCAACTGCACGCCGGTAAAGTCAAAGTACGGTGCCCAGGTCGGGCTTTCTGCCACCCAGCCGCCAGAGATAATGGCGAAAATCAGGAATACCAGACCGATGACCGACACTTCGCCAATACGCCCCGGACGCAGATAGCGCAGGTAGATCCCCATAAACAGCGCCAGCGGAATGGTGAACGCAACGGTATATGTTCCCCACGGGCTATGAGTCAGGGCTTTCACCACGATCATCGCCAGCACTGCAAGGATAATGACCATGATCATAAAGCAGGCCACCAGCGCAATCACCCCGGCGGTTGGCCCCATCTCTTCTTTGACCAGCTCACCCAGCGAGCGACCGTCACGGCGCGTAGAAACAAACAGCACCATGAAATCCTGCACCGCACCGGCGAGAACCACCCCAGCGAGCAGCCAGATCATCCCCGGCAGGTAGCCCATTTGCGCCGCCAGTACCGGCCCCACCAGCGGACCTGCTCCGGCAATGGCCGCAAAATGGTGACCGAACAGCACTTTCTTGTCCGTCGGCACATAGTCCAGCCCGTCGTTATGGCGCACCGCTGGCGTCATACGCGTCGGGTCAACCGCCAGCACATTTTTGGCGATATACAGCCCATAAAAACGGTAAGCGATCAGATAGATACAGACCGACGCCACCACAATCCACAGCGCGTTGATCTGTTCCCCACGATTTAAAGCAATGTATCCCAGAGCAAATGCTCCCATTACAGAGAGCACTGTCCAGACGAGGTATTTCCCTGATTTGTTCATAGTTGTTATCCGTGTGCGTGTCCATAGAGATGTTACATTTTGTTTCTATAACATCTTTGTACAATTTAACAACACAGCAACCATGTAAATCGGAGTTGAAACCAATATTTAACTTAACAATGTTAACTCGATCACTCCGTTAACCGAGTTTTCCTGCAATCTCATCTAATTCTGTCGGGTTCATCCCAAAACTGCCGTACCCAGCCGACAAGTGCAGCAACGCCGCCCCTGTTCATCGAAAACGACGATTTCCCAGCTCTGATTTTGCCGACCAAGATGCAGCGGCTGGCAGACGCCGCGTACCTTTCCCTCAGACACCGGGCGATGGTGTGTTGCATTAAGTTCTGTGCCTACCACACACTGTCCGTCGCGGGTCATCATAAATCCGGCCATCGATCCCAGGGTTTCCGCCAGCGCCGCCGACGCGCCGCCATGTAGTAAACCGAACGGCTGATGAGTACGGGTATCAACCGGCATTTCGGCTTCCAGCACATCATCGCCCAGACGGGTATACACAATTCCAAGATGCGCCACCATTGTGTTATCGCTGGTGGCGTTCAGTTCGTCGAGCGTTAAATGGCGTTTCCAGATCATGCTTATGCCCCCAGCGTTGAGCCGCCATCGACCACAATATCCTGTAGGGTAATATGGCTGGCGAGGTCAGAGGCGAGGAACAAAATCGTGTTGGCGATCTCTTGTGGACGGGCGATTTTCCCCAGTGGAATGCCGAGTTTAAACTGCTCGCCAAAGCCGCGAATACGCTGTTCTTCGGCGTCATCGCTCACCCACAGCGTGCGTTGCATATCGGTGTCGGTGGAGCCAGGCGAAACCACATTACAGCGCACGCCGCTACCCGCCAGTTCCAGCCCGACGCTCAACGCCAGGCTTTTCAGCGCCGCTTTCGATGCGCCATAAGCACTCATGCCAATACGCGGCGTGTGCGCGGCGTCGGACGCCACAGTGACAATCGCCCCGCCCCGCTGACGGCGAAACTGGTTCATGGTTTGCTGGAACAGGTTAAACGCACCGCCGACGTTAACCGCAAAAGTCTGCTGCCAGTCCTCTTTACTGAGCTGATCGGTCGCGCCCATGCGTAAAATTCCCGCCGCATTGACCAGCGCGTCCAGTCGCTCCGTTTCAGCTAACAGTCGCTGACACACTTGCGCGACCTGCGCAGCGTCGGCAACATCCATCACTTCGGTCGCAAAGGGATATTGCTCCTGAGTGAACGCTTGATCAAAACCTGTAACTTTCGCTCCCGCCTCAACAAACGCCAGCGCCGTGGCGTAGCCGATACCTTTACCTGCGCCGGTTACCCAGACATTTTTACCGCTGAAATCCATTATTTCACCTCGCGGGAGAGTAGCTTCCACCAGGCGTCGATGGTCGGGTTTTTCGCCAGCATGACAAAGTCGATATCACCATGCACTTTGCGCCAGCGCGCCGCCAGCGCCATCATGCGCACCGAATCCAGACCGTAGTCGATCAGGTTGTCGTCATCGAACGGTTCATCGGACTCGTCCAGCAACGGCAGGATCACCTCACGCAGCGCCGCTTTGCTGGCGGGGATAGGGGCTGGCAGTAATTCTTCAGTCATCACCACCCGGCCAGAACGTCCGGCCACATATTTCAGCGACATCAAATGCTCGTCACGGCTGAAATCGGCCAGCGCATCCGCCACCATAAACGGTTTAATATCGCGCATAAATGCGTCGGTTGCGGTGGTCATACAGCCAATGTGGGCATATACCCCGGTAATAATCAGCTGGTTACGTCCACTCTCTTTCAGCATTTGCTCCAGCGGAGAACGATGAAACGCGCTGTAGCGCCACTTCACCAGCACCGTGTCGTCGGCATCTGGCGTCAGGCGATCCACCACCTTTTGCTGTTCCGGCGAGCGGGTCAGGCCCGGCCCCCACATATCATTCAACAGCGCCCGATCTTCATCGCTCTGCTCTTTCGGCTGGGCGGTGTAATAAACCGGGATATTGTGCTGTTTGCAGTAGTCGCGCAGCGCAGCAATATTCGCGATCACCTGCTCCATCATCGGGCAGTTCTCGCCCCAGAAGCTGACAAAATAGTCCTGCATATCATGGATTAACAACGCGGCACGTTGCGGTTCAAAGGCCCAGTCAACTTTATTCTGCGGAATATCGTGAGACTCCGGCAGTGCGTAAGCCTGTAATTTTGGAATAGCCATCGTGTTCTCTCCTTCAGGCTGATGCGCGTGACGCCAGCCACTGACGTAATTGTTTTTTATCGACTTTGCCCACCGGCGTCAGCGGCAGCGCGGCAACGCACTCCACGCGGTCCGGCAGTTTAAATTCTGCGACCCCTTGTTCCCGCAGGAAGCGGCGTACCGCCACCGCGCGCAGAGGCTCTTTTACCACCAGATAAGCGCAGCTTTTTTCGCCCATCAGCTCATCTTCCATGCTCACCAGTGCGGCGTAGATCACCGCCGGGTGGCGCAGCAGCAGGTTTTCGATCTCTTCGGCAGCGATCTTCTCGCCGCCACGGTTAATCTGATCTTTCTCGCGCCCCTGCACGGTGATGTAACCCTCTGGATCAATAGAGATCAGATCGCCGGAACAGTAAAAACCGTTGGCATCAAAGGCGCTGGCATTGTGCTGTGGACTTTTGTAATAGCCGCGGAAGGTGTACGGCCCGCGCGTCATCAGGCGTCCGACTTCCCCTTGCGGCAGTGGATTTCCTTCGGCATCGGCAACCCATACTTCGTCATCCGGACACATTGGGTAACCCTGGGTATGGATAATTTTCTCCGCGCTATCATCAAGTCGGGTGTAGTTCACCAGCCCTTCCGCCATGCCAAACACCTGCTGCAACTGACAGCCAATCTCAGCGGGAATACGCGCCGCAAGGGTGGCAGAAAGACGTGCGCCGCCGACCTGTAACAGTTTCAGCGAGGCAAGCTGCGCCCGGCTTTCGCCTTCGATCAGCGCCTGCAACCACAGGCTGACTGCGGGTGGCACCAGCGCGGTAACGTTAACCTGATGTTTTTCAATCAATGGGAAACAGAGCGTGGCGCTGGGATCGGCCGCCAGAACAACCGTTCCTCCGGCAAGAAAGACGCCCAGCGATCCTGGCGAACTCATGGCGTAGTTATGAGCCGCCGGGATCGCGCACAGGTAGCGTGTCTGTTGTGTGAACTGACAAATCTCGACGCTACGACGCACGCTGTAGTAGTAGTCGTTATGAGTGCGCGGGATCAGTTTCGGTGTGCCGGTGGTGCCACCGGAAAGCTGGAAATAGGCCACTTCATCAGCAGGTGATGGCGTGGCAGTAAAATCCTCAGCCGGATGGTTAATCGCATCCTGCAAGTTATGCTCACCGCTGTCGTTCAGCAGCTGCACCACGCGAATGGAGGAATGTTCTGTGACGAAAGTATTGAGGAAATCATCCCCGCTAAACAGCGCATGTTGGCGATCGGCAATCAGCAATGCGGGTTCAATCTGGCTGGCATAGGCGTTCAGTTCACTACGCTGATGGCTGAACAACGCCAGCACCGGCGCAACGCCCAGTTTCAGCAGCGCGAAAAAGGTAATATACAATTCAGCGACGTTACCCAGTTGTACCAGCGCGGTTTCACCAGGTTTAATGCCCTGACGGCGTAAACTACACGCGAGGTTATCCGCCGCCTGATTCAGCTCCCGATAACTCAACTGTCGCTCGCCGTCGATAACCGCGATGCTGTCACTCGCAGCATGTCGCGTCAGAATGTCGGTCAGCGGCAAATCCTGCCAGTAGCCTTTTTCCCGATAGCGACGGGCAAACTCTTCCGGCCAGCGGGTGAATGGAATGCTCATCCTCGCTCCTTAATACAATCCAAAAACGTTCAACATGGTAGAAAGTTTGACGCCTGTTTCGCGCCACTCACCCAACGGTGACGACGCAGGCACAATCCCCGCTCCGGCAAACAGACGCACCTGATTTTCCCGCAGCTTCGCGCAGCGGATGGTCACCACCCATTCGCCGTTACCTTCGCTGTCACACCAACCCACAATGCCGCCAAACAGTTCGCGGTCGAACGGTTCCAGCTCAGCAATCACCTGGGTCGCGGCCTGATGCGGGAAACCGTTCAGCGCGGGGGTCGGATGCAGCAGACAGGCCAGAGTCAGTGCGTTTTCTTGCGAATTCGCTTTACCTTCAAAGGGAGTTGCGAGATGCCACAGCGTCGGCGTGGTGATCAGCTGTGGAGAAGAAGGAACGTGTAACTCACTACTGCGTTCGCGCAGTACCTCTTTCATCGCCTGAGTCACCAGTTCATGTTCATGGCGATCTTTTTCTGACGCCAGCAGACGATTACCTGCTTCGCGATCGAGCACTTCATCCGGCTGACGACGCGCGGAACCGGCTAACGGAATGGAGCTAAAACGCTCGCCGTCTTTACGTAGCAGCAGTTCCGGGCTGGCCCCCAGCAGGACGCCACCATCAGCCAGCGGAACATGGAAGTTGTAACTAACCGGGTTTTGCGCAATCAACCGTTCCAGCAATACGCCACTATCAATGGCGGCGTCAGTGGTGATATCAATCAACCGTGACAACACCACTTTGTCGACCTGCGGCGTGGCGGTAAGTGCGGCGGCGCGGGCAACCATCTGTTCAAACGTGGTTTGCTCCGGAATTGCCTGGCGTTCCACCACATTCAGCGACTGGCTGCGGGTGAAACGGCGTGCGGAAGCTTGTTTTTCCTGACGGGAGAACGACTGCCAGGATTCAGGAATATACAGCGACGAAGGCTGACGTGGATCGAAGGGAATCGCCCCGACCATCACCGGATTTTTGATGCCCTGCGCTTTGGCATCGGCAAACAGCGCGGCGAGTTTTTGCTGGAAGGGACTGTCGGGCGAATCCCCGTTCACAGCCGGTTCATCGAAGCGGGCGAAACATCCTGACGTCGTAAAACTGCGGTACGGCGACATAAAGAAAAAGCGATTGGGCGCAAGTGTTGCCATGGTCTGCTGTACTTCCTCAGCCAGTGACGTATCCATATCATCCTCCACAAAATGATAAAGGCTTTAATAATGATTATCATTTATATTTTCGGTCGATAACCTAAAAGCAAACGCGCACTATGTCAACTCTTGAGGTAACGCAATCTGCAACTCGGGGTTGCATCTGGTTGTGGTTACAATGAAAATGAGAAGCATTATTGATGGATTCGCATAAGCGCAATGTGATGTCCTGCGCCGTTCTGCCCCCTCTCCCTTCCAGGGTGAGGGCTGGGGTGAGGGTTAATGTTCGCACCAGTGCTGGCTGTTCCCCTCACCCTAACCCTCTCCCCAAAGGGGCGAGGGGACGGATTGTGCGCTTTGTCGAATTTGTCATTACGCCCTTAACCTTATTAATAACAGGAAGCTGATTTGTGAGACTCGCCCCGCTCTACCGCAACGCCCTTCTATTAACAGGACTTTTGCTTTCAGGAATAGCCGCAGTTCAGGCCGCTGACTGGCCGCGTCAGATTACTGACAGCCGTGGCACACATACACTGGAAAGCCAGCCGCAGCGTATTGTTTCCACCAGCGTCACCCTGACCGGCTCACTGCTGGCGATTGATGCTCCGGTGATCGCCAGCGGCGCGACCACGCCGAATAACCGCATCGCGGATGACCAGGGCTTTTTACGCCAGTGGAGCAAGGTGGCGAAAGAACGCAAACTGCAACGGCTCTATATCGGCGAACCGAGCGCCGAAGCCGTTGCCGCGCAAATGCCGGATCTGATTTTAATTAGCGCAACCGGCGGGGATTCGGCGCTGGCACTGTATGATCAGCTTTCCACCATCGCCCCGACATTAATCATCAATTACGACGACAAAAGCTGGCAGTCGCTGTTAACGCAACTTGGCGAAATTACCGGGCATGAGAAACAAGCGGCAGAGCGGATTGCGCAGTTTGATAAGCAACTGGCGGCGGCGAAAGAGCAAATCAAATTACCGCCGCAGCCGGTCACTGCCATTGTCTATACTGCCGCTGCACACAGTGCCAATCTCTGGACGCCAGAATCAGCACAAGGGCAGATGCTGGAACAACTCGGCTTTACGCTGGCGAAGTTACCCGCAGGGTTAAATGCCAGCCAAAGTCAGGGTAAACGCCATGACATCATTCAGCTTGGTGGGGAAAATCTGGCTGCAGGGTTAAATGGCGAGTCACTATTCCTGTTCGCCGGTGATCAGAAAGATGCCGATGCTATTTATGCCAATCCACTGCTCGCGCACCTGCCTGCAGTACAAAACAAGCAGGTTTATGCGCTGGGAACCGAGACGTTCCGACTGGATTACTACAGCGCCATGCAAGTGCTGGATCGGCTTAAGGCGCTGTTCTAAGCATTAACTGTCAGACGCTGTCACCTGCGGCGGCGTCTGGCGAAAACGACGCAACTCTACCAGTACCAGCAACAACAACACGCCGATAATCAACAAACCAAAACCGCTCGCGCTTGCGGAAGCAACCGGTGTCATCATCGCGCCCAAACCACCCAGCAGCGCCGCGCCTATGGCATCGCCCGTCACGTTCTGCGCCGTCCACAAACCGTTAATCCGCCCTAACATCGCTTCCGGGGTTTGCGTTTGCAGCATTGTGTATTGCAGCAACGAACTAACCGCGCTCAACCAGCCGAACAGCGCCAGACAAACCACGCCTAAAATCCACATCGGCATCAGGCCAAACAGACCAATGGCGAGGAACGATCCCAGCGTGGAGAGCAGCATCAATAACCCTGGTCGCGCACTATGTGCCAGCTTCCCGCTGGTTAACGCACCAATAGCCGCGCCGAGCGGGATCGCCGCGTAGAGAAAACCAATCTGTGCCGCTGACATCTGCCAGTTGTCAGCCAGCGCCGGATACAGTACCCGCACCGCGCTCGCCATCGTCAATAAACCACCCAGCAGCGCAATCCCGCCCACCAGCGGGCTGGCAAGCAGAAAACGAAATCCTGCCAGTAATGATTTCAACGGATGCTCACGCGGTTGCGGTGGCGGAGGTAGCGCCGGAAGGCTTAACAACGGTAGCAAGGTAATAAACGTGCCCGCCGCCGCCAGCCCGTAGTTCCAGGCTACGCCACCGGTCGCCAGCAATAAACCGCCAATCATGGGCGAAATCACCGACCCCAGACGCACGGTCAACATGGTGATCGCCCCGGCCTGCATTAAGTTTTCACGCCCTACCAGTGCTGGTGTCGCCGCCAATAGCGCCGTAACGCCAAGCGATGCGAAAAAACCATCCCATAAACCAAGTAAATAGATTGCCAGCAATGACGGCTCCGGCAGCAGTGCATTAAGGCACAGTCCAATGAAGCCAATGCCACAGGTGCCGCGCGCCAGCAAAATCACTTTTTTGCGCTCATAGCGATCCGCCAGCACACCGCCGACCATCAGGCCAACAAACATCGCGCCGCCGGTCAGCGTCACCGAAAGCCCCACCTGCCAGGTGGAATGTGTCATCATCTGGATCTGCACCGGCACCGCGACGCCGAGCAAACCCAGAGACACAATTGAGATGAAACGAGCGAGGAATACTGCGCGAAACGCCGGGTGCGTTTTCAACAGGCTGAGGTTAAGCAGCCAGGATTGTTTATTCATTACAATGCCTTGCCATCAAATATTTTAAATACCTATTCTTAGGCTGCACATGCTAACATATCCAAATAAGATCGATAACGATAATTAATTTCATTATCATGGAAGTTCGTATGTCTGGTTCTGTTGCCGTGACACGCGCCATTGCCGTGCCCGGATTGCTGTTATTACTGATTATCGCGACGGCATTAAGCCTGCTCATTGGGGCAAAATCACTCCCCGCTTCCGTAGTGCTGGAGGCCTTCTCCGGCACCTGCCAGAGCGCCGATTGAACCATCGTCCTTGATGCCCGGCTGCCGCGAACCCTCGCCGG
>ERZ773241.3261-NODE-3261-length-11365-cov-2.766401_pt1 | contig 11365 bp, 14 predicted proteins | sample MGYA00580989_ERZ773241 | MGnify/ENA primary metagenome ERZ773241 (study PRJEB29015, sample SAMEA2737804) | human gut metagenome | biome: human gut; feature: human-associated habitat; material: faeces | place: China | collected 2012 ...
GTCCCAGTTCAATGAAAAGGCGGTGGCCCTGGTCCACCAGCTTCTGCATGGAGGCCGTCCAGCGCACGGAGCCGCACACCTGGTGCTCCAGCACATTGCGGATGTCGTCCGGCCCTTCCACCACGCGGGCTTCATAGTTGCAATAGACGGGCATGGAAGGCGTGCCGAAGGAGACATTCTTGAGTTCCTCCGCCAGCTTCACCATGGCGCTGTGCATCAGGCGGGAATGGTAGGCTCCCGCCACATTGAGCTTCTTGGCGATCTTGCAGCCGGCAGCCTTGGCTCCGGCAATGGCCTTGTCCACGCCTTCTTCCGTGCCGGAAACGACCGTCTGGCCGGGGCAGTTGAAGTTGACGGCCTGGACCGTGCCGCCCTGAGCCGAAATCTGAGCACAGATGTCTTTGATCTTATCTTCAGCCAGGCCGAGGATAGCGGCCATGCCGCCTTCACCGAGGGGTACAGCTTCCTGCATGAACTGGCCGCGGAGGCGGACCGTGCGGACGGCGTCAGCAAAGGTCAGGGCGCCGGCAGCGACGAGGGCCGAATATTCGCCGAGACTGTGGCCGGCAGCGATGTCCGGTGTCAGTCCTTCCTGGGCGAGGACGCGGCAGCAGGCCGTGCTGGCCGTCAGGATAGCCGGCTGTGTATTATAGGTCTTCATGAGTTCTTCATCGGGACCTTCAAAGCAGAGCTTGGTCAGGGAGAAACCCAAAGCGTCGTCGGCTTCTTCAAAAAGCTGTTTGACAACGGGATATGCGTCGTATAAATCCTTGACCATCCCAACTTTCTGGGCACCCTGGCCGGGAAAAACAAATGCCTTTTTCATCATCAGTCACACCTCTCGTAAAAAAATCAATACCATTTCATAACTAAGCTGGCCCAGGTCAGGCCGGCGCCGAAGCCATCCAGGCAGACGATATCACCGCGGTGGATCATCCCTGCTTTGATGGCTTCATCTAAAGCCAGGGGAATGGAAGCCCCCGACGTGTTGGCGTATTTCTCGATGTTGACGAATACTTTTTCCATCGGAACGTGGAGCCGTTTGGCGGCGGACTGGATGATGCGGATATTAGCCTGATGCGGTACGAGGACATCGATGTCTTCCTTCGTCAGGCCCGACCGCTTGAGGGCTAATTCTGCGGCATGGGGCATGGCTTTGACGGCGAATTTATAGACTTCCTTGCCGTCCATCTTGGCATAGGCCATGCCGTTTTCGCGCAGGGCATCGGTCGGCGGCATTTCGACACCGCTGGCCGGAATCGTCAGGAAATCACCGCCCGTTCCGTCAGCTCCCATAGCCCCGCCGAGGATGCCGTAGCCTTCCGGTACGGGGCCGATGACAGCGGCACCGGCGCCATCGCCGAAGAGTACACACGACGAGCGGTCCTTCCAGTTGACGACGCGGGTCAGGATTTCCGCACCAATGACCAGAACATATTTATACATCTTATTTTCGATGAATTGGGAAGCAATGATCGAACCGTAGGCAAAGCCCGAGCAGGCCGCTTCCAAATCAAAGGCAGCGGCATTGACCGCATGGAGGTTGGCCTGTACTTTGCAGGCCGTCGACGGCAAGGCCCGGTCCGGCGTCAAGGTGCAGACGATGATCAAATTCAGGTCTTCCGCTTTGATGCCGGCGTTCTTCAAGGCTTCTTCGGCGGCTTTGGTAGCCAGGTCCGACGTCGTGACGCCTTCTGGCGCAACGTGGCGGGCGCCGATGCCTGTACGGCTGCGGATCCATTCATCGGATGTATCCATCATTTTTTCTAAATCTTTATTCGTCCATACCTGATCAGGTACACAGTGACCTGTACCAAGAATCCCAGCGGGATTAGCTTTCACTATCATACTGTTCTACCTCTTCTTCCTCTATACTTTTACGAATATGGCCGACGACGTCCTGTTCGGCGATTTCACCGGCAACGCGGACGGCGTTCTTGATGGCCTTGGCTTTCGAACTGCCATGACAGATAATAAAGCTGCCATCGACACCGAGCAGCGGCGCACCGCCGTATTCGGTGAAATCCAGTCGTTTCTTCAGCGATTTCAAGGCCGGGTAGACCGCTAAGGCCCCCAGTTTAGTGATGAAGCCGCTCTGTTTGATCGTATCTCTGACGAGGCGGATGATGAACATGGCCATGCCTTCGCCAAATTTCAAGATGACATTGCCGACGAAGCCGTCACAGACGACGACATCGACCGTGCCTTTCGGTATATCTCTCCCTTCTACGTTACCATAGAAAGAGATAGTTTTCAAATTTTCCAGCATCGGATACGTCTTCTGGCAGAGCTCATTGCCCTTCGACGCTTCCTCGCCGATGTTCAGCAGGCCGACCGTCGGTTTTTCGACGCCCAGGATGTATTTTGCATAGTGGTATCCCATGATGGCCCCTTCGACGAGGTGTTTCGGCTTGCTGTTGGCATTAGCCCCGGAATCGAGGAGCACCGTGATCCCCTTCTTCGACGGGATAGGCGTCGCAATGCAGGGCCGTTCGATGCCTTTGATGCGTCCCAGCCCAAAGAGAGCCGCCGTCACAGCGGCGCCAGTGCTGCCAGCGGCGACGACAGCATCACAGAGGCCGTCTTTGACCAGCCGCGTCGCTACGACGATGGATGCGTCTTTCTTGCGGCGGATGGCCTGAGCCGGATGTTCGCCCATTTCGATGACTTCGCTGGCGTGTACGATGGACAGGCGGTCGCTTTCTTTGGCGCCATATTTGCTCAGTACGCCGCGTATTTTCTTTTCGTCACCTACCAGGACGACATCAAAATCATATGCTTTGACGGCCTCTACGGCACCGAGGACGATTTCTTCGGGTGCGTAATCACCGCCCATAGCATCTACAGCTATTTTCATTCTATTACCGCTCCATTATTCCAAAGATTCTATGATAAATTTTGCCCGGAATACTTCTTTCCGCATCTTCCGGATCGTGACCCATACGTAGTATTTCTGGTCGCGCTGGCGCATGACTTCGGCCTTGGCGATCAGTTTATCGCCTACAGTGACGGGCTGTTTATATTTAATATTGGCTACGGCTGTAATGCAGACAGGAAGATTCAATACCGTCCGCGCCAGGGAACTGGCCTGGGCATATAGGCACTGGGAACGCACGATGTGTGCTTCGTCGACCATATCGTCTGTTGCCGTCATGATTGAAATGGCATTCTTGCCGATGATACAGTCTACGAGCTCCCCGACGACAGGGGCGTTACGCAGTTTCGGCTGCGCCGCTTCTGCCTTCTGGCGGATGCGGATACGCATTTCGGGGATTCCCAAGGCCATGCGGTCCAAGCGGATAGTAGCCACGCTGACGGAAAATTCTTCAGCCAATTCTTCGTCGTTTATAAAAGGATTTTCTTCAATCCGCTTCTTTAATAAAGCATGTCGCTTATCTCTCGCTATACGAACCATTTCATTCACCCTTGAAATTATTACCAAGTACTAACAGCACATACAACTAGAGATTATATAATGTTTTGGCAAATTTGGCAAGGAAAACAAAAAAGTATGCTTTCATTCCATTCATCTCATTGAATTGCCGAAAGCATACTTAATCACTCCTTAGTATTTATCGAAATCCATTTCGTTCAATACATCACGCAGTTTTTCCAGTTCTTCCTTGGTCATGGTAATACCTTTGGTCATGGCCTGATAATCCGGATCCCACGAGCGGAGGTCGAATTTCGGTGCCCGATTATTCCAGCTGATGTACGTCAGTTCTTTGCGCCAGCCGTCTTTATTTTCCGACAAAGTGCCGCAAATGTCTTCGATATTGAAATTTAACTGTGCCATTGTATACCTCCCAATAGGTGTTCTATCACCTGTGTTGTCATTTTTTCAGGTTAACGCTATAACCCAATTATTTTATATAATAGCAAATATGAGCTGTATGTCAATACAGCAGATTCGCCAATTATGTCAAGCTTTTTTTGACTTTTTATCCATGCATTTTATGCCGCTTGAAGAGGCCGCCATGTGCTTCACTGATATCGAAGACCGATACGAAAGCGTTGGGGTCGACGCCGGTGATGGCATCGCGTATCTTGGTGATCTCCAGGCGCGACACGACGCAGTAGAGGATCATCGTCTTTTCCCGCTTGTAAGCGCCTTCGCCGTTGATGAGGGTCACGGCGCGGCCCATATCCCTGGTCAGGCAGTCGGCCACTTCGTCGTGCTTGCCCGTAACGATGAGCATCCCCTTCATTTCATCGAGGCCGTTGGTGACGACGTCGATCATCTTATAGGCGATGAAGTATGCCACCAGGGAATACATGGCGCTGTCCCAGGAAAAGACAAAGCCCGAACTGCCCAGGATGAAGAGGTTGAAGAACATGATCGTCTCGCCGACGGAAAAAGGCGTGCGCCTGTCGGCGATGATGGCCAGGACTTCCGTCCCGTCCAGGGAACCGCCCCAGCGGATGATGAGGCCCACGCCGAGGCCGATGATGATGCCGCCGTAAATGGTCGACAAGAAAGGATCCGACGTGACCCGTTCGTAATGGATGAACGTGCTCCACCCGGACAGGCAGAGGATGGAAAAGAGCGAAGATATGGTGAAAAAGGCACCTATCTTCTTATAGCCAAAGATAAAGAAAGGAATGTTCAGGATGATGATGAACACACTGAAACTGATGCCTGTCACCTGCGCTGCCATGAGGGCAATGCCGACGACGCCGCCGTCGATAACGTGGTTCGGGACCAGGAAGACGTCCAGGCCGATGGTGTAGATGAGAGCGCCAAGGGCCAGGCCCAGGGCACGCAAGATGTATTTCATATTTTTTCTCCTCGTTGTTTCGCTAAATAACGGCGGCCGATGATCCAGGCGACGAAGTCATCGACCGGTTCTGGCGGATATTGGAAGGACAGTGGCACGAAACGGCGCCAGCCCTTGCGCGGGGTATATTTAAAATAGAGCTTGCGCCCTTCGACAGTGGTGAATTTTTCATCTGTCAGGGAAAAAGTGATATCCCCGTGGTTCCTGGCGATCCACTGCTCGACCAGGGGCTGCAGCTTTTTATGATTGGTCCCATCGCCCATGACGATATGGGAAAAAGGATAGTTTTCATAAATGTGACTCAAATAGTCGCCCAGTTCCGGCGTCGGCACGATGGCCTTCGTGACCAGACTGCCGTCATCGGCGACGACAGCAGTCCCCGTCTTTTCCGAACCAGGGTCAATGGCAAAGATCAATGTATCTCCTCCTAGGAATGAGGCTGCCACATTCAGACAGCCTCATTTTGAGTTTTAAGTTTGCAGTTTGTAGTTTGCAGTAATTATAAAACTATTTGCTACAAACTCTATACTACAAACTATAAAGAGAAAGGGACTTTTCATGATGACAGAAGCCTTCATGTAACAGCTCCCATCATTCGTCGGCTTCTACGCGGATGTCGATCTGCAAGGGGCCGGCCGTGTAGGTATCGGCTTCGGTGACGGCCTTGAGGACGATATCGGCGCCGCTGTGGTTCTTTATCTTGTTGATGGTCTCGAACATTTCGACTGCCGTCAGGGCCCCGACATTGCCGGTCAGCGGGTCCGGCAGGAGGCCTTTGGCCTGGGTCTGCTGATTGACGTTATGGAGGAAACGCATGACCTGCAGTTCGGCATTGCCCGACAATTCCTGGGCTGTCAGCCGTTCTTCGTAGACGACGTCGCCGCGGTGATAGATGAGGTTGTTGTCATACATTTCGACGTGGACCAGGGCCGGTTCGCCGAGCATGATGTTGCCGGCGGCGATGATGCGGAGCAGTTTCTGCGACTTCCCGGCTTTCTGCAGGGCGTCGACAGTAGCGTTGAATTCGTCTGGCGCAATATAGAGGAGGACCGTATTTTCATCGCGGACGCCGAGATGACGGCAGATCATGGTATTGGTCTGGCTCATGGCCCGGCTCAGTTCTTCCCGCGTCTGGGCCTGGCTCAGGCCGCCGTTGAGGACGTTACTGGACAGGACTTCGCCGACGCGGAAGACGACCGTCCCTTCGCGGATATTGGTCATCGTTTCATTGAGCAGCTTGATGTGCTTGTCGAGGACGTCGATGGTGCCCATCATCTTCTGCTTCGTTTCTTCCAGCATAGCTACGTCTTGACGGGCCTTTTCACTATCGGCCAGGGCCGAGTCGCGCTGCTTCTTGGCTTCGTCCATGGCAACCTGGATGACCGTCAGTTGGCGGGCCTTGTCGTCGCGGGCGGCCTGGGCCTGCTGCAGGTCCAGCTGAGTCGTCCGGATTTCTTCATTCTTGCCGTCCAGCTGTTCCTGCTGTTTCTTCAGGAGTTCTTCATTGGAGGCGATGAGCTCGTTCTTATCGTCCAGTTCCTTGCCCAGGTCCTTGGCCTGCTGCAGCAGTTCATCCCGCTGGGCTTCGAGCTGGGCCTTCTGCATCTGCAGCTGGTGCATACCGAACAAGGCGATGCGGACATTTTCCGACAAGATAGACATGACGCCTAAAGTGATGACGGCAATGCTGATCCCCGTCAGGATGGTAACCAGGATGGACGTATACTTCGGCCGCAAACCGAATAATTTAATTTTCTGTTTCCCTACACGGGAGCCGATCTTATCGCCGAGATAGGCAATGATCCCGCCCATAACAGACAAGACGATCAGCATGACCCATCCATATTCCATAAGACACCACCTTTGCTCATTCCTTTATATCATTATATTATAGCCCATAACTACCGTGTACTGCAAGGGCCGTCCTGCCCTAGTCGTTAGCAGCTGGCTGTTAGCCCCCAGCCTCTTAAAAGGGGCTGTCGCACGAGGGTTTCTACCATTATGCGAGGCCCCTTTCGCTTTATAGTTTGTAGCACAGAGTTTGTAGTTTGCAGTAGATGGCTTTAAATTTAGAACCATTCGCTAAAAACTACAAACTGCAAACTTAATACTCAAAAGGCGCTGCCTTCATGCGACAGCGCCTTTTCCCTCATTTCGATTTTTTGTAGACTAAGATGACGCCGGCGACGCCACAGATGATGTCCGGCAGGAAGGCGGCGAGGTAGGCCGGTATCTTGCCGCCATTGCCCAGGGCGTTGCCCAGGGTCATGATGGAATAGTAAATAAAGATAACGACGACACTGATGCCAAAGCCGATGGACGAACTGCCGCGCTGTTTCTGCATCCCCAGGGGCGCGCCGACGATGGCGCAGACCAGGCTGGCCAGAGGCAGGGCGAAGCGGTTGTACATTTCGACTTTCATCTTATTGGTGTTGACGGAATTCTGGTCCAAGAGTTTAATCTGTTCCCGCAGTTCGCGGATGGTCAGTTCATCCGGTTTCTTCTGGGATGCATTGATCTTATTCGGCTTCTGCGTAATCGGCAGGGCCTGGTTCTGGAACTTCAGGGACCGCGTCGTCTGTTCATTGGCCGATACGTCATAGATCATGCCTTCGTGCATGACCCATTTCTGGCCGTTCCAGTCGGCCCGGTCAGCCTGTTCGACGCGCATGAGCGTATCATTTTCAAATTCCTGGACGGTAATATCCTTGAGCTGCTTCGTGTTGGCGTCGTACTGACGGGCATACATGAGGCTGGATATATCGGAGCCCTTGGTGTTCTTGATGATGATATGGTCCTGCGTCGTCGGCGCGACATTGTGCTTTATTTCTTCATTGATGATCGTGTTATAGGCGTTGTTGGCCTTGGGCACGACGTATTCGTTGAAGGCCGTCGCCCCGATGGAAATGAAGAAAGCGGCAATGAAAATCGGCATGGCCAGGCGGATGAAGTTCTGTCCGCCAGCCCGCATGACGATCATTTCACTGGAACTGGAAAGGCGGCCAAAGGCCATGAGCGACCCTAAGAGGACGGACATGGGAAAGGTGACGACGATGATCGACGGCATGGCCAGGACGAAGACGCGGAAGGCAGCCCAGGCCGAAGCCCCGTACTGGTTGATGAGGTTGGCAATACGGTAGAGCGTACCCGTCCCGACGAAGACTGCTGTAAAGGCACAGACGCCGAATAAAAAGGGGCCAATAAATTCTTTTAGTATATATTTATCTAATATTCGCATTCCATACTCCCTGTTACATCCTGAATTCTTCGCCTAAGTAGAATTTCTTGGCTACCGGGTCATTGGCAATCATTTCCGGACTGCCTTCGAGGAGGATCTTCCCTTCACTCAAGATATAGGCTTTGTCGACGATGCTCAGCGTTTCCCGGACGTTGTGGTCGGTAATGAGGACGCCCATGCCGCGCCGTTTCAAATGGCTGATGATGCCCTGGATGTCGTTGACGGCCAGGGGGTCGATGCCGGCAAAAGGTTCATCGAGGAGGATAAAGGCCGGGTCCATGACCAGACAGCGGGCGATTTCCACGCGGCGCCGTTCGCCGCCGGACAGCTGGATACCCAGGCGGTCGCGGAGCTGGGTGATGGAAAATTCTTCCATCAGGGCTTCCACTTTTTCATGCTGCTCCTTCTTGCTGAGCTTCGTCGTCTCCAGCATGGCCAGGAGGTTGTCTTCGACGGTGAGCTTGCGGAAAATCGACGCTTCCTGAGGCAGATAGCCGATGCCATAGTTCTGTCCATAGCCGCCCAATGGGGTTTCAGTGCCTTCCAGATAGCTTTTGTTCCGGTCGGCTACCGGCTGCAGTACCACCCGTATCCGGCTGGATGATGCCGACGATCATGTAGAAAGTCGTCGTCTTGCCGGCGCCATTCGGTCCCAGGAGGCCGACGATCTGGCCCTGGTCGACGCGGATACTGACGCCGTTGACGGCATTTCGTTCTTTATACGCTTTTACGAGATCTTCAGTCTGAATAAACATAGATACCCCTTACGATTACGGATTACTGCCCGGTACGATGACGATAGTCGATCGGCTGCGGGTCTGGACGGAATTATCGGCCAGGCGGATATCGACATTGTCGCCGTTGAGAGAATTGCCGTTCTGAGTGGCATTGACATTCCCCGTCAAGTGGATGACGCCGTCATTCTGCCCCGGCGTCTGGGTGTAGACGGCCTGATTGGCATAGGCGATGAGGTTTTCCGCCGGCGATTCGATATGGACGTTGCCCGTACCGATGGCCTTTATCTGCTTGAACCAGGCGTCGATGTGATCGGCCCACATCTGCGAACCCTGGGCTTCAAGATAGCCGTTGCCCGTGACGATGCCGTAATCCTGGTCGAGATAGTATTCGACTTTGTCGCCATTGACCTTCTTGTCGCCGTAGACGCCGCGGACGCTGCCTGTAGCGACGACGTAATTCTTGTTGGTCGAATGGACCTTATCGGCGTTGAGCTGCATGTCCGGCTGCTGGACCGATACGTTGCCTTCCATGTCTGCTTCGGCGGTCTTCAAGTTATAGACGGCCTTGTTGCCGGTCATCGTAGCCTGGTCGCGGACGATGACGACGTTGCCCGTCGCCGTAGCGACCTGGGTCTTACCGTTATATTCCAGCGTGTCTGCCGTGACGGATACGGCCGGGTTGCCGTCATTATCCGCCGCCAGGGCGCCGGCAGCCGGCAGGATCATGGCCCCCATGAGGGCGGCAGCTGCCAGTTTCTTTCCAAGTAAATCCATCATAGTTATTCTCCCTTTGTCACCTGCGCATGGCCGGTCAGCGTCACCTTGGTCAGACTGCTGTCCGTTTCAAAAGCATCGGCTTTGAGCGACGTCTTGTCATGGCGGTCCATGACGACCTTGCCGCCTTTGATCATACGCGTATCCATATTATAATACACACTGCCGTCGGTCTGCAACGTATCGCCCTTATCGGTTTCTGCTTTGACAGGCGGCTTGATTTCGATGGTCCGCTTCTGGCGGTCGACGATGCCCTTGTCCGACGTAATGGTCATCTGCGTTCCATCTTCGGCGACGACCAGGGCCTTGGGGTTGGTGAAATACATGATCTGCGTGTCCGGGTCGATCTGGATCTTATCGGCTGTCAAGCGCCAGACGAGCTGGCCGTCTTTCTTTTCTTCCAGCTCCGTCCCTTCGAATTCGACGAGCTTATCCGGGCTGACCATGGGGTCTTCCGTCTTCTGGGGATGCATGAAACTATAGAGCATGACGGCAAAGCCGATGACGGCGATGACGGCAATGATGGAGATTTTATTCTTTTTCAGCTTTTCGGCTATCATCGGTATGCGCCTCCGGTTTCTGCTGCAGTGCTATGATTTCTTCCGGTTCTGTACTCCAGCGATGCTGGAACCACAGCCATTCTGTCGGGTGTTCCTTGATGAAATTCTCCGTGACGACGGCCATCTTGCGGGTCATGCGGGCAATGTCTTCGTCCTTGTTGCCTGTGTCTTCGAAATGCATGATTTCACCGATCATCAAATGGGTATGATGATTTTCGTCGTGGACCGGGAAAATCGGCACGATAGGTGAATGGAACTTCTGGGCGAACATAGCCGGTCCTTTCGGCGTCGAGCTCATCTTGCCCAAAAAAGGCTGAGGCACGCCGTGGAAGCCGCCGTCCTGGTCGGCCAGGAAACCCAGGAGTTTCTTGCGCTTCAAGGCACGGGCAGCGATGATCATTTCATTGCCGCCGCGGGCGAAGACTTCCAGTCCCATGTTCTCACGGTTTTCGTTGAGCAGGCGCGTTACGGCGTCGTTGGCCTGGTTCTTGACGATCGTCGTCGCCGGATAGCCGTAGATGGCCAGGGCGCCGAGCCATTCCCAGTTGCCCATGTGGGCTGTGAGGACGATGACGCCTTTGCCTTCCTTCATGGCTTCGTCCAGGCGTTCCGGATGGTCCAATGTCACATAGTCCCGGATATTCTCCGGATTGAGATTGGGCGTATAGAGGATTTCCATGAGCGACTGGCCGAGATTGCGGAAGACGTCGGTCATGATGCGTTCCGCTTCTTCACGGCTGCACTCCATGCCGCGCTGTATCTGGAAAATACCGCGTTCGCGCTGCTTCTTCATCAGTTTTCCTACGAAAGGGCCTAGTTTGCGACCCAAGGAAATGATAACCGGATAGGGCAGATGACAGAGAATCTTGCCGAATCCGCGTGCAGCATGATACTGCCATTCCTTACTCACAATACAGACTCTCCTTTCTTATTGGCGCAACGTAAAGGTCGCGTCGCCAAAGTACTGGCGCAGGACCTTATCCCAGACATGCTGGCTCTTCAAGATATATTCGGCGAATTCCCGCAAGGCCCCGTGGCCGCCGGGATAGGCCGATACGAAAGCGGCCGACCGACGGGCTTCTTCGCAGGCATCGAGGGGCGCTGCGCCGAAACCGGCATTGGCAATGAGTTCGACGTCGTTCAGGTCGTCACCCATGTAGGCCACTTCGTCGAGGGACAGGCCGATTTCACTGCACAACTGCGGCATGGCCAAAAGCCTGCGCGAGCAGTCCTAGAGGACGTAGTCGATATGCAGATCCTTCGCCCGCTGCTCGACAA
>ERZ773241.3265-NODE-3265-length-11348-cov-4.472859_pt1 | contig 11348 bp, 10 predicted proteins | sample MGYA00580989_ERZ773241 | MGnify/ENA primary metagenome ERZ773241 (study PRJEB29015, sample SAMEA2737804) | human gut metagenome | biome: human gut; feature: human-associated habitat; material: faeces | place: China | collected 2012 ...
GATGCCGTCTGTCGGTTTGACGAAGATCTTCGCATTGGATTTGCCGAGGCCGAACTGCATGGCTCCCGGTCCGCCTCCCATGTTTTTCATGAAACGCTTATTCATGTACTGGCCGATCCAGAAGAAAATCAGGATCGGGAGTACCCAGCTGAGCAGGATGGAAAGGATCGGGTTCATCTTGTCCACGATCTGTCCGGTGAATGTGACGCCGGAATCATGCAGACGGCTGACGAGCTGCGGGTCATTCATGAGAGCTGTCTTGTAAGTCTGCTTCGTGTCGCCCTTTTCCGTAAAGAGGATCTGGTCCTCATCCACTTCGACCTTGTCGATCTTCTTCTCATCCGTCAGGTTCATGAATGTCGAGTAGTCGACTTCCTTCACCTGCTGTTCACGCCATGCAGGCATGACCGCGGAGTTGAACAGAATCACCAGAAGGAAGATGATGACGTAGTACATCAAGACTGGCTTCTTCGGTGATTTCACCTCATTCATATTATTCATGGCTTTCCTTCTTTCCTTTACCTTCCACACCGAACAGGAATATGGTCTCCCAATAATCCGCCATCATCGCCGAAGCGATCCGGCCCCGGCTTTCTGCTTCAAACAAAGCGGCCATCTCGCCGCCGAAAATTTCCGCCATCACAGCGGCCGGCACATCGACGCGGAATTCGCCTCGCTGCTGGCCCTTCAGGAAAAATGCTCTCATCCTGTCGTCATACGAGCAGCGGCATGTGTCCACGCAGCTGTCGCCAGGAAGAGCCGAGCGGCAGAGGAACATCAGGTACTCGCGGTTGTCGCAGCACCAGCGCATCATTTCCGAAAGCGCATTGCGGCTCGTGATATCCTTCTCCGTAATGGCAAAAAGGCCTTCGACGACCTCTTCGGCCCTTTCCGTCAGGATTTCTTCTAAATGGTCTTTGGATGAATACACCCTGTAGAATGTCGCTTTGCTGATCCCGGCCGCCGCTGCCAGATCCCTGGCAGAGCCTCCCGGTTTCGTACAGAGCGCGGAAGCCAGCTTCTTCAATTCGTTTTCTCTGGTCCCCGTTTCCATAAAACACCTCTCTCATTTGCAACTATACTGTATCAAATAAGACACTTCTGTCTTAGATGAGACAATCATATCATACACATTGAAATGAGTCAATAGTGTCTCATGTGAAACCTGAGAGTCTTTTTTGAGACCCTCAGCTCTTGATGTGGAAGAAGTCTTCTGTGTTCTTTTTCGCTGCTTCGAGAAGCAGATCGAGGCGCACCTGCATGTACCTGGCAAGCGTTTCTGCCACGTAGGTAATGTTCTGCGGCACGTTCGTCCTTGGCAGGTGGTAGCCCCTCGGTGTGAGGTACGGCGCATCCGTCTCGATCATCACGCGGTCCAAAGGCAGGATGGAAACAGCGTCCTGCAGAGCCTCCCCGCGCCTTTCATCGCAGATCCATCCCGTGATGCCGATGTAGAAGCCCATATCGAGGAAGCGCTCAAGCGTTTTCTTGTCCCCCGTATAGCAGTGGACGATTGCACGGCGGCAGAGATCCTCATGGCCCTTGAAGCAGGCAATGAAATCATCCGCTGCATCCCTTTCGTGAAGGAAGAGCGGCTTTCCCGTTTCCTCAGCCACATCCAGAAGCTCTTTGAAGAAATGGATCTGGTTCTCCTTCTTCGAATACATGTGATCGTAATCAAGGCCCGTCTCTCCGACAGCCACGATTTTCGGATTTGTCATGACAAGCTCTCTGACGCGCTCAACATCTTCTTCCTTCGCCGTATCGGCGCTGTGCGGATGGATGCCCGCCGTGCCCCATACGTCATGATTTTTCACAAAATCTGCGACCAGCTCATTCTCACGCGCTTCCGAGCCGGTCAGGATGCAGCGCACCCCGGCCTCTTCCGCATTCCGTATGATCTTCTCCGGGTCCGGGAAGGAACGGGTGAACAGGTTCAAACCGATATCATAATATTTCGTTTCCATAATTCCTCCTTTTTTATTATTTTACCATGACATGAGGAAATCGTAAGAAACAGAGCCTTGCCGATTTGTATGGAAATAAAAAAGAACTGCGAGAAATGGTCATCCCATCTTTCACAGTCCTTTTATTATAAACTACTTATCATCTTTCTTTTCATCCGGCTTCATTCCCACATGCTTGTTTTTGCAGGGGTGCTTGTCCGAGCTCAGATTTTCAAGCTTCTGCTCGCGGTCATAGAGGGTTACATAGTGCAGGTTGCCGTAGAATGCATTGTGGCGCAGGCGCCCGATGGTTTCCACTTCCCTCACTCTGCCGTCCTTCGTGACGATGCGGTGGTTGACGAAGTGAATATTGTTCTTGTTCTTCTCAAGATGCGTCTGTCTCTTGATTTCCGAGCGGACATACTGGAGGTCTTCGGTATAGATGAGCTTCCAGACAGTGGTCCTGGTGTACTTCATGAAATCGTCCCAGTCCGTGCATCCGAAGAAATCGATGGCCATGTGGCTCGCAAAGAGAAGCTTGCCGCTCTTGTCTGCCTTGTAGACGATCATGGCACCAGGCATGCCGTTTGCCATATCGCTCAGGTTGAAGCCGAACTGGAAACTGTGGCGGAGTTCCGTCAGGGAAGAATCAAACTTCCTCCAGCCGGACTTGCCGTCGATCTTCGCGCCGTAGAGGGCGAAGTCTGCCTTGATGCAGAGGTTGCCGTAGTTGCTTCCCTGTTCAGGGTATGCAGCGCAGCCAAGCGACGAAGTGAAATGGATTTCCTTGTCGTTGAAACCGAAGATATGCGGTTCTTCCGTGAAGCGGCGCATATCATTGAAAACGCCTTCCTTATTATTGTAAGGACAGAAGATGACGAATTCATCGCCGCCGTTTCTGGTGATGATCGCATTGGCACCGAAGATGCGCTTCATGTCGCGGACGAGGGTCTTCAGTGCAAGATCCCCTGCCGCATGACCGTAGACGTCGTTGATGATTTTGAAATTATCCACGTCGACGGCAATGACCATCGCCGATTTTCTCGGGTTCGTACGCAGGTACTTGTCGACGGCGATGTCGCCGCCCTTTCTGTTGAATACGCCTGTCAGCGCATCTGTCTCGCCGATGAAGCGGAGACGCTTATTTCTCTGCCAGAGCCATGCAATGATGAATGTGGTGATGAGGCCTGCCCATGTGGAAATGAAGAGCAGCCAGAAGTTCACCCATCCGCCTGTCGGATGCATGATGAGGCGCCATTCGTCCCCATCGACGGTGCCGGAGGACTGGATCGTGCTCCATGCATCGATCGCCCCGTGCGTCGAGTTCTGATTCGTGTCGATCAAAGTGTACTCGGACTCACCATAGCCTTTTCTCATCAGCGTATAGACGATGCCCATCTGGTCGAGGCGGTCGATATTCGCCTCGTGGACGAGCTTGTCCTGGTCGACTGCTACCACGATGTAGCCCCAGAAGGATTTATCGGCAGTCCTGTCCATGAAAACAGGACGGACGACTGCCATACCCGTCGTGCCGTCTGCCATAGGAACGCCGGATTCAATGACGACGACATCCTGCGCTCTTCCATAAGCTGCGCGCTTGGCAAACTGGTTCTCTCCGAAAAGGTTGAAACCGGAAAGCACACTGCCGCTTTGCGGATAGATTGGGCGCACCTGTCCGTCCGGCGCCGTCTGAATCTCTATTTCACGCAAAGACTGGCTCATCGAGTAGAAGTAGAGATTACGCATGTAATCCCCCGGGGGAAGTCCCCTGTTCTCCATCAAATGGTCCTCGATGGCCGCTGAAATATTGATATACCTGTCCATGGCGCGGTTCAGATGCAGGATTTCTGCATCCGCGATCTGCTGCATCCAGTTCTGTAGGGTTTTTTCCTCCTGGACATAGAGAGCCCAGTCGAAGACAATCGTGCAGAGCAAGCCGATAATAATGATCGGCAAGTAAAAGAAGAAACGAAACCTTTTGAATTTGTCCATTTCTCTATTCTCCGCTTGTCAATTTATCAAAAAAGGAATACTCCGTATTGCTGAAATAATAAACAAAAAATATACTGATTTATTAGAAAATATTATATCAGTTTTTATCGAAAATTGCTATATGTTAGATTTTCTTCAATAAGCTCTACTATGCTTAAAATTTTATAGATTTCTATTAATATAGATTTGAGTTTATTGTTAGTTTATATTTGGAAATAGTATGAATTATTATTGATTTTCATAATTTTTGTAAAATCGTATTCACTTTTCTGAATTCGCGATATATAGATTTCTCGCGTTTTCCGGGACTTAATGAAAATTTTTAGCGCTTTAAAGCATTCCCTGAAAACTTCGGTTTCTTCAAGCTTTATCGCAGCTTTGAGAGTGGGACTAGAAATTTTTCACAAAAAATGATATGATTACTTAGTAATTGAATATGCGGGTGTAGTTCATCGGTAGAACGCCAGCTTCCCAAGCTGGACAGGAGGGTTCGACTCCCTTCATCCGCTCCATGAAAAGCCAAGGAGGGCCTGACGGGTCCTCTTTTTTCTGTTATATCTATCTTGCAATTGTTCAAAAATAAATTGTTAACTCTTTATTCTTTGAATCTGATGAGAAAATACGTTTACAATTCTTGTCAGCCCTGGAAAATATACTTTTTCTCAAAGAAATGAGCAAAAGCTGCTCCTTTTCTCCTTACAGAAATTTGACAAAATTTTTCTTGACACTTTTCGGTGATAGATGTACACTATTTTTATAGGAGAGCACTCCTTAGAGCATTTCCATAAGTACATAAGAGCGACAAGGGCGTCCGGCAGAGCAGTGCCGGACGCCCTTCTTCGTGGAGCAGAGCGGTCCGCTTCGTGCGGAAGCTCTGCCCCCTTTTCTTATGTAAAGCTCTGTTTTGCTATAAGGAAAAGTTATCCATTTCTATCAAATCTATCTATTTCATTTACAGGAGGCTTGCAAAATGAGAAAGGAACATGATTTTCTGGGAGAGAAACTCGTACCTGATGAGGTATATTACGGCGTGCAGACGATGAGAGCCATGGAAAATTTCCAGATCACCGGCGCGCAGCTTGACCCGGATTTCATCCAGTCCATGGCTGTCGTCAAAAAAGCTTCCTGCCTGACCAATCTGAAGACAGGACGGATGGATCCCGTAATCGGGGACGCCATCATACGCGCAGCGGATGAAATCATCGAAGGAAAACTGCTCGACCAGTTTCCTTTGGATCCCATCCAGGGCGGCGCCGGCACATCCGTCAATATGAACATGAATGAAGTCCTCTGCAACCGCGCGCTCGAACTACTCGGCTATCCGAAGGGCCGCTATGACATCATTTCACCGAACAACCATGCAAACATGGCGCAGTCGACGAACGATGTCTTCCCGACCTCGATCAAGGTCTGCCTCGTCAGGAAGGCATACCGCCTGATGGATGCGCTTTCTTCCATGGCAAGAGGCTTCGATGAAAAGGGAGAAGCATTCAAGGACATCATCAAGATGGGACGCACGCACCTCCAGGACGCTGTGCCGATCACCCTTGGCGAGGAAATGGATTCGTATGCCGTTGCCGTGCGCCGCGGGATCCGCCGCATTTCCCTTTCCCTTTCTTCTCTGGAAGCGCTCAACATGGGAGGCACCGCCGTCGGCACCGGGCTCAATGCAGAACCGGAATACATCCGCCTCTTCCCGGAAATCCTTTCCCGACTGACCGGCTTTTCCTTCAAGACAGCGGACAACCTGATCGACACGACGAATACGACAGACTGCTTTGCCGATGTCTCCGGCGCGCTCAAGGTCGTTTCCCTTTCCCTCATCAAGATTGCCAATGACATCCGTCTTATGGCATCCGGCCCGCGCTGCGGCCTCAATGAACTGAAGGTGCCCGCCCGCCAGCCCGGTTCCTCGATCATGCCAGGCAAAGTCAATCCGGTCATTGCCGAAGTCCTCGACCAGACCTGCTACCAGGTCATTGGGAATGACCTTACCCTGACACTGGCCGTCGAAAACGGGCAGCTCGAACTGAACGTCATGGAGCCGGTCCTTTCCTTCAACCTTTTCCACTCCTTCCTCTACCTCACGAATGCAGTCACCACATTCACTGAGAAACTGCTGAAGGACCTCGAGGCGGATGAAGAGCAGTGCAAGAGCTGGGTCGACCACAGCGTCGGCGTCATCACAGCGCTCCTCCCGCATATCGGCTACGAAAAGTGCGCCGCGACTGCGAGGGAAGCTTACACGACAGGACGGCCCGTGCGGGAAATCCTCCTTGCAAGGAAGCTCCTCTCTGAAAGCGCGATCCAGAAAATTCTCTCGCCCTATGAGATGACCCATCCGGGCATCGCAGGCGGCAAGGACGCGCTGGCCCGGTAAGACTTACGAATCATTGATTCATCGTATATAATAGAATAAGAATAAAATAAAGGAATGTGGATGAAGAGTTCTTCTTTCACATTCTTTTATTGTGTATCGTGCATTACGGTTTGCACTTTTGAACGAAAGTCATTAAAATAATAACCATACTTCCGAAAGAGACAAGAAAAGAGGGGAATTCATGAAACTACGCGATAATCACCATATCGTACTGACCACGCCGGACATCGACCGGTGTCTCCGCTTTTATCATGATGTCCTTTCCATGGAAGCGCATGAAAAAGACGGGCAAATCTGCCTATACTTCGGTTCCTGTGAAATCACGCTGAAAGAAGGACTGACGGACTTTGCTCCGAGCGCTGTGCGCATGGGCATCATCAATCTCTGCCTCATCACGGACGATCCGATGGAAGACGTGCTCCGCGAGCTGGAAGAACGCCATGCACCGCTTGTGACCGGCATCGTCGATAGAAACGGCGCCCGCGGACCGATGAAGAGCATCTACCTCATCGACCCGGATGGAAATTTCATAGAAATCGCACGCTATGCGGACAAGACGCTCCGCAAGAAGCCGCACTTTATAGATGAGGACGAGCTCGCAAGCGAATGAGCCCGTCCTGTTTTATTGGGAAAGGAACACTATGACACCTCATCAGGCCAATCTGTTTTTCATTGCCGAATACGTCCTCTCCATCCTGATCCTCGCCTTCTCGGCATACAGGAAGAACGCATTCGACTGGAGAAAGACCATACGAAGGAAAACATTCATCAAAAGGATGCTCTTCCTTATCCCCGTCGCCCTCATTGCCATCGGCATCATGACAGCGGCTTATCTGCTCCAGCTGCCGCAGATGACGACGCTCGTCATCATCACAGGTGCGCAGCTCTTCCTGACGCTCATTGCGAACGTCATCCTCTTCTCCTCCTGGTTCCAGCGCTACCGCGTCTACCCCAGGGGAAAGGAACTTGCCGCCGTCGTCGTCCTGATGTACGCCGTCGCCGACCTCTTCATGCCCTCAGGCATCAAGTACGGCGTCCTCGTCGTGGGCATCCTCGTCGGCTGCCTCCTTCCGGACTCATGGAAAGTAGACGACTAAAAATCCCGATCATCTGCAAAAAAGCATCTCCTCAAAACGCGCAGCTGCCGCGCCGGGGAGATGCTTTTGTCTTTGATAATACACATAAAAAAGTACCTCGTCGCCAACGCGTAGCGAATAACGCGTCTATGGTGACAGAGGTACCTTTTGAAGTCAGTATAAAAGAAATGGTGACAAATATCAAATATCAAGAGACCATTTTACTGGATGACGTAGGTGCCGTTGTCTTCGAGGGTGCCTTTGAGACCGAAGAGGGCAGCTGCTTCGTTGGCATTAACGTAGAGGGAGCCGCCTTTGGAGATGCCCGGTGCTCTTCCGTACTTGGTCCTGACCTGCTGCCAGTTCGGGGACCATTCGGCACGGACGCCTGCCGCATTGGCGACGGGCATGACGGGGATGTAGACAGCGCCGTCTTTGCCGAGGGCCTTGTCGGAAAGCTTCGTTCCTTTGACGTAAAGGTCGTAGACTTTGGCGACGTAGTTCGGCTGGCCGTCGGAGGATTCGATGGCTTCCCTGACCTGGTCCTCATTCACGAAAGCAGAGGCGCCGTAAGGAGCGAGCTTATTTTCGATATCCTTGACGGTCAGCGGTTCTCTGTGGTAACCGTCGGGATAGACGTAGTAGGTCAGCGTCTTGTCCGGCTGCACGTGGATGACGACGCGTTCGTAGATGATGTCGACGGGAATGCCTTTGACAATGTGCGCATAAAGGTCTTCGACGTCTTTTTCATTGAGGCGGACGCAGCCATGGGACGCATAGGTGCCGATGGCAGAGGGGACGTTTGTCCCGTGGATGCCGTAGTTGCCGCCGATGCCGATCCAGCGGTAGCCGATCGGGCAGTCAGGGCCGGATGGGATTTCCACTTCCGGATGGTCCGGATCGATCCATGTCGGATTGATTTCCATATCGACGACTTTTCTTCTGCCGACAGGCGTCGGAGAGTCAGGCTTGCCTGGAGCGACCGGGTACATGCGGATGCCCACGTCTCCCTGATAGAGCGTCAGGAGGCGGCTGGCAAGGTTAATTTCTATGCGCTTGTCTTCAAAGGCAGGCTTCTTCTTTCCTTCCTTTTCGGTCGTTTCTGCCTTGGTCTCTGCCTTGGCCGGCGTGATTTTGACCTGGACAGGCGCTTCTTTTTCAGGCTCTGCCTTCACTGTCTCTGCGGCAGGCGCGCTGGATGTGATCGTAACAATGGGAGCCGGCGCTTGCTTCCCCTTACTGGATGCCGGAGTCTTGGCCTCAATCCCGATGACGGGCGAGAGCGCGATCACGATCGATGCGGCCAGAATGATTTTCTTCAGCAATGCAATTTCCCCTTTTTATGAAAACCCTTCCCGGGTATAAAGAAACGGATGGATTCCATGTCTTGCGACATATTGACAGGATACCGCAAAGGCGGCCCCGTGTCAAAGGAATGCATCCGTTATTTTTCTGTCAGAAATGAGGCCCTCCCGCGTGGCGTTTCTCACGCTCGCCGGTAAGCTCCTCAAGAAGGTTCGGCGGTGTTTCACTCTTCCACACCCAGTCAGGCGCTGCTTCTTCAGCCCTTTCCTTCGCCGCTTTCAGATCGTAGTAGACCTGCCACTTGGCTTCGACGAGTTCATGGCCGGTCTGGCGCAGGAGGCCGGATGGAAGGTCGGCATGACGGGTATCCCGTGGTAGTCGATCCAGTGTCCGCGCGAACGGACGATGCCCGCGTCTCTTCCCAGAAAGAAACGGAGGGCGACTTTGCCAAGGCCGATGATGACCTTCGGCTTTACTTGCCGGATTTCTTCAGCAAGCCATATAGATCCGCAGAAATGGCCTTCCTCGATCGTCGGCGTGCGGTTGCCGCGCGGGCGGCACTTCACGATATTCGTCACATAGACATGGTCGCGCGTGATGCCGACGGAGGCGAGAGCTTTGTCGAGGAGCTGTCCCGACGGACCAATCAGGGGTCCGCCGTAATCATCTTCCACACGCCCGGGGCCCTCCCCGACGATCATGAGCGGAGCATCGGCCGGGCCTGTCGAAAGGACGGGGCCGAGGCCTCCCTCATCACGGAGATGGCAGCGATGGCAGGCTTCGATGGCGCGTTTGATTTCCTCATGCGACGCATACGACATCTGCCTTTCCCTTGCCAGGCGGTCTTCGGGATCCTCATGTCCGAATAAATCCATAATATTTCCCTCTTTCCAAGGTCAGGATCACTGCATATCGGGCGGCGGTTCCTGATTCGTGATTTCATAAAACAGCGTGAACTGGCCGGCGAAGTGGAGCTTCACAGTGTCGACCGGACCGTTTCTGTTCTTGGCCAGGATGATTTCCGTTTCATTCTTTCTCGGGTCATCATCCTCGATTTCACGGTTGTAGTACGCTTCGCGGTAAAGGAAGCTGACCATATCGGCATCCTGTTCCAGAGATCCGGATTCACGGAGGTCGGAGAGGAACGGCCTGTGGTCCTGACGCGCTTCGACGCTTCGGGAAAGCTGGGAAAGCGCGATGACAGGGACATTCAGCTCACGGGCAAGGCTCTTCAACGATCGGGAAATCTCGGAAATTTCCTGCTGGCGGTTATCCCCGCTTCTTGCGGCGCTCTTGGCCTGCATCAGCTGGAGGTAGTCGATCATGATGATGTCGAGCCCCTGCTCGGCCTTGAGGCGGCGGCACTTGGAGCGGATCTCGGAGACCGAGACGCCCGGCGTGTCGTCGATATACAGCGGCGCATCCATGAGGACGCTGGCTGCATTGGCGAGCTGGTCCCATTCCTTCTGCGTGGAAATGCGGCCGGTGCGGAGCTTGGCACTGTCGATCAGGGCCGTGGAGCAGAGAAGTCTCTGCACGAGCTGCTCTCGGGACATTTCCAGAGAGAAGAAGGCAACATGCTTGTGCGCCGAGGAAATACTCATATTCTTTGCCATATTGAGGACGAAGGCCGTCTTACCCATGGACGGGCGGGCAGCGACGATGATGAAGTCGCCCTTCTGGAAGCCGCTCGTCAGAGCATCCAGGGACGGGAAGCCCGTCGCAATGCCTGTGATCGTTTCCTTATTGCGGAACTTTCTGGAAATTTCTTCCAGCTCGTTCTGCACGGCTTCCCCGATCGGCGTGAAGTCGCTCTTTCTTTCATCCCTCGTGACTTCGAGGATGGACTTTTCCGCATTGTCCGTGATGTCTTCGACCGCATCCTGCTCGGAATACGCTTCCTCGGCAATGATGCCGGCCGCATCGATCAGGCGGCGCAGCTTGGCCTTGCCTGCCACGATATCGGCATGGCGGTCGACGGACTTCGGGGAGATGACATTCATGGGGAGTTCATTGATGTAAAGAACGCCGCCCACATCGTCGAGGCGCCCCATGCGCTTCAATTCTTCCGTGACCGTCAGGATATCCGCCGGCTCGCCCCTGTGGGACAAGTTCAGGATCGCCTTGAAAATGACGGCATCCGCCTCGCGGTAGAAATCCTCCGGCGTCAGCTTGTCCTCTGCCATAAGGATCGCATCCTTGTCGAGGAGCATAGCGCCCAGGACGGACTTCTCCGCATCCACATTCTGCGGCGGGACGCGGGACAGGATCATCGAGCTCGTGTCCGGCTTCGGTTCACGCCGAAAGTCTCCCTGGCCGCGTTTTTTTGTATCTGCCAAACCAATTCCTCCTTATACCGGCAAAGGCTCCTCGCCTGCCGTCTTGGGTGTCCTGACAAGCATCTTGTCGAGTACTTCCTGGATATTCTTCACCGGCGTGACGGTCAGGCCCAGGTGCCCTTCCTCGATATCCGAACGGTTTCCCTCCGGAATAAGGATGCCCTTCATGCCCGCCTGACGCGCGCCGAATGCTTTTTCATACACGCCGCCGACCGGCTTCACTTCGCCGGAGAGGGAAATTTCCCCTGTCACAGCATAGTCCTGCCGGAGCGGTATCTTTTCCACGGCTGAAATGATCGCCGCCGTGATG
>ERZ773241.3266-NODE-3266-length-11347-cov-4.200850_pt1 | contig 11347 bp, 5 predicted proteins | sample MGYA00580989_ERZ773241 | MGnify/ENA primary metagenome ERZ773241 (study PRJEB29015, sample SAMEA2737804) | human gut metagenome | biome: human gut; feature: human-associated habitat; material: faeces | place: China | collected 2012 ...
CCGCCTGTCCCAGGATTTTGCTACGGAAACCGGAAACGAGCTTCTCTTTCTCCTTGTCCGTGGCGGCTTCCCCCCAGAAGGCGGAGTGGACGGCCTTGGAATAGGCAAGCGCCCAGCTGATGGTCTTGGGATCGTTCAGGTGGTAGCCGTCCGCAATCAGCTCGGAACTCTGCATGTTGTTGGTGAGGATCTCCTCATTGGCGTCCATGATGCGGCCGCGCTGGGGCAGGAGAACCTCCCGTTCAATAATGCCGCCGCTGGGGACTCCGCCCGTTTTCCGGGGGGAAACCAGTTGGAGGTTGACCAGCGTCAGCATCAGCCAGATGACCGCAGCGCCCGCCACGCCGCACAGGACGAGGCTTCTTCTGGCAAATCTGGACTTCGTGATCGTGGTCATGAACGGCTCGGCGCATTTAATTGCCTGCCGCGGCAATGCGGGAGGCGTTTTCGGAAGAAATGTATTCTACGGCTGAGGGCTCGATAGGCTGAAGGTTGGACTTGTCCTGGGCCAGCCTGTCGCGGATGGCCCAGCGGCTGGTCAGGGAGGAAGTCTTGGAACGGTAATATTCCTTCGTGAGTTCGCAGGAAGCGATCTCCTCGTTCATTTGCTTGATGTCGCGCGCGACCTGGATCTGGTCGTTTTTCAGCACGGCATAAGTGATGCCCGCCCCGCAGGTGAGGGAGGCGAAGGCAATGAGCCACATGATCATGCTCACGCTGATCTGGTGGCCGGTGAAACGCTGTTTGAATCTTTTCATGGCGGTGGCGAAGGAGAGATGGGTCAGATGATTTTTTCCACGCCGCGCAACTTGGCGCTGCGGGAACGGGGGTTGGTTGAAAGTTCTTCTTCTCCCGCAGTGACGGGCTTGCGGGAAAGCAGGCGGAAGCAGTAATCCGGGTTGGGGCGCGGAGCCGGCCATTCCGGACGGTCGATTTCCGGACGGCTCCGGAGGTCGAAGAACTGCTTGACCCTGCGGTCTTCCAGGCTGTGGAAGGTAATAACGGCCATGCGGCCCCCCTTGCCCAGCAGGCGCACGGAGGAATTCAGCAGCGCGTCCAGCGCGTCGCTCTCCAGATAGCGGGCGATCTGAACGATTACTCAAAATACATTGACGGACTGAAAGTACTGCCAGTTTACGGCGGTTCTTCCATCGACAGCCAGATACGCAGCCTGAAACGCGGCGTACATATCATCGTGGCCACACCGGGACGACTGCTCGACCTGATGGAGCGCAAAACCGTATCTTTATCGACCGTTCACAACATAGTGATGGACGAAGCGGACGAAATGCTGAATATGGGATTCACCGACAGCATCAACGCTATCCTTGCCGATGTCCCCAAAGAACGGAACACCTTGCTCTTCTCGGCAACCATGAGCCCCGAAATCGCCCGCATCTCCAAGAACTACTTGCAGAATGCCAAGGAGATTACCATCGGACGCAAGAACGAAAGTACAAGCAACGTGAAACACGTAGCTTATACCGTACAAGCCAAAGACAAATATGCAGCCCTGAAACGCATTGTTGACTATTACCCGCAAATATATGGTATCATTTTCTGCCGTACCCGTAAAGAAACGCAGGAAATAGCCGATAAATTGATGCAGGAAGGCTATAACGCAGATTCACTGCACGGAGAACTGTCACAGGCTCAGCGCGATGCCGTGATGCAGAAATTCCGCATCCGCAACCTGCAATTACTGGTTGCTACGGACGTTGCCGCACGCGGACTGGACGTAGACGACCTGACACACGTGATCAACTACGGCCTGCCCGATGATACGGAAAGCTACACACATCGTAGCGGACGTACCGGACGTGCCGGAAAGACAGGTACTTCCATCGCTATCATCAACCTGCGCGAAAAAGGAAAGCTGCGTGAGATAGAGCGCATCATCGGCAAGAAGTTTATTGCCGGAGAAATGCCGACAGGCAAGCAGATCTGCGAAAAACAGCTTATCAAAGTGATTGATGAACTGGAAAAGGTGAAGGTAAACGAAGAAGAAATCACGGACTTCATGCCGGAGATTTATCGTAAGCTGGAATGGCTGAGCAAAGAGGATCTGATCAAACGCATGGTATCGCATGAGTTCAATCGTTTTCTGGACTACTACCGCGACCGTGAAGAGATCGAGACTCCGACCGACAGCCGCGAACGTAACACACGTGACAGCCGTGAAAGAGGCAGCCGCAAGGCAGCGCCGGGTTTCACCCGCTTATTCATCAATCTGGGAAAAATGGACAGTTTCTTCCCAAGCGAGCTGATCAGCTTGCTGAACAGCAATACACGTGGACGAATCGAGTTGGGACGCATTGACTTGATGAAAAATTTCTCCTTCTTCGAAGTAGAAGAGAAAGAAGCACAAAACGTAGTGAAGGCGTTGAACCGCGCTAACTGGAACGGCCGCAAAGTATCTGTAGAAGTTGCCGGTGAGGAAGCAGGAGAAGGCCGGAGAGGCAGTGGTTCTGCCGAACGCAGAGGAGGAAAACGTCCTTTCGGAAGTTCTTCCGAAAAGCGTGGTGACAGTAGCCGCAACTCACGTTCCGAAAGATCGGACAGAGCACCGCGAGCTGACAGAGCGACTAAAGGCAGTGACAAGACCGACAAGAAAAAAAGAAGCGACAAGCCCAGCCGCGAAGAACGGGGTTACGGAGCACGTGGTCCTAAAAAGACAGACGACTGGCAACAGTTCTTTAAAGATAAAGAGCCTGACTTCAGCGAGGAAGGATGGGCACGCAGAAAGCCGAAAAAGAAGTAACAGGCAAAACAGCCATTATAAGGTGATGTTGGAAAAGAAGAAGATTTAAGGCGTTGATATAGTTTACCTATTCATAACCGATATTGACGTAACATATTTATTCTCTATCCGACTCTGCTGAAAAATACTGAACTGTTATGCCTAATCTATATTTCAGTTTTTAATAAACTTCTTGATCGTTTATTAGAAACGGTATCCAAGTTTATTAAAAACGATTACATGGCTTTTCGATAGCATTTATCCGAATTTATATAACAAAACAGGCTGCAAACCTCTCAAAAGTTTGCAGCCTGTTTCTTATATACAAGCTACCGAAAAGCCTTCCGAAGCAAGGCATTATCGGTTAAAATGTTGTCATATTATACTATATCAGCACAACAAATGCAGTATAAGGTAAGATATTCTCATTGGTCTAAGTTTTAATTCATTTATTGTAAGGATACAAATATACAACATTAAAAGCCGTTTGTCAAGTCTTCAGGAGTTTTATACGTTCATAGTTCCTCCTCCTTCCTCAGAAGCATCATGAACATCCTTCGTCTTGATATTCCTGTACTGCTTGGGCGTCATCTCGAACTTCTGGGCAAATGCTTTATAGAAAGTCCCCCTGTTCGAGAATCCGGTTTTATCCATAATCTCTTCAATGGAAAGTTGCGTTGTCAGCAACAAGCGTTCTACAATCGTCAGGCGATACTCTCTGATGATGTCGGCAGGAGTCTTCTCCGTGACATTTTTCAGCTTCCGATAGAACTGCCGGGTACTGTATCCTAATGAACTACTCAACAATTCCACTGATAAATCCGTATTCTGTATATGACTATCAATAATCTGCATCATCTTCTCGAAGAAGGATTTATCCTCTTTATGCAGAAAATGACCATCATCCAGTTCAAAAGCACTTAGAACAGAGCTATAATACTCTTTCAGGTCCTCTTCACGCTGTAACAGCCTTCTAACGACTTTCTCGAGATATTCCACATTGAAAGGTTTCGTGATATATGCTTCCGCGCCGGATTCAATTCCTCTCGTTTGCTCGTCGATGTTATTCAGTGCCGAAAGCAGTATTAACGGGATACGGCTCAACAGTTTATCCGACTTTATCTTTTTGGCAAACGACATTCCATCCATACCGGGCATCATTACATCCGAAATAATCAAATCCGGTAACTGGATGCCCAACTGCTTCAAGGCTTCCTCTGCGCTGCCTAAAGAGACAACATTGTATGCCCCGACAAATATCTCCGTAACAAACCATAACATAGAAGGGTCATCGTCAATAATCATAATCGTCTGCTTGTTCTTATCAAATTCAACCGACGAATTCTTGAGTTCGACTGCTTGCTCATCTGATGACAAAACCAATTCTTCAGCTACTTTTTCATCTTCATTATCCACCGTAACCTCCATAACAGGCAGCCATACATCAAAAGTAGTCACCTCATTAGGAATACTGGATACCTGAATCTGTCCATTCAACAGATTTACCATACTGTGACAAATGGCCAGTCCCAATCCATTTCGCGGAGAAATCCCATTCTTGTTCTGCACTTCGAAATTATCCAGAATCTTATAACGGTCGAATATTTTCGTGAGATCAGCCTCCTTGATTCCTTTTCCCGTATTAGATACCCGAATGCAAAGTTGTTCTCCTTCAATACGCAGCTCTACCGTAATGGAACCATTCTCCGGAGTATATTTGAAAGCGTTAGAAATCAGGTTATTTACAATTTTACTCAGACAGCTGACATCCGTATTCCAAAAAACTCCATCTTCTATCTGCAATCGATAGTTCAGTTTCCGGCTTTCCGCCAGCTCTCCGAATGATTCGGCAATAGTCCGTATCTGTTCTGTGACAGGAACATGTTTTATCTTCAAAATCTTGTTCCCCGTCTCCAGTCGGCGGAACTCAATCAGTTCCAATATCAGCGCATTCAGTTTCAACGCATTCTGCTGAATCATGGAAGCATACTTCCGGACATAACTGTCTACCCGGCTATAAGAAAGGATTTTTTCACACGGACCGTTGATCAATGTCAACGGAGTACAAAATTCATGGGTAATGTTAGTAAAGAAACGCAATTTCGATTCATACAGTTCTTCGCGCTGCTGGCGGTTCATTTCCTCGATCATAACATTCCGCTTTCTGCGATAACGTTTTATCACCATCCGGATAGCTCCTGCAATTACCCCGGCTAATAATAAGAAATAGACAATATAAGCACAAGTAGTCATATACCAGGGAGGAGTGATACGGATCAATAATGAATAAGGTTCACTCTCTTTCCCTGTTATATTACTTCGGTACTTCACTAGCAAGGTGTATTCTCCAGGAGATAGATTAGAGAAAACCGCCACCGTAGACAATCCGTTCTCAATCCAACTATCGCTCAAACCGTCTATCTTATAAGAGTAAGTATAATTGTTCCCGTTAATGTAATCGACAGCAATAAATGAAAGGTTAAAGAAGTTCTGACTATAGTCCAGCACCAAAGTTTCTTGCTTCGTAGCGCCTTGCAGAAAATCATAAATATTGCACTCTTTACCAAAAATAGAGAGGCGATTGAAATGCAAAGGAGGCATGTATTCTTCCGAAAGTTGATCATTCTCGCTAATCGTAATGAATCCGTTCGTACCACCAAAAAATAATGTCCCCGTCTGCTGATCCTTGAAGAAAGCACCGTCACTAAACTCAATCACTTCCAGGTCGCCCTGCTGCCGATACGTCTGAACTGTGTTTTCGCGGACATTAAACCTCACCAACCCTTGATTGGTGCTAAGCCACAAGTTATTGTCCCTTCCTTCCAATATGCCGTGAATCGTATTGTTGGGAAAGCCGTCAGTCTCGTTATATACCCTATATTCGCCCTGATAAAGCCGGGTCAATCCGAAACTCGTACCAAACCAGTATCCTTCGTCATTCTTATGAATAGCAAAAATATCATTTACAGTCTGATTCTTCACTACATCGTCAATGCGGCAGGGAGTTAGTTGATTGGTATGCGTATTCATTTTATACGCACCATATCCACGGTTACCAAACCAAATAACCGAATCATTCTCCTGAAAAGAGACAAAGAAATAATTGGAGTTTCTCTTTCCGCCATCCAGTGTAAAGCGACGGGCAGACTTCACTTTAGGTAAAAGTGAAGTAGCATCCAGAATGATTTTCACAATACCTTCACCGGCAGAAACCACCCACAACGTACTATCATTTGTCTCACGGACAGAATGTACATACTTCACCATCTTGCCATCTGCCATGACCGGAAATTCCTGTATCCGCTTTTGTGAATAGGAGTAGTAATTAAGTCCGCTCTCCGTTCCAATCCATAAGAGTTTCCTCCGGCTGGGAGCAAAACTATACACCGAGTTGTCCATCAACGGACTATTACTTGCCAGGATCCTTTCTGCCCGAGGCAAAGTTTCCATATCAGGATGGAAATCAAACATCTTTAATATTCCCCCTCCCTTCGTACCTATCCACAATGTCTGATCCTGATCCTGATATAGAGCACGAACCGGATTATCTACCCGATACTCCGGTACATCCAACATGATGTTGTCAATAGAAAATTCATCTGTAAAATACATATAAAGCCCTTGACCGTCAGCGCCCACCCAGATTATATCCTGAAACCGGTCTTTCATAAGACAAAAGATACCGGACTGAACATTTATGGACTGGAGGCTATATTTTACCTTTGAATCCGGCATATACTTTAATTGGATTAATCCACTACTCTTAAAGCCGATAAAATAATCAGTTTTCTGTTTTATAATGGAAGAAACCTCACCCCGACGAAGTATCTCTGCCTCCATATCTGCTATAAAATACGCTTTATGATTATTCAGATCGTATTCATAAAGTGCATAAGTACTGTCTATGAAATAGAGAAAATCGCCATCTACAAACGTCCACAACAACTTTTCCGAATGATTCAGGCAATTACTGGGAACCAGCTTCACTTGATTTCCGTTTTTCTCTATTATATAACTCCGGTTATCATTATCCGAAGAGAATATCCAAAGTACTCCAAAGTTATCAATAGCCATTTGTTGTACTTCCTCAAAATGTATCTTTTTCACATCAAGTTTACAGAAGTCCTTCTGCTCCGGCTGATAATAATAAATGTAGCCATCATCCTTAATAATAAAGAAATCATCTTCGGGACTTATCGCCATACGGTTTATGTATTTAAAGTCTTTGAAGCTTTGTATGGTCTGTCTGCGTGTATCAAAGCGGTCGAGCCCATAATTAGTCTGTATCCAAAGCACATCGTTGTCCGCCTCGATAATCCGTTCGATGAGATTACCGGAGAAACTATGGTGCACATTGGTTGGTTTGTACAATCCCAGATAAGTGCCGTCGTAGATATTCAGCCCATCGCATGAACCGATCCATATCACGCCATGCCTATCCTGACACATCGAAAGAATAGCACTATTGGATAATCCGTTCTTACTGGAAAATTGCCGGAGACTATACGAAGCATTTATGTCTACTCCTATCAAAAGAAAAGAAACCAGTATCAGCAGAACTCTTCTTAAAAGAGTAGTTCTCTTCGTCCATTCATTGTGTTTTTTCATATAGCATTCTCTTGTTTTAAATCAAGACACAAAAATCGACGGAAAGATATGGAAAATCGGGAAAACGTCCAAGAACTGCACAAAAAACATTCTGATCATCTGAAAATTAACATAACAGGAGTACGCTTTTACGACACATATATATATTTTTGCGACATTTCATCGAGAAGAGACATTTATGTCATGGGTCCGTACATCATCTTATACTAACCATAATAACTTTGCAGCATCAGACAACGGAATAAGGTAAAAAGCAAAATAAAAAGGATTGTAGTTTGAAATAGGTAATCCACAAACAGGTAGCATATTTAGCTACCTGTATTTTGGAAGGAAAATCTTTAGTTAATAATGAATATTATATAAAATGAAAGCACTGCGTTTTTTACTAATCATAGTTTGTGCCTACTTTTTGGCAAGTTGCGTTTCCACCAAACAGGCAGACTCTAATTCAAATCTGGATAGAGCCCGGCAAACACTGGATTCACTTTATCTAAATTATTCTGTAAGCAACTCCCATCTGCTTCGTGAAAACTATCCTTTCAACGAACAATATAAAGTCACTTATCTGGCATCGGAAAACCAAACAAACATGCCTAATCAGTTCTCCTATTTATGGCCATATTCAGGTACATTTTCCGCAGTAAACTCATTATTAGAAGCCACCCACGACAAGAAATACCAGCAATTATTAGAAAAACAGGTATTACCCGGCTTGGAAGAATACTTCGATACAGAAAGAACTCCTATTGCTTACTCATCGTATATCCGAACTGCTCCGACCTCCGACCGCTTTTATGACGATAATATCTGGGTAGGCATTGACTTCATCGATATCTATCAGATTACCAAAGAAAAAAAATATTTGGATAAAGCTCAACTCATATGGAATTTCATAGAAAGCGGTACTGATAGTCTGCTAGGAGATGGCATCTATTGGTGTGAACAAAAGAAAGAGTCCAAAAACACTTGTTCAAATGCTCCCGGTTCTGTATTCGCCCTCAAACTATTTAAAGCAACCAATGACAGCCTCTATTTCAAACGGGGAAAAGAATTATATAAATGGACACAAAAGAATCTGCAAGATTCTACAGACTACCTCTATTTTGACAATATCCGTCTTGACGGTAAGATAGGAAAAGCCAAATTTGCCTACAACAGCGGACAAATGATGCAATCGGCTGCCCTACTCTATCAACTGACCAAAAATCCGGATTACTTGAAAGATGCGCAGAGCATTGCCAAAGAATGCTATAATTACTTCTTCACAGACTTTACAACTGACACAGGAGAAAGCCTTAAAATGTTGAAACAAGGAAATATCTGGTTTACTGCTGTCATGTTAAGAGGATTCATTGAACTTTACCAATTGGACCAAAACAAAACTTTTATCGACGCTTTCAATCAATGCCTATCATATGCTTGGGATAATGCCCGTGATGAAAACGGCTTATTCAGCACAGACCTAACTGGCAATAACAATAATGAGAAGAAGTGGCTGCTAACGCAAGCTGCCATGGTCGAAATGTATAGCCGACTAGCAACTATACAATAAGTACAAATTTAAAACAATAAATAATTAAGGCTATATAATATAAAGGTCTTCCGTCACAACACAGCACAAAATAATAGCTACACAAAAACCAATACTCAAAAGAAAATTAATATGAAACAAAAAAGACTTACGTTTTTACTCCTGTTAATCTCCAACCTTTTTTGTGCATCTGCTCAAAAATGGTATAAACCAGAGATTGATCTAAAAGTTGAAGAGCTACTGAGCCAAATGACAGTAGAAGAAAAACTTGGATATATCGGTGGCATTGACTGGATGTACACTAAAAGCATTGATCGCCTGGGTATTCATCGCATGAGAATGTCCGATGGACCGCAAGGGATAGGCACAAAAGGCAAGTCTACCGCATACCCGGCTACAGTGACACTAGCAGCTACTTGGAACGAGAATCTTGCCTATCAATACGGAAAAGCTTTGGGACGTGATTGCAGAGCAAGAAACATCAATGTCATATTAGGTCCAGCGGTCAATATCTACCGTGCCCCAATGTGTGGACGTAACTTTGAATATATGGGTGAAGATCCGTATTTAACATCCCGTATCTGTGTAGGATACATCAAAGGTGTACAAGATCAAGGTGTCATGGCTACAGTCAAACACTTCGTTGCCAACAACTCCGACTATGACCGTAATAATATCAGTAATGATATTGATGAAAGAACCTTGAATGAGATTTACTTCCCTGCTTATAAAGCTGCCATTCAGGAAGCAGAAGTAGGAGCCATCATGACAAGCTATAACTTGATGAATGGCATCTACACCACTGAAAACCCGTGGCTATTGAAAGAAGTACTCAGAAATCAATGGGGCTTCAAAGGATTAGTGATGTCTGACTGGGGATCGACTCATTACTGTGTTCCAGCTGCAAGAAGCGGATTAGATCTGGAAATGGCAGGAGGAGAAAAGATGAATCCTAAAGATATGGCTTACTATCTTAAAACAGGAGATGTGACTATGGATATGGTTGACGAAAAAGTACGCCACATCTTACGCATACTCATTGCTTTCGGATTCAAGGATGGTACGGAAGCTGACAAAAGTATCGCTCTGGATGACCCTCAATCTGTAGAAACAGCATTAAATGTTGCCAGAGAGGGACTTGTTCTTTTGAAGAATGAAAACAACATTCTTCCTATCAATCCCCAAAAATACAAACATATTATCGTTACCGGCAAAAATGCACATGGATATGTACATGGTGGTGGTAGTGGCGCTGTAGTTCCTTTCCATTATACCAATTTATTCGACGGAATCCAAAAAGAAGGTAAACTGAATAATGTAAAAGTAGAATATATTGATGAACTCGACTTTATGCCGTCCATCATGTATACAGACGACAATCTCAACGAAAAGGGATTTCATGCCGAATACTTCAAGAATATTCACTTCGAAGGAGCCCCTGTGGTAAAACAGACTGAGAAAAAAATCAATTATTCTTGGGCTGCAGGCACAGAATTGGAAGGTATGCCCAAAGATTATTTCTCTGTGAAATGGTACAGTACAATGTGCGTAGACGAAACCGCTGACTATGAGTTCACATTAGGAGGCGACGATGGTTATAAATTGTTTATCAACGACCAACCGATTATTGATGACTGGACGCCCGGAGGTTTCAGAACGACCAATGTTACCAAGACACTAAAAGCCGGTGAAAAATATCATGTACGTGTAGAATACTATCAGCAGGGTGGTGGAGCAGGTATCTGCTTTTTATGGAAACGTAAGAACGAGACTCAGAATAAGTTTGCCGATTACCTGAACAAAGCAGATTTAGTGATTGCCTGCTTCGGTCATAGTTCCGATACAGAAGGAGAAGCAAGCGACCGCACATTCGAACTGCCCGAAGTAGATAAAAAAATGCTGGCCAGCTTATCCGGATGTAAAAAGCCTGTTATCGGTATTGTAAATGCCGGAGGTAATATTGAAATGCAAAAATGGGAACCGTCTTTGAAGGGGCTTATTTGGGGATTTTATGGAGGTCAGGAAGCGGGAACAGCTATCGGCGAAGCTTTATTCGGTAAAGTTAACCCATCAGGAAAATTACCTATGACTTTTGAAAAGAAATGGGAAGACAGCCCCGCTTACAACAGCTATCATGACCCGGATAAAGACAAACATGTAGCATATACGGAAGGAATATTCATCGGCTATCGCGGCTATGACAAATTGAAACGTGAAGTACAATATCCTTTTGGCTACGGATTGTCTTATACCACCTTTAAGCTATCTAATATAGTAGTCTCAAAGCCAAATGCTGATGGAACAGTAGAAGTAACCTGCCGTCTTGCCAACACAGGAAAAAGAGATGGTGCACAAGTCATACAAGCCTATGTGGGCAAAGCAGAAAACAGCCCAGTAGAACGTCCCCAAAAAGAACTGAGAAAATTTGAAAAGATATTCCTGAAAGCCGGAGAATCCACAACTGTCAA
>ERZ773241.3282-NODE-3282-length-11296-cov-7.875011_pt1 | contig 11296 bp, 11 predicted proteins | sample MGYA00580989_ERZ773241 | MGnify/ENA primary metagenome ERZ773241 (study PRJEB29015, sample SAMEA2737804) | human gut metagenome | biome: human gut; feature: human-associated habitat; material: faeces | place: China | collected 2012 ...
GCCGGGCCGAGCTGCTGCACTGGGCCGCCCGCCGCCCCGGCCAGCGCTACATCATTGAGGATGACTACGACTCCGAGTTCCGCTTTGACACCCGCCCCCTGCCCAGCCTGCAGGGCATGGCCGGGGCCGACGGCCCGGTGGTGTACCTGTCCACCTGTTCCCGCAGCCTTGCGCCCGGCATCCGCATTGCCTACATGGTGCTGCCGGAACATCTGCTGCCTGCCTGGCACGCCAAATACCGGCTGTACTCCGGCACCGTGAGCCGCTTTGAGCAGCAGACGCTGGCCCGCTTCATCACCGGGGGCTACTTCACCCGGCATCTAGCCCGGGAGCGGGTGGCCTACAAGGCCCGCCGTGACGCCCTGACCGCTGCCCTGACCGCCGCCTTTGCCCCCGGCGAACTCACCCTCACCGGCCTGCACACCGGCCTGCACCTGCTGGCACACCTGCGCAATGCCCCGCCGGATGCAGCCCTGCACGCGGCAGCAAGGGCGCAGGGGGTGCGGCTGAGCCTGCTCAGCGACTACGACCTGACCGGCAGCGGCAGCACCGCCCCCGGCACCTTTGTGCTGGGTTACGGCTCACTGGCGGATGACGCCTGCCCATCGGTGGGCGAAACGTTGAAAAAGCTCTGCACCGCCGCAAGGGACTCCTCGTTGAGGGTGTAACGCCCGGCCTGCTCGTCGCCCGGCAGGACCTGCGTCTCGATCTGCGCTTCGTTGTTGGCCAGAAATTCCAGCGTACGGTCCAGTGTGTCGAGGTCCAGTGCGGTCAGGTCGGTCAGCAGCGAAGCGCTCACCGACCGCAGCGCCTGCGGCAGGGCCCCGGGCAGCAGGTCGAGGTTCTGGCGGAAAAAGGCATCCCACACCGCGCCCCGCGCCGCGGCCCGGTGGGCCTGCGGCACAACGGCGTCCGCATCCATCCCGGTCAGAAAGCCGTGGGCTTCTGCCGCCGAAAGTCCCTGCACCCGGCTGTCGCGGTCATAGCGGGCCAGCTCCCCGGCGGTCATCGCCCCGGAAAAACCCACCCGCACCGGCCCGTACCGGGCCGTGATGCGCTCCAGTACGGCCTCCGACAACGCCAGGTATCGGGTATCTTCCGGCAGGGGCAGGCACTCCATCAGCGCCTGTCGGCAGCGGGCCGGGCCGGCCGCCGCGTAGCAGTCGGCCAGTGTCGCGGCCTCGTCCGCAAAGGTCACCTGTAACCCGGCGGGCACCGCCAGCAGATGCACACCGTTCTGGCTGGCGTTCAGGTAGGCCAGCACAAAGCCCGGCTGCTCCCCCGCCGTGCACACCAGCACGGTCAGGCGGTCGCGCTCCCGCGGGAGCTGCACCGCAATGCCCTGCTGGCTCCGGGCCGCCTGCCGCAGCTGGCGGCTGAGCTGCTGCCGACTGAGCAGCACGGTACCGCCCACCAGCGGCACCAGCACCAGAAGCGCCGCCCCCAGTGCCGCCCAGAAGGGGTTCCACCCCCGGTGCCGGTCGTGCTGTGCATGCATCCTGCTCCCCTGCCTTTCTGCAGGGAGTATGGGCCGCTGTGCCGCAATTATGCAGCATGCGGCCTTTGCTCTTGTGTCCGGCCCGGTTTTGTGTTATGGTAAAAGATAGTTCTCATCCACTGCATCGAAAGGAGATCTCCCGTGGCAAACGCCGTTGAAACCCCATCCCAAAACAATTTGATGACCGAGGGCAGCATCGTGAAGAGCCTGCTGCTGTTCGCCCTGCCGCTGATCTTCGGCAACCTGCTGCAGCAGCTGTACAACACCGCCGACAGCATCATCGTGGGCAACTTTGTCGGTGCCAACGCGCTGGCCGCCGTGGGCTCCAGCGGTTCCCCCATCTATCTGCTCATCGGCTTCAGCCAGGGCCTGGCCGTAGGCGCGGGCGTGGTGGTGTCGCAGTTCCTGGGGGCCAAGGACCACCGGGAAGCCCAGGAGGCCGTGCACACCTCGCTGGCCATCGCCGTGATCATGGGCCTGCTGCTCACTGTGGGCGGCATCGCCTGCGGCCGGGCCCTGCTGGTGGCCATGAATACCCCCGCCGAGGTGCTGGGGGATGCCGTGACCTACATCCGCATCTATTTTGGCGGCGTGCTGTTCAGTGTAGTGTACAACATGACTGCCGGCATCCTGAACGCCGCCGGAAACTCCCGCCGCTCCCTCATCTATCTGGCATGGGCCTCGGTAACCAACATCGTGCTGGATCTGGTGTTCATCGTGATCTTCCGCATGGGCGTGGCGGGGGCCGCCATCGCCACCGATATCAGCCAGCTGGTGTCCTGCGTGCTGAGCCTGCGGTTTCTGATAAAATCCACCGACGACTGCCGGGTGATCCCCCGCGAGATCCGCCTGCACAAAAAGATGGCCGCCCGCATCATCCGGGTGGGCCTGCCCACCGGCATCCAGAACATGGTCATCTCCTTTTCCAACGTGCTGGTGCAGGCCAGCGTGAACAGCTACGGTGCCGCCGCCATGGCCGGGTTTGCCGCCTACATGAAGATCGACGGCTTTAACATCCTGCCGGTGAGCAGCATCAGCATGGCCGCCACCACCTTTGTGGGCCAGAACTACGGCGCGGGCCGGCTGGACCGGGTAAAAAAAGGCACCTGGGTCACCCTGGCGGTGGGAGTGGTGTACACCCTGATCACCGGAACCTTACTGCTGCTGGGGCAAAACGCCATTCTGCATCTGTTTACCCAGGACGAGGCGGTGGTGACCTTTGGAGCCGCTGCCATGCGGTGGTTCTGCCCCTTCTATTTCCTGCTCAGCATCCTGCACGGGCTGGCCGGTGCGGTGCGAGGCACCGGAGCCAGCGTACCGCCCATGGTGGTACTGCTGGTGTCGCTGTGCCTGTTCCGCATCGTGTGGATCCAGTGGGTGCTGCCCCTCTTCTCCGGCATCGAAGGGGTGTTCATCCTCTACCCGGTGTCCTGGGCACTGGGTGCCGGGCTCATGATCCTCTACGCCTGGAAGGGCAAGTGGATGGAATATCACGCATGAAAAAAGCTCCCCTGACCTGTGGTCAGGGGAGCTTTTTGGTCACAGCTTCTCAAACAGCAAGAACCGGAATGCGATGTCGGTGGTCAGCTCCGGCAGGGCGGCCAGACGGGCCGCACCGTCGCGGGGCGTTTTCCAGTAATAGGGGGTCATGGCGAACAGCGCTTCCAGCTGGTCGTGGGGCACCGTGATGGTGCCCTGTACTTCCCGCTCGCCAATGGCCCGGAAGCCCGGGTAGGCAACTTCCTGCACCGGGTTCTTGTAAGGCGTGTCGTAGAGCACGGCCTTCATCCGGTAGAGGTGTTCCGCGCCGGGCACCACATAGATCATGCGTCCGCCGGGGCGCAATACCCGCTGGAACTCTTCCTGCGCAAAGGGCGAGAAGCAGTTCAGCAGCAGGTCGGCCCAGCCGGTGCGCACCGGCTGGCTGAAGCTGGAGGCCACCGCGTACCGGGCGGCAGGCAGTGCTTTGGCGGCCAGACGCACGGCAGGCTTGGCAATGTCGAACCCGGCCAGCTGCAGCGGCCTGCCTGCCTTGGCAAACTGCTGCGCGATGCAGCGGTCATACCAGCCCTCGCCGCAGCCCGCATCCAGCAGATGCAGTGCGGCACCCGGGGCGGCAGGCTGGCCGTATTCCAGGCACAGCTCCCCCGCCGCCTGCCCGAAGATACCGTAATATCCGGCGTTCAGGAAAGCGCGGCGAGCCGCCACCATCTCTTTGCTGTCTCCGGGGGCTTTGGTGCGCATGCTCTGCACCGGCAGCAGATGCCAGTAGCCCTCTTTTGCACGGTCAAAGCTGTGGTTCCGGGCACATTTCAGGGACACATCCCCGGCAAGCGGCGCGCCGCACAGGGGGCACTGCCAGGGGGCAAATTCGTTCAGGCTCATACCTCGTCGCTGTGGTCCTCAATGGGGGCGGTGGCACCGCCGTGGGCGTTCATGTACTCCTCAAAGTTCGTGAACTTCTGCTGCGGCGGGCGGCGGCTGATGAGCACAAGGCCCGGGTCCTCGTCCTTTGCGGCGGGCTGACGGCTGCGGCGGCCGGTGTCGGCCTTGGGGGCGCGGCCTGCGCCGCCGGCGGCACTGCGGGGGCTGCCGGTGCGCTCATTGCGCTCACTGCGCGGGGCACGGCCTGCACCACCGGCTGCAGCCGGGCGGGCATTGCGGTCGTTCGGGGTGTTCCGGTCGCTGCGGCGGCCTGCATTGCGGCGGTCACCGTTCGGGGTATTCTGGCCCTGCACGGCCTGAGCACCCTGCGCGGTCTTGATGGCCGGGGCAGCGGGAGCAGCCGGGGCCTTTCTGGCCGAGCGCAGCGGCGTTGCCTCCGGGGCGCTCACAAAGTGCGGGTCAAATTTGGGCTGGGCATTGCTGCCGCGGGCCGGGGCGTTCTGCTCCCGGCGGGGGCGGCTGTTGTTGTTATTGTTGGAACGGCGGTCATTGCTGCGCCCGCCGGAAGTACGCTTGGGATCATCCATGGTTCGTTCCTCTTTTTCCAGTTTTACGGGCTGCTTTGCCTGCGCTTTGGGCACGGCAGCAGCCTTTTTTTCAGGCTTTGCAGGGGCGGCCGCCTTCGCGGGCTTTGCCTGCTGTTCCGGCTGCTTCCCGGCCTGTTCGGGGGCAGCTTTGGGCTTTTTGCCGCGCACGGGCGGCTCCGGGCGCACCGGGGCGGGCACGCCGTCCCACGGGTGGCCGGACACCACCGGGATCTTCCGGCGGTTCAGTTTTTCGATGCCGGCCAGATACTCCTGCTCCTCCGGGGCGCAGAAGCTGACGGCGGTGCCGTCGGCTCCGGCACGGGCCGTGCGGCCAATGCGGTGCACATAGGTCTCCGGCACCTCGGGCAGGTCGTAGTTGAACACATGGGACAGCTCGCTGATGTCGATGCCGCGGGCGGCGATGTCCGTGGCGACCAGGATCTGCGTCTTGGCTTTGGCAAAGTCGCGCAGGACCTGGTTACGGCGGCTCTGGGACATGTCGCCGTGGAGTTCGCCGATGTTGAAGCCCTTGGCGATAAGTTTGCCTGCCAGGAGGGAAGTCCATTCCTTGGTGTTGCAGAAGACGATGGCCAGGTAGGGGTTCATGTCGGTCAGCATCTGGCAGAGCTTCGGCAGTTTCTGTTCTTCTGTCATCATGTAGATGCGCTGTTCGATGTTTTCCAGGGCGATGGTCTGGCCTTCGAGAATATTCAGGACCAGCGGGCTCTGCATGTGCTTCTTGGCCAGGCCTTTGATCTTATCCGGGACAGTGGCTGAGAAGAAGAGGAGCTGCCGCCGTTTCGGCGTCAGGCCGATGAGGGTATCGACGTCTTCCAGGAAGCCGGCCTGGAGCATCTGGTCCGCTTCGTCGACGATGACCCGGCGGACGCCGCTGAGGTCGAGGGAATGGCGGCGGCAGTGGTCGAGAAGCCGGCCTGGTGTGCCGATGATGACGTGCGGATGGCGGTGCAGTTTCTGCAGCTGATTCTCGATGGTCTTGCCGCCGATGAGGCTGAGGACGTCGATGCCCAGTTCCGGTGCCAGCGTATCGGCGACGTCGGCAATTTGACGGGCCAATTCCCGTGTCGGTGCCATGACCAGGACCTGTTCGGCGTGGATATCCGTCTTGATCTGCTGCAGCGACGGCAGGAGGAAGGCAAAGGTCTTGCCCGTGCCGGTCTGGGCCTGGGCCAGGATGTCGCGGCCCTTGAACAGCGGCGGAATGGCCTGGGCCTGGATGGCCGTCGGTTCGTCGACGCCCTGCTTATGGAGGAGTTCACAAATCTTCGGCGTAATGCCGAGGATTTCAAAATTCTTTGTCATGTATGTTCCTTTCTGTGCGGACTAAAATCACTTGCTATAATTTCTATTGTACACAAAAGCCAGGCCTTGTGCAAACTTTTTTTTCTTTTAGGGATATGGTATACTAAAGTGATTTCATTTGCATTATTTTAGGAGGTCTTGCAGAAAATGAGTTGGTGGCGCGATATCTTGCGGCAATGTGTCTTCATGTGTTTCTTTATCATTCCCATTCCCATCGGTGCCTATACGATCCACAGCGGCTCCAGTGCCGTCGTAGCCATGGTAAGTTATGTCTTTTTATCGCTGGTCATCCCCGTAGCCTACGTGGGCTGCCACGATGCGACGTTTGGCCCCAAGGGCGGGCGTATCCGCCGCTGGGTCATGGCCCTCATGTGGTTCATCGTCTTTGCGGCTATCGGGGCCTTTACGGCCTTCATGGGTGTCTATTGGAAGGCTGCGCCTTTCTGGGAATGGCCGACCATTGGCCGTGATATCGTATTCATCGTCGGCATGTACGCAGAAATCAGCCTGACCATGCTCCTGGCTTACGCCATATCCCAGCTCCTGCCGGGCCGAAAGGAAGTAGGTTAATGGACAACTTACAAAAACAGACATGGCACGATCGGCTGCTGGCCGTCGTCTGGGCGTCGTGCGGCATCCTGCCGCTGCCCCTTGGTGCCTTTGCTTCAGATAGGCCATATATCGCCTCAGCGTCGATTCTGGCCTTTTTTATCTTATCCTTTGCCATTCCCCTGTGGCTGGGCTATCGCCGCCGTCGTGCGGGCAGGGACGGCGATTATGCGTCATCCGGGGCGACTCTGTATGGCGGCGCCGTCGTCCTGCTCGTCGCTGTCGGCCTGCTCAACGGCCTGACCGGCCTGGACTGCTGGCATTCTTATCCCGTCCGGGTCGGATTATTCGCCCTGTGGATGTTCCTGACCGTCGCCATACAGTATCTGGCGGCACGGGCCGTCGATTTCTGGAAAGGGCGCCGGCGGAAATACTGGTACTCCCAGTTCATCGATCCCATCGTCTACAGCCTGCCCCTGCCGTGTGCCGTGCTGGGCATGTTCCTCTTCCCAGCCGTCAGCGACTCGTCCGTGACGCAGAGCCTGGTCGTCGGCATCATGGCCATCATGGGCTTCTGCTTCATCGGCATGAGCATCTTCGTCATTGCCACCTTCGCCTTCTATTTCTTCCCGTATAAGCGCTATGGTTATCAGGGGAAAAAGCGGCTGGTCCACATTGCCGCCCTCGTCGTCATGGTCCTCATGTGGGCCCTGGTCCAGCACATCCTCTTCGACAGCCAGATACACGTCTTTACGTACATCTTCAAGGCCATGCCGATCCTCCAGAACAATCCCCTGGTCTTCGTCACGCCCTTCGTCGTAGCCGCCCTGACCATCATCGGCTGCGTAGCCATGCGCAACGTCGTCCTGGCGGCCTTTGAGGGGAAGAGGAGTTTGTAGTTTGTAGAAATATGGTTTTAAATTTTTATTCATCCACTACAAACTAAAAACTGCAAACTTAATACTCAAAAAGAGGCTGTCGCACGTGCGCAGCCTCTTTTTTTACAATTATTTACACGCGAATAAAAACGTTTAAATAGAGAATACGCTCGTTTTAAAAACGTGATAACCAAGCGGATGACAAATATTTAAATCAAAATAAATAAGTTTAAAATAGTTCAACAAAACATATAATATGTAACCATTGACTTTACAATAAAAATGTCGTATGATAGGGATGTAATCAGGATAATTCTATCCTGGATGTTTTGATTCGTCATTTATAGGAGGTTTTTTAAAATGGATGCAAAAACAGTAGAATTCGTTACGGCTAAGACACATGATTTGATGGCAGCTCCCAGCTGCAATCCGACGCTGAAAACGGCCGCCCAGACTTGGCTCGATGCTGCCGATAAAGACGCAGCTGCGCCGGCTTATATCGAATCCTTGAAGCAGGGCGTCTCGACCATCGATGAACTCCTGGACTTTGCAGCTTCGGAACATGCTGTCCAGATTATGGGGGACGATGCAGCGAAACAGCTCTTGGCGCATGCCAAAGATATTCAGGCCAAAGGGGCTAAATTCTGTGACTGCCCGGCTTGTACGGCTGACCTGGCTATCCTTCGTGAATTAAAAGCCATTTGAGGAGTCTTTCATATGCAGATTTCCAGTCGATTTACCATGGCCGTTCATACCCTGTTGTGTATCGATTACTTCGGCAAAACGGAAAAAGTGACGAGTGACTTCATTGCTGCCAGCGTAGGGACGAATCCCGTCATCATCCGCAAACTGCTCATCCAGCTCAAAGCGGCCGGGTTGATCCAGGTCAAGCGCGGGACTGGTGGCACAGCGTTGGAAAAACCGATTGCTGACATTAGTTTATATGACGTTTACCATGCCGTAGACTGCGTTGGCGGCGACTCGCTCTTCCATTTCCACGAACATCCCTGCCCGCAGTGTCCGGTGGGCAAGACGATTCACGCAGGGTTAGATGACCGGCTGCATCAGGTACAGGATGCCATGGAGGATAAGATGCGCAGCATCTCCTTGGCCGATGTAGCGGGAACGATGCGGGACGTCTTTGCAAAACAGGGCTGAGTCCGGCTGAAAGAGAGGCTATCATGGCAAGGTCTATCTTTTTATTCGTTCAATGGTTCATTGCCCGGCGCAGGACCTGGCTTCGGATCCTTACTTGGATTACCCGGTTCGGCTACTGGCTGTTCATCCTTTATGGCCTTATCGAATGGTTCCGGCCGCGGCCGGTTTCAGAGCAGATTAAACGTCGAAAAACATTAGTTTACTGTCTCTTTTCCGTCATCGTGGGCTCTTCGGTTTCCTGGGTCATCGGTAAAATCTGGCATCGCCCCCGGCCTTTTGCCTGTGGTGACGCGGCGCCGCTGGTAGCGCATAAGGCCAATGCGTCCTTTCCCAGCAATCATTCCATGAACAGCCTGGCCATTTCCCTGATGCTACTGGCCCGGCACAACCCCTGGGGACTGCCGGCCCTGGCCTGGACAGGCGTCCTGGCATCGTCGCGGATACTCAGCGGTCTCCATTACGTCAGCGACGTCGTCGGCGGCTTCTTCATCGGAGCTGCGGCCAGCCATGTCGTTTACCATAGTAAACGTTGTTCACAACTAGCTGACCACATCCTTTACTATTGGCACGTCGGGGCCACGGTTGTACAGACCTGGTGGCGCAAGTGCTGATGGACAGGTGAGTGTAGTTTTTTTTCATCATGCAAGGTTCCTTTCTCTTTATAGTTTGTAGTACAGAGTTTGTAGTTTGCAGACGATGGCTTTAAATTTAAAACCATTCACTAAAGACTACAAACTGCAAACTTAATACTCAAAAGGGCTTGTCGCATATGCGACAAGCCCTTTTCTACTCCAAACTGTCATAGCATCGCCACATTTCTATGGTATACTAAAGCAGAAAGAAATGGTTTTAATTAAAACTATTTTTGAGGAAAGGTGAGTTGTGATATGCGAGGTAGAAATAAGATGTGCGCAGCAGCGCTGTTTTTCATGATGACTGGCGGCCTGGTGTTGGCGGCGGATACGACGGAAGCAGAACCGGTACAAGCCGTAGCGGCGGCTACGCAGACTAAGGCTAAAACGGCCCAGGCTGCTCCGGTGCAGCAGACGTATAGCCTCGATTTGGATACGACGAAGTATGAAAAGAAAACGATGACAGTCGACGGTAAGAAAGTGGCTTTCCGGGCCTATGAAAACCGGGTGTATGTGGCCCATCCTGTCGATACGACATACCAGTCCATGAATATATACGTTCCCGAAGGATACTTTAATGGCAAGACGATCAACGGCTATACGGCGAAGACAGCTCCGATTTTCCTGCCCAATACAGTCGGCGGTTATATGCGGGGGCACCGGGGCAGCCGTCTGAAAATGATCGGATGACTGGCGGTGCCAATGCCATGCTCGTCGCCCTCTCCAAAGGCTATGTCGTCGCAGCTCCGGGAGCCCGTGGACGGACAACTCAGGCTGCTGACGGCACGTATACCGGCAAGGCTCCGGCACTTATCGTCGATATGAAGGCCACTGTCCGTTATTTGCGCCATAATGCAGGGAAACTGCCTGGTGATACGGAAAAAATCATTTCTAATGGAACCAGTGCCGGCGGTGCTTTATCGACGCTCATCGGGGCGACAGGCGACAGTAAGGACTATGAACCGTATTTGAAAGCCCTTGGCGCGGCTGATGAACGGGATGATATTTATGCTTCCAGCGTATACTGCCCGATTACCGACCTGGACCATGCTGACATGGCTTATGAATGGATGTTTAATGGTGTAAACACGTATCATCAGGGAAATATGGGTGCTATGAAACCGCCGGCAGGTAATAGCCAGGCTAAACCGGCAGGCGTCGTTACCAACCGGCCTGACAATGCACCGGTCGAAGCCGCAGCCGGGACGGAAATGACCGCTGTCCAGCAACAGGCATCGAAGGATTTGAAAGCCATGTACCCGGCTTATATCAATAGTTTACATCTCGTTGACAAGAATGGGAAAGCCTTGACCCTCGATGAAAATGGACGAGGCTCCTTTGCCGATTACATTAAATCGATTTACATGGCTTCGGCACAGAAAGCCCTCGACAACGGCACCGATTTGTCTTCCAAGACATGGCTGACCATCAACGACGGCAAAGTGACCGACATGGATTTAGCCGGCTATGCTGTCGATGTAACCCGGCTGAAGGCAGCCCCGGCCTTTGATGCGCTCGATATGAGCAGTGCTGAAACGGAAGAGTTCGGCACGGCAACTGTCGATAAACAGCATTTTACAGTATACGGCAAAGACCATTCGACATACGGCAAAGACCATTCGACCATAGCCGGATCGGCTCTGGCCGATAAGGACATCGTCAAGACGATGAATCCCCTGAACTACATCGGCAAATCCGGCGTCAAGACGGCGCATTACTGGCGTATCCGCCACGGCGAAGCCGACCGCGATACGACCATTGCCGTACCGGCAGTCGTCGCCCTGCGTCTGCAGCAGGCCGGTTATGATGTCGATTTTGCCTCTCCCTGGGCCCGCGGCCATGCCGGCGATTACGATTTAGACGAGCTCTTCGCCTGGATGGATGCCATCGGTCATAAAAACTAGTTTACCAGAGATTATCTTCTTCGTTAAACTTCCATGTAAACGGTTCGGATGTGATTGTCATGTCCGGATCGTTTTTTATGTCTTCTAAGCACGAGACGGAACATTCGATGTCTTCCAGTTTCAGTGTGTTCTTTATGCGGACGATTTTAGCCTGGTTCGGGTCGGTCAGGAAGGCGTGGGCCATGGCCATTTCGATGGCGTCTTTATCGCTGTTGCCATACAGGGGCAGGAGGGCCATGCGGAAGGACTTGGCCGTAATGCAGTTGGTATAAACGGAAGCGAAATCCATCTTGTTTACGAAGCGGTAACTGACGATGTCGGCCATACCGCAGCCGGCACCATTGCCATGGGAAGCCTCGGTTATATCCAGGATGACGATGCG
>ERZ773241.3295-NODE-3295-length-11258-cov-5.033562_pt1 | contig 11258 bp, 10 predicted proteins | sample MGYA00580989_ERZ773241 | MGnify/ENA primary metagenome ERZ773241 (study PRJEB29015, sample SAMEA2737804) | human gut metagenome | biome: human gut; feature: human-associated habitat; material: faeces | place: China | collected 2012 ...
GGTTTTCGACGCGTTCCTGACAGTCTTCAACGGTGATGCGTGCCATAGTGCAGCCTCCAAAAAAGACGGGCTTCTTCCAATCTCATAACTCTAAGCCCGAAAGCATATTTGTCCAGAGGGGAAAAAACCCGGCATAGTGCATTGTGAAAGAGGCAATCAGTAACCCGCTTCCGGGCCACTGTCAACAGGCTACCATACTTACGGCCAATCCGCCGAGCGAAGTTTCCTTGAATTTACAGCTCATTTCGCGCCCCGTCTCAGCCATTGCGGCAATGGCGGCGTCGAGGGAAACCCGCTGCGAATAAGGATCCGTGCCCGAAGTGATCACCGCCGCGTTGTACGCCTTGATCGCGCCCATGGCGTTTCGCTCGATGCAGGGAATCTGCACATATCCCTGCACAGGATCGCAGGTGATGCCGAGGTGATGCTCCAGCGCGACCTCCGCCGCGTTTTCGGTCACCCTGGACCGGTAGCCGCGCGCATCGGCCACGAACGCCGCCGCCATTGCGGACGCCACGCCGATTTCACCCTGACAGCCCACTTCGGCCCCGGCGATGCTCGCGTTGTGCTTGGCGATGAAGCCGACCGCAGCCGATGCGAGGAACGCTTCACGGATGGCGCGATCGCCTATGAACATTTCATGCCGCAGGGCATACACCAGAGCGGGCATGACCCCGGCGGAACCACAGGTCGGCGCGGTGACGATGGTGCCGTTGTCGGCGTTCTGCTCCGAAACGGCAAAGGCATAGGCACACACGATGCGCAGCTCGCGCACCTGCGGGCGCTCATTCTCCTTGCTCTGCGCATAGAGGCGCTTGGCCTTGCGCTCCACGTTCAGGCCGCCCGGCAGCGTGCCCTCGGCGGCCAGACCGTCGGCAACGGCCTGCTTCATCGTCTGCCAGACCTCCGCGAGAAAGTCCCAGATGCCGGGGCCCTCGTTCAGCTCCACATATTCGCTCAGCGAGATGTAGCGCCAGCGGCAGAACTGCGCGATCTCCGCAAAGGAATTTTCGGGATAGACCTCATCCTGCTCCTCCGGCGCATCCTGCCCCTCGATGCGGATGTCGCCGCCGCCGATGGAGGCCACGCGCATGGTGGCGTAGGGCTTGCCTTCGCGGCAGGCAAAGAAGTCCAGCGTGTTCGGGTGCGGCAGGCTGTGCGGCGTCTCCTCCGAGAAGACGACCTCCGTCCGCTCGCGGCCGAGCACTTCATACAGCACGCGGTCCGTGCCGTGGCCGCGCCCCGTCTTGGACAGCGAACCGTAAAGCACGACACGGTAGGTCTCCGCGTCGGGATATTTGCTCAGGAAAAGTCTGGCGGCGCGCTCCGGCCCCATGGTGTGGGAGCTGGACGGCCCCTTGCCGATCTTATAAACGTCGCGGATCGATTTCATCCGGGATCCCTCCATATTTCTGTGATCCCGGATATTATAGCATTCTGCCATGGAAAAAACAATCCCGGCCATATCCGGCAAGGGAACAAAAACCGCGAAAAACCGCCTCAAAAGGTGGAAAAAATGCCCCGTTCCCGAATCGTGATATCCGGGAACGGGACGGCGGTCAGGGCTTGCGGAGCGCTTCGAGGGAAAGCTCGCCCGCCAGCTTGAACAGGGCGTCTGCCACAACGGTCTCCAGCGGGAGCCGGGCGCTCTCCGCCACGCGGGTATAGAAGGCGGCGGCCGCCGCGTCAAGGTCAATGGTGAGTCGCAAGGGAAACGGCCTCCTTCGGGGAAAGAATCCTGCTCCATAGTATGCTGAGGCTTGACAGGCGTGTGAAAATGGGTTAAATTATTATGGTATATTGGTATCGCTGCGCAACGGCGTCTTCCGGCGCGCTGCGGCAGCTTCGAAAGGATGAGGCAGGCTATGGCCAAAGAAAAGAAAGTTGAACAGATCACCGATATGGAGGTCGATTTTGCCCAGTGGTACACGGATGTCTGCAAAAAGGCAGAGCTGATCGACTATTCCTCGATCAAGGGCATGTTTATCTACCGTCCGTACGGTTACGCCATTTGGGAAAATATTCAGCGTCTGATGGATGCGGAATTCAAGAAGACCGGCGCAGAGAACGTCTATATGCCGATGCTGATCCCGGAATCCCTGCTGCAGAAGGAAAAGGACCATGTCGAGGGCTTCGCGCCGGAGTGCGCGTGGGTCACAATGGGCGGCAGTGAGAAGCTCGAGGAGCGCTACTGTATCCGCCCGACGTCCGAGACGCTGTTCTGCGAGCACTTCCACGACATCATCCACTCCTGGCGCGACCTGCCGAAGATGTATAACCAGTGGTGCAGCGTCATGCGCTGGGAAAAGACCACGCGCCCGTTCCTGCGCGGCCGCGAGTTCCTCTGGCAGGAGGGACACACCCTGCACACCTCTGAGGAAGAGGCCCGCAAGGAGACGCTGCAGATGCTCGAGATCTATGCCGACACCTGCGAGCAGGAGCTGGCCATGCCCGTCATCCGCGGCAACAAGACCGATAAGGAGAAGTTCGCCGGTGCGGTGAACACCTACACCATCGAGTGCATGATGCACGACCGCAAGGCGCTGCAGTCCGGCACGAGCCACTACTTCGGCGACGGCTTTGCCCGCGCGTTCGACATCACCTATACCGACAAGAATAACCAGCAGGCCTATCCGCACCAGACCTCGTGGGGTATGTCCACGCGCGTCATCGGCGGTCTGATCATGACCCACGGTGACAACAGCGGTCTCGTGCTGCCGCCGCACATCGCGCCGATCCAGGTCATCGTGCTGCCCATCGCGGCGCACAAGCCCGGCGTGACCGAGAAGGCCGAGGAGCTCGTCGCGCGTCTGAAGGCCGCCGGCCTGCGCGCGCAGGGCGATTTCAGCGACAACAGCCCCGGCTGGAAGTTTGCCAACTGGGAGATGAAGGGCGTGCCGCTGCGCGTCGAGATCGGCCCGAAGGACATCGAGGCCGGCCACTGCGTCGCCGTCCGCCGCGACAACGGCGAGAAGATCACCGTCGCGCTCGATGAGCTCGAGGCGCGCATCCCCGCGCTGCTCGAGGACGTGCAGCAGGGCCTGTTCGACAAGGCCAAGCGCAACCTCAATGAGCACACCTACGCCGCGCACTCGCTGGCCGAGGCCAAGGAGCTGCAGGAGAAAAACGGCGGCTTCATCAAGACCATGTGGTGCGGCGACCTCGCCTGCGAGCTCGAGATGAAGGAAAAGGCCGGTATGTCCAGCCGCTGCATCCCGTTCGAGCAGGAGCACATCGACGATGTCTGCCCCGTGTGCGGCAAGCCCGCCAAGTGCATGATCTACTGGGGCGTGGCATACTGAGCCGAGCCCGAAACGCAAAAATCAACCGCCCGCTGCGATCGCAGCGGGCGGTTTTGTTTATTCGTTTTCGATATAGAAGATCTTGCGCAGCGTCTGCACCGGGAGCTTGACGACGCTGCGGTCATAGGTCACGAGGCCGTTGAGCTCGTGCTCCACGTCGCTCAGCTGCGTGTACACCGCGGCGCTGAGTCCCTGCGCGATGGCGGGGCGGATCTGCTCGTCATAGAGCGCCTGGAGCGCATACTCGAGCGAGAGCGGCGCGTCGCACGTCTTGTAGCCGACGCTCCTGCCGCCCATGGCGTGCCCCTCGACGCGGTGGACATAGCCGCCGAACTCCGACAGCAGCGTGGCGCGGCCGAGCTTGTCGGGCTGGAATTTGTACTTCTGGAAGTACACGTGCAGACTGCGCACATCGCCGAAGCCCTGATCGTGCCAGCCGCTGGCCGGGTCGATCGTGCGGGTCTTGTCCACGGACTGGATGACCTGCACGGCCGTCTGGCTGTCAAACTGGCCCCAGCCCTCGTTGAACGGCACCCACATGGCGATGCACGGGTGGTTGTAGAGCGTGGTGACCATGTCGCGCAGCTCGTTCAAAAACGCCTTGCGCGCCGTCACGTTCGTGCGGCCGAAGAGGGGATACCAGCTGTCGTCGAGGTGCCAGCCCGTCACGAGCGGGGTCGAGACGATGAGCGGGTCGTAGCGTCTGCCGCCGCAGGGCATATCCTGCCAGACGAGCATACCCAGCCGGTCACAGTGGTAATACCAGCGGTCGCACTCGACCTTGATGTGCTTGCGCAGCATGTTGAAGCCCATGTCCTTGGCCAGCTGGATGTCGTAGACGAGCGCGTCGTCGCTCGGCGCGGTGTAGAGCCCGTCCGGCCAGTAGCCCTGATCGAGCAGCCCGTTGTGAAAATACGGCTTGCCGTTGAGAAACAGGCGGCGTATGCCGTCCTTGTCCGTCTCGACGCTGCACTTGCGCATGGCAAAGTAGCTGTAGACCGTGTCGCTGCCGAGCGTCACGCTGAAGGGGTAGAGCGTCGGCTGCTCCGGCGACCAGGGGCGGAAGGCGCGCACCGGCACGTGCGCCGGAACGCCCGCCGGGAACGTGTAGCGGCGACCCTCAAGGTCGATCGTGCACTGCCCCTCGCCCTCGACGGTGATCTCCACCTGATGCGCGTCGAACAGCGGCGTCACGCGCAGGGAGCGGATGTAATTCTGCGGCACGCTCTCGAGCCAGACCGTCTGCCAGATGCCGCTTTGCGGCGTGTACCAGATGCCGTGCGGGTGCAGCGTCTGCTTGCCGCGCGGGAGCTGGGACTTGTTGGTCGCGTCGCGCACGCACACAAGGATCGTGTTTTCCTTGGCCAGCACCTCGGTGATGTCCACCGTAAACGGCAGATAGCCGCCCGTGTGCGTGGCCAGCTCCACACCGTTGCACCACACGGTCGCGGTCTGATCGACCGCGCCGAAGTGCAGCAGCACGCGGCCGATGTTGAACCCGTCCGGCAGCGTGACCGTGCGGATGTACCACAGGTATTCTTCCGGCTGCAGGATGTGTCCCACGCCGGACAGCTCGCTCTCGGGCGAGAAGGGCACGAGGATCGTGCCGTCGGCCTGCGCGGGCTTTTGCGCGCTCGTCGTGATCGCGTAGCTCCACGGGCCGTTGAGATTCAGGTAGCTGTCGCGCACCATCTGCGGCCGGGGATACTCCGGCAGGGGCTGCGCGCGATCGAGCGTGTCCGCCCAGGGTGTCTGCATAACGTGGCCTCCTTTTCCCGCCGGCGGCGCGCCGGCAGAACAGTTGTGATCTATTTTACAGGATTTTTGCGCGCTTGTTAAGCCCCTGCGCGCGGATTTTTTTCGCGTCTGCGCATGCCTGTATTCCGGATGAAACGGGAAAAAAGGGCCAAAATGCACAAAATGCTGCAAATTTTCCGCAAAGATCGGTCTTGTCAGCATTTTTTCAGGTTCGTTAATATTTAAATTAGTACAATTTGATGTTTTTCCGCCGTTTTTGGTGGACGAAAATGGGGTGGTGTGCTAAGATATGTGGGTCAAAAAATAGAGAGGTGATGCAAATGCCCTTTAAGTTTCATGGCGGAGTTCATCCCAACTACATGAAGGCGCCGGACGTTCCGGTGACCGTCATTGCTCCTCCGCCGCAGGTCGTGCTCCCGGTGATGCAGCATATCGGCGCACCCTGCAAGCCGCTGGTCGAAGTGGGCGACTATGTGAAGATGGGTCAGAAGATCGCTGACAATCCGGCACCCGTCTCCGCTCCCATCCACGCGACGGTCTCCGGTAAGGTGATCGCCATCGAGCCGAGACCCCACCCCCTGGGCGATATGATCCCCGCGATCGTGATCGAAAACGACTTCCAGGACACCCCCTGCACGGATCTCGCGCCGCTGACGCCCGAGCAGATGAAGGATCCTGAGGCCATTCTCGAGCGCATCCGCGAGGCCGGTATCGTCGGTCACGGCGGCGCCATGTTCCCGACCGCGTTTAAAATCCGCGGCGGTCTTGGCAAGGTCGACACGCTCATCATCAACGGTGCAGAGTGCGAGCCGTACCTCAACGGCGACCACCTGACCATGAAGAACCACCCTGAGGAACTGCTCAAGGGCATCGAGCTGGCGCGCATCGCGTCCGGTCTCGATAAGGCGTACTACGGCATCGAGAAGAACAAGCAGGACGCCATCGACCTGCTCCTGTCGAAAAACCCCGCGCAGTACGGCGTGGAGATCGTGCCGGAGAACGTCAAGTACCCGCAGGGCGCTGAGAAGATGCAGATCAAGGCCATCACGAACCGTGAGGTCAAGCCCGGCGGTCTGCCGTCCGGCGTCGGCTGCAACGTCATCAGCACCCAGACGGCTTACGCCATCTACCGCGCCTGCTACGAAGGCATGCCGAGCATCGAGCGTGTCCTCACCGTCGCCGGCAGCGCCATGGGCGATAAGTCCTATAACCTGCAGTGCCGCTTCGGCACCCCGTTCAGCTACATCGTCGAGCAGTGCGGCGGCTTTGTCGTCGAGCCGAAGAAGATCGTGCTCGGCGGCCCCATGATGGGTCTGATCGCCACGAATCTCGAGGCGCCCAACATCAAGGGCACCGCGGGCATCCTGTTCTTCACCGAAAAGGAAGACCGCTCGGTCGAAAACCCGACGTGCATCCACTGCGGCAAGTGCCTGACGGTCTGCCCGATGAAGCTCGAGCCGCTGTACATGTACAAGTACTTCCAGAACCGTGACTTCGAGAACATGCAGAAGTACCACATCCTCGACTGCTTCGAGTGCGGCAGCTGCTCGTACAACTGCCCGGGCCGTCTGCCCCTGACCCACACCTTCAAGACCGCAAAGCTCCTCTTCGCCGCCCGCGCGGCGGAAGAAAAAGCCCGCGCGGAAGCCGCTGCAAAGGAGGCTGAAACGAAATGACACCGAAAGAATTTACCTTTGACGCTGCCTATCAGCCTCAGGTTCGCGCCAAGCGCGGCACGCGCGAGATCATGCTCGATGTGATCATCGCCCTGCTCCCGGCTCTGTGCGTCGGCGTGTGGCAGTTCGGCGCGCAGGCGCTCATCCCGCTGGCCGTGTCGGTCGTGTCGTGCGTGTTTTTTGAGTGGGCTTACCGCAAGCTCCTGAAAAAGCCCGACACCATCGGCGACCTGTCCGCCGTGGTCACCGGCATCCTGCTCGCGTTCACCCTGCCCGCCAACTGCAAGTGGTGGCTGCCGATCATCGGTGCGTTTTTCGCCATCGTGGTCGTCAAGCAGCTCTACGGCGGCATCGGCAAGAACTTCCTCAACCCGGCGCTTGCCGGCCGTGCGTTCCTGCTCGCGTCCTACGCGCTGTTCATGACCACGTGGGTCGTGCCCGGCAGTCTGGCCGGCGTTGTGGACGCCGAGACCATGGCCACCCCGCTGAGCTATATGAAGGCCGGCGAGGCGCTGCCGCAGTATTTCACGCTGAAGTCCATGTTCCTCGGCACGATGCCCGGCTGCCTCGGTGAGGTGAGCGCGCTCGCGCTGCTCATCGGCGGCGTGTACCTGCTGTGCCGCAAGGTCATCACCTGGCACATCCCCGTGTCGTTCATCGGCTCCGTCGCCCTGCTGACGCTCATCTTCGGCAGCAAAAACGGCGGCGGCTACACCCACGTCGAGTGGATGCTCGACAACCTCCTGACCGGCGGCCTGCTGCTCGGCGCGTTCTTCATGGCGACCGACTACAGCACCAGCCCCGTCACCGCTCCCGGCCGCATCATCTACGGCATCGGCTGCGGCGCGCTGACCGTGCTCATCCGCGTGTTCGGCGGCTTCCCGGAGGGCGTTTCCTTTGCCATCCTCATCATGAACTGCTGCGCGTGGATGTTCGACAAGCACACCCAGCGCCGTCAGTTCGGCGTCAGCCGCGAGGACGTCAAGGCCAAGAAGGCCGCTGCAAAGGCTGCGAAGAAAGAAGCAAAGGAGGCTGCTGCAAATGGCTGAAAAGACTGAAAAGAAATCCGGCGGCGGCCAGATCATCAAGCTCGCGCTCGTGCTCTTTGCCGTGTCCGCGATCATGGCGCTCGCCCTCGGCCTCATCTATGAGGTGACGAAGGACACCATCGCCATGCGCGCAGCCGAGACGACCAAAAACGCATACGCCAACGTTCTCCAGGCTGACGACTACGCACAGCAGGCCGATTTCGAGAACGACGGCACCATCACCAAGCTCAGCGTCGCCACCACCGGCGGCGAGCAGACCGGCTACGTCGCCGAGACCACGTTCTCCGGCGCACAGGGCATGATCACCATGGTCGTCGGTCTCGACAGCGACTATAACTGCACCGGTGTGTACATCACCAAGCATTCCGAGACCTCCGGCCTCGGCGCCAAGGCGGCCGACACCACCGACGGTGCCTGGCGCGACAATCTCGTCGGCCAGGGCGACGGCCTTGCGCTGACGAAGGACAAGGGCACGGTCGCAGCCATCTCCGGCGCGACGATCACGTCCCGCGCCGTCGTCAACGAAGTGCAGGTCGTCATCAACGCGGCCAAGTCGCTGGGTTAAGGAGGGCTGAAGCATGAATATCAAACAACAGTTCAAGGAAGGCCTCATTACCAACAACCCGGTTCTCGTGCAGCTCATCGGCATGTGCGCGACCATGGCCATCACGACCAGCCTCTTCAACGGCATCGGCATGGGCCTGTCCGTGCTCGTCATCCTGACGTGCTGCAATGTGGTCATTTCTCTCATCCGTAAGGTCATCCCGAATGACATCCGTCTGGCCATCTTCGTGCTGGTCATCGCGAGTTTCGTCACGATCGTCGACCTGGTGCTGCAGGCTTACGTTCCCGCGCTGAGCGCGTCTCTGGGCGTGTTCATCCCGCTGATCGTCGTCAACTGCATCATCATCGGCCGTGCCGAGGCGTTCTGCCAGAAAAACCCCGTTGGCCCGTCGTTCTTCGACGGCATCTTCCAGGGCCTCGGCTACACGCTCGTGCTCATCGCCATGTGCGTCATCCGTGAGCTGCTCGGCAAGGGCTCGTTCGGCACCGGCATCTTCAACACCATCGACGGTGTCATCGGCACCGGCAATGGCATTCAGATCTTCCCGGCTGAGTACGGCGCGCTCGTGCTCACGCTCCCGATCGGCGGCTTCATTACGCTCGGCTGCCTGATCGCGCTCATGCAGTATGCGCTGCGCAAGTCCGCCGAGAAGAAGGAAGCCAAGGAAAAAGCGCTCGCTGCGCAGGAAAAGGAGGCGGCATAACATGAGTTCATCGACCGGTATTTTTGCCATCATCCTCAGCGCCGTCCTGACGAATAACTTCATCTTTTCGCAGTTCCTCGGCTGCTGCCCGTTCCTCGGCTGCTCGAGCAAGATCGACACCGCCGCCGGCATGGGTCTGGCTGTTACGTTCGTCATGGGCCTCGCGTCCGCCATCTGCTGGCTGGTCAACCTGCTGCTCGTGCAGCTCGGTCTCCAGTTCCTGCAGACGATCGCTTATATCCTCGTCATCGCCGCGCTCGTGCAGTTCATCGAGATGTTCCTTAAAAAGTCTATCCCGTCGCTGTACTCCGCGCTCGGCATCTACCTGCCCCTGATCACCACCAACTGCGCCGTGCTCGGCGTCGTGCTGCTCAACACGCAGTACACCTTCGGCTTTGTGCAGAGCGTGGTCTACGGTGTGTTCGGCGGTCTCGGCTTCATGCTCGCTATCTGCCTGTTTGCAAGCGTGCGTGAGAAGCTCGAGTTTGCCGACTATCCGGAGTGCTTCGAGGGCTTCCCGATCTGCCTCGTCTCTGCCGGCCTGCTTGCCCTTGCGTTCATGGGCTTCTCCGGCATGAAGATCGGCTAAGGAGGGCATGAATATGGATTTTAAATTGATTCTCGAGGGCATCGCTGTCCTCGGCGCCATGGGCGCCATCTTCGGCGCGCTGCTGGCCTTCGCCGCGAAGATCTTCTATGTGGAGGTCGATCCCAAGCAGGAAGCCGTCCGTGCGTGTCTCGCCGGCGCCAACTGCGGCGGCTGCGGCTACCCCGGCTGTGACGGCTATGCCGCTGCGGTCGCGGCCGGCAAGGCTCCGGTCAACTGCTGTGTGGCTGGCGGTCAGGCCGCTGCCGATCAGATCGCCGAGATCATGGGCGTCTCCGCCGGTGCGGAGGAGAAGATGGTTGCGTTCGTGCCGTGCTCCGGTGCGGAGGGCGTCGCCGTCAAGCGCTTCAACTACTCCGGCCCGCAGGATTGTCAGGCTGCCATGCTGTTCGGCGGCAAGAGCAATAAGGAGTGCCGCTTCGCCTGCATCGGTCTCGGCAACTGCGCCAGAGCCTGTAAGTTTGGCGCGATGCACATCGTCAACGGTGTCGCCAAGGTCGACCGCGACAAGTGCGTCGGCTGCATGGCCTGCGCCGATGCCTGCCCGAAGAAGATCATCGAGCGTGTGCCGTACAAGCAGGCCGTGCTCGTTGGCTGCCGCAATCAGGACAAGGGCGCCGTCACGCGCAAGATCTGCGACGTCGGCTGCATCGGCTGCATGAAGTGCCAGCGTGAGTGCCCGGCGGACGCCATCAAGATCGAAAACTTCGTGTCCAAGATCGACTATGACAAGTGCGTCGGCTGCGGCCACTGCGCCGATATCTGCCCGCGCGGCATCATCAACCTGCTCGACATGGTCAAGCAGTAAGCTGCCAAAACCCCAAAACAGACGGACATCCCGGTGTCCGTCTGTTTTTTTGCGCACCGGCGGCAAAGTGTCCCTTTCCCTGCGGGGCAAACGGTCAGACCGCCAAAAGCCTCGCAGAGTTTGCCGCCCGCAGGCGGCAAAAAAGTGGAATCATTTTCTCCGGCGACATGTGCGGCGGAGAAAATACCGCTCGGCCTGCAAACGTGCGCGCCTCTGCCGTAGGCGGACGGCGCGTGCGATGCAGTCAGGCCGCAAACCCCTTTGTCAAAAAGTAATACTTTTTGACAGGCTGTCCCGGTGTCCGTCTGTTTTTTTGCGCACCGGCGGAAAAGTGTTTTTTTGCGCACCGGCGGCAAAGCGTCCCTTTCCCTGCGGGGCGGAATGTGTTACAATAAATCGATCAACGTGAGGAGGCCGCCATGTACCAGACCAGACCCGACGACTATGAGGCATTCCGGTGCATCGCCGGCGCGTGTCCGCAGACGTGCTGCGCCGCGTGGGAGATCGTTGTCGATCCCGACGCGCAGGACGCCTATCTGCGCCTGCGGCATCCGCTGGCGGAAAAGCTCCGGCACGTGATGCGCGTGGACGCGGACGGCGACACCTACTTTGCGCAGACGGACGGGCGCTGCCCGTTTCTGTGTGCGGACGGTCTGTGCGAGCTGCAGCGCACGCTCGGCGCGCAGAGCCTGTGCCGCACCTGCCGGGATTTTCCGCGCTGGGAGGTGCTGCTGTGCGACCGGGTGGAGCAGGGGCTATCACCCGCGTGCCCGGAGGCCGCGCGGCGGCT
>ERZ773241.3296-NODE-3296-length-11258-cov-3.860484_pt1 | contig 11258 bp, 9 predicted proteins | sample MGYA00580989_ERZ773241 | MGnify/ENA primary metagenome ERZ773241 (study PRJEB29015, sample SAMEA2737804) | human gut metagenome | biome: human gut; feature: human-associated habitat; material: faeces | place: China | collected 2012 ...
GGCCGACCTCTTCCACCTGCGCACGCTCCTGCTCTCCGACTTCGCGCCCCGCTACCACCCGTTGGAGGAGTTTCTCGAAAAGGCGGGACCGTGGGATGGCGTGACGGACCATATCGGCAACCTGGCTGCAATGGTGCACCCCGCCGACGGCGACACCGATCGTTTCGACCTCTGTTTCCGCCGCTGGTTCGTCGGGATGGTCACCGCCGCGCTCGATCCGAAGGTGGTGAACCACGTCATCCTCGTCCTGATCGGGCGGCAGGGATGCTTCAAGACGTCGTTCTTCCAGAACCTCCTGCCACCCGTCCTCAGACGCTACTACGCCTCCAAGACCAACTCGCAACGGCTCACGAAGGACGACCTCTTCACCATGACAGAGAACTTGCTCGTCAATTTCGAGGAGATCGACTCCATGCAGCGTAGTGAACTGAACCAGCTCAAGGCCATGACCACCACGCTCTACGTCAACGAACGTCCCGCCTACGGGCGCAACAAGGTACACCTGCCCCACGTAGCCTCGTTCTGCGCGACGGGCAACAACCTCCAGTTCCTCACCGACGACACCGGCAACCGCCGCTGGCTGCCGTTCGAGGTCACGGCGATCGACAACCCCTGGACCGCCCATATTGACTACGAAGGGCTGTACGCACAGGCGAAACACCTGCTCGACAACGATTTCCGCTACTGGTACAGGGACCACGAGATCGAGGAGCTGAACCTCGCGAACCGCCGTTTCGAAACGCCCAACCCCGCACGCGAACTGATCCTGATGTACTACCGCCACCCCGTCGATTACGAAAAGGGGACTTACGTCACCGCCAGCCAGATCGTCACCCGCTTCGGCGGTAGTATCCGGCTGAACGCGGTGCAGGTCGGCATAGCACTGAAAGAACTGGGGTATACCTGCACACGGACAAGACATGGCAATATCTGGCTGGTTGTCGAACGCACAACAGACGAGATGAAAAGCATCCTCCCTGAAGCGGACGACACAGATTTTCCTCCTTCCTCGGGTGATAGGTGATAGGTTAAATGCCCTTTTTGTAAAACTTTTCTGAGTTTGAATTAAAAAACGTCACCTTAAAGGCGGCGTTTTTTAATTCATTTTTCCTAAACTTTTACAGAAACGGGGTTCAACCTATCACCTATCACCATAAAAGACTGATAATCAATGATGGCATTTTTTCGACACCCTCTTTTTATTTATTTCATGCAATAAAGTTTTATCTGTTACTTTTCTCTTGAAAGAAAAGTAACCAAAAGTTCAAGGCTTAACCGGCTGGGCTACTCCGGGCAAAGACTACGCTGTCGCCTGCGAAACTCGCTTGCGCTCAGACAGCGCAGGCTCCGGACGCTCCGTCTTTGCCCTTCGCTTGACGCCCATCCGCTTAGGCCTCTCCAAGAAAGCTCCGCTTTCTCTCGGGATGGCCGACACCGCCTCTTATATAAGCATAGCTACCAGTATCTGCATCCCCCCAAGCCTCCTCCGCCTCTCTTTTGCCGTCTGCTGAAGCAGGCGGCATCGGCCATCCCCAAAGAGCCGTCAGGCTCTACTTCCGGCCTAAGCTGGTGAGCGTCAAGCGCAGAGACCGCAGTGAGCGTCCGGAGCGTCTGCTGTCTGAGCGAAGCGAGTTTCAGACGCGACAGCGAACGAAGGGAACGGAGTAGCGAAGCAGGTTCGGCCTTGATCCTTTGGTTACTTTCGGATCAAGCCGAAAGTAACAGAAAAGCTATGCTTTAGCCCCCCTAACCCATAGCCTTAGCCCCCCTAAAGCTATGAGTTACGGTTCGCCGAGCGCCTCGACGATCTCCCGCACCTGGGCAGGGGTGTAGGAACGCGAACCGGGCAGCTTGCCAAGCTCGGCAAGGCGGACGGCGAGGCCGGGATAATGGTCGATCCACCCGACCAGCTTCCGGTAGGCGGCCTTGGGGGTCAGGCAGGGGTTGTAGAGTTGTGCCAGCTCCGTACGACCGTAGCTGCGGATGCGGAAATCAGTCTGTTTTTCCATGTCTTCCTTGTTTGATTTATTTCTACGAATATACGAAAAAAACAATGAGTTTCAAGCTGTTTCAGGTGATAAAAAATATAGTTTTTCTGCAATAGAACACCATATAAGCCGGAATAAATTAGTCTTAAAAAATATAACACGCAACTTTTCACCTCTCATTTTACCCTACAATGCGCACCTTCCACACCCCGTTTTCCCCCTATAACACGCATCTTTCCGGCAGAACTCCCCACAACTCCCCCTTACGCGCAACGGCACAAGATGAGGGTGTTATCTTTGTTGTACCGGAAAGGGAAGAAAGGCAGGGCAGCTTCACCGGAACGGTATCGGTTTTTCATCCTAATTATCAACTTTAAAATCAAACAGACATGATTCGTTACAAGAAGTATCAGAACCAGACCAAGTCCACCCCGCTCAGCGGCAAGTGGCTGGCAAGGGCGGTGGCAGACGAGACGCTCGACACGCGCGCTTTGGCCGAACACATGGCCAAGCACAACACGCCGTATTCGCAAGGCGCGATCCACGGGGTCCTCAAGGACATGACCTCCTGCATCAAGGAGTTGCTGCTCGACGGCAAGAACGTGAAGCTGGACGACCTCGCCATCTTCGGCGTGGGGATCCGCGGGAAACCTGCCGACACGTCGAAAGACTGGTCGGTCACTACCAACGTGGTCGGGCTGCGCCTCAAATGCCGCGCCACCGGAACCCTCGCCATCAACCAACTGAAACTCGAAGCGCAGCTCAAGGAGCTTTCACCTTACGACATCGAAAGTGGCAATACCGGCGGTGGCGGCGAGGAGGAACGGCCGGGAGAACTTTAAGCAATCGACAAGAGAAGCCAAGAGAGACACAAACAAAGTCATGTGTCAAAAACTTCTCATAAATCATAATTCATAAATCTCATAATCCACAATTTCATGGAAGAAAAGAATGAAAAGAAATCCGTCTGGGGGATCATCCTCAAAGTAATCATCGTCGTGGCTACGGCCATCGGTAGTGCCTTCGGCGTTACGGCCTGCATATAAAGGACAGGGAGAGCCGCACATGAGACGCATCACGCTATTCATCATCCATTGCAGCGCCACGCGCTGCGGGCAGCCTTACTCGTTCGAGGATTGCCGCCGGGACCATATCGACGGCCGGCACTTTCGCGACATCGGCTACCATTACTACATCACACGCGACGGCCGGGTACATCCCGGCCGGCCGCTCTCTCTGGAGGGGGCGCACTGCTTCGGTCACAACCGCCACAGCATCGGCATCTGCTACGAAGGGGGACTGGACGGCAAAGGCCTCCCGCGAGACACTCGCACGCCTGCCCAGAAGGCTGCCCTCACGCAGTTGTTGCAAGAGCTGGGCCGCCACTTCCCGGCAGCCCTCACCGTAGGACACCGCGACTTGAACCCCCAAAAGGCCTGTCCTTCGTTCGACGCAGCGAAAGAATACAAGAAAGACGCACCCCGTGGGAGGCCCTGAGGCCTCCGCGGGAGTGCGTCTCGTTTACGCGGTGTTGTTATTGTGCGCGTTTTCCGTTATTCTTAAATAGCCGGATCAACAGGCTCGACTTTCAGCGGTTCCAGATTATCTTCTGCCCCCGGATAACCTATATTCTGATTGATCACGCCACCAGTATTGCTGGTAATAGCTGTTTCGGGAACCGGCCACAAGACGTGATGCACACTCATGCGATATTCGCCGTTCGGAATTTTAACTCCTTTGTTGAAGAAGTTGTTATGAACCATCACCCAGTCGAAATAGAAGTTTACGCCGGCATCTTTGCAGTTCGTTCCGACACCACCCGGTCCTGAGAAATTATCCAACTTATAGACACGTCCACCCAATGCTTCACAGGGTTTTCCGGTTTTAGCATACAAGTAGGAAATACGAACAAGTTCAACATGACGGTTCTCTTCGTAATACAATTCACGGGCACGTTCGGCCAACACTTCGGCAATACCGATATTTCCACTCAGCGGTTCAGCGCCCGCACGTGCACGAACCACGTTTAACATAGCAGCTTCGTTAGTCGCATCACCTTTCCAATAATAACATTCCGCCATCATCAGATAGACTTCGGCAGAACGATAGACATACCACGGTGTTTCACCTCCCTGAAGATCCTGCGTCTTCGTAGGATCCGGAACAAACACTTTGTAATGCGGCCACATATACCAGCAACGGATCGAATCGGCAACAGACAAATCGACAGGACGAATCAAATTTTGACCGTAATAGGGATTGTTTGTTTTTTTCAATCCAGGGTCGTTGTAACGCAAATCTTCCATCCGTCTCCAGCTATCGTGGTTGAAAGGACCGCGCAAATCGTTTTTCTCTTTTTCCCCCCAGATTTCATACTGATAATAGTTCGTCGGACGGCACGTACCGATACCACGTCCATATTTCGTATCATTATCAATTTCTGTATTTTTATCAGCTTCATCTGGTGCAATAGCTGTACCCGTCTTTCCGTCCGGTGTCTTAATCGCTCCCCCCTTCGCCCAATATGGCAATGCATTACGCATTGTATAGATACGGTTATCCTTATCCAGCGGTGTTGTTGTAGGATGAGCGACCACATACATGATACCTTCGGTGTTACTCATATCAATTTTTGCCTCCACACTGTGCAAGTCATGCATTAAATTGGTGTTCGGCTTCGTCTGGTTGCCCGTGAAACGCCCTGTCATCAACGGATGACGCCCGACTACTTCTTTCCCAACCGCTATGGCTCTATCAAAATCACCAACAGCCATGCATATCTTCATTAGCAAAACGCCACAAGCATCCTTATTAGCTCGTCCGCGAGGTTGAACCTCTGGAACCCATTGATAGGCGAACTCCAAATCTTTCTTACATTGCTCCAAGATGCTCCACCGATCGTAGCTATAGAAGTCCAACTTCGGCTCGGTGATTTCTTTGTCCAAATAAGGGACATCGCCAAATTGATGCGTCAACTTATAGTAGCGATAAGCTCTCTGAAAATAGGCGGCTCCCAACACAGCATTCCTCTCTGCTTCATCTTTATACTCGGCACCATCCAAACGACTAATGGCTATATTAGCATATTTGATTCCTTTGAATCCCTCTTCCCAATACCATTTGTTTTTACCTTTCATGTCGTTTTTCGTACGGGAAGGTAACATTTCGTTATCCAAATCAACCAAAGAACCACTTTCATCTGTTTTCCCATGGACTGCGATGTCGGTCAAATACATTTCCGTCAAAATCGGAGCACCATCACCAAAAAACTCATGGCGCATATTACGTTCACAGGCTGTCAAAGCTGCATAAAGTCCAGCAGCATCCACATATGTATTTTCAGGTGAATAGAAAGAAAGGGGCTTCGGATCCAACCAATCACTACATGAATTTAACATTGGAAGGACTGCCAGCGCCAAAATCATACACTTTTTCTTATTCATATTCTTCTACGTTTATCAATTTAATTACAAAGTAAAGTTCACACCAAAATTCACAGTGCGCAAAGTTGTATCACCACCTTCCGGATCACCAAAATCCCAACCGGTAATCACAAACGGATTGCGGACGGCCAAAGAGAAACGCATATTTTGCACAGAAAACTTTTTCAGCAGATTATTAGGCACACTATATGAAAGCGTAATATTCTCCATACGGACAAATGTTTTCTTCACATAATTGTTTCCTTTATTGGTAGAACCAATACGTGCATAGTCATCCGTCGGGTTGTCTTTGGTCCAACGTGGAATATCGACAATCGTGTAACGGTCATACATCCCCCCTGTATTAGCAGCCCGGTTGAACGTACCATATTGCCCTATATGCGAATACATCATAAATGAAAGGCTCAAATTCTTGAAGAATACAAATTCATTACGCCAAGACCACACATAGCGGGGAGTTTTATAACCTTGAAAAGTTTTATCTTTCGTATCCAAAACTCCGTCTCCATTTTGGTCGACATATTTAAAGTCTCCAGGTTTGTTTCCGTACTTGGAAGCTTCCTCCTCTTCTCCTAACTGCCAAACACCATCACGTTCGTAATCCCAAATCTGCTCTGTATCATGGCCTATAAACCACTGGTTTTCATAATCATCGGCTTCTTTATATCCGATTACGTTACCCGCTTCATCCTTCACTTCCTCGACATCACCGTAAAGATGCTTGATCTTACGACGATTAAAAGAGAACGTTCCGGTCGAATTCCATGAAAAATTGTCACGATTGATCAAATTGGCGTTTAACGAAAGCTCAAAACCTCGATTTGTCAAAGCTCCTAAATTGGCCATTACACTTGCATATCCCAAGATGGAAGGTAGTGAACGGTTAACCAGCAAATCGTTTGATTCAGCCATATAAGTTTCCATACTACCACTCAATTTATCACCAAACAAAGAGAAGTCCAAACCTATATTGTAAGAAGCCGTACGCTCCCATTTTAACGAACTGTTCGGCATACGATTGATATATACCTGAGATGTCAGATATACATTTCCGTTTGGATCAACATAAGTATAAGCACCGGAATTCAATTGTGCCAATGCTTCATATTGGCCAATATCACGGTTACCGTTCTGTCCCCAAGAAAAACGCAGTTTACCATAATTCAACCAATCAGAAGTTTTTTCCATGAATTTTTCGGACGTGAATACCCAACCCAAAGCAACAGCCGGAAATACAGCATGCGGATTCATACTCCCGAATGCAGAATAACCGTCACGACGCACAGAAGCAGTCAGCATATACTTGTCCTTGAATGAGTAAAACAGACGTCCCATCAAAGCATCTCCGGTTTTATATGTATCTTCGCTAGAAACGGAAGGAGCAGTACCGGCACCAATATTATGAAAGCCTAATATGTCACTCGGAGAATAAAGTTTATTCTGGGCTACGGTTTTCCACCATTGACCTTTTTCGGCATTCTGCAAAAAAGTGGCTTCAACTCGATGATCTTCACCGAATTCTTTCTTCCAACGAAGAATATTATCAACCTGCCAATTAAATGTTTTTTCATTTTTACGCTCTGAACGACCTCCATCTCCAGCCCATTCCGGATGTTCTGCTGACTCATGATTCATATATTCATACCAGTGATAACGAGGCGTAAAGTTCATCTGATATTCGAATCCAAACGGAAGTTTTACGATTGCATACAGATTGGCATTCAAATCATGGTGAATGTCACGTCTGTCACGATACAAGTTATCGAAGAACGGATTCTTTGTATTATTATCTCCAGACGGATACATACGATAAGGACTGTCAAGAATATCAATATCATTTGTGGTAAATGGTGAGTTATGTTCGCGCTGCTCCACATCAGCAGCCAAATAACCACCTAAGCGAGTCGCGAACTGAGCGTTCAAACCCACTGTCAAGAAAGAAGTCACTTTGGATTCCAAGTTCAAACGGGTACGCAAATTACGATAACGATCTCCCACTTTTACACCTTCTCTATCAGCATATCCCATTGACCAATAATAACTGAAATCTTCTTTACGATTGGAAAGACTGACCGTATAATCCTGTTGTAGACCAGTCTGATAAACAATATCATCCCAATCAGTCTCCACTCCATTCAAATAGTTTTCGATTTCAATCGTTTTAAAATTCAAACGGGTCAACCATTTATTAATCATAGTTTTTTCATCAGGCAATGCAGAAACAGGTGTCTGTTGGTCATAATTATACCAAGCCAACGGATCTATGCCTGCTGCTGCTAAATTTCTCGGATCAGCAAACTTTCCCGGCTGTGCAACCATTTCGGCTTCAGTCATCAAACTTTCACCATATTCCTGTCTGAATTTGATAAAACCGGCACCATCTACTGTTTTAGGTAAACGAGCATTGCTTACCATACCAACATTAGCATTAAATGAAATAACCGGCTTACCCGTTTTACCTTTTTTAGTTGTAATGGCTACTACACCATTAGCAGCCTTGGCACCATAAACAGCGACCGAACTGGCATCTTTCAAAACATCGATACTTTCAATATCCATCGGGTTGATGTCCTGCAACGAACCATCATAGATCACACCGTCAAGAACCAGCAAAGGTGAAGAACCAGCTTTCAAAGAGTTCTTACCACGAACTTGCAGATCAGCTGTGCCAGCAGCATCAGTCGACATTGAAATTGATAAACCGGCAGCACTAGCACGTAACAAATCTTGAACTGAACGAGGCGCTTCAACCTCCATCTTCTCCGCTTTCACACGCGAGATCGCCCCCGTCAAGTCCTTCTTCTTGGCCGTGCCGTAACCGATCACAACCACTTCTTCCAGCTCTTCCGTGTCTTCTTTCATCGTCACGTTGAGCGTTTTCTGATTCCCAACCGGAATCTCTTGGGAGATATAACCGATGTAAGAGAACACTAGGATGGTTTTGCCCCCTTTTACAGAAACACTGTACTTACCATCCACATCCGTGATGGAACCATTGGTCGTCCCCTTTTCCATCACGTTCACGCCAATCAGAGGTTCACCCGACTGGTCTTTTACGACACCGGTAATCGTCACATTCTGAGCAAAAGACTGGGTAACAAACAGCCCTAACAGAATTGAAATCAAACCGAATCGTAGCAAAAAATTCAATTTACACTTTTGCATTTTGATTTTAGGTAATATATTAGACATAAAAAATCACAACAAAAAATTCCACTAAGACATTAACTGTCTGCAGAAAACCAAAAGGAAATATTTGAGAATAAAAACAAAGACATCATGATATTACATTTAATTCTTACTTCAGTTCTTAAGGAACTGTGGTGTGATAAATCGTTTTTTTTGTGTTTAAATAAAAAATTAAGTTTGCATTTTCTAAATAAAGTGTGTATGTTTGCGGCCACAAATAACAAAAACTTGAGTGAGTGTTAATTTTTTATCTACAAATACCACAGTTCCTTAAGAACTATAGAATAATAAAGGCCTATAACATTTCATGCATAACCCGTCATATCTTTCACATGACGGCAAATGTCTAAACTGACGTATTGTCACACTTCCTGCCACCTGAACTTTTACAAACCGATCCTTGTTACTTTGGCATACGATTTGTAGAACAGTTAATGCAGCTCGAAAGAGAAAAGCAAGTACAGGAAAATAATAACAATTAAAATAATAGAAAATTATGGGAAAAATTATCGGAATCGACTTAGGAACAACCAACTCTTGTGTTGCCGTACTGGAAGGTAACGAACCGGTTGTAATTGCAAACAGCGAAGGTAAAAGAACGACTCCTTCAATCGTTGCATTCGTTGAAGGTGGTGAACGTAAGGTTGGTGATCCTGCAAAACGTCAGGCTATCACAAACCCGGAAAAAACAATATTCTCTATCAAACGTTTCATGGGTGAAACCTATGATCAGGTTCAGAAAGAAATTGGTCGAGTTCCTTATAAAGTAGTCCGCGGTGACAACAACACACCACGTGTCGATATCGAAGGACGCCTTTATACTCCTCAGGAAATTTCAGCAATGGTACTTCAGAAGATGAAGAAAACAGCTGAAGACTATTTAGGACAGGAAGTAACGGAAGCCGTTATCACCGTTCCGGCATACTTTAGCGACGCACAACGTCAAGCGACTAAGGAAGCTGGTGAAATTGCAGGCTTGAACGTTCGCCGTATCGTAAACGAACCGACTGCCGCATCTTTGGCTTACGGTTTGGACAAAACGAACAAAGACATGAAGATCGCCGTATTCGACTTGGGTGGCGGTACATTCGATATTTCTATCTTGGAATTAGGAGACGGTGTGTTTGAAGTAAAATCCACAAACGGTGACACTCACTTGGGTGGTGACGACTTCGACCATGTGATCATCGACTGGTTGGCTGAAGAGTTCCTGCGCGAAGAAGGCGTCGACCTGCGTAAGGATCCGATGGCTTTGCAACGTTTGAAAGAAGCGGCCGAAAAAGCTAAGATCGAATTGTCAAGCACGACAAGCACGGAGATCAACCTGCCGTATATCATGCCGGTAAACGGTGTTCCAAAGCACTTGGTCAAGACACTGACACGTGCAAAATTCGAACAGCTTGCAGACAGTCTGATCCAGGCTTGTATCGAACCATGCCGTCAGTCTTTGAAAGATGCAGGTTTGAGCACTTCCGACATTGACGAAGTCATCCTCGTAGGTGGTTCGACACGTATTCCGGCTGTACAGGCCATCGTTGAGAAGTTCTTCGGCAAGGCTCCGTCAAAAGGTGTTAACCCGGACGAAGTGGTAGCTGTAGGTGCTGCTATCCAGGGGGGGGGTATTGACAGGTGAAGTAAAAGACGTTCTGTTGCTCGATGTTACTCCGTTGTCACTGGGTATCGAAACAATGGGTGGTGTAATGACCAAGCTGATCGAAGCCAATACGACTATTCCTACCAAGAAGTCTGAAACATTCACGACTGCCGTTGACAACCAGCCTTCTGTAGAAATCCACGTATTGCAGGGCGAACGTTCACTGGCTAAAGACAACAAATCGATCGGCCGTTTCCACCTCGACGGAATTCCAGCCGCACAGCGTGGCGTTCCTCAGATCGAAGTTACTTTCGATATCGATGCAAACGGTATCTTGAATGTATCGGCTAAGGATAAAGGCACCGGAAAAGTACAGAGCATCCGTATCGAGGCTTCCAGCGGCTTGAGCGACGACGAAGTAAAACGTATGAAAGAAGAAGCTCAGGCTAATGCCGAAGCAGACAAGAAGGAAAAAGAACGCATCGACAAACTGAACCAGGCCGACAGCATGATCTTCCAGACCGAAAAACAGTTGAAGGATCTAGGCGACAAACTCCCGGCTGACAAGAAGGCTCCTATCGAAACAGCCCTGAACAAGCTGAAAGAAGCTCACAAGGCTCAGGATATCGCTGGTATCGATGCAGCTATGGCAGAACTGAACAGCGTATTCCAGGCAGCAAGCCAGGAAATGTACAATGCCCAGAACGCCCAAGGTGGCGCACAACCGGGTCCTGACTTCGGTCAGCAGGCTGGTGGCAACGCCGGCAACAACAAGCAGGATGGTGGTGTAACGGATGTTGACTTTGAGGAAGTAAAGTAAGTATCGATAAATAACGATAACAATAAATAGGAATATAGGGTGTAACTCAACAAGTTACGCCCTATATCTTTTTGTAGACTTTTCTTTGGCTTTGCTTATTTCTCGGATTTTTATCGTATATTTGTACCATAATTGTACCGACACTTAAAAGTAGATAATGTGACACTTGCAAGAATGCCGGTATTGAGAATGAGGAATATAAGTAAAAAGATTATGCCGGCAGC
>ERZ773241.3299-NODE-3299-length-11246-cov-3.800733_pt1 | contig 11246 bp, 6 predicted proteins | sample MGYA00580989_ERZ773241 | MGnify/ENA primary metagenome ERZ773241 (study PRJEB29015, sample SAMEA2737804) | human gut metagenome | biome: human gut; feature: human-associated habitat; material: faeces | place: China | collected 2012 ...
TTCCGATCTGTATCCGGTCGTATTGAGAAAAGAGATTCGCCGCGCTATTCTGCCGATCCGAATGCCTGGCATAATGTTCCGCAACAAATCATTCGTGCCCTGCCTTATGTGCCTGACACTTATGAATATGAAGGAAAAACATATAATGTATCCACTCCGACGGCTTCCTCTCCGGTGGCTCCGGTGGCATCTATCAATGAATCCGGATACAGCAAATCCAACTATTCCTATATTCAGTCCAATTTCAGTCTGAAATATGACGCACCTTGGCTGAAAGGATTAAGTTTCAAATTTCAAGGGGCTTATGACCTAACATATAATTTCAGCAAGATTCTCAGCAATCCCTATGAAGTAATGATCATGAATCTTCCGACTATTGAAAGCACCTCATTAACTTATTATAAAGGCACTGATGCATCGGGCAATTCAATCAGTCTGAGTGAATCTGCTTCCCGGGGATATACATTTACCACACAGTCAAGTGTGACGTATGACAATAAGTTCGGGAAACATACTGTAGGAGCTATGTTCCTGGCAGAAACCCGTGAAAACAAAAGTAATGCATTAAGTGCCACCGGTTATGGGCTGGACTTTATTCAATTGGATGAACTCAATCAGATCACGAATAAGACAGGAAACGGAGCAGAAAAATTCCCATCTATCGGAGGATATAGCGGACATACCAGAGTAGCAGGTTTCGTAGGTCGTGTGAACTATAATTATGATGATAAGTATTATTTGGAAGCTTCTCTTCGTCACGATGGTAGTTATCTGTTTGGAGGTATGAATAAACGTTGGGTAACATTACCCGGTGTTTCTGCAGGTTGGAGACTCAACAATGAAAGTTGGTTCAATGCTCCCTGGGTCAATAATCTGAAACTGAGAGCCGGTATTGGTAAAACAGCCACCAGCGGCGTAAGTGCCTTCCAATGGAGAAATACAATGGGAATCAGCAAAAATGCAGTTGTTATTGGCGGCAGCAGTCAGACCATGATGTATGCTTCCGTATTAGGTAATCCCAACTTGTCATGGGCACAGTGCCTGAACTATAATGTCGGTGTCGACGCAACGATGTGGAATGGTTTGTTAGGAGTTGAATTTGACGTATTCTATAAATACGAGTATGATAAACTGGCCACTGTGACCGGAGCATACGCACCTTCAAGAGGTGGATATTATTTCAGTTCTGCCAATGTGAACAAGACTGATTATAAAGGTTTCGACGTTACTTTGACTCATTATAACCATATCAACAAGTTTAATTATGGTGCCAAGTTGATCTGGTCATATGCATACGGTCGTTGGCTGAAGTATGTAGGCGACTCAGACAATGCTCCTGAATATCAGCGTTTGACAGGAAAGCAAATCGGTTCTAAATATGGTTTTATCGCAAATGGTCTGTTTCAGAGCGAGGAAGAGATAGCAAATTCAGCAACAGTTAAAGGCTATAAGGCATTACCGGGATACATTAAGTATGTAGACAGAAATGGTGATGGTATTATTACAGCAGCACAAGACCAAGGCTATGTAGGCAAAAGTGCTACTCCGAAGCATACCGGTTCTTTGAATTTATTCGGTAATTGGAAAGGATTTGACTTTGACTTATTATTCTCTTGGGGATTGGGCAATGTAGTTGCACTGACAGGGCAATATACAGCTAGTGGTTCTGAAGGTACACAAGATAATACCTCATTTACGAAGCCTTTCTATCATGGTGGAAACTCACCGACTTTCCTGGTAGAGAACTCATGGACACCTGATCACACTAACGCGGAATTTCCACGTCTGGAAATCACAGGTCCGAGTAACAACAATGGGTACTCTTCAACTTTCTGGTACAGGAATGGTAACTATATGCGTTTGAAGACTGCACAGATAGGTTACAACTTCCCGAAAAAGTGGTTAAATCCGGCAGGTATAGAAGGACTAAGACTTTATGTAGAAGGATATAACCTATTGACCTTCAGTGGACTTACCAAATACAATATCGACCCGGAATCACCGGCGGTGAACAATGGTTATTATCCGCAACAGAGAACATATACGCTAGGTGTAAAACTAACATTCTAAAAAACGGAAGCATATGAAAAAAATATTATTAAATATATCATTAGCACTGGCACTAGGCTTTAGTATAAGTTCGTGCAATGACTGGCTGGACGGTGTGGAGCAAACCTCGACCGTTAGTGATGAAATTGTTTGGCAAGATGAAGCATACGTGGATAAATACGTCAATGCATTCTATACATATCTAAACAAATACGGACAATTTGGTGAAGCTCAGTTCTCAGGAAGTTTAACAGAAAGTTTGACCGAGACATTCAAATACGGTTCAGTAGCTTTAGGAGACAGAGCCGGACATCCGAACAATTACGTAACTAATCCGGATGTTATCAGTCCGGACGGATGCCGTTACAACATTTGGGATAAGGATTTGGCTTATGGCAATATCCGTCAGATGAATCAGTTTCTGGTTATGCAGAAGAAATACTCTACATTCCCGGATGATAAGAATCTGAAATGGGAAGCTCAGGTACGCTTCTTCCGTGCTTATGTTTATTTTCAGTTAGCCAAACGACATGGTGGAGTCATTCTGTATGACGACCTCCCTACCTCTAACGACAAAGCACGCAGCACGGCAGCGGAAACATGGCAATTCATTGCAGATGACCTGGATTTTGCGGCAACCAATCTTCCTAAAGAATGGGATGCAGCCAACAAAGGACGAGTGACAAAAGGTGCGGCTTACGCATTGAAATCACGTGCTATGCTATATGCTGAGCGTTGGCAGGATGCTTATGACGCAGCTGATGAAGTAGAAAAGTTACAGTTGTATGATTTGGTGGACAACTATGCAGATGCTTGGAAAGGCAATAATAAAGAAGCTATTTTGGAATTTGACTACAATAAAGACAGTGGCCCGAACCATACCTTCGACCAGTATTACGTTCCGCAATGTGACGGCTACGACTTTGGTGCGCTGGGTACTCCGACACAGGAAATGGTAGAATCTTATGAAGATAAAAACGGAAACAAAGTAGACTGGTCCGAATGGCATGGCACTACCACCAAAGAACCTCCTTATGATCAGTTGGAACCTCGTTTTGCGGCTACTATTATTTATCGTGGCTGTACGTGGAAAGGCAGAGTGATGGATTGTAGCGTAGGTGGAACAAACGGTGCTTTCATGGCTTATCGTGAACAGTCATACTCCTATGGTAAAACAACAACCGGTTACTTCCTGCGTAAACTGTTGGATGAGAAACTGATTGACGTCAAAGGAACCAAAAGTTCTCAGGCATGGGTAGAAATCCGATTTGCCGAAGTTCTGTTGAATAAGGCTGAGGCAGCATACAGACTTAACAAAACCACTGAAGCACAGTCCTTAATGAATCGCGTCCGCGGACGTCAGGGAGTAAATCTGCCGGGCAAATCTTCCAGTGGTGAAGCATGGTTCAATGATTATCGCAACGAACGTAAGATTGAGCTTGCATACGAAGGACATCTGTTTTGGGATATGCGCCGTTGGAGACTTGCACACATTGAATATAATAACTATCGCTGCCACGGTCTCAAGATTACGAACGGTACGTACGAATACATTGATTGCGACGGACAAGATCGTAAGTTCCCACAGAAGTTATACGTTTTACCGGTGCCGACTTCTGAAATAAAGAATAATGCGTTAATTGAGCAATATGATGAATGGAAATAACTAAAAGCTTAATACAATGAAAAATAAAATATTATCAATTATTTCAGTCATTGCGTTTCTAATGGGTATAAGCGCATGCCATAGCCCGGAAGAATTCAATCCGACTGTTGAAAGGAACATAATCAATAACTTGACAGCATCCTTCCCGGATGATGACAGTGATGACAATAGTTTCACCAGTGAGATAGATTATACAAACCATGTGATTACCGTTGTATTTCCATATAACTATCCCAAACTTTCGGACAATGTCCTGCAACTGTCTGATCTGAAAAAAATGCGTGTGATTGCTGATCTGGACAATAATGTATATGTATATCCTACATTATTATTTATGGATATGACGAAGGATAACTTTATAACTGTGAAAGACCAGACGGGCGCAAGCACCGAATATAAAGTTGTGGCAGAAATTCGTAAAAGTAATGAGTGCGCAATTACAAAATTCAATATTACGAGTCTGGGATTATCAGGCATTATCAACGAAAGTACCAAAACTATTTCTCTGATTAGCCTGGAAAGTATAGGTGAAGTATTAGCAGATATATCGATCTCTCACGGAGCAACGATCTCACCTGATCCAAGAACAGTCGCATTAAATTACGACCAAGACCAGAAAATTACTGTGACCGCACAAAACGGCACAACTAAGTCTACGTATACTGTCAAGAAAGAAATCCCAGAAAAGATTGCTGCCGGCTTACGCGCAAACAGTGCTAAACTTATTTGGGCTAAGAAACTTACAGACATAGGTATTTCAAGTTCTGATATGACAACTGGTATTGCTGTAACAAATGATTATGTAGTTATTAATGAACGCGCCAAAAATCCTATATACCTGAACGCCAAGAATGGAGAAAAAGCAGGGACAATGAATATTAGTTTTGCAGGTAGTCTGACAAACTTCTATACAACATCAGACAAGGACGGTAATATCCTGTTCACGAATCTGACTCCAAATGCTGGACCAGCCTTTACCGTATGGAAAGCCTCGGGAGTAGACCAAGCACCGGAAAAATACATAGAATTTACTACTTCACTGGCTATGGGTAGAAAACTGTCAGTATCTGGCAGCCTGAACAATAATGCTATTATAACCGCTCCTATCTATGCTACTTCAGGACAGTTTGCCCGTTGGCAGGTAGAAAATGGTGTACTTAAATCACAGACGCCGGATATTATTACAGCACAAGGAATAGGTGCCTGGGGTACAAATGCCGATGTCATTTACTCCGATCCGACAGACCTGACCAGTGATTATTTTACTACATTCTACGCCGAACCACGCAACCTATGCTGGATGGATGGAAAAACCAATTCAATCAAGAACAAGGGAGTGGCACTTGATGGAAACTACGTACCAAATGCAGTTGATCATGCTGTATTTAATAAGGTGGAATATGTAGCTTCAAATCTGGTAAATCCATGGAGTTGGGGAACTGCCGACAATATATACCTGTTTGATCTTTCATCAGGTTCATTAGGAACTCAGGCTATTGACTTCGGAAGTACCGGTCTGGGAATCAATGGAAACTATGGGTCTAAGATTCTTGGAAACACAAACGGTAATTATTGTGGTGATGTAGTATTGAAAGTTTCAGATGACGGTTATTATATGTACATCTACTTCATGTTCTGCAATGGATATGTAGGTTGTGTACAGTGCGACTGTATCGACATGTAAATACCATCTTTATGCAAGAAGCCTGTACCTCTTTCAGGTACAGTCTTCTTACTTCAACTATTAAGTCGTATAAAATGAATATTAAGAAAAATATAATAAAAACATTTATGGGGGGAATAGCTGCCTGCTTGTGCATGGCATGTGGCGGCAACGACTCAAAAGATTATTGGGGAGACACCAGCGGAGGAGAAGACGAAGAACCGACAGAGAATCCTAATGCTTCCAAACCCCGTTATATCTGGATTGACGCTGCTGCCAACTTTCCCGATTTTGCCAACAGCAAAGAAAATATAGCTCGTGATCTGGCTTTAGCCAAAGATGCCGGTTTCACAGATATTGTAGTAGACGTACGTCCAACTACCGGCGATGTTCTATTTAAAACAAATCTTGTAGATCAAGTCAAATTTATGTATGCCTGGATCGGAAGCAACTATACTAAAGTAGAAAGAACGGCAACATGGGACTATCTGCAAGCCTTCGTTGACGAAGCACGCAAACAGGGGCTTCGTATTCATGCTGCCATCAATACTTTTGTCGGTGGAAATCAGATTGACGGAGGCACAGGACTATTGTATAGAGACCAGTCTAAGGCAGAGTGGGCAACACAGATGAACATGCAGGTAGGGATTACAAGCGTAATGAATACCAGTGAAAGTACCAAGTTTTTCAATCCCGCCCATCCGGAAGTACAAACGTTCCTTTGTGACTTGCTGAAGGATCTTGCAGGTTATGATCTGGACGGTATATTCTTAGACCGTGGACGTTTCCTCAATTTACAAGCAGACTTTTCCGAAGGATCCCGCAAACAATTTGAAGAATATATGGGAGGCATCAGAATTCAAAACTACCCGAACGACATCCTGGCACCGGGTGCTTCCAGTCTTCCTGCCACCTATCCTAAATATCTGACTAAGTGGTTGGAATTCCGTGCAAAAGTGATTTATGACTTTATGCAGAAAGCACGCACTGCTGTAAAAGGAGTGAAACCCGGCATCAAATTCGGAGTTTATGTAGGCGGCTGGTATTCTACCTATTATGATGTAGGTGTCAACTGGGCAGCTTCCACTTATGATACCTCGCGTTATTACAACTGGGCGACAAGCAAATATAAAAATTACGGCTATGCCGCCTGTATGGATCAAATACTGATCGGTGCCTATGCCTCACCGCTAAAGGTACACGGTACGACGGAATGGACTATGGAAGGTTTCTGTTCATTGGCTAAAGATAAAATAAAAGGAGAATGCCCCATTGTAGCCGGAGGTCCGGATGTAGGAAACTGGGATACCAATAATCAGGCTACTCAGGAACAAGAAAATCAGGCAATCGTACAATCCGTAAAGGCCTGTATGAATGTTTGTGACGGATATTTTCTGTTCGACATGATTCATCTGAAGAAAGCCGATCAATGGCAATATGCCAAAGAAGGCATCAAACTCGCAATTGAATAAAAAAGAATAACCGACTCTTTAGAATATGATCGTATGAGAAAAATAACAATAGTACTTTTATCAAGTCTGTTAATCATTGCATTGGGAGCATGCAAAAACGCAACTCCCCAAGTAGAAAATGCCAAGCCCGCTTTGATGTGGTTTGATGCGGAAGCAAACTTTGAACGCTTCAGCAATCCTGACTCCATTGATTATTATCTGACAAAAATAAAATCATTAGGTTTCACCCATGCTATCGTTGATGTACGTCCCATCACCGGAGAAGTACTGTTCGATACGGAGTTTGCTCCTAAAATGCGTGAATGGCATGGATATGAACGCAAAGACTTCGATTACTTGGGACATTTCATCAAAAAAGCCCATGAACTGGGTATAGAAGTACATGCTTCACTCAATGTCTTTGTCGCAGGACACAATTATTTCGACCGTGGATTAGTCTATTCCACGCATCCTGAATGGGCATCGACAGTATACACTCCGGAAGGAATCACTTCCATCACCAACGAAAAGAAGAAATATTCGGCAATGGTTAATCCTGTCAATGAAGAGTTTCAGACACATATATTGAATGTTCTCAAGGATTTAGTGAAACGTTATCCCGATCTGGACGGATTGATGCTGGACCGTGTACGCTATGATGGTATAACGGCAGACTTTTCAGACCTCTCTCGTCAGAAGTTCGAGGCGTATATCGGGCAGAAAGTAGAAAAGTTTCCGGAAGACATCTTCGAATGGAAAAAGGATGAGAATGATAAATACTATCCCGAACGCGGAAAACATTTCCTGAAATGGATTGAATGGCGCACCAAGAACATCTACGACTTCATGGCCCGTGCCCGGAATGAAGTAAAGAAAGTGAATCCGGATATTTCTTTCGGTACATACACCGGAGCATGGTATCCTTCTTATTATGAAGTAGGCGTAAACTTTGCGAGCAAGAAATACGATCCGAGTGAAGATTTTGACTGGGCTACTTCCGAATATAAGAATTACGGTTATGCCGAACTGATGGACTTATATACTACCGGTAATTATTATACCGATATCACCATAGAAGAATCTCTGAAAAACAAGAAGAGCGTATGGAACGAAACAGATTCACAGGCACAAAGCGGCACGTGGTATTCTGTTGAAGGTTCTTGTCAGAAATTACGCAATATCATGAAAGATAATAAATTTATGGGTGGTATTCTGGTGGACCAATTCTATGACAATCCCGCCAAATTATCCGCAACCATAGAAATGAACCTGAAAGCTTCCGACGGACTGATGGTATTCGACATTGTACATATCATCAACAAAGGATTATGGAAAGAAGTTGAAAACGGAATGAGAGCCGGAGGAGCTCTGAAGTAAAATCGAAAGAATACGCTATGAATATGAAAAGATTCTCAATTATCTCCCTTTTGTTATGGATAGGCATTCTGGCATTTGCCTCAGGAAAGCCAAAAGTAATGTGGTTGGACTGTTCGGCTAATTTCCAACGTTTCAGCTACCCCGATTCAATCCGCTTCTATGTAGACAAATGTCATGAAGCAGGTATCACGCATCTGGTATTGGACATTAAAGACAATACGGGTGAAGTATTATATCCCAGCAAATATGCCGCACAGAAGAAGAATTGGAAAAACTTCGACCGTCCGGATTTTGACTTTATCGGTACCTTTATCGAAGCTGCGCAATATGATCATCTTTGCTGGAATGAATATATTTGCTGACGGACAGAATATCGTGAAACGTGGTGCCATCTTCGATAAACACAAAAAGTGGCAGGCTATCAATTATGTACCGCGCAAAGGACTGCTCCCTGTAACGGAAATAGAAGGAAAGCCTACCATGTTCCTGAATCCGGCACTGAAAGAGGTGCAGAAGTATGAGATTGATGTGATCAAAGAAGTTGTTCGGAATTATGCATTTGACGGCATCATGCTTGACCGTGCACGATATGATTGTATTGATTCGGACTTTTCTCCTGAGTCAAAGAAGATGTTTGAGAAATTCATCGGAAAGAAAGTTGAGAAGTTTCCGGAGGATATTTTTGAATGGCGCCCTAATGCCGAAGGAGGCATAGACCGTGTGGGTGGCCCATACTATCATCAATGGCTGACGTGGAGAGCTTCTGTTATATATAACTTTATAAAAGATGTACGTACTTCCATCAAAAAGATAAAGCCGGAATGTATGTTGGCTGCTTATACCGGTGCATGGTATCCTACTTACTTTGAGGTAGGTGTCAACTGGGCAAGCCGTAATTATGATGTCAGCAAGGACTTCAGTTGGGCTACTCCCGACTATAAAAATTATGGCTTTGCAGAGTTACTGGATTTCTATACGAATGGCAATTACTACTGGAATGTAACGCTGGACGATTATTATAAATCTTCCGGTAAATTTAAGAATGAAACAGACAGCGAGTTTTCTACCGGAGAATATTTATGTGTAGAAGGCGGTTGCAAATATTCCAAATACTTGCTGAAAGATGCGGTGCCAGTATGCGGCGGTCTGTATGTAGAAGACTACAAACGGGACGTAAACCAATTCCAGAAAGCAGTCCGTATGAACTTGAAAGAATCGGACGGTGTGATGATTTTCGACATTGTACACATTATCCGCAACGGATGGTGGGACGAACTAAAAGAAGCACTGGACGAAACTAAGCCGGATGAAGCGCGAATGATCAAAGGAACCGTTACTTGCGATGGCAAAGGTATAGCCAATGTGGTAGTGACAGACGGACAGCGTTGTGTCACTACAGACAAGAACGGTATTTACCATCTACCCAATCTCGGAAACACACGCTTTGTATATATCACGACTCCTGCCGGATACTTGACGGATTGTGAACAGACGATTCCCCGATTCTATCAGGAAATTGACCTGAACGAGACGAATGAATATAATTTCCGTCTGAAGAAGAATCCTAAAGACGACAGTAAACACTTGTTTGTGTTGGAGGCGGATGTACAGGCCGGTCTGAAAGAGCACTGGGATCTGTACGCTCCCATTGTCGATGACTATAAACAGTTAATCGATCAGTATTCGGATCGTGATGTATTCGGACTGAATTGTGGAGACATCTTTTGGGACACACCGGCCACATTCTTTCCACCTTATATCGATAAGGCAAAGAAACTGGATATCCCCATATATCGTGCAATCGGTAATCATGATATGGATTGTAATGGAGCTACTCATGAAACGTCGTACCGGACTTTCGAAGGATATTTCGGCCCTACCCACTACTCATTCAATAAAGGAAATGCCCACTATATTGTTATCAACAACAACTTTTATGTAGGACGTGAATACTTCTATATCGGCTATGTAGATGAAACAACTTTTAAATGGTTGGAAGAAGATCTGTCTTATGTCCCTAAAGGTACATTAGTCTTTTTCATAACGCATATTCCTACGAGAATAACGGAACAAAAAAGGCCATTTAATTACGATTATGCCATGTTGGCAGGAGAAACGATCAATGCTGAGGCGGTTCATCAATTATTGGATGGCTATGAAACACACTTTCTGACGGGTCATCTTCATTCCAACTCGAACATTGTATTCAACGATCACCAAATGGAGCACAATACGGCTGCCGTATGTGGTATCTGGTGGCATGCGGATGTCTGCATCGACGGCACCCCACAAGGATACGGAGTCTACGAAGTAGACGGAAACCAAGTGAAATGGTACTATAAAAGTGCCGGTCATCCGAAAGACTACCAGTTTCGAAGCTATGCTGCAGGAACATCTAAGGAATTCCCCAAAGATATTATTGCCAATGTCTGGAACTGGGATAAAAATTGGAAAGTAGAATGGCTGGAAAACGGAAAAGTGATGGGTACCATGACTCAATATACCGGAGTCGACCCGTATGCGCATCAAGTATGTACAGACAAAAAAAGAACCATGCAGAGCTGGATATCAGCAGCAAGTACAGGACATATGTTCCGTGCCACTCCCCGTAATCCGAAAGCTAAAATAGAGATCAGAGTAACAGACCGTTTCGGTAAAGTGTATCAGCAAAACGTTTCTAAATAAAGATTCATGAAGTATATCATATACCACCTATGGATTATCAGCCTGCTATTCCCATTGGGAATGCAGGCCAAAGTCAGGTTAACTTCGATCTGGGGTGATAACATGGTGTTGCAACAACAATCGGAAGTGACCTTCCACGGCAAAGCCTCTGCCAATAGTAAAATTACGATTGAAGCATCATGGAATCATCGGAAGCTAACAACCCGAAGTGACCAGCATGGAAATTGGAACATTCAACTTCCTACTCCGGCAGCAGGGGGTCCCTATACTATTACATTCTCTGACGGTGAGGCGCTTACATTAAATAATATCTTACTGGGGGAAGTCTGGTTCTGTTCCGGCCAATCGAATATGG